>Ga0184632_10000335_pt1 | contig 17783 bp, 16 predicted proteins | sample PLM31_50_b1_FD_133153 | JGI IMG/M metagenome (GOLD analysis project Ga0184632, IMG submission 133153) | Groundwater sediment microbial communities from an aquifer in East River, Colorado, USA - PLM3-1_50_b1 | ecosystem: Environmental > Terrestrial > Soil > Riparian zone | place: USA: East... | reverse complement strand
CATGCTCGACCCGGTCACCGGGGCCCGCGTGCTGGCCGCGCTCGAGGCGTACATGCCCGGCCCCGACCCCGACTCGCTGACCGGGCGCACCGCCCGCCAACGCAAGACCGACGCGCTCGCCGACATGGTCGCCATGGCCATGGCCAACGCCAATCGGGCCGACGCCGGCGGCGAGAAACCTCAGATCATCGTCACCACGTCGCTGGAGACCCTGCAACGACAACTCGCCGACGCCGCCGCCCAGGAAAGGGCACGCCGGCAGGCCAGCCGAGCCAGACTGCTCGAGCAGACCAACCCGGACCAGGACCCCGCAGGCGAACAGGCCGACACAGAGCAGGCCGACACAGAGCAGGCCGACGTAGACCAGCCGGCAGCAGCCAAGCGTCAAGCCGGTCAAGCCGACACTCACGTTGCGGGCGACAACGGCTCGGGTGAAGACGGCGCGGACGACGATGGCCCGGGTGTTGACAGCCTCCGTCGCGAGCAGCCCGCCGATCCGGGTCCCCACGCTGTGGTGGACAAGCTGGCCGGCATCCGCGACTGGCTGCGCCCCGGCACACCCGCCCTGTTCGGTCCCTGCCACGAACCCATCTGCGCCGACGCCGCGAGGCGGCTCGCCTGCGACGCGCGGATCATCCCGGTGGTGCTCGGCTCGTGCAGCGAACCGCTCGATATCGGCCGTCAGTCGAGGATCATCCCGACCGGGCTTCGGCGCGCGGTGAACCTACGCGACACGCATTGCCGCTTCCCCGGATGCGACCGCCCGCCATCCTGGTGCGAGGGCCACCACGTCATCCCGTGGGCGCTGGGCGGCACCACCTGCCTGAACAACATCATCTTGCTGTGCCAATTCCACCACACCATGGTCCACGAAGGACGATGGCGGCTCGTCTTCAACCCCACCAAGGGAATCGTACGGGTATACCGACCCGACGGCACGTTGCACGACCTCGTCAGCGAACGCGGAGGACCGGCGCCATAGAATGCCCGGGCGAGCTCAGCTCATGGTCAAACGGAACGTAAAGTAGTCGACCCGCTCGCTTGCCACTCGCGGATACGCTCGGCCTACGCGTTCGAAACCGTCGGCCCGGCGTGACTGCCTCACGGCACTGTCGGACGCAGGGCCGTCGCCGCACTGTCATCAACATCCAACACGATCGTGTGATAGCTCTCGATGCATGACACGATGGCTTCTCGCGGACCGAGGCGCCAGTCGTCGCTGCCATTGAAGGCGCTCTCGCGCTCGTCCCGTTCGGCGAGGGACGCGAAGGAGCGGATGAGGTATGCCTCCTCCGCTCCATCCTCGTCGACCAGCGACGGACCGGAGTCGACGACGTTGATGCCGTACCGGCCGAGCAGCGAGGCGGCCTCGCCGCGCATGACCCGGACGAATTCGTCGCGGGTCCCGGGCTTGACCCGGTAGGTCCGGATCTCGAGAATCATGCCGCCAGTCTCACGCGACAACACCGCGCCCGCCATGTCGGGCCGGCCCGGAGTCCGCATCTGCGACCACTGTGTCCGATTCTGCATTGAGATCATCACCGCACGTCCCCGTCTCCATAGAAGGACCTCGCACCGCCCAGGCCCGGCTATGCACGTCGTCGGCAGTTGTAAAGTCTGCAACTGACCGCCCCCCAATCAATTGCGGTCGACGATCTCCACCACCTGGTCTGCGGGCAGGCGCGGCGTATGCGGCGGTCCGGCGTGCTCGGGATCCGCAACGCCGAGGCGCAACACCAGGTAGGGCTCACCCACGCCGGAGAGCATGCGCCTCAGGGCCTGGCGTGTCCCGGGTACCTCGACCGCCGCGCTGAGCGGCAGAAGGGTCAGCTCCGACTCGATCGCCGATAGCCAGGCCGCGCTCAGCGCCTCGCCACCGCGGAGCCAGCCCATGGCCGAGTCCTCGTCGCCGTACAGAATCGCGTAGACCGCCGCGCGGTCGTGGCCGGGGCCGACCGGCAGCGCCCCACCGTGGCCGAAGTCGCGATTAGGCACCATTGTGGACGGTGACTCGCTTGGAATGGCGGCGTCAGGGACGCCAAGTCCGTCGTCACGGGGTAAACCGATCCAGTAGGACATCTCGTCTGTCCAGGTGGGATCCATCGCTTCCACGGTTCGTGCGTGGTCTGCGGCGGAGGCGAGCTCGACCACGTCCTCCGGTCGGAGGTAGTGCAGCCGCGCGCCTTCCGCGGTTACGGCCGTGCGAATCGCCTCAAGCGCGGTCCGAGCCACCGCACTCTCGGACACCGGCCGGCGGTCGGTGCGGCGGATGCGTACGGTCTGCAGCAGGCGCATTGAAGCGGACGTGACTTCAGTGCGGCCGGTGGGCGTCAGCCGAGCAAGCAGGTCAGGGTCGGCCGCATCGGGTAGGCGATGTACCTCCGCCACCCAGCCCTCCGCACCGAGAGCGAGCCGGACGTGGTGCAGCGCCGTACCGCAGCTAACTGTGAGTAGCCGGCCGCTCGGGTCGGTGACCGGGAGCTGGCGACCGCGTTCGGCCCGAAGCTCCAGCGACCTCGCCCGCACCCGCCATCGCCACGGCTGCGTGTTGTGGATCGACGGAGCGTACCCGGCTATCCGTGCCGCCTGGGCCAGAGCCGCCGTGGCCGCCGTGGCATCCAACTCGTCGTCGGTGCTCATACTCGTCTCCCCCCTCGTTGTGGTTTCATCGTCGCCCGGGAGCGGTGATCAGACCAGTGTCGCTGTGACCGGGGAGTGGGACCTTCGACTCTGCCATACCCACGCTTTCGGGCGTTTGCCCTTCGTGCCGACGCCGGGAAGCGAGATGCTGGTTGGGTAGGCGACACACACGGAGGTGGACGAGATGGGTGACGCTGCTACGTCCGACGTCGCGGTCAAGGACATGCTGAGTGCGGTAGCCGACCGCACGACCGTACGAACGGTGTTCGGAGAACCGGTCACGCATAACGGCGTGACCGTCATACCAGTCGCCCGGGTCAGTGGTGCTGGTGGTGGGGGTGGTGGATCCGGGCCGAGCGGTGGCTCCGGGCCGGGCGGCGAGGGCGCCTACGGCAGTGGCACGGGTGGTGGGATAGCTCTGGCCGCCAAACCAGTCGGCGTCTTCGTCCTCAAGAACGACATGGTGCGTTGGCGGCCGACCGTGGACGTCAACAAGGTCATCTTGGGCGGGCAGGTGGTGGCGGTGGTGGCGCTGCTGGTGCTGCGGGCCCTCATCAAGGCGCGGCGAACCTCGAAGCGTAGGCGCTGAGGTCGTAGCACGGCAGTGCACCCTGTCCGAAGCATGGTCAATGCCGCTCGCCGAGCAGCCGCGTCGCGAGTACGGCCGCCTGCGTGCGACGCTCGAGACCGAGCTTCGCGAGCACGCTCGACACGTAGTTCTTCACGGTCTTCTCCGCGAGAAACATCTTCGCCGCGATCTCCCGGTTGGTGAGCCCTTCGGCGACGTAGATCAGGATGCGTCGCTCCTGCTCGGTGAGTGACTTGAGTTCGTGCGGCTCCTCGACACCATTACGGATGCGTTCGAGGACCCGCTGCGTGACGGCCGGGTCCAGCATGGACTGACCGGAGGCGACCCTCCGGACGGCGTCGACGAGGTCGGTGCCGCGAATCTGCTTGAGCACATATCCGGCGGCTCCGGCCATGATCGCGGCGAAGAGAGCCTCGTCATCCTCGTACGAGGTGAGGATGAGTCCTTTGATCGAGGGGTCGACGGATCGGACGTCGCGGCAGACGTCGATGCCGCTGCCGTCGGGGAGCCGAGCGTCGAGGACGGCCACATCGGGTCGCAGCGCCGGGATACGCCGGACCGCCTCCTGGGCTGATCCGGACTCGCCGATCACCTCGATATCGCCGTCGTGCTGGAGCAGCTCACGAAGGCCGGCGCGAACCACCTCGTGGTCGTCGAGCAGAAAGACCCGGATCATGTTCACATTCTTACCCGACCGGCGGCCCCAGCCACACCGGGCCGAAGGTCCCGATTCGGTAGGGCCTCTGCCATCGCCGCGGCGGTGGCTCGGGCTGGTGAGTCCCTGTGGTCCGGGTCTTCCGGCCCTGCCCACCATCGCAGGTGTCAGGCAGCCTCGAGCGAAACAGGAGGTCGGCCATGTCGAAGATCCACCATGATAACCTGACTGCCGCGGCGCAGGATGCGCTGCCGGCACCGAAGGGCGCTACCGCCATGACCGCGACCAGCATCGACGAACCGACGTTCCGCGCAGCGGTCGAAGCAGCCGTCCGGGCGCCGTCACTGCACAACAGCCAACCGTGGCGATTTCGGCGGCGATCGGACTCGATCGAGGTCCTCGCCGATCCTGCCCGTGGCCTGCCCTCATCCGACCCGACCGGATGGGCCGTGAATATCGCGTGCGGTGCCGCCACGTTCAACATGCGGTTGGCGCTCGCCGTGATGCAGCGCCCTGTCGACGTGCGGTGGCGACCACACCCCGCTGACCCGTTGGTGGTTGCGGCCCTGACGCCGGCCGCATCGCGGTCGGCCACGCCGCTGGAGCAGCGGCTCTTTGCGGCGATCCCACGCCGGCACAGTAACCGCGACCCGTTCTGGCCCGACCCGGTGCCGGTCGATGCCCGAGCTCGGCTACTCGATGCGGCCATCGCCGAGGCGGCTTGGCTGGAACTGGTCACCGGGACGGCGGCAGTCGGTGCGGTGGCGGAGATCGCCCACGCAGCCAGCCGCGTGTTGAACCGGAATCCCAGCTACGTGGCCGAGTTGACCGCGTGGACCCGGCCCGATGACAGCGCCAGCGACGGCGTGCCCGCTTCGGCCGGCGGCCCCAGCTCCGAGCCGCAGGATCTGTTTCCGCAACGTCCGTTCGGCGACCGAGAACGGGCACTCGGTCGAGACTTCGAAGCCGAGCCACTCGTCGGCGTACTCGGGACAGCTGGGGACCTGCCGAGCGACCAACTCGCGGGAGGGCAGGCGCTGCAGCGCGTGCTACTGACCATCACGGATCTCGGACTCACCGCGTCGATGCTCTCCCAGCCGATCGAGGTGCCTGCCGCCCGCGAACAGCTCCGCCTGGCATTGGGCCGCTACGGCACACCGCAGATGGTTCTGCGCATCGGCTACGGCCAACCGGGCTACCCGACCCCGCGGCGCGGCGCGGCCGAGGTTATCGACGTCGTTGAGGGCTGAGTCGGGCTACGGCCGACAGCCCGGGCTCCTGACGGCCTTACGACGCGGTGGACATAAGCGGGGAGGAGCGGCAACCTGGAAGGCGTGAGACAACGGCTGATCGGCCGGTGTCCGCGATTCGTAGTCAGGGAGGCTGACCATGCGAGGTCGCCGCGTCGCGCGGGGCAAGCGGCCGAGGCCGACGCTCCTTGTGGGCAAGGGTCGTTGCCGCCGCGTACGGGTCATCGTCAGCCACCGGGACCGTGCGCTGACTCTCCAGGGCCGCACGCCGGTGCTGCTGGGGCTGCTCGTCCTCCTGGCCGCCACGCTGGGCGCCGCGGTGATCACCGGTTACCTCTGGACCGGTTCCGCCATTGGGGGAGCGCTTGTGCTGGCCTGGCTGGCTTACGGGCTCCGGGTGATGCGTCTGACGCCCGACGGACCCCGCGGAGATGGTCCGGCCCCGCCAGGTGGCGCCGGTGTCCGCGAGCCGCGTCGCCCTCGACCGCACTCACCGGCCGGCGCCGCGGCCCGACCGTACGACAACGAAGAACCACCCGGCCGGGCGGTCGCGGTTTCTTCCGCCTAGCGTGGGACGCGACCCCCCAGCGTTGGTGGAGGTGACCGGCGACCCATGTCGTGGCGGGCGAGCAACATTCCAGTGCCTGACACGCACCTGGTCGGTATCGCCGCCGCGCTGGGTCTGCAATGGATTCGCCCCTGGGCACTGCCGGGATCCACGTATGTGCAGCGCCTCGTCGGCTGGCCGCTCATCGCCGCCGGGACCTACCTCATCGCGGGGTCATTGGCGGCGGCAGGGCCGGTGGACCTCGAGCATCCAAACCAGCTGACGACCTCGGGACCGTACGCGATCACCCGTAACCCGATGTACCTGGGTTGGGCGCTCCTTCACGTCGGCGCAGGTCTGGCAAGGGGCTCTGGCTGGATCGTGGCGGCATACCCTGCGGTTGCCTGGCCCATGCATCGGGAGGTCCTGCGTGAGGAACGGGAGCTTGGCGAGAACTTCGGGGACGAGTTCGCACGCTACCGAGCGGCCGTGCCCCGCTATATACGACGAAAGTAGATCGTGGCATTCGATGGTGGCCCGGACCACCACCGAGTGCCACGATCGAATCCAGTGGCGTGTCGCGCGGCGGCGTTGCGGCGCACGGCATCGCGGCGTCGGGTAAACGGCGTCTGCGAACCGGCGGCGTCCCCGCACCTCGGCTGGGTAGGCCAACACTGGGTGAGGTCCAGGTCGTGGTTCCCGTTCCGCGGCTGCCCAGTCATCAATCCTCGACTCGTCGGGCGCGTTCACCACCGGCGAACTGTCTCGCTACCGAGGTCCAGGGCAACACGGTTACCGTACTCCGGTACGGGCCGGCGCGCATCGATTGGCTACCCGTCAGCCGGTGCGGGAGGTACCGTACATTCAGGCATTCGTCGGTGGCGTCGTCTGTTCCCCATCGCCGCGTACGACGGCCGTCGCCCTGGACCCCGGCGGCAGATCACATGTTGACCCCGATGTGTAAGCCAGGAGTCCACGATGCGCTCGTTTGACATCGAAGCCGCTTCTCCCCGGGTCAGCCCTGCCATGGTCCTGACACCGCCGGAGCGCGGTACCGCGTACGCCCAACTATCCCGCCAGATCAAGCAGGCCGGACTTATGCGGCGACGGTCCCGCTACTACCTCTGGAAGATCGCGGTCACCGCCGGGCTGTTGGTGGCCGGCTGGGCTGGATTCGTTCTGGTGGGCAACTCGTGGTGGCAGCTTGGCGTGGCCGCCTTCCTGGCTGTGGTCTTCACGCAGATAGGCTTCCTCGGTCACGACGCCGGCCATGGGCAGATCTTCGGGTCCCGGCGAGCCAACTACATCGTCGGCATCCTGCACGGGAACCTGGCCATCGGACTGAGCTACGGCTGGTGGGTGGATAAGCACAACCGCCACCACGCCCACCCCAACAGTGAGGACAAGGACCCCGACGTGAGGGTCAAGCCGTTGGCCTTCTCCATCAACCAGGCACGGGCCAGCCGCGGCGTGGCCCGGCTGATGCACCGCTACCAGGCATACCTGTTCTTCCCCCTGCTGCTCCTCGAGGCCCTCAGCCTGCACGTCGCCAGCATCAAGGCGCTGGCCGGTCGAGCGGCCCGCAACCGCTCACGGGAGTCGATGCTGCTCGCCATCCACGTCGTCGGCTACCTGTCCGTGGTGTTCCTCGTGCTTCCTCCGGTCAAGGCCCTGGTGTTTATCGCCGTTCAGCAAGGGCTGTTCGGCCTTTACCTGGGTTGCTCCTTTGCCCCTAACCACAAGGGCATGCCCATGCTGGATCCTACGGATGAAAACGACTTCCTGCGCCGCCAGGTGCTCACCTCCCGCAACGTGCGCGGTGGATGGCTCACGGACTTCGCGCTAGGTGGCCTCAACTATCAGATCGAGCATCATCTCTTCCCATCGATGCCGCGCCCGAACTTGAAACGATCCCAGGCGCTGATCAGAACCTTCTGTCACGAGCACGGTCTGGCCTACTGCCAGACCACTTTGGTGGACTCCTACGCGCAGGCGCTGCGTCACCTGGCTGCGGTCGGGAGGGCCGCGCAACCCCGCCTCGTCGCCTAACCCTCAAAACTAGACCCGTGGTTACCAGGTGGGGCGCAGCGGCATGTCGGACCGGCCGTCGGAGTGCGGCCTAGCGCCAAGGACCTGGTGGAGCTGGATTTGGTTCTGCTCGAAGGCGAGGCTCACCCCAGCTAGGTAGAGGCGCCACACCCGGGCGGTGCCAACCCCGACCTCGGCCACCGCTTCGTCCCAGTGCCCGTCCAGATTGGCCGACCAGGCGGCGGTCGTAAGCGCGTAGTGTTCCCGCAGGTTCTCCTCGTGGCGCACCTCGAAGCCGACGTCGTGCATGACCGACGTCAAGCGCCCCACGCCGGTCAGCTCGCCGTCGGGGAACACATAGCGGCTGATAAACCATCCCCGGCGAACCGCCTCGATGTTGGTGGGCAGCGTGATGCAGTGGTTGAGCAGCCGCCCGCCCGGACGCAGCCGGTCGTAGAGAAATCGGAAGTACCGCGGCAGGTTGGCGATGCCGATGTGCTCGGTGAGGCCGATCGAGCTGACCGCGTCGAAGTCCATCTCACCGACTTCGCGGTAGTCAAGGTGGCGAACCTCGGCGAGTTCGCTCAATCCGGCCTCGGCGATCGCCTTCTGGGCCCACTCGGCCTGCCGTCGTGACAGCGTCACCCCCAACGCCCGCACGCCGTACTCCCGGGCCGCGTGCATGACCATGCCGCCCCAGCCGCAGCCGACGTCGAGCAGGCGCATGCCGGGTTGTAGCGCCAGCTTGCGAGCTACCAGGTCGTGCTTGGCGAACTGGGCCTCCTCGAGCGTGGCGGTGGCGGTTGGGTACACGGCACAGGTGTAGGCCATAGACGGTCCGAGGATCCATTCATAGAACCGGTTGGAGACGTCGTAGTGGTGGCTGATGGCCCGCTGGTCGCGTGCCTTGGAATGGCGCCGTCCGCGAAGCCGCACCTCTTGGGCCGGCCGCGGCTGCGGCCGGAGCAGGCGCACCCCACCTAGCTCGCGGAGCAGGCGAATGCGCCTGCCCAGCGGCAGCTCGAGGTCTTGCCGGGCCAGGTGCGCGAGCGCCGTGTAGAGGTCGCCATCGACGTCGATGTCTCCAGTGACGTAGGCGCGTGCCAGGCCCAGGTCGCCCCGGGCTGTGGCCAGATAGGACAGCGCGCGCGGCGACCGGATCTCGATGCTGACGGGGGCGTCGGGCGGCCCCGCACTGCTCCCGTCGAACACCGTCACCCGCACCCCGCCCGTGCCACCACCGATGACCCGCTCGAGCGCTTCGGCACGTCCCATGTCCACTCCTTCAAGTCAGCGACTGCCTTCGCCGGAGACGATCAACGTGGCAACTTTGTCATAGAGGTCCGGCAGCCGTCCATCGGGATCGTAGGCGCGCTTGACGGCGCTATATGCCGCGCCGTTGTAGCGCTGCCAGAATTCCTCGGCCGGATAGTGCACAGTGGAGTACAGGGATTTGTGCCCGCCGAGTGCACTGACCGCGTCCTCGATCAGTCTATTGTGGAACCCGTCGGGCTGCCCAGGGGGCAGCGGCACGCTCGACCAGAACCCCACGTTGACGTAGAGCTCGTCCGGCTCCAGCGGATACAGCGGCCAGGGACGCGAGGCTCGCAACCGCACTGGGCACAGCCATATGGGGGTGATACGAACGTCGCGATGGAACAACTCGAGGAACTTGGCCGTGTTCGCTACCGGTATTTCGACGTCCTGCACCACCGCCTCCTCCTGTGGCAAGCCGCGCATCCGCGCGACCGACGCGGTGAGCCGGTGCCGGCGGTCAAAGGCCACCAGGCGCCGGTACACGTCGGACCGCCGGTACCGGCGTGGCCACAGCCGACGTACCCATGGCCGCTGCACGCCGAACGCGCGCGAACACCAAAACCAGTCGGTGTCCCATCGCCACAGATAGTCCCGCACGGTCAGGTGGTCGACCTCGCGCTGCTGGATGGACCGGTAGTACACCGCCATGCCCGTGTAGTCGCTGACCGAGGGCGCCTGGTCGACGAACGTGCCCAGGGTTAGGTACTGCTCGTCCGCGCCGAAGACAGTACCGTCGACGAAGTCCACGGGCTCCTCACCGTACGCGCCGTCCGCACACACCGCGGCCATCGTCGTGAGGCACGCGTCCGCCGTGCCGAACCGCAGGTGCCGAAGTTGGACGTAGGGCCGGACCGGCTCCAGGTCGATCGTTAGTCGCAGCGCATAGCCGAGGCTGCCGTACGAGTTAGGAAAGCCATCGAAGAGGTCGGCGTGATCATTGTCGGGCCGGGCCAAGACCACCCGTCCATCGCCGGTGAGGATCTCCATCTCGCGGACCGACTCGTGCGGCAGCCCGTTGCGGAACGAGGACGACTCGATGCCGAGCCCGGCGACCGCGCCGCCCAGCGTGATGGTCTTCAGCTGGGGGACAACCTGCGGCATCAGGCCATGCTCCAGGGTCGCGTCGACGAGCCGCTCGTAGGTCACCATTCCCTGCACATCCGCGGTCCGCGTGTGCGGGTCCACGGCGAGCACCTGGTCGAACCCGCTCACGTCCAGTCCGCGCGCCTGGCCCGCTGTCCCCGAGCGACCCGATGCCCCGAAGCGGAACAGATTCGATGTCCGCTTCGCCAGGCGCACCGCCTCGCCGGCGGGCACAGCGGCATAAGCCGCCCGCAGGGTGTCCGTCGCGCGCGCATGTGCTGCGTACCGTTGCTCCACACTGGCACGGTACATCCGGTGGTTGAACGACGCCGCTTCGAGGGACAAGACGCCCCTTCACGGGACTTATCCCTCAGCCTCGAGCTTCCTCTGCCTGGCGTAACGGAGGTAGTGCCGCGGCGATAGGCTCGCCGGGTCGCCGCGCTCGAACGCCACCCTGGCGGGCGGAATGTTCACAGCGGCCATCTTGCGATAGAGATCCTCCGTCAGATGGCCGGTGTCGGCCGCCTCCGTGAACGCCCGGCGGTCGGCGGGGTCCAGGCTTTCGAACCATTGCTCGGGGGAGGGTTGCATACCTGCACGTTACTTGGACTTCTCGCGTTGTTACACAGCCGGTCGTCAAAATCTCACCGGTCGTCGGGGCGCATCAGAGGACCGCGCCGCGCGGGGCGACCTCTAGGGCGGCAACACCCCGTCCGTAGAGCACGATCAGCCGGTCGCCATGCTTGCTCCGGAGCACACCGGAATCCTTCGCGAGCGTCGAAACAGCGTGCTCGATGACCTCGTCGTCGGCCACGGCGTCGGATTCCTCGTACGTGATGTCCATGCGGTCGCCGCCGATGAGCCGGACGCGCAACACAATCTTTGCCATGACCTTGAACCTAACCGGCCAGGCGGCTCGCGGTCGCGCTCAGTCGAAGATCGGTGACCGGGTTCGGATTCGTTTGAGTTCAAAGAACCCGTCCGTGCCAGCGGCGAGCGCGACACCGTCCCATAGCCGGCCGGCCGCCTCCTTGCGGGGGTGCGGCGTCACCACCGGCCCGAAGAAGGCCAACAACTCACCCGCTGCTCCCCGAAGGTGGATGACCGGAGTCCCGACCTCGCCGCCGACCGGGTCCATGCCGGAATGGTGGCTGGCCCGCACGGCCTCGTCGTAGCACGTCGTCTCCGCGGCGTTCGCCAGCGTGTGCGGCAGGCCCGACCGGGTCAGCGCAAGCGCGTAGAGATCCCGATTGACTGGGGCCTGTTCTTTGTGGATCAGAGTGCCGAGCGCGGTGTACAGATCTCGCACGGCCGTGGCGCCGTAGGAGACGTCCGTCGCGATCGCCACCCGCACTGGACCCCAGCCGTCTGCCTGCCGACGTGGCTCCGATCGACCGGCTCGGGCCTCGTTGAGCAGCGCCAGGCTCATGACGTGAAAGCGCACCTGAACGTCGCGAACCTGTTCTACCTCGAGCAGCCATCGAGACGTCAGCCATGCCCAAGGGCAAAGCGGGTCAAACCACATCTCGGCGGTTGCCACGGCATGATCACCTCCTCCGATCGGGAGTGTTGCTCACCTTATGAGACAGACGTCGAAGGGTCTAGCTACCGCTCCCGATGAGTGTCCTCATTGGATGGCCGGGCGTGAGCAAAACTGGGCGCCGCAAAGGGATCCGAACGTGCGCCAGCCGCACGAGACCATGGCCGGGATGGCTCCGATCACCACACACGGTGCCTGCGGACTCGTGTTGCCCAGGTTCAACCGCGGTCATGGCGTATCGGCAGATCGGTCCAATTCAACACGGAGGGATCGTGATGTACCGGAGTCCGCAACAGCGGTTCCGGAAACTACGACTGTTGGGTACTGGCGTTCTCATGGTGGGCGTTCTGGCTCCGATCGGGCCAGCACAGCCAAGTGCGACGCGCAACCTCGGATCTTTCTCCGAGCCGTGTCCCTAGCCGCCGGACAGACCTATCGCCAATCCGACACCAGCAAATCGTCCGGAATGGACTGCTCTGCGTTATTACATGTGAGGGACGTCGGCTGTCCGACATCCCACGAGCATGATCACATCGGTTACCCTATGCGGCATCGATCAGCAGGGCGCCGTGACGCCTGCGCGACGTCCCGGTCACACCCTCGGCCCCGGCAAGGGAGGCGGTATGTCGCGGCGTCGTCCCGGCATTTGGTTGCTGGTTGTTGTGGTGGTCGCTGGCGCGCTCATCCCACTCGAGAAGAGTCCGGCGGCTGCGGTGACGTTACCGACCGGATTCCAGGAGCAGGTCGCCTTCGTTGGCCTGAACCAGCCGACGAACATCGAGTTCGCGCCGGATGGTCGAGTCTTTGTCGCCGAGAAGCGCGGGGTCATCAAGGTGTTCGACAACCTGGCCGACACCACCGCCACGGTCTTTGCGGACCTGTCGACGAATGTGCACAACCAGTGGGACCGGGGACTGCTCGGGCTCGCGCTGGCACCCAACTTCCCAAGCGATCCATGGGTGTACGCGTTGTACACCTATGACGCCCCGCCCGGTCAAACCGCACCGATCTGGAACGACTTCTGCGCCAACGCCAACGACGGCACGTGCATCGTCACCGGGCGCCTGTCCAGACTGCAGGCCGCTGGCAATGTGATGACCGGCAGTGAGCAGGTGCTCATCCACGACTGGTGCCAGCAGTACCCCAGTCACTCCATAGGAGACCTGCATTTCGGAGCCGACGGCGCGCTCTACGTCACCGGCGGTGACGGGGCCAGCTTCAGCGCCACCGACTACGGTCAGCTCGGCAACCCGATCAACCCGTGCGCCGACCCGCCCGGCGGCGCGATGACCCCGCCCACCGCCGAGGGCGGCGCCCTTCGCTCGCAGGACGTTCGGACGACCGCGGATCAGACCGGTCTGGACGGCTCTATGCTGCGTCTCGACCCAGCGACCGGCGCGGCCATGCCGGGCAACCCTCTCATCAGTTCTCCTGACATCAACGCTCGCCGCATCGTGGCACATGGCCTGCGTAACCCCTTCCGGTTCACCGTCCGGCCGGGGACCAACGAGATGTGGATCAGTGACGTGGGCTGGGGGACTTGGGAGGAGATCGACCGGATCACCGAACCGACCACAGGGGTGACAAACTTCGGCTGGCCCTGCTACGAGGGCGCCGGCAGGATGTCGAGCTACGACAACGCGAATCTCAACCTGTGCGAGAGTCTTTACTCCGGCGGCGGGCACACGGCCCCCTACTTCACCTATAACCACGGCAGCAACGTGGTCGCCGGCGAGACCTGCCCGACCGGCGGGTCGTCCGTTACCGGTTCGGCCTTCTATCCGACTAGCGGCGGGCCCTACCCGGCCGCATACAGTGGCGCGCTCTTCTTCGCCGACTACAGCCGCAACTGCATCTGGGCAATGAAGCCCAGCACTCCCGGTGGCCTGCCCAGCACGAGCAACATCGAGACGTTCGCCGCGGCCGCGGCTAGCCCCACCGACCTGGCGATCGGACCGGGTGGTGAGCTGTACTACAGCGATCTCGGTGGCGGAACGGTTCGGCGGATCCGCTACTTCCCGGCTAACCAGCCCCCGGTTGCGGTGATCTCGGCGGCTCCTACATCCGGCGCTGCCCCGCTGACCGTGAACTTCAGCGCCACCGGGTCCACCGACGCCGACCCGGCCGACCAGGGTCGGCTTCAATTCCGGTGGGACTTCACCAACGACGGATCGATCGACGCCACGACTCCGACCGCCACGTTCACCTACCAAAACGGTGGGGCCTACACCGCGAGGCTGACCGTCGAGGACACGCTAGGGGCCACCGGCACGACGACGGTGACCATCACGGCGGGCAGCTCGACACCGACGGCGTTTATGGACACCCCATCCGCCGGGCTGACCTGGGCCGTCGGCGACACGATTAGCTTCAGCGGGCACGCGACCGACCCAGAGCAGGGCGCCCTGCCCGCATCGGCGTTGAGTTGGCAGTTGCGCATGCAGCACTGCTTCACGGTCAACAGCTGCCACACTCATTTCCTGCAGGACTGGTCCGGCGTGGCCGGTGGCTCATTCGTGGCGCCCGACCACGAGTATCCGTCCTATCTGGAGCTTCAGCTGACCGCGACCGATGCCGACGGGCTGACCAGCACCGTGATCCGCAGGCTCGACCCAAAGACTGTGGTATTGACGTTCACGAGCGTCCCAGCCGGACTCCAGCTCTCAGTGGGCTCGACAACCCAGGTGACCCCGTTTACCCGTACCGTCATTCCGGGCTCGACCATGACGGTGAGCGCACCCGCGCCGCAGAGGCTGAAGGGTAAGTGGTACTACTTCACGAGTTGGTCGGACGGCGGTGCACAGACGCACGTGGTGATCGCGCCAGCCGTGCCGGCGACCTACACGGCCACCTATGTTCGCGGGCCTCGTCCGCCGTCGGTGCTATAGCACGGAGTGAATTGGATTAAAGGAGTGGGCGCGCTCGCTGAAACTTGTCGATCAACGTCCCTCTCGTGTGCCGCAACTACCGCCGTTTACCCGATGGGCCTTCCTTGCTTGGCGTGCTAACCGTAAATTGTGCAACCCGAGCCGGTTCGGCCGAAGCGGCGGTGGGCGTGGGCGATTCTCGCGATCGTGCTCGTCGCCGCGCTCGGCGGTCTGGCGACCTGTGTGCTGCTGGCCAGGGAGCCGGCGCCCGAGCCTCCATCGATCGTAGGGGAGTGGCGGGGCACCTGGCGGGTGGAGCGGACGGGCGATGACACGTACACCGGCATCGGTCTCAGCGACGCGATCGAGCCCGACTCTGGGTGTCCATACAGTGCCGGCGAGACCGAGTGGCGGATCACAGGCAAGGCCCCCCAGTATGAGGGCGAGGAACGGTGGGTCAAGGGTGCCGGCGGCCAGAACTGCGAGTACGCCTGGTCCAAAGCCACGTTCACACTGCTCGACGAGGGCAGGACCGTAGAGGTCTGTTCGACCGATCCGTGGAATCGCAGTGGACGGCTGTGCCGGAAGCTCCCGCGTACCGGGACCCCCGTTGTGGAAACCTCGCACTAGCCGGCAACGAGGAAGTGCGGGCTCGGGTGAGAATGACAAGTCCGGTCGAGTACGAGGCCTGGCTAGCGCCGTATTGTGTGCGGCAAATGGGAGAGTCTAATTTGGACCTTCGTCAGCAACGATAGGCCGTAGCTGATCAGGGCGAGCCGAACGATGCTGACTGGGCGGCGATGCAGTCGTCGGGGTGAGGAGCAGAAGCACCGGCGTCGTCTGGTCTACGCGCCGACTTGGCTTGACTGTTGACCCGCTGCTCGCCTGCTGCAACCATCTCAACGTATAAATGCACTCGGAACGGCCTACGAGGCCGAGCCCTACCCCCCGGGAGGAACAGGTGAGCGTCACACGTCGTGCCCTGCTGTTCGCCGCTGCGATCACCCTCGCAGTCGGCGGCATCGCCGCCTCGCCGGCTTCGGCCGCGAAATCCCTCAGCCCCGACGCCGCCCACGGCCTGGTGCAGTCGCTGAGCGACTCCCGCACCGGCGGAATGTACCGCGACGCCTCCGGCGCTGTTGTCGTCACTGTCACTGACGCCGCCGCGGCCGCATCCGTGCGGGCCGCCGGCGGCCAAGCCCGCCTGGTCGGTCGCAGCACTCGCCAGCTGGCCGCGGTGCAGGCCAGCCTGGACTCCGGCGTCGCCGGAACCGCGTGGGCCATTGACCCGATCTCCAATCAAGTTCTGGTCCAGGCCGACAGCACAGTCAGCGGCGCCGTGTTAGGTCAACTCAAAGCTGCGATCGCCAGCGCCAACGGCGCCGCACGCCTCGTACAGGTCCAAGGCACATTCAGTCCCCTGATCTCCGGTGGCGACGCGATCTATGGCGGCCAGTACCGCTGCTCGCTCGGCTTCAACGTGGTCAAGGCCGGCACCTACTACTTCCTCACCGCGGGGCACTGCGGCGACATAGCCGACACCTGGTACGCCAACGCCGCCCACACCACCCTCCTGGGCAACACCGCCGGGTCTAGCTTCCCGGGCAATGACTACGCCATCGTGCAGTACACCAACAGCTCGATCACCGTCTCCGGTACGGCCGGCTCGCAGGACATCACCTCGGCCGCCAATGCGTTCGTGGGTGAGTCCGTCACCCGCCGCGGCAGCACCACCGGCGTGCACACCGGTGTCGTCCAAGCGCTCAACGTCACCGTGCACTACGTCGGCGGAGGCACCGTACGCCAGATGATCCAGACCAACGTCTGCGCCGAGCCGGGTGACAGCGGCGGCCCTCTCTACGACAAGACCAAGGCAATCGGCCTTACCTCCGGCGGTAGCGGCAACTGCCGGACCGGCGGCACGACCTTCTTCCAGCCAGTCACCGAAGCGCTCAGCAGGTATGGCGTAGCAGTCTTCTGAGCGGCAAACGCCGTCTGAAAGACTTGCCTGACAGTGCTGACTAGCGCTCTCGGTGCCTCATTGACGCCACGCAATGGGCGGTGCGACCACATCGGTCGCACCGCCCATCCGCGTCGCGTGATCTCCGTCGAGTCACGACACCGCGAGCAGTGAAGGCCGGCAGGCCCAGGCTGTGGCGTTCCTCTGTCGTGAGTTTTGCGGAACGCAAACCGGCGTGCCTGGGCAAGCTGGGACGAAAGGTCCATTGTGGCGCACCGGACCCGGCTCCACCCATTGTGAGGTCACTGGACGAGGTCGCCAGACGTCGACCGTCCGGACCATCCACATTTCAGCCGACATGACGATGCGGCGCCACGCCTGCAACCCCAGGGACGGCGGGCCAAGCGCAACGCCGTCCCTGGGCCGCCGGGAGGGGGGTGGGGTGCCGGCGGGCAGCAGGCCAACCATCCTGGGACGGCCAGCCGGGCTCGGAGGAGTGTATTCGTCGCTTTCGGTCGAGACGGTCTCGAACTCGACCATGCATGCATTCAGTAGAGCGCCGAGAAGGTTCTCGGCGTTACTCCGGTCAGATGTGACCCCCCTGATCTCCACTTGGGGCGCCGAGTTACCCAGGCGGGCGCGTCCCAGGATGGATGGTCGTTGCCCGAACGGTTGACATCTGATAGTAAGTCTGACTAACAATAGTCTGACTCACATCAGAGCCCCGGCGACTCGACCTCCTCGCCGCGTCGCCCCGGCCTCCATCCACCCCGGCTAGGAGGTCCACCGCCATGGCATCTGGCGTTCGTAGGGCGCTACATCCGTCACTCGCCGTATTACTCATCCTCGCCGGCGCTGGCTTCGCGCTGGCCCGACTGACAGCCACCGCTGAGGCCGCACCCCCCGGCGGCACCCCCACTGCGTTCGTCCGGGTCAATCAGGTCGGCTATGTCGCTACCGCAACCAAGAGGGCATACCTCATGGCGTCGGGCGTTGAGACGGGTGCGACCTTCAGTGTCCGCAACGGTCCGATGACTGTCTACAGTGCACCCATCGGCGCCGACCTCGGGTCGTGGAGCAACGGTTACCCGCACATCTACGCGTTGGACTTCGACGCCGTCACGGCGGTCGGGTCGGCGTACACCATCGTGGTGACGGCGCCGATCGCCGCGACCTCGCCGACGTTCCGCGTCGACACCGGCCCGAATCTCTATGCCGGCGCGATTGCCAACTCGCTCAACTACTACCAGGTGCAGCGGGACGGGTTGAACTACATCCCATCGCCCCTGCGTACGGCTCCAGCGCAT
>Ga0184632_10000334_pt1 | contig 17801 bp, 18 predicted proteins | sample PLM31_50_b1_FD_133153 | JGI IMG/M metagenome (GOLD analysis project Ga0184632, IMG submission 133153) | Groundwater sediment microbial communities from an aquifer in East River, Colorado, USA - PLM3-1_50_b1 | ecosystem: Environmental > Terrestrial > Soil > Riparian zone | place: USA: East... | reverse complement strand
ATGAATTTCCGACACCCACGTGTTTGGTTAGCTCTAGTATTTCTAGGGTTATCCGCTGCCCTTGGGCAGGCGGCGCAAGATTCCAGCAGCCAGACGCCACGTCGCGCGGCTTCGTCGAGTGCTGCATCAGGCACCAACGCCGAGCTGGCGCGCCTGCGGGCGGACGCGATTGCCAAGATGAAAGAGTCGCGCGCGAGATATATTCATCTCCTTAGCCTTTACGAAGAGGAAAAGAAACGATTAAGTGAAGATTTCGAAAAGCGAAAGGAACTTTACCAACAGGGTTTGATCGCGAGGGCCGAAGTGGCGCCCGTACAACAGGCGCTTTTGACGTCCATTCGCAATATCATGGACGTGAAGCGCTGGATTTTGGAAGACGACATCGCGATCGCCGAGGTGACACTGCGCGATGAGTTGCTCCGTTTGCCACCGCTTGCCCGCGGCGGCTATAGCGAAGGCGGCGCGCTGATTCGTTTCAACGGCGGCGCCTTGTGGTCGTTGGCGGAGGCGCCGAAGATCGAAAGGTTTTTTTCCGAGACCTTTGGAAAGACCTTGCCGGTCAGCGCCTTTGGCCAGTCACCGGCGCATGACCGCCTGCGCTTCGACCATCGTGACGCGATGGATGTGGCGCTCCATCCGGACAGCAACGAAGGGCGCTCGTTGATATCATATCTGCGCCAATTGGGCATACCGTTCATCGCCTTTCGCGGCAGCATGCCAGGGAGTTCCACCGGCGCGCATATCCATATCGGCAAACCATCGGCGCGCAATTGATGAAATGTCCGACCTGGCAGCCGTTTGATGCCGCGCTGGCCAGAGAGCGCGGTTTCAAAATCCCTAAAATCGAGGAGTTAAACATCCATGGCTCTACCCGCTAATCCGTTGCCCGCCTCGACCGTCGTGTTAGTTCGTCCCGGCGAAGGTGGCGGGTTCGAAGTGTTCATGAACCGGCGGCCGGAAAAAATGGAGACCTACGCCGGCGTCTACGTTTTTCCCGGCGGCTGCGTCGAGAAAGATGACTGTTCACAGGAGATGGTCGCGCTTACCCATGGGCTCGCGCCAGCCGAGGCGCGGGCGGCGCTTGAGTCGGAGCTGGACGGGGAAGTCTGTTTGGGACATTGGGTGGCGGCGGTGCGCGAATTGTTCGAAGAAGCGGGGATCCAATTTTTCGTCAACCCCGCCGCGCAGCACACGGACGAAACAAAGCTTTTCCAACGGCTGGCTTCAAAACGCCAGGCGTTGCAGCTAGGGGAACTCAATTTGTCGAGTCTATTGGCTGCCGAACGACTCGCCTGTGATCTTAGCCGGCTGAAATATTTCTCTCACCGCATTACTCCGGAACATTACAAAATTCGCTTTGACACGCGCTTCTATATTGCGGCATTGCCCAAAAACCAGACGCCATTGCCAACCTCTGAAGAGGTGGCGGAGAGTCTGTGGGTCACTCCGGAAAAAGCGCTGGCAGAATCAGAATCGGGCAAGTTCCCCATGATGCCGCCCACGATTGCAGTACTTCGTACCCTTGCCCGCTATCCGGCCTGGGGTAAACTTTGCGAAGCCTACCGGCTATAGTGAATCGGAATAACCCCGCGCGGCAAGGATTTCCTATAAACTTTCGCATCCGGTCATGGAGCGGCAAAGGATTGACGGGCATGCCAAAAAATTGCCTCGCCAGTAACCCCGAAGAGGAAAGGGAGAAGTCTCAAGGCCGATGATTTTCGCGGCTTTCGCCGGCAGTAAACTCGACTGAATTTTAAATAGATAGGGAAAATGGTGGCGGCCAATCGAGCGACCCGTGCAACGCTGACCAGGCGTTGATTTACAGCAAATGGTGGAACGGATTGTGCATCACATCGAATTATCCATTGAATATGACTCCAAGGATGTGCTATATGGGCGAGAATTTCTCGATCACGGATGATTTAGTTCCATCCTGACCATCCCCGAACAAATCTTCCAATCCTTTGACGAATCTAATCGTCTAACTGCTTATTAGGTAAAACGATGCCTGACCTCGATTCTGCAAACCGGACTATCGCTTATTTCACCATGGACATCGCCATCGAGTCAGAGATTCCGACTTATAGCGGTGGATTGGGAATCTTGGCCGGCGACATGATCCGTTCGGCCGCAGATCTGCGGCTTCCGATGGTAGCCGTCACGTTGCTGCACCGCAAGGGTTATTTCGAGCAGCGGCTCGATATCCAGGGTAACCAGTCGGAAAGCCCTTCTCATTGGTCGCCGGAACGCCGGCTCGAGTCGTTGCCCGCCCGCGCTTCCGTGCTGGTGGAAGGCCGGGAAGTACGCATTCGCGCCTGGCGCTACCCGATTCGCGGTGTCACGGGCCATCTCGTCCCGCTAATCTTTCTCGATACCGACTTAGAAGAGAACGATCGCCGCGCTCGGGCGATCACAGATCATCTTTACGGCGGCGACGAGCACTACCGCCTATGCCAGGAAATTATCTTGGGTTTTGGCGGTGTCGCGATGCTGCGCGCGCTGGGCTACTCGAATCTACGCGTCTACCATATGAACGAAGGCCACTCGGCGTTGGTCACGCTCGCTCTGCTGGAACAAGCGGCGGGCGGCCAAGCGACTCGTCGATTCGACGAACAGCAGTTGGAATCCGTGCGGCGCCAATGCGTATTTACCACGCACACGCCGGTGGCTGCAGGCCATGATTGTTTTGCTTCGGAGCTAGTAGAACGAGTGCTCGGCGCGGAGCGCGCCGAAGAACTCAGGCAGTTGCGGGTCATGAACGGCGCGCTGAACATGACCGAGCTGGCCTTGCAGCGATCCGGTTTCATCAACGGCGTGTCGCTGCGCCACCGGGAGGTTTCGCGCGCTATGTTCCCGGGCCACCGTATAAGCGCTATTACCAACGGTGTTCACGCCGCCACCTGGGCCGCCCCGCCGTTGCGTGCTTTATTTGACCGCGTAATTCCCGAATGGCGGCGCGACAATTATTATCTTCGCTACGCCTTGGGCGTGCCACTCGCCGATATCCGCGCCGCGCACAGCGAAGCGAAAAGAGAGCTTTTGCAACAGGTCCGCTGGCTCACGGGGATGCAACTTGACGAGAAAATTTTTACCCTGGGCTTTGCGCGGCGCGCCACCGGTTACAAGCGCGGTGATCTACTGTTCACCGATCTGGAAAGGCTGAAACGGATCGCCCGCAGCGTTGGACCGCTACAACTGATCTACGCGGGCAAGGCCCATCCGCGAGATCAGTACGGCAAGGCCATCATCCGCCGCATCTTCGAGGCCGCGGCGGAGCTCTCCGACACTGTGCGCGTCGTCTATTTGGAAAATTACGACATGAATTTGGGACGGCTGCTCTGCTCCGGCGTCGATACCTGGCTCAATACACCGATGCGCCCGCAGGAAGCTTCCGGCACGAGCGGGATGAAAGCGGCCCTCAACGGCGTGCCGAGCCTCAGTGTGCTCGACGGGTGGTGGATCGAGGGGCATGTCGAGGGAGTCACCGGCTGGTCCATCGGCGACGCCAATGGGAACGATTCCCCGGCCGAGGCCGCTTCTCTATACGACAAACTGGAAAAAGTCATACTGCCGCTATATTACAGAGAACCGGATAAATTCGCCGAAGTCAGGCGTTCGGCCATCGTGCTCAACGGCTCGTTCTTTAACACGCAACGGATGATCGAGCAGTATGTGAGAAACGCCTATGCCGGCGGCGAAGACGAGACTCAGCGTAACTCAACGCTTTGACCCGGTTTGCGGATCCTTATTCGGTGCAGCAGTTCTCACGCGCCCTGGCAATTGTGCATCGTCGGCAGTTGTTTTTGAGATCGCGGCGCCCTTCGCCAAAGACGCGGCCCAATCGATGCTCTCACGCAGCGCCGTAAAGTATGCATCGCCGCCGACTATATAAGTGTCGTTGTGCCCCGCGCCGATAATCGTGTAAAATTTTTTGGGCTCCGGCGCGGCCTCGAAAACTTTCCTTCCTTGACTGAAAGGGACCACCTCGTCGCGGTCGCCGTGTAGCACCAGTAAAGGGCTTTTAACGCGCCGCACTTTTTCCAAGTTGTCGTATCGAGTCGAGAGCAGTGGGGCAAGCGGCAGCAGAGGAAAAACCGCCCGCGCCATTTCCGGCACGGAGACGAACGGGCTCTCAAGAATCAACGCCAAGCTGTCGACATGCATGGCCATTTCAACCGCCACCGCCGCGCCTAAGGAGCGACCAAACAGAACCAACTGCTTCGATTGCACGTTATAGCTCTGCCGCACAAAATCGATTGCCGCGCTGCCGTCAAGATAAGTGCCCGGTTCCGAAGTCTTGCCGTCGCTGCGACCGTAGCCCCGATAGTCGAAAATAAAGACGTTGATTTTAACTTTGTCGTGCAGCAGCCTGATGTTTTGCACGCGGTGGCTGATGTTGCCGGCGTTGCCGTGAAACCAGAGCAGGGTTCTCTGAGCATTGGGATAGGGGACGAACCAGCCGTTTAGGCGAACACCATCCCGGGCCGTGAAATAGACGTCATCGAAATTGAGACCGACGTCGCGGGGCGTTTGGTAGATCGTCTTGTCGGGGTGAAAAATCAGCCGTTCTTCCATTGGGCACGCCCAAAGAAAAAACGGCATGAACACAAGCAGAATGCCACGCGAAACAGTTCTCATCACAACCGCAGGGGAGGAGCATGATAGCGGTAAATCGGAAGTCATCGGACCGCCGCGTTTCTATGGCACCCGAGTGAGGGGCGCGAAGTTTCGTGTTTGCGCTCGCCACGGAGCTTCCATTCCAGGCCGTCGATGATGCATTGAACACAGGCTTGTAGGATATCGGCGGCGACACCCACTATGCCCCAACTGTCCTTGCCGTCGGAGAAAATCCCCAGCATCCGCACCAGCGCGTCCGCGCCTTTGCCCTCATCCTCGCGCGGGGCGCCGAAAAAACTCCTCCTTGAGGTCTCCTGGCATGATTTCCTCCGGCTTTTGCGCTGTTTTGACCTTGTCCATTATATCTTTCCCGCGGGAAATGGCTAGGTTAGCTCCCCTACTCTCGTGCCTTATTCATAAAACCCCCGGAATTTCGTCTTTTCATAAAAATGCTACTCTGGTAAAATTAGCTTATGGAAACGAGATCAGGCGATAACAAACTCAAAGGCTTTTTCCTCAATGTGGTGCGCCAAAGTTTTTGGCAATTGGGTATCAACGATGCGATGGTTGCGAATTACGTGGCGGACGTATTGACGGAATTTGCCCGCACCGACAATTTATACCGAATCCGCGGTCAGCGCGGGCGCAAAGTGGACAGCGTCGTGGAAATGCTTGCGCCAAAAGCAGATGAGCCGCCGGACCAAGACGCCATTCTCACCGAGCGCTCGCGGCGCAAGTACGTCGGCGATTACGCCTTGTTCATGAGCGGCATATTTCGCAACTACATCACGCGCCAAGGCTGCCTCAGCTATTACATCGAAGAGGGAAGCCGCTCCTACTGGACCGTCTCGGAGCTAGACGTGTCCCTCTACCGCACCGGGTTCATTCTTTTTCAAGAACTCTCAAAGAAGTTCGAATACTATTCCGGAGCGCTGGATTACACCCGCAAGGCATACTTTGCCGCGGATCCGGGAGAAGATCCTTTCGCCGGATTTCTCCGCCAAATCGATGGCTGGGCCAAAGTCAACATAAGGCCGAATTGACGGCTTTAGCGCCTCGATCAACAATCACTGCCCCATTCACCTTTAAGATTTCCACAATGAAACCCATACTCGCCACACTGCTCATAATCGCCGGCTCGGCCTTGTTGTCCGTCGCATTCATCGCCGTGTCCATCTTCAATCACCATCCAAGCGGTAACCCGGCGGCCGCGGAGATCCGGGTTGAACAGGGCGACTCGCTGGCCGCGGTGGTGCGCAAGTTGCGCGCAGAAAAGCTCATTGCGAACGAGCGGCTATTCTTGCTATGGGCGCGCCTTCGGGGCGTGGAAACGAAAATTCATCTTGGCCTTTACCGCTTCGAAGGGCCCGTGCCGGCGTGGGAGATTTTGGAAAGGCTGGCGACGGGCAAAGGGATGTTTCATAAGATCACGATTCCGGAAGGCCTGACCGTCAAGGAAATCGCCGCGTTGTTGGGAAAGCTGCAGATTGCCGACAGCGAGAGGTTTCTTGCCGAAGCATCCGCCCCTGAGCTGTTGGCAACCTTGAAATTGCCAAATCAAGGGATCGAAGGTTACCTGTTTCCGAGCACCTATTATTTCACGCCGTCAACACCCGAAAAAAATATCGTCCTCGCCATGGCCGAACAATTTCGCAAGGTGTCCGCCCCGGTCCTAGAGCGAGCCAATGGCGCCCGTGGGCTGACGCCCCATGAACTCATTACTTTGGCGTCGATTATCGAGAAAGAAACTGGGCTCGAAACGGAGCGCCCATTGATATCAGCCGTGTTTCACAACCGTCTAAAGCTAAGTATGCCTCTGCAAAGCGATCCCACGGTAATTTACGGGCTCAAAGATTTTCAGGGAAACCTGACGCGCCAGAACCTGCAAAACCTTAGTCCGTACAACACCTACCGAGTACCAGGTCTGCCGCCGGGGCCAATCTGTAATCCCGGTTTATCATCCATCAAAGCGGCGCTAGCGCCAGCCGATGTGCCGTATCTTTACTTCGTTTCAAAAAACGACGGCTCACACCACTTCTCCGCGACCCTTGAGGCGCACAACCAGGCGGTGAAAACCTTCCAGCCCGTCGCCGCGCCCGCGCCAAGGAATAAAACCGTCGCGCGCGCGCGCTGACACCGCGTTTGAGGCCCTGCGATGGCATGTTATAGTTAACGCCATGGAGGCGCTAAAAGAAAAGTCGGAGCGCGGCGCGCCGGAACAGGTGATTCTCGGCCTAGTTACAAAACTCACGCACCATGCCCTTTGGGACGCACTCCTGGCTATATTGCCGCCCGTGGCCGCGGTCCTTTATTGCTTACTTTATCTCTTTCTTAACCTATGGATCAGTCCGGTAACAACCCTCGTTTTGGGTTGTGCGGCGCTGGCCGTGGGCGCGCTAGCGATCGCCCGCCGCTACCGTCCAAACATTCCCTCGGCCCACTTAGCGGCGCACTTGATCGATGACCGCGCCGCTGCGGAAGACCGGTTTCTCACGTTGGCAACGCTGCAACCGTCGCCGACGGCCGCGTTTTTGGTGTCCCGGCTGCGGGCGGAGGCGGTTGGATTGCACGGCCATATCGCGATCAAGCGTGAGTTTCCCTACCGGATCAAACGGCATGTTTACGCATCGTTGCTGATTTCACTAGCGGCCGCATTGCTGTTTCAACTGCTTTTGCCGCTGGCTCATTCGACCCTCCATCCACAGCCCGCCCACGAGCTGCTGCGCGAGTTAGCGCAACGGATGGCGCAGCGGCCAAACCTGCGCGAAACGGCACGTTCTCTCCACAATCTCTCGGCCAAACTCGAAGATCCCAAGGTGCCGATGCAAGAACAACGGAACCTGGCTCAGGAAGAGCGCAAGAAGATAGATGAGCAGCAGAAAAAACAAACTCAGAAACAAGACCGTGATCTATTAAACCAGGCGGCCGGCACGCTCCAGGGTATAGAGCAGCAATCCGGCGGGGCAGAGCGAAAGAAAGATCAGGATAGCGGCGCGGGCGGAATTCAAAGCAATCTGCCGCAGCAGGGCCAGGGAGAAGGGAAGCAGAGCCAGGGCAGCGGCGGTGACAGCAAGGGCGAGCTTGACGCCCAATTGAACAACGAAATGCAACGAGGGAAAATGGCCCAAGGAAACCCCAGGGAATCGGGCGCCGAAAAGAATCCGGGCGACCAGAGTGGCGGTACCAGCAATCAGCCCGATCCAAACAACGCCGGCAAGGACCAGAGCAAAGAACGCCCCGGCAAGACCGAAGGCAGCAGGGACGAAGGAACCGGGCGCGGCAAAGTGTCGGCGGAAATACCCCAAGGCACGCCGCCGGCGGAACGTTTTTACAAACCTGGTGAGGGCGGAGCCCAGGGCATCAAAGGCGCGGGTTACGTGACGGTGCAGTTGCCGGAAGAACTCGCGGCGGAGGGAAAAGGCGGTGGCCAGAAGCGGGACTCGAAAGGCGGTAAAGCGCTGAGTTCTCAGGTTCCCGTAAGCAACGTTCCCTTGCCCAAACATGTGCCCGACGCGCCCGCCGAAAAGCAGCAGATGCCGCTAGAGTACCGCGGAATTATTCGTTGACGGAAAAAGGGGTGGCGATGGAGCCGCAAAAATTTCAGGATACTTTTAAGCGCATCGAAGCGGAAATACGCAAGGTCATCGTCGGTCACGACGACGCTATCCGAAAAGTGCTGATCGCCTTTTTCGCCGGCGGCCATGTGCTGCTGGAAGGGGTGCCGGGATTAGGCAAGACGCTGCTTGTCAAGGCGTTTAGCGCCGCCATCGGTATGTCTTTCAAGCGCATCCAGTTTACGCCGGATCTTATGCCCTCTGATATTGTCGGCACCGAGGTGCTGGCAGAAAGCGGCGGACGTAGAGAATTCCAATTCAAAAAAGGCCCGGTCTTCGCCCATGTCGTACTGGCGGACGAGATTAACCGCGCCACGCCCAAGACTCAGTCGGCGGTGCTGGAAGCAATGGAAGAAAAGCAGGTGACCGTTTTCGGGGAATCGCACTTGCTCGAGTCGCCCTTCATGGTGATGGCGACGCAAAATCCCATCGAGCTAGAGGGGACTTACCCGCTCCCAGAAGCACAGCTGGACCGGTTCTTTTTTAAGCTCCTGGTGACGTCGCCGACGCAGGTGGAGTTGCGCGAGATCCTCAAGCGCACAACGGGCACGGAAAGCGGTGAAACAAACAGGGTTCTGTCCGGAGATGGCGGACAGCACATCAATGACATGAAACAGCTGTTACGCCAGGTCCTAATCGCCCCGCCCATTGAAGACTACGTGGTGCGTCTTGTCCACGGCACGCAACCCGCGGCCCAAAACGGCAGCGTGGCGCCGGCGTCGGTAAGAAATTATCTGCGCTTCGGCTCAAGCCCGCGCGGCGCGCAGTCGATAATACTCGGCGCCAAAGGCAATGCCCTTGCCGAAGGCCGGGTTCACGTCAGCTACGAAGACGTGGAAAAAGTGCTCTACCCGGCGCTGCGCCATCGCATCATTCTCAACTTCCAAGCCGAAGCGGAAAACGTCAGCGCGGACCAGATCATCGCCGAGGTCGTTAAACAGGTGCCGCGCACCTAAAGTCGTCTTTCTCCCGCCGTCGAAGCAGCGCCGTTCCGCGGCTATGTGAAACGATCCTCAGGGCATCGTCAGCGACGAGCGCAGTTCAAAACGTTTTGAACGATTGGAACGAATTGAACTCCTGAATAAAGTCGCGCGGCCATTCTACTTGACCTTATTCTTTATCGCCGGGATGGATTTGATGTAATCGCCGATGGCTAAAGCATCTTCTTTCTTCATGTCTTTGTAGCCATGGGGCGTGCCTTGAATGACTTCGTACATCAAGCCCTGCACGTTATCGGAGTCAGGCTTAATTCCGGTAAGGAGTAACTCCGCGATATCTTGGCGCCGCCAGTCGCCGATGCCGGTTTCTTTATCCGGCGTGATATTCGGCACAGCTTCGCCCAGCGGTCCGTTCTTCTCGCTGGCTCCCGCCATATAGAGGGATTGATTGGGAGCGCCGATGAAATTTCTCGGCGTGTGGCAGTCGCTGCAGAGCGCGACGTGATCGACAAGATAGCGACCGCGCTGGATGCCGCTTTTGGGCGCCTGTGGCGGCGCGGCGTTAAATTTGCCAAAGACCTGGAGGAACAAAGGTGTTCCCAAACTGCGCGCGAACGGGGCCCAGGTCTTCAACGCCGGCGTGGCTTTTTTCACCGGCTTCAACGTGCGCATGTACGCGATCATCGCCTGCATATCTTCCTGCGCCATGCCGGAATATTTTTCATAAGGCATGACTGGCAGGATTCTACTGCCGTCCTTACGAACGCCCTTGACCATGGTAGTGTGGATCTGTTGGTCCGTCCAGTCGCCGAGTCCAGTTTCTTTGTCTTGGGTGATATTGGTGCTGTAGACCGTGCCAAAGGGTATCGGGAAGGCGCGCGCGCCCGCGTGCGGGGTGCCTTTCGGTTCCGTGTGGCAAGCGCAACCGCCGGCGACGGCAAAGATGTATTGGCCCTTGGCAACGAGAACGTTGCTGGCTTGAGCATAAACACCAACGGGAAGACCCACGAGCTGTACAAAAGCGGCCAGCCAAAGCACGGCCTGTACTATTCGATTATGTCGACGCATGGTTTGAGCGCGATGCCTCCTCGCGGATTTTGTTATCTAAGAATTCTAACGCGCCGTAAAAAACCCTGTTGACCGGCGCGTCCTTGCCCGCATCGCTGAGCAGCTTAACGACGATTCCGTTGAACGCTTCGTATTCAAGTGGCTTTCCCGCCTCCAGGTCTTGCAGCATCGATGGTTTGAAGGCTCCGAGACTTTGCGAAAACTTCAGCGTTTCCTCGAAGAGATCGGGGGAGAGATCGATATCGCGGGTTTGAGCCGATTGTCTGACTTCCGCCATGCAATCCACAGCGAGTTTGGCGAGCGACTCGGATTCGACGATATCCTTAACCGTGGCCCGCGTCAGGCAACTGATCGCACAGAAAGGCGAGTTCCACAGGAGCTTTCGCCACTGCGCTTTTTGGATCTGCGCGCTCGCTTCGCAGGGAATCGCCGCAGTGGCAAGCGCCTGTTGGACGATTTTCGTTGCTTCGCTTTCGCCTCCCGTCCTAGGGCCGAAAATGACACTGCCGCCGGTTGAATGCTCGATCACACCGGGCGAGATGACCTGCGCGCCCACGTAGACGACGCCGGCCAGGGTACGGCGATCCTCGAAGCGGCGAGCGATTTTGTCGGTATTATCGACGCCATTTTGGAGGGAGAGGATTACGGTCTTGGCGCCGACGATCGGTCGGAGCCGTTCAGCGGCAGCTTCAGTGTCGTAGGACTTGACGCAAAAAAGAATCAAGTCGGCGCCTCCGGCTTGGGTGGCATCGGCAGTGAACAGGGCATTTTTGATGTCTAAATTGCCGCTTGGACTATTAACGCGCAGGCCGTCGCGCCGCAGCGCGTCCAAATGTTTGCCGCGGGCGATGAACGCAACATCATGGCCGGCCGCGGCGAGCTTCGCGCCAAAGTATCCACCGACGGCTCCAGCGCCCATCACGGCGATGCGCATGGTCCCTCCTTCATTAGCTTGGACTTTAATCTCCGCGCCTACTCATGTCAAATTTCTCTCGTTACGAGACCCGCCACGGTGATTTAAGCTTTCACCCACGATATGCTATTAAAATTACTGATGGAAAGAATCGATCCCCAACAGGATCACGAGAAACTCAGCCGCTTCAACCCCGGCCAGCAGGTGACGTTCGACGGTAAGCCCTACATAATTCAGCTGCGCACGACGCTGGCCTCCGGCGAAGCCGCGGTGGTGTTGCAAGGGGAAAAAGAACAGTTCGTCATCGGCGCCGGCGAGTTTCTTGCCGGGGTGAAATAAATTTCTCGGTGCGACTCGCGGAGCTTACATCCAGGAGCAGATCATGAGTAAGATTCGACTGACTTTGGCTTGTTGGGATTACGACCGCACCCGCGCCCTGCAAGATGGCCGGGTGGAAGTGGAAGGGGTCGATCTCACCTACCTGCCGCTACGCGTGGAGGAAACCTTTTGGCGCATGCTGCGCTACGGCGAATTTGACGTCGCGGAGATGTCCACGGGATCTTTTTTGATGTCGCGGGATAAAGGCGCGCCAAGACTGATAGGCATACCGGTGTTTCCATCCAAGACGTTTCGCCACTCCTGCATCTATATCAACACCGATTCGGGGATCAAAAAACCGGCCGACATGACGGGCAAAAGGGTGGGTGTTCCCGAGTACCAGATTACAATGGCGACCTGGGCGCGCGGCATCTTGCAGCATGAATATGGCGTGGCGCCGGAGAAAATGAAATGGCTTACCGGCGGCGAAGAGCATCCGGGCCGCCAAGACAAAGTCAAGCATAATTTGCCGCCAAACATCGATATCCAGCCAATACCCGCCGACAAAACCCTTTCAGGCATGCTTGAACGCGGTGAAATCGACGCGATGATTTCGGCGCATATGCCGTCGCCCTTCGTGCGGCGCCATCATAAGGTTCAACGGTTGATCCCCAACTTTCGCGAGGTGGAACAGGAGTATTTCAAACGCACCAAAATTTTTCCCATCATGCACACCATCGTGATCCGTGAAGAGGTTTACGAACAGCATCCCTGGATCGCCCAGAGCCTTTTCAAAGCCTTCAACGAATCAAAAAGAGTGTGCCAGGAAACGATGTACGAATTTTCCGCTCTGAAATATATGCTGGCATGGTCCATCGATGAGATGGAAAAGGAACGGGAAGTTCTCGGCGAAGATCCCTGGGCTTACGGTCTGGACGCGAATCGTCATATCTTGGAAACCCTGATCCAATACAGCCATGAGCAAGGATTGATCAGCAAGCGTTTGGCGGTCGATTCGCTTTTCGCCAAAAGCACGCTGGAGGATTTCAAAATATAATCGCGCTGCCGCTCGCGAGCGGGATTTTTCGCCATGGCGGATGAAAAAGACGCGCAATTTGAAGAAACCAAGTGGTGGATCGACCGCGGGCCGGTAAAGGATCGCGAAAAGCCCGCTGCTCCGGTAAAGGGCATCATTGAACAGTGGGCCCACGAGTTGCTCAAAGGCTACAATCAAGATCTTGCGGCAAAAAATCTTGTCGATATCAATCCGAAAATCTTAAACTCGCTCTCCATTAACGCTGGCGAATGGGCCTATTATTCCCTGGACGTCGGCACCTATCCACCGGATAAATTGGCGAGAATCAAAAGCGGCCTACCGCTGCCGCCGGGCGCCCGAGCCATTGTAATTGACGCGGGGTATTCCTTGAGGATGGTGATAACGGGGGAGCCGGTCGGCGAGCGTTACGTCGATATCAACTTTACCGATGCGCCCTCTCTCGACTACTGGGTCAACGGACAGTTGGTTGAAGAGCGGCTGTTTTCGAATGTCGGCGAAGCGCTTAGAAGAATCAAGCCCGACTTGCCGGGCTATATAAAGGCGCCGGACAACGATTAACGGCAACCGCAGGTTTGCGGCGTACAGGCGCAGCCGGCCCCCACCGCGCTTTCTGCTTTTGCTGATCCCGGCGAGCTAAACACCGATAATTGTTTCTCGACGGCACCGCTGGCGCATTTGGGGCAGGAGATTTTCTCCCGCGCCGACAGAACGATTTGTTCGAAATGATGATCGCAACGGCGGCAACTGTATTCAAAGATCGGCATGGGTTTTTCGCTCCTGCTCGCAATGGCAGATTTCAAATCAGGCTCACGCCATTCAAATTAGCGATCCGCGAGCCCGCTCGGCTATGCGCTCTTGGTTCCAGTCTTTTTCGGCTTTGCCGCAACCCGCAGCGGCTGATCGCGCGGGATCGGCACCAACGAAGTTACTTCCAAGCCGTAACCTCCCAGCCCGACGAGGTGCGTCTTATTGTTCGTGAGCAGGCGCATCTTGCGCACCCCTAAGTCGCGCAAAATTTGCGCGCCGATGCCGTATTCTTTGAAGTCGGCCCGATACACGAAAGACGGGTTCATGTCCTTCTTTCGTTTGCCTTCGACTCTCGGGTAGGCCACCCTCGACGGGCGTGGCAATTTTTGATCCGGTTGCAGATATAGGATGACTCCTTTGCCTTCCTGTCCGATGATCTCTAGCGAACGTTGAATAATCGCCCCAGTATTCAAGAGCTCGAACCCAAAGACATCCCCCGGCACATACTTCGTGTGGACTCGCACGAGGGTTTCGTCTTTTGGGGAAATCTCGCCTTTGATCAATGCTAGATGCTCGTTTTGATCCACATGGGTATTATAAACGATGGCATGGAACAGGCCACCCGCACGGGTCGGCAATGGCGCCGCGGCGGCGCGGAAAACCAGCGATTCGTAGTTGAGCCGATATTGGATGAGGTCGGCTATAGTGCAAACTTTGAGTTTATGCTTGCGCGCGAACTTCATGAGGTCGGGCTGGCGTGCCATGGTGCCGTCGTCCTTCATGATCTCGCAGATCACGCCGGCGGGCTTGAGCCCGGCGAGGCGTGCCAAATCCACCGAGCCTTCGGTTTGTCCCGCGCGCACCAACACGCCGCCGTTTCGCGCCCGCAAAGGAAATATATGGCCCGGCGTAACTAGGTCCTGCGGTTTGGCGTCGTCCGCAATCGCGTCGAGGATTGTCCTGGCCCGGTCGGCGGCGGAGATGCCGGTCGTGATTCCAGCGGCGGCGTCCACGGACACCGTAAACGCTGTCCCGAAGGGTGAAGTGTTCTCTGACACCATCATCGAGATGCCCAGATATCTGACTCTCGCTTCGGTCAGTGGCAGACAGATCAGGCCGCGCCCATAGGTCGCCATGAAGTTAATGGCTTCCGGCGTTACCTTCTCGGCGGCCATGCAAAGGTCGCCCTCGTTTTCGCGGTCTTTGTCATCCATGAGGATGACCATTCTACCGCGTCTGATTTCGTCGATGGATTCTTTTATGCTCGCCAATGGCATGGGCTCCTTAATGTACCACCTTGGCGTGGGGGGTCAACCATTTCGGCGAGCCGTAACCCTTTATCAACTAAGGAATTAGCTGCGTGGCCGAGCCAGTTGGCTAAATTTGCGGCGCCGCCGATGCGTTAAAGAATTTACCCCTGCGTGGGCGCGCCAAAGGGAATTTTTGGAACAAATCGGGGGTTTAAGTCGTCAAAGGGCTATGATGCCACAATACGACCCTTTAGGCGTCATGGAGGTAAGTTATGATTCGACGGAAGAACGCCAAAACCGCGGTTTCAGACGGAGCCGGCCAAAGGCCTCAGCCGTTCGCCGTCCATGAAGCCGGGCATGGCGGGGGTTTCAACATGGAGGCGTTGTTTCAGCCTGACATCTTGATCCAACCGCAATATCAGGCAACCCATCAGAGACGATTCCACCAGGAGCCCGAGAAAGTGCTGATGCTTGCGCTTCTGGAAGATGCCATTGTTTGTTTTCAAGATAACTTCGGCACGGACTGCAAACGGAAAAAGGCTCTTTTTCAAGACGCCGAGGAATGGATCCTTGACCACGACGCTTCTTACATTTTTTCGTTTGAAAACATCTGTGACGTGCTGGGCTTTGACGCCGGCTATCTTCGCGATGGGTTGACGCGTTGGAAGCAAGAGGCGCTGGCCACGGCGCCGGCGAAGGAGCACCGGAAAAGATTGGCGAGCTAACGATGGCGCCCGGCCCGATATCCAATACGATTACCGCCGCTCCGGTGGCTCCCACATAGGGCCGTTGCGCGCAGGACGTTCGGGGCAAATGCATATGTTCACGGGAGGATTGGAATGGCGAAAACGGGATTGCGAATTCGTAATATCAAGCCGGCCGGGGCCGCCGTCATTGGCCTGATTTTTCTCTTCTTTATCTATACTGGTAATTATTTCTCTGCTCATTTAGCCCACGGGGGTGATGCGTCGAACGCTAGACCTTCGGCTCCCCAGAGCCGGAATTTACCCGATTTCATCAGCTTGGCAAAAAAAATCGGGCCATCAGTTGTTAACATCGCCACGACGCAGGTGCGAAAACCGGCGCGGGGTATGCCCTCTCCTTTCGGCGGCGACCAAGGATCCAACGACCCCTGGGAAAGATTTTTCGGCGGCCAGTCACCCCGTTCGCCCCAGCGCCAGCAGGGTCTCGGGTCGGGTTTTATCATCGACTCCGACGGCACCATTGTCACCAACCATCATGTCGTCAACGGCGCTGAAAAGATCGTCGTGACGCTGGCGGACGGAAAGAGTTTCGACGCCAAAATCTTGGGCACGGATCAAAGGAGCGACATCGCAATTCTCAAGGTCGACGCACAGCAAAAGTTCACGGCTGCCGCCTTGGGCGATTCCGAACAGCTAGAAGTCGGCGAGTGGGTAATGGCCATTGGCAATCCTTTCGGACTCGATCACACGGTTACGACCGGAATTGTCAGCGCCAAAGGGCGCCATATCGGCGCCGGACCTTACGATAGTTTTATCCAGACCGACGCCTCGATCAATCCGGGAAACTCCGGCGGGCCTTTGGTCAATCTGCGCGGCGAGGTGGTGGGTATCAATACGGCGATCTTCAGTCAATCGGGCGGCAATATCGGCATCGGTTTCGCCATTCCGGCGAACGTGGCGCGAGAACTGGTACCCCAACTCAAGGACAAAGGTAAAGTTGTGCGGGGCTACCTTGGGGTAACGATTCAAAAACTCACCGGAGACATCGCCGCGTCGATGGGTTTGAACAACGAGAGCGGGGCGCTGGTCGCCGACGTTGCCGAAGGCGGGCCGGCGGAGCGCTCGGGCATCAAATCGGGAGATGTCATCGTCGAGTTCAATGGCAGGACGATCAAAGACTCCGCCGAGCTGCCGCTTGAGGTCGCGCGGGTGGCGCCGGGGAAGACCGTGCAAGTGAAAATCCTGCGCGATGCAAAGCCGTCAAATATTGCCGTTAGGATCGGCGAAATGAAGGATAGCGAAGTCGCAGCCGAATCACCGCAGGGTGATTTCGGCATGGCCGTGCAGCCGGTAACACCAGCGATGGCTGAAAGCCTCGGCTTGGAGCGCGCCGATGGGTTAGTTGTCAGTTCGGTCAGGCCCGGCGGCGCGGCGGATCAAGCCGGCCTCAGGCGCGGCGACGTGATCACTGAGGTCAATCGCCGTCCGGTGCGCGACATAGCCGATTACAAACGCGAAATGTCGCGCAGCGAAAACGGCAAATCGATCCTGTTTCTGGTCAAACGGGATAAGGCGAGCTTGTTTCTTGCGTTGAAGCCGTAACCTCCGCGAATCAACGCCAATCCAATCGCCCAACTTTTGCAGCAGTCGCAGTTCCCTGGACCTCCTGGGAAGCCGGACGATATTGCGTCGTGCGCCAAAATGCACCACCCCCGCACCAGTCTCCCGGTTTTATTCAGCTTGATATTCCTGCTAAATTGACTGACTCAAACCCAAGAGTCAGGAGACAGAGAGATAATGAAAGTAGGTTTGATCGGCCACCGAGGCGCCGGCAAGACCACCATCTTCAATATGCTGACGGGCCTGCAAGCGCAGGTGGGCGGCTTCGGCGGCAAAGAAGAGGTCCACTTGGGCGTCATAAAAGTTCCCGACGCGCGCGTCGACAAACTGGCGCAGATCTACAAGCCTAAAAAGACCACCTACGCCGAGATCCGCTTCACCGATTTTCCCCCCAGTGAGGCAGAAGAAAATCTCAAGTCCAATAATACCGTCATCACACAGATGCGCGAGGTGGATGCCATCGCGCTGGTGCTCAATGACTTTGAGTCGGGCGCCGATCCGCTGCGGGAGCTGAATGATTTGTTGACCGACATGATTCTGGCGGACATGACCGTGGTGGAAAATCGCCGCGCCCGTTTGAAAAAGGAAAAGGCCCGGCCGTTGGAAGAAGCGGTGCTGGAACGCTGCGCCAAAACGCTGGAGAACGAGGAGAGTTTGAGAAATTTGCTCTTCAACCCGGATGAAGAAAATCTGCTCTCCGGTTTTGGTTTTCTCAGCCGCAAGCCGGTCCTGGCGCTTTTCAATCAAGGCGACGACAAAGCCGGGCTGGCGCTGGCGCCGCAGTATGACGAAGAACTAAAGCGGCGCGGGCTTGAAGGTCTGGCGCTCGCCGGCAAGGTCGAGATGGAGGTCGCGCAGTTGGATGAAGCCGACCGGGAAGCTTTTCTCAAGGAGATCGGCATTCAGGAATCAGCAAGGAACAGATTTATCCGGGCGTCCTATCGCCTTCTCAATT
>Ga0184632_10000333_pt1 | contig 17840 bp, 16 predicted proteins | sample PLM31_50_b1_FD_133153 | JGI IMG/M metagenome (GOLD analysis project Ga0184632, IMG submission 133153) | Groundwater sediment microbial communities from an aquifer in East River, Colorado, USA - PLM3-1_50_b1 | ecosystem: Environmental > Terrestrial > Soil > Riparian zone | place: USA: East... | reverse complement strand
GCCGCTGGTCCTTCATACCGGGTGCTTTGGATCGGCGCGCCCGGCGGCGAGGCGTTCCCCGCTCCAGGAGGTCCTCCGGATGGGAACGTTGACGCCGGCGCTGCCTCGGTCCGGTTCGCCGTCACGTCGCCCGCCGGAGCCTCGGCCTTCGACATAGGCCGGCCGGCCTCCGGTCCCGGATACTCCCGGCTGCGGCTCGCTCTCCAGGAGATCCTTGCGGGTGACACTCGCCACGGCGGTGCCCTGCTGGTTCCCTTTGGGATCCGGTTCGTGGTGGGCGGCTCCAGCGACATACCGCCATTTGCCGCGCACCGCTTGGCTCGTCAGCTGGATCTGGACGCGGTCCCCACGCAGGGGCTAACCATCCTCCTGAACGCCGGCGCCGTTCCGCTCGCCGCGCAGATCGAGAATTCTGCGTGGAGAAGGGCGGCGTTCTCGGGCGATCTGGCTTCGACATCATCGTTGCCGGCCCCTCAAGTGACGGAGCTGGAGGGCGGGGGCGCCAGGTTCTCCGCAGCGTCGTTGTCGTCATCCTCTTTGGTGCTCATGTCGCAGCAGTTCGACTCCCACTGGCGGCTGGTCGGGCCCGACGCAAAGGGAGCCCTGCTGCCCGACCCGGCGTTCGGCTGGGCGGTCGGATTCCGCCCCGGGACGCAGCCGTCTGGGTTCGAGGTGCGTTTCGAAGGGCAGCGCATCCGAACCTCCGAGGTCTTGATCCTGCTGCTTCTTTGGGCCATGGCCTTATGGATCACGAGGAGGCCGGTCCGTGGCGACTGAGATCGATCCCGGCGAGGTCGTCCCCGAGCGGCCACCGCGGTTCCCGAGAGGCGACTGGCGGATCCGGTGGAGGGTGGCTCTGGTCGGGGCGCTGATAGCGGCCGTCGGGGGGTCGGGGTGGCTTCTCGACCAGGAGCTGGGCCCCAGGGCGGCGGCTTCCGGCAGTCCGGAGGGTCTCACCACCGGAGCCTGGTTCTGTCCTCACGGTGGTGGGCCGGGCTTGCGGGCATGGGTCGTCATCACGAATCCTGGCCTGGAGAGGGCATCGATCCGCATGACAACCTTAACCTCCCTGGGGGAGGAGGCAGTGCGGTCCTTTTCCCTGGGACCGGGTCGACAGACCTTCCGCGAGGTTCGCGGCGACGATGCGTCGGCGGCGACCGAGGTCGAGTACTTCGGAGGTCAGGTGGGCGCGTCGGCGCTCCTGCAGTCGGGGACCCCTGGAGGCGGCGTCGCCGCCGAGGCCTGCGTGGCGGGGCCGCAGCGAGAATGGTTCCTCCCTGACGAACGCACGACCGAGGGCGAAAACGCCTATCTGGTCGTGATGAATCCCTTCGCGGAGTCCGCGTCTTTCGACATCGAGCTGCTGACCGAAGGAAGGATCGTGCGTCCTGCCGCCCTGACTCCTTTCGCGCTTGGGCCGCGTTCATCCACCGCCATCCACGTGAACGATCACGCGTTGCTGTTCGAGGCGGAGGCGACCATATCCGCCCGCGTGATACTACGGATCGGACGAGTAATCGTGGGCAGCACCATCGTGACTGACGGAGGCATACGGGCGGAGGCGGGTGTCTCGTTGTCCAGCGACCAGTGGATATTCCCCGCCGCCGGCTACGCCGAACCGATGGAAGTGGTCGTGATGGATACCGGGGAGGCAACCACAGAGATGACCGTGGCCAGCCAGTCGGCCAACGCCCAGCGCCTCGTATCTGGTCCGGAGGGACTGTCGGTAGCAGGTGGGGGTGTCGGGACGTTCCAGATCGATGGCCTTCCCGACGCCGGGGCCGTCGTCCAGTCATCGAACCAGACCCCGTTCGTTTCCTTGCTCCGCCTGAGCGGGCCGAACGGTGACGTCGCCAACTTGACCGGGGCGTCTTCCTCGGCGTCGGTATGGCTGGTCATGCCCAGCGTTCCGCCCTCCGGAGGCACGCAGTTCGTGGTCCTGGAGAACCCGGGCCGCGTGGACGCCCTCGTTTCTTTCACCGTGATCGGCGCCCGCGGCGGCGCGGCGCTTGCGGCTGTCACCGTCCCAGCCGGGCGAACCGTGACGATCGCCCTTGCGCCCACCGTAGGCAAGCGCGCGGTTTCGGTTCTCGTCAGGGCGAGCGAGGGAACCATTGTCGCGGCAAGCGTGTCCTACTCATCCGGAGGCAAGGGCTACGCTGCTACGCTTGCCTTGCCGATGAAGAATCTCGGGTAGGTGTTGTTCGAACGAAGGGATCGGGGCCCCCGATGGGAAGCGGTAGGCATGCCGCGCGAGGGACGCTGATAGGTCGGATCGCGACCTTCCTTGCGATCGTCCTGATTCTGGTAGGCATGCTTGCCGGAGTGACGTACGCGGGGTACCGATACGAACAGGCTCGAGCGACGCGGATCCTTCCGGGCGTAAGCATCGCCGGGGTGCCCGTCGGCGGCATGACTCGACAGGAAGCGGAGCGAGTCGTCGTGCCCCAGGTCGAGGCCATTCTGGACCGGCAGATCGACATCCGGGCCGGCGGCGAGGAGTGGTTCCTCACGGCCGAGGAGCTTGGCACGAGCGTCGACCTCCAGGGGGCGCTCGATCAGGCACTTGCTCTGTCCGATGGCTTTGACTGGAAGGCTCGCCTGTACCACCGGTTGCTCGACCATCCTGTCGCGCAAGACATAGACCTGGCGGTCTCCTACGACGCGAAGGCCGTCAGCGACTTCGTCCAGGGCGCCGCCTCTGGGCTCGAGCGCTCTCCACGGGATGCCTTTCTGGACGTAGTGGACGGCGAAATAGTGGCCAGACATTCGAAAGAGGGCCAAGCTCTGGCGGTCCGGGCGGCGACGAAAGCGTTAACGGCCGCGGTACGCGGAGAGGCAACCGACGTGGATCTCACGATCCGCTCGATCGAGCCTGACCTTCCCGAGGACCAGCTCGGGATGACGATCATCATCCGCCTGTCGGAGAACAAGCTCTACCTGTACAAGGGAGTGAAGCTCGTCAAGTCATATCCTGTCGCGACGGGCCAGCCCGGGATCTACCCCACGCCGGTCGGCCATTGGACGGTAATCAACAAGCGGATCAATCCGACCTGGGTGAACCCAGCCCTGGACGGCTGGGGAGCGGACGAGCCTGCTTTCATCCCACCCGGGCCGGACAATCCTCTCGGCACGCGAGCGCTCGACCTCGATGCGCCCGGGATCCGAATCCACGGCACACCGGACGACGCCTCGATAGGCCATTACGCCTCGCATGGGTGCGTCCGCATGCACATCTGGGACTCGGAGGACCTCTTCGGCAGAGTCGAGGTCGGGACTCCGGTCATCATCGCGTACTAAGAATCCGGCGCTACCCTGCTCCGGCGGGGCGGCGCCTCCCCGGACCGAGGACCGTTGGACTCTCGCGCCGCCGATGGAGCCCATTGAGGCGTCGACCCGGCATCGGTCGAAAGACCTAGACGAGGTAGTCACCCGGGTGAGCCGAAAAAGGGCCTGGGGGACTATGTGCTGCAGGCGCTGGGTATGCCGAGAAATCATTCTGCGATGGCACACTTCCCAACGACGACACCATGCCCGGCCTGCGGGTCGCGGGAGACGTTCAGGGTGAGTATGACGCTCGCGGGATCCCCCACCTCGTTCACATCCTGCACCGTCTGTGAATGGAAGGGTTGGGAGCGCGAGGGCGAGCATCTCGCTCTGAACTCCGTACTGGCGCTAGTCTCCACGCGCTGACGGTTCCGGCCCCCGACTAGAATCGGCCGCGATGGCGGCCGACCTGCGAAGGATATTCAAGGCTTACGACGTCCGCGGGATCTATCCCGAGGAGTTCGACGAGGACGCCGCCTACAGGATCGGGCGCGCCTTCGCCCAGTGGGTGCAGTCGGAGAGGCTGGTGCTCGGCCGCGACTGCCGCCTCTCATCCCCCGCCCTCGCCGAGGCCTTCACCAGCGGCGTCTCCCGGGCTGGGGTGATGGTCGTCGACATCGGTTTGGCCACAACGGACATGGTCTATTTCGCATCCGGGCGCCTATCGCTTCCAGGAGCCATGTTCACCGCCAGCCACAATCCACCGAGCTACAACGGGCTGAAGCTCTGCCGTGCCGCCGCGGCGCCGGTCGGGGAGGCAACCGGTTTGTCGGAGATCCGAGAGATCGCCGAACTGGCGGGAAATGAGGGCCCAAGCCCGGGCGGGAATGGGCGCCGGGTGCAGCACATGGACATGAAGGCGGCGTATCTGGAGCACCTGCTCTCCTTCGCCGACGTCGAGCATTTCGCGCCGATGACCGTGGTAGCCGACGCCGCCAACGGCATGGCGGGCCTGGTGGTACCGGACCTTTTCGATCGCTTGCCTGCGAAGCTGGTCCCCTTGTATATGGATCTCGACGGGACTTTCCCCAATCATCCGGCGGACCCCATCCGGCCCGAGAACCAGGTTGACGTGAAGCGCGAGGTGACGCAACACGGGGCGGATCTTGGTCTTGCGTTCGACGGAGACGCCGACCGAGTGTTCCTGGTCGACGAGCATGCCGAAGGGGTCAGCGGGTCGTTGGTCACCGCGCTCGTGGCACAGGGGATGCTCGAGAGGAACCCGGGGGCGACGATCCTCTACAACGTCATCTGCTCGCGAGTCGTCCCGGAGGTCATCCGGGAGCACGGCGGGAGACCGATGAGGACGCGGGTCGGCCACTCGTTCATCAAAGAGGTGATGGCGGAGACGGGTGCGGCCTTCGGCGGGGAACATTCGGGCCATTACTATTTCCGCGATCACTACAACGCCGACTCGGGACTTGTCGCCGCGGTCGTGGTCATGGATCAGATGTCGAAGGCGGGCAGGACGCTATCGGACCTACTGGCACCCTTGCGCAGGTATGCGGACTCCGGCGAGATCAACAGGGAGGTGAAAGACGCGCGAGCGGTCGTCGAACGGATCGCCGCCGCCTACCCACAGGAGCACCAGGACCGAATGGATGGCCTCACCGTGGAGTTCGACGATTGGTGGTTCAACGTCAGGCCCTCGAACACGGAGCCCCTGCTGCGCTTGAACGTCGAGGCCACGAGCGAGGAGCTGTTGCGACAGAAGACCGCCGAAGTCCTTGCCCTCGTCGAAGGGTGAGGCGGCGGATCGGTTGCTTTAGAGCGAGGAGGATGCAATGCCGGTGGACAAGGAGCTCCTGGACATCCTGGTCTGTCCGAGCTGCCGTGGAGAGGTCCTCTACCAGGCGGACCCGGAGCTGATCGTCTGTACGAAGTGCGGGCTCGCATATCCGGTTCGGGACGACATCCCGGTCATGCTGATCGAGGAAGCAGAGAAGCCGGGCACGTCCTGATGACGGGATCCTGTCGGGCGTGATGGAGCGCCGGGCCACCCTCGACGATCCGGCGGCCCTGGCGGCGGGCGATCCCGGCGGGATGCTCCGGCTCATCGCTCGACTGGGAGAGCAGCTTCGGGCGGGGTTCGAGCTCGGCGCGAGCAATGATGCTCTGGGCGGAGGAGAGCCGGGGGCGCTCGCGATCTGCGGCATGGGGGGGTCGGCGATCGCCGGAGACCTCCTGCGGGCCGTATCCACAAACAGGTTCCGGTACCCGGTATTGGTACTCAAGGGTTACGGCCTGCCTCTCTTCTGTGACGGCCGGACGACCGTGGTCGCGCTGTCCTATTCGGGGAACACGGAGGAGACCATTGCGGCCTGGACCGAAGCCGTCGATAGGGGCTGCCGGGTCGTTGCCATCAGCTCGGGGGGGAGCTTGGCGGCTCTGGCGCGGGAGGGAGGCCATCCCCACATACTCCTGCCTCAGGACATTCCGGCTCCTCGAGCCGCGTTGGGGTATCTGTTCGGCGCGCTCCTTGGCTGTCTGAACGGAGGGGATCGGCCGCCACTCGATGAGGAGCTGAACGCGGCGTCGGGCGTCGTGGACGATCTGGTGATCCAGCTGGGCCCCGGCGTGCCGACCGGCGACAACGAAGCAAAGGCGGTTGCCTACTGGCTCGCGGACAGGACGCCGGTGATATGGGGGTCGGAGGGGATAGCCGAGGCGGCCTCCATCCGGTGGAAGACGCAACTGAACGAGAACGCCAAGGTCCCGGCCTTCCATTCTTCTCTCCCGGAACTCGACCATAACGAGGTGGAGGGCTGGTCGCCCGGGGCCGGTCACAGGTTCGCTGCCGTCGCCCTTCGTCACGCCGGCGAGCATCCGCGCATCTCCGCCCGCCTGGCCGCGACGATCGAGGCCGTCTCTGCGGCTGGCCTCGATGTGCGACAGGTCGTAGCATCGGGAGACACGCCGCTGACGGCGCTGTTGTCGCTCATCGTCATAGGGGACCTGACCAGCGCGTATCTGGCGATACTTCGGGACGTGGATCCGACCCCGGTCCCGGTGCTCTCCGGGCTGAAGGAGCGGTTGTCCAGGTGAGGCCCGGCGACACCTACGCGGAGCAGGCCGCGGCGCGCATCCGCGAGCGGACCTCGCTGGTGCCCCTGGTCGCCCTGGTGCTTGGCTCCGGGTTGGGAGACGCCGTCGCCGGAGATGTTCGGGCCGAGCACGAGTTCGCCTATGCGGAGCTCCCAGGCTTCCCCCCGCAAGGCGTTCGGAGCCATCCTGGGCGCCTGGCGCTGGGGGACTTGTACGGGGTCCCAGCTGCGGTATTCCGGGGGCGAATCCATTACTACGAGGGCCACGGGATAGGCTCGACGACCCTCATCGCCCGGTTGGCGGCAGAGCTCGGGGTCAAGGACATGATTCTGACGAACGCCGCCGGAGGGCTGAACCGCGCCCTCAAGGTCGGCCAGCTGATGCTGATCGAGGATCACCTGAACTTTCTCGGCGTGAACCCACTCTCCGGCTGGCGAACGCCCGGGGGTGATCCCGCCTTCGTCAGCCTTGCCGGCGTGTACGATCCCAGGCTGATCGAGCTGGCCGAGACCGCCGCTCGCCGGGCCGGGGTCGATGCGGCCAGGGGCGTGTACGCATGCCTGCCCGGACCGTCGTTCGAGACACCGTCAGAGACCCGGTTCCTGGCGGGCGCCGGAGCCGACGCGGTGGGGATGTCGACAGTGCCGGAGGCGGTAGCATCGAAGGCGCTGGGTATGCTCGTTCTGGCCGTCTCTTGCATCACCAATGTGGCGGGCAGCGCGGACACGCACGAAGATGTGCTTACGGTGGCCTCCGGGGGATCGCGAGACCTTCGAGAGATCCTGGCCGATGTAATCCCGCGACTTACGACCGAGGAGGAGCGATGGACTGCGACGTCAAAGACCTGATCCTGGCCGAAAAGGGGCAGTTGCGGATCGAATGGGCGGACCAGGAGATGCGCGTGCTCGCCCAGATCCGGGAACGTTTCGAGAAGGAGAAACCCCTGGCGGGCATCCGGATAGGCGCTTGCCTGCACGTGACGACCGAGACCGCGAACCTGATAAGAACGTTGGTGGCTGGCGGTGCGGCTGTGGCGTTGTGCGCCTCGAATCCTCTCTCCACCCAGGACGACGCCGCGGCGGCCCTGTGCGAGGACGACGGCGTGTTCGTCTACGCGATCAAGGGCGAGGACAACGAAACCTACTACCGACACATCAACTCGGTCCTTGACTTCCATCCCCAGATCACCATGGACGATGGCTGTGACCTGGTGACCTTGCTGCACAAAGAGCGACAGGACCAGATCGCCGAGTTGATAGGCGGGACCGAGGAAACGACCACAGGCGTCATCCGACTGCGTGCCATGGCTGCCGACGGGGTGCTCGCCTACCCGATCGTGGCCGTCAACGACGCGGACACCAAGCACCTGTTCGACAACCGGTTCGGGACGGGTCAATCGACGATCGACGGTATCGTCCGCGCGACGAACCTCCTGCTGGCTGGACGGACCGTCGTCGTGTGCGGTTACGGGATGTGTGGACGGGGCGTTGCCTCACGGGCCAGAGGTATGGGAGCGCGCGTAGTCGTGACGGAGGTGAATCCACTTCGCGCGCTCGAGGCCGTGATGGAGGGCTTTGAGGCGATGCCGGGACGGGAGGCGGCCCGAATCGGTGACATCTTCGTCACCGTCACCGGTGACATGGCAGTCCTGGCCGCCGAGCACTTCGCGGTCATGAAGGACGGCGCCGTACTGGCCAACTCGGGCCACTTCGACTCGGAAATCGACAAGGTGGCACTGGCCGATATGGCCGTGGACGTTCGCCGCGTGCGCGAGTTCGTGGACGAGTACCGCCTTCCGGACGGCCGTCGTCTGAACCTGCTGGCCGAGGGACGCCTGGTTAACCTGGCGGCGGCGGAAGGTCACCCGGCCGCCGTGATGGACATGTCCTTCGGCAACCAGGCCCTGTCCGTGGAGTGGCTGGTCAAGTCCGCGGGGACCCTCCAGCCTCGGGTGTACGGTGTGCCGGTCGAAATAGACAGCGAGGTCGCACGTCTCAAGCTAGCCGTGATGGGGGTGGAGATCGACGCTTTGACAGAGGAGCAGACGGCCTACCTGGCCTCATGGGAACACGGCACCTAGCGAAAAGAGGCCCTGGCGTGAAGAACGCTGAAAGCGGCGGTGAGGGCTCGGGACGGCCCATCAGCGTCCAGACGCGCTTCGAGCGATTCCCCGCCTCGATTCGTGGCGCCTTCGTGATGCGGGGAGCGGACGGCGACCCCCATGCCGTCCAGATCGAATCCGCGCACCTCACAAGACTTCCAGTGGGACCCGCGAGGCCGATCACCTTCGAGGACCGCATGTTGAGCGTCTCACCCGTACGGGACCTGTTTGTCCCATTCGAGGTGCCCGTTCTCGATCTGGAGCCCGGGTGGTATGAGCTGCGGAGCTCGGTCAGGGTCGATGCCGGTAAGTCCTGGGAGTTTCCCAGCCGGGCCTTCTCCATTCCGTGGCCCCGGAGCGACGTCCGGCGAGGGGTGATCCAGGTCGGCGGCGAACTGCGAGCCGGGGGGCGGTCGTACCTGATCGAGCGAGTCGAGCTCGGTGTCGATCGTTCGGTTGTGACATGGCGGGGCCAATCTTCGCCTCGTCCGACGGTCAAAGAGGTCCACGTCGAGGCGATCCTCCTCGCCGACGGGCTGCCGCTCGACGTGCTGCCGCGGCACGCGGTCGCCAGGCTCCTGGAACCTCGAGACGAGGGCGCGCACCGAACCGTTTCCTATCCGGTGCCGAAGTCCTGCCGGTCGCTCGCCGTTGCGATGAGGCTTGCCAACGGAACTCGATCGGATCCCGTAGCCCTGTCGCTTCGCTGAGCGGCGTGTCGTTCCCTGCGGCTAGCTTTGGGCCGTGGGTTTCTCACTGCTTGACGTCCTTTTTCCCAGGCGGTGTGTCGGCTGCTGCCGGGGGCCGTGGCCGCTCTGCGCGACTTGCCGGCGAGCCGTGGTCTGGTTCGACCTGCCGGCGTGTGCCCGTTGTGGTCGACCCCTACCGGTCTCAGCAACGAACTGCGGCGACTGCCCGCCGTCCGGGGTGACATGGTCGCGAGCCCCGTGTCTGTACGAGGGCCCGGTGCGGAGTGCGCTGATGCGGCTCAAATTCGGCGGTCAGCGGAGCGTCGCTGAGCCGTTTGCCTCATGGATGGTCGATGCGCTATCGAGGGCTCCGCCTCCCCGAGTCGTTCCCGAAGGAGACGGCTTCCTGGTGAGCTGGGTGCCACTGGGCCGCAAACGGCGGCGCGCTCGCGGCTTCGACCAGGCCGAGCTTCTGGCGAGGGCCGTTGCGGCCCGCACTGGGTGGAAAGTGAACAGGTTGCTTGCCCGGGTCGTGGAGACCGCCCCCCAGGCGCGCCGCTCGGGGCAGGAGAGGCAGGCCGCCCTCAGAGGGGCCTTCGAGGCGACTACCAGCCGTCTTCCGGATTCGGTGTTGCTGATCGACGACGTTCTTACGAGCGGTGCCACGGCGGCCGAATGCGCCCGCGTGCTCATCGGGAACGGCGTTCGGGAGATCGGCGTGCTCACCGCGGCCAGGGCGCTGGGGAGTGGCCTGCCAGGGCGTTGCTATAATCCGCCGGGGCTCCAGCCTGGGTCTGTGGTTGCCCGGGAGAGGTTCTCCCGGTAGTCGATGCCAGTCGCAGGCAAAACGACCCACGTAAGGCGACCCTTGGTCGCTGAGCATGGTGCGGCTTAGATGTAAGCCCTGCCCCCTCCGGGCACGCCCGGGCGGGAGAAGGCGCTAAACCGCCTCTTCGGCGGCGATCCCCTCGGCAGGCGAGTGTGGGGCCAAAGACCAGGTCAGCCAGGCGGGAGCCCCGCCCCGACCGATCAGGACAAGGGGGTGCCGAATGGATCTCGCGCTCAAGGGCCGAGGCGTGCGTATCACCGACCAGATCCGCAAGACCACCGAGCACAAGCTGGCCAAGATCGCCCGTGTCGACCCGCGCATCCGCCGATTGGACGTAGAGATCATCGGCGAGCGGAACCCTCGCATGGGGGGAAGCCACCGGGTCGAGGTCACCTGCAGGTCGGGCCGTCATGTTTTTCGAGCCGAGGGTGCCGGACCTGGCATCGAGGCCGCGCTCGACCAGGTCGTCGAGCATCTGGAGCGCCAGGTCACCTCCTACCGCGGCAAGCTTCGGGACCGCCGGCAGGGGGGCTCATCCGGTAGAATCCAGCCAGCAGACTAGCCCAGAAGAGGCACACATTTCTAGCCATCCGGCGTTAGGGTGGCGGAACACAATCGACCGGAGGATTTCCGTGCCCGCAGAACCTCCCGGATCCGACCAGGCTGACGTCGGCCGCCCGCTGCGCGTTCTCATCGTGGACGACCATGCCCTTTTTCGCCGGGGCCTCTCCGGCGTGCTCAAGCAGGAAGATGACATTGAGGTCATCGGTGAGGCGGCTGATGGAGTGGAGGCGGTTGAGCGCGCCCTCGAGCTCGTTCCCGACGTGGTCCTCATGGACGTCCGGATGCCAAAGATGTCGGGGATCGAAGCCACCCGACACATCAAGGAGGCCCAGCCCGACGTCAAGGTCTTGATGCTCACGATATCGGACCAGGAGGAAGACCTGTTCGCCTCGGTTAAGGCCGGGGCATCCGGCTACCTGCTGAAGGAGATCCCGATCGACGAGGTGGCCGACGCGATCCGTTCGGTCTGGGCGGGCCAGTCCAGGCTCTCACCCACGGTGGCAGCGAAGCTACTGACGGAGTTCGCCGAGATCTCCAGGCGGGACGAGGAGCGGAGGCGCCTGATCGCTCCCCGCCTCACCGATCGAGAGATGGAGGTCCTCCGGCTAGTTGCCCGGGGGCTGCCCAACCGCGAGATCGCCAGGCAGCTGTTCATCGCGGAGAACACGGTAAAGAATCACATCCGGAGCATCCTGGAGAAGCTGCATCTGCACTCCCGGATGGAGGCCGTGGTGTACGCCGTGCGGGAGAAACTCCTCGAGATCAAGTAGTCGCCGGCCGACCCTATAATCGACTGGCGGTACCCATTTCCACTCGAACCTGGGAGCGAGATTGGCATTCCTGGACAAGCTCGGGTCGCTCGGCGAGGGCGGTCGGCGCAAACGCCTGGAGGAATACGCGCGGCTTGTGAACTCGTTCGAGCCCGAGTTCGAGGCGCTGCAGGACGCCGAGCTGCCGGGGAAGACCGAGGAGCTCCGTCGCCGGCTGGAGGATGGCGAGACACTCGACGACATCCTCCCTGATGCGTTCGCCCTGGTCAGAGAGGGTGCCAAACGCACGATCGGGCAGCGCCATTTCGACGTCCAGGTCATGGGTGCGGCCGTACTCCACGAGGGCAACATCGCGGAGATGAAGACCGGTGAAGGAAAGACCCTCGTGTCCACCATGCCGGCCTATCTGAACGCGCTCGGAGGCGACGGCGTCCATATGGTGACGACCAACGACTACCTGGCAAAGCGCGACTCGGAGTGGATGGGTCCTATCTTCAGGGCCCTGGGCATAAGGGTCGGCCTGATCCAGGGACAGATGACCCCCGAGCAGCGCCGGCCGGCCTATGCGGCCGAGATCACCTACGGCACCAACAACGAGTTCGGGTTCGACTACCTGCGCGACAACATGGCCATGCGAGCGTTGGACATGGTCCAGCGCGGACATCATTTCGCCATCGTGGACGAGGTCGACTCGATCCTGATCGACGAAGCCAGGACTCCGCTCATCATCAGCGGGATGGTTGCCGACTCGGCCAAGTGGTATCAGACCTTCGCCCGCCTGGTCCCCAGGCTGAAGCGGGACATGGATTACGAGATCGACGAGCAGAAGCGGACGGTCTCGGTCCTGGAAGTGGGCGTGGACAAGGTCGAACAAGAGCTGGGGATAGACAACCTCTACGAGCACGTTCATACGCCGCTGGTCCACCATCTCCAGAACGCCCTTCGCGCGAAAGAGCTGTACAAGCGAGATGTGGACTACATCGTGACGCAGGGCGAGGTGAAGATCGTCGATGAGTTCACTGGCCGCGTGCTGGAGGGCCGGCGGTATTCCGAGGGCCTCCACCAGTCCATCGAGGCCAAGGAGAACGTCCGGGTCAAGGAGGAGAACCAGACCCTGGCCACTATCACGATCCAGAACTACTTCCGGATGTACGAGAAGCTCGCAGGGATGACCGGTACCGCCAGGACGCAGGCGCGAGAGTTCGAGGAGGTCTACAAGCTTTCGGTCTTCGAGATCCCGACGAACCGCCCGATGGTCAGGGTCGACGAGCAGGACCTCGTCTACAAGACCGAGGACGCGAAGTGGACCGCGGTGACCGAGGACATCGTCGAACGCCACGAAAGGGGTCAGCCGGTTCTGGTCGGCACCGTCTCCATCGAGAAATCCGAGAAGTTGTCCGGCTACCTCAACCGGCGCGGGATCCCGCACCACGTCCTGAACGCCAAGCAACACGAGAGAGAGGCGATGATCGTGGCCCAGGCCGGCCGCCTGGGGGCGGTCACGGTCGCGACCAACATGGCCGGTCGAGGCGTCGACATCCTGCTGGGAGGGAACCCGGAGTATCTGGCACGGCAGGAGATGGATGCCCGGGATTTCGACAACGACCGGTACCTGATGTTCGAGATGTCACCCGAGGAACGGTCCGAGTACGAGAGCGAATACCGGCCGCTCCACGAGAAGTTCAAGCAGGCGACCGATGCCGAGCACGAGGAGGTCGTCAAGGCCGGCGGCCTGTACGTCCTGGGAACCGAGAGACACGAGTCCCGCCGGATCGATAACCAGCTACGCGGCCGTTCGGGCCGCCAGGGCGACCCCGGCGAATCGCGCTTCTACCTATCCCTGGGCGACGACCTGATGCGCCTGTTCGCGTCCGACCGGATCGGGCGGATCATGGACCGCCTCAAGTGGCCGGAGGACGAGCCCATCACCGCAAAGATGGTGACCCGCGCGATCGAGACCGCCCAGAAGAACGTCGAGGAGCAGAACTTCGAGATCCGCAAGAACGTGCTCAAGTACGACGAGGTCATGAACACCCAGCGCCAGGTCATCTACGGCGAGCGCGTGAAGATCCTCGAGGGCCGGGACCTGAAGGAAGAGGCGCTCGAGTACGTCGAGGATGTCGTGGCCAAGACCGTGTCGCAGTACGTCTCCCGTGAGATCTACTCGGAGGAGTGGGAACTGGACGCGCTCTTCACGGCGATGGGCACTGTCTATCCGGTGCGCCTCACCAAGACGGACCTGGAGGGTATCGAAAGCTCGGAGGAGCTCCAGCAGCTCGTCGTCGAGGACGCGCTCGAGGTCTACGAGCAAAAGGAGCAGGAGGTCGGTCTGGATCCCAACGGCAAGCCGGTCCTGCGCGAGCTGGAGCGTATGGTGCTGCTCTCGTTGATCGACAACAAATGGCGCGAGCACCTCTACGAGATGGACTACCTCCAGGAAGGCATCGGCTTGAGGTCTTACGGTGGGCGCGATCCTCTCGTCGAATATCAGCGCGAGGCCTACGAGATGTTCAACGAGATGAAGGACGCCATTCAGGGTGAGTTCGTCCGCTACATCTACAGGGTGGAGCTCGTGCGGCAGGATGAGCCCGCGCGCCCCCGGCCGCAACGGGTGTCCCTGAACCAGGGCGACAAGGCCGGCGGCAGCCCTCAAGCTGTCGGCGGAAAGGTCGCGCGCAACGCCCCCTGCCCTTGCGGATCCGGCAGGAAGTACAAGAAGTGCCACGGGATGAGCGCGTAACGGCCATGAGCGAGTACACGGACCGCATCGAGGAGCTCACTCGGCGGGTCACGAACGCCAAGGAGTACCTTTGACGTCGAACGCAAGCGAGCCCGCATACAGGAACTCCAGAGCGAGCTCTCCAAGCCCGGCGTCTGGGAGGACCCAGCTCGCGGCCAACGGCTGAACACCGAGCTCAAACGGCTCAACGAATCCATCCAGCGACACTCCCGACTGACCCAGCTGCTCGACGACATCAAGGTCACCGACGAGCTGCTCGCGTCGGAGGACGATCCAGAACTGACCAAGGAGCTCGGCTCCAAGCTCCAGGCGCTCGAGAAGGAACTCGATCACCTCGAGCTCGCGAACCTGCTTTCCGGGCAGTACGACGCGAACGACGCGGTCGCGAGCCTTCACGCCGGAGCGGGAGGCATCGACTCGCAGGACTGGGCCGACATGCTCCTTCGCATGTACCTCCGCTGGGCTCAGCAGGAGGGGCTCGAGGTCGAGCTCGACGAGGTGCTCCCCGGCGAGGAGGCCGGCATCAAGAGCGCCACGTTCACGCTCAAGGGAACAAATGCCTACGGGCTCCTCTCGGCCGAGCGCGGCGTTCACCGCCTCGTCAGGCTATCGCCCTTCGACTCGGCTCACCGCCGCCACACGTCGTTCGCGAGCCTGGACGTCATCCCTCTGCTCCCCGAGGAGTCGATGGACGTCGAGATCGACCCCAAGGACCTCCGGATCGACGTCTACCGATCCTCGAGCGCCGGCGGGCAGTCCGTGAACACGACCGACTCGGCGGTGCGGATAACCCACATCCCCACGGGTATCACCGCCGCCTGCCAGAACGAGCGCTCGCAGATGCAGAACCGAGCCGTCGCCATGCGCATCCTGAAGGCGAGACTCGCGGAGCGAGCCAGACGAGAACGAGAGCAGAAGATCGAGGACATCCGCGGCGACCGCATGGGGATCGACTTCGGATCGCAGATCAGGAGCTATGTGCTTCACCCGTACCAGCTGGTCAAGGACCACAGGACGGGCCTCGAGATAGGAAACGTCGACTCGGTCCTGAACGGCGACCTGGACCGGCTCATCGGGGCGGAGCTCCACCGCCGCGCCACCCAGGACGGAGAGGAATAGGAGCCATGCGATTCGTCGACCAGCTACCCGCCCTTCGAGCCGAGTACGGGCTGGCCTCGAACGCCTCAAGACGGAACTCGGTCCAGATGAGACCCGGCGCAGCCGCGTTCGCTTCCGATGGCGAGCCTTTCGCCTGCGGCTCAAGTACTTCGGCGTCATACCGGCGATCACGAATTGGTGACTGTGCGACTGGGGCAAGGGCGAAGAGGGCGGTCTAGATTTCACCAGTCGTGCAGGAATCAGGGGCGAAGCCACCAGCGCCCCGTCATCCGCCTGACACGCAGCTTCAACCAGATGATGATGGCAGCATCAGCTACCCCAGCCAAGATGACGGCGACTCTCGCGGTCTGTGGCCAATCAAAACCAAACGCCATCGGAGTCACTATCGCCAGATCAAGGAGAGTGAGAATCCCGCGACGAGAAGCCGCCCTATCGAACGGCTCCCTTCTGAACCGTCGAGGCTGACGATAAATCCTCTCTCCAACCAGAGGCGTCTCTGACGCAGAAGGGATCGCAGGAGCCCCTTGCTCCGTATCCTGCTGATCACCCATATGCTCTCGGATCTCTCATCCAGGAACGCTCGGGTCTCGATCCTGTACACATTCCCTGACTTTGGGGCAAGCGAGGAGATCGTCTCTCCTTCGCCAACGAGCGGGCGGCGAAGTTCCCAGTACCCGACTGTTCGCAGTTCCGCTAAGTACCTGTCGAGGATCTCTTCATCTTCCGGCTTACCCATCGATCATTCCGTCAGCGATCGTGTTGAAGCCCATTCGGTAGGCCAGACCGAACTCAGCTCCCGGCGAGGCGGAGGGCGGGTCGGTCGGAGGATGAGGCTGCCGGCTTTGATGCCTTGAAGATCATTTCCGAGCCGCCCACGTACTCCACGTCCAGCACGGTCAGGCCGAGCCGTTCCACCTCGTGTCTCAGCTCCTTGCGCGTGTACGGGTTGATGTGCTCGGTCGCGTAGCCCTGGGGGAAGACCTTCTTGTACGCCCCTTCCAGCGCCCTCCAGCGCCAGCGACCGTAGTCGGGAGTCCCCAGCACAAGGGTGCCGCCGGGTGCCAGCACCCTCACCATGTCGGACAGATCGATCCGGTCTCGGGGGATGTGTTCGATCACCTCCGAGCAGATGACGGCGTCGAACGCTTGGTCGGCGAAGGGGAGCTCCATGAGCGAGGCCTGTACGAGCTGACGGCCGGGAGCGCGGAGCCAGCGGAGCTTGCGGATCTGCATATCCATGCCGACGGCCTGGGGGAGGCTCTGCACGATGCGGCTCGAGCCGCAACCTATGTCCAGGATCCGCGTCGAGCCGTCCACCATGCCCCGGATAACGCGGAATCGAGCCCGTTGCCAGTACCGCTGGAGCGGGATCCAGGAGTCGAAGGCGCGATGGTCGTAGTCGGCGGCCTTCACGGAGTTCCTGAGGGCCATCAGCCGTCCGAGAGTCTTGAGATACCCGGCGCCGAGCTCGGCCATGCGGCCGCTGGTCCACGACCTCGACGCGCGGTAGAAGAGCGGGACCTCGGCGATCTTCCATCCCTGGCTGAACGCCTTGACCAGGATCTCCTGCAGGGAGTCGAGGCCGTCGGCGTGCACCGGCCCGATGTCGTCCAGGACCTCGCGCCTGTACATGCGGAAGCCGCTGGAGAGGTCGCTGTATGGGAGCGCCAGGGTCGTTCGGTATATGCGGTTTAGGATCCGGGAGAGTATCCGTCGCGAGATTGGCATGGAGGCGTAAGCCCCGGGGACGTACCTGGAGGCGATCAGGACATCCGCCTCGCGCCGCCTCAGCCACAGCGTGCGGACGAACTCGGGGTGGTGGGAGAAGTCGGCGTCCATCGTGACGACGTAGCGTCCTCGGGCCGCGGCGAGGCCGGCGTTCAGCGCATGGCCATAGCCCGGAGGCTCGAACGGCACCACGGTATCCCCGGCCTGCCGCACGAGAGTTGCCACAGGTTCGTCGGCGGGTAAGGCCACGAGGACCTCCGCCCGGCCGGCCACCGCCGTCTGGAGAACGGCGAAGAGTCGGGGGAGGAGCTTACCCAGGCTGTGATCCCCGTTCCAGACGGGAACGACCACGGACAGCTCCGGCATGGCTGGCATCGCCGGGATTCTAGTCCGAGCCGGGGGCGACCTTCGTTCCCTTAGCCCTTCCGCTTTGCTACGATCGGTCGGCCGTCGCATCCGTATCCTCTTCGATCGGACACCCTCATGATCAGGCTCGATAACGTCACAAAGATCTACAAGGGAACAGTCACTGCCCTTGCAGATGTCTCGGTGGAGATAAACAAGGGCGAGTTCGTCTTCGTCGTTGGCGCCTCCGGCTCGGGCAAGTCCACGCTGATCCGCCTTCTCCTGAAAGAGGAGGAGCCCACAAAGGGAGACATCTTCGTTGCAGGGAAGAACATCGGGAAGCTGTCTCCATGGAAGGTTCCTTACCTCCGGCGCAACATGGGGACGGTCTTCCAGGACTTCAAGCTGCTGCCGGACAAGACCGTGTTCGACAACGTGGCGTTCGCGCTGGAGGTGATCGGCAAGCCGCGGAGCGTGATGAACACTCGCGTGCCCGAGATCCTGCAGCTGGTCGGGCTGGGGGACAAGCTCGCCAACTATCCGGACGAGCTCTCCGGAGGAGAGCAACAACGCGTGTCGATCG
>Ga0184632_10000332_pt1 | contig 17843 bp, 18 predicted proteins | sample PLM31_50_b1_FD_133153 | JGI IMG/M metagenome (GOLD analysis project Ga0184632, IMG submission 133153) | Groundwater sediment microbial communities from an aquifer in East River, Colorado, USA - PLM3-1_50_b1 | ecosystem: Environmental > Terrestrial > Soil > Riparian zone | place: USA: East... | reverse complement strand
GCCCGGCCGCAGATCGAACTCGACGCGTCCGCCGTACCCGTTACTTCTCAGTCCACTCGGGCTTGGTGATCGCGTCCCAGATCGCATCGGGCCTCGCCTTGATGTACACCCGGTAGACCTGAACGGTCCCAGCTGTCTTCGTCGTGTCGGTCATGGTTCCTTCTCCAACTCGGTCTTGAGGTCAGCAAGCGCCGAGGCCTGCCGCTCCGTGTACTTGTCGATCCACCGGTCGTGGATGAGCCGGATCGGCACCGGGTTCAAGAAGTGGTGCTTCTCCCGGCCGGACCGGCGCGTGACGACCAGGCCCGCGTCTTCGAGCACGCGCAGGTGCTTCATCACGCCGAAGCGCGTCATCTCGAGCTCTGACTCCAACTCGGTGAGCGTGCGGCCGTCGCGCGCGAACAGCAGGTCTAACAGGAAGCGACGGGTCGGATCGGCGAGCGCTTTGAACACCAGATCGTCGTCGCCCACAGTTCCAGATTACGTGACCAGAAGGTCACCTGTCAAGGACGCACGCGGCCAGCGCGGAGTGTGTCGTCGCGCCGATCGCCAGAGCGTGCGACACCGCAGCGTGATGGACGGGTCTCACGGGTGCGACGGCGCCGGCGGGGCTCCCTCAAGCTCGAACCCGAACTCGTCCACGTAGCACCAGTACCAGTCCTCTCCCGGCTCGTACGACCGGATGATCGGATGAGTGGCACCGCCAAAGTGGGCGGTCGCATGCCGCATCGGCGAGTTGTCACAGCAGCCGACGTGGCCGCAGATCTGGCACACGCGCAAGTGCACCCAGTCGTGGCTACCAACGGCCAGGCAGTCCTCACAGCCGGTCGACGACGGCGTCACCTCGACGATCTGGTCGAGGTGCGTGCAGGTCTGGGCCATCACGGCCCCCCTTTCGCCATGAGGTCGCCGCTCCAACGGGCGGCGGCGGCGCCCGCGTCGTACGTGCTCTCCAGAAAACTCAGTATGGCGCGCTTCGGATCCGCCATGGTGCGGGCGGTGTCGTACGGCAGGATGAACTCACCGAGCTGGTCCTGCCAGCCGGCTTCGTCGGGTCGGATCAACGCTTTCTCGATGGCGTCAGGCTTCGGGTAGGAATAGGCGAAGAAGGCAGCCTGGCGAAACTGCTCGTGGCCGGGCCAGAACCCAGCGCATATCTGCTCGGCGTCCGCCCCGTAGCGATAGATCGTCCCCGCGTGGGCTGGTGGCGTTGCCGGCCGACCGGAGAAGCGGGTGACCGCCAGGTCGAACGTACCCCAGAAGAAGTGCACCGGGGTGGTACGGCCCAGAAAGCGCGACCGGTGCTCCTTGAGCACGACGTCCACCTGGGACAGGACCTGGAAGAAACGGTTGGCGTGCTTGGGATCGTACGAGTGGTGCGTACTGTCGTCGGGAAACGGGATGGGGTCGGCCACCTCGGAGGGTACGGCGGAAATCGTGACATCGACGCCCAGGCGCGCCAGGCCGTCCATGACATCCCGGTAGAACTCGGCGACGGAACGAGGGCGCAAAGCGATCACCTCGCTGCCGCCATCGCTCGCCCGCAGAACCAGCTGGTGGGCGACCAGATCGAACTCAGCGTCGAAGGTTCGCAGACCGCTCGGTACCGGCGAGGTCGTCAGCCCCCGAGCCGTCAGGTAGAGCGGCACGTGTGCCCACTGGGGCTCAAATGGCGACAGCGCCAGTCGTAGTTTGCCGACGACCTGGGTGCACATGTGCAGCGTGTCACGGGTGTCGCGCCACTCCTCGTAGGGCAATGCCGGCCATTCCTCCATGGGCACCCTCCCAGTCGGCGCACGCTGCCGTCCGCGCTCGATGCCGACTGTACCCACAGGGAAGCTGGGTTTCTCCGGCTTCGTCAGCTTGGCGGTTGCGAGGCGGACACATGCCCGAGAGGATGCGGCCATGCCCTTCATCCAAACCAGTCAGCTACCGGTGAAGGAACCGCGGCCGGGGTGGCAGGGACGCTTCTTTCACTCTGACCACATGACCTTTGCGTACTACGAGATTGCGGCCGGCTCCGAGGTGCACGTTCATCGACACCCACAAGAAGAGGTGTGGCACATCATCGACGGCGAGCTGGAGATGGTCGTCGATGGTGCCACGAGTGTTCTGCGTGCCGGCGACGCGGCCGTCGTACGCGCTGATGTTGAACACGCCGCCCGTGTCCGCGGCCACTGTCGGGCAATCGTCGTTGATTATCCGATCCGCGAGTCCGTCGGCGGAGTCGACATACGCTGACCGCCCACCCCCCGAACGCCGTCCACACCGGACCGTACGGATGGTGTCGGGCTGGGAACCGGCGCGTTAACGTGATGAGCCTGGGGTACTCCGGTCCACTGTGCACCCACCCCAAGGGAGCGCCGATGCGCGCGGTTGTGACCGAGAACTACGGATTGCCGCCCACCGTGGCGGAGGTTGAAACGCCCACACCCGGGCCGGGGGAAGTCCGGGTTAAAGTCCGCTCATCGTCGCTGAATGGATTCGACACCGCGCTGGCCCGCGGGTATCTCAAGGAGATGATGGAGCATCGGTTCCCCGTCGTACTTGGTAGGGACTTCGCGGGAACTGTGGATCAGGTCGGTGAGGGTGTGACCCAGTTCGCCGCGGGCGACAACGTGTTCGGTTTTGTGATAACTCAGCCGTTGAACGCGGGCGGGTTCGGCGAGTACGTCGTGGTTCCCGAGGATCACTACATCGCCCCGATGCCAGCCGGCCTCGACCACGCCACGGCCGGCGTTCTTCCACTGGCCGGTTCAGCCGCGTTGGCCTCGATCGACGCGGTCGCCCCACGCCAGGGTGAGACGGTGCTCGTGTCCGGCGCAACCGGCGGCGTCGGCGCATTCGTCCTGCAACTGGCTGCGGCGCGAGGGGCCACGATCATAGCCACCGCAGCTTCGGGCGCGGAAGCGGACCACGTTCGAACGCTCGGCGCCGCCCACGTCGTCGATCACTCGCAGGACCTAGCGGCGCAGGTACGCGAGATCGCGCCGAACGGTGTCGATGTCGTCCTGCACTTCGCTGGTGATCCGTTCGCCCTGGCCGACCTGCTAGTTGACAAGGGCCGGTTCGCTTCGCTGCTCAGCATCGGCCAGGACCAGTTCGCGGACCGTAACATCACCGCCACTGCGGTCTTCGCGGGACCGCGGCGCGACCAGCTGGAGGCCCTCGCCAGCGAGATTGTCGCCGGTCGGCTCAGGATCCCGGTCCAGCGTTCGTACAGCCTCGACGAGGTGCCTCAGGCATTCGCCGACTTCGCGGCTGGGACCCTCGGCAAGCTCGCCGTCACGATCGACTGATCAGCCGCGATTGTCGAGCCGGACGTCCGCAGCGGGGTGGACCGACGGAGGATTAGCCGGCGTCACAACCGGGTAGGCGATCGATGTGGGAAAAGCCGAGTCGTACTGGATGGATTCCAGCCCGCGGACGAACTATCCCCAGGTTCTCAACGACATGCAGGTAGATGTGGCCGTCGTCGGTGCGGGCATCGCGGGTATCAGTACCGCCTGGGAGCTGGTAAGGGCGGGGCGGTCCGTGGCAGTTTTTGAGGCCGACCGGATCGTTGCGGGCACAACCGGCTACACGACCGCGAAGCTGACCGCGCAGCACTCGCTTGTCTACGACCGGCTGCGCTCCTCGTTCGACGCGGAGACCGCGCGTCTCTATGCGCAGTCGCAGGTCGACGCGATCGACCGGGTGGCCCGGACCGTGGCTGAACTCGGCATCGATTGTGACCTCGAACGGGCACCGGCCTACACGTACACGCTGTCGCCGGACAACGTGGCACAGATCCACGCCGAGGTTGACGCGGCGCGGGCCGCCGGTCTGCCCGCGTCGTTCGCGACCGAAACCGGCCTGCCCTTTCCAGTTGCGGGTGCCATCCGCGTGGATGACCAGGCCCAGTTCCACCCACGCCGGTACCTGCTTGCGTTGGCGGAAGACCTCAGCCGCAATGGGGGTCAGATCTTCGAACACACCCGGATCGTCGACCTGGAAGAGACGGCCCCGTGCCGGCTGACGACCGAGAACGGCGCAACGCTGTCGGCGCAGCATGTTGTGATCGCCACGCAGTTCCCGGTGTTCGACCGCGCGAAGCTATTCACGCGACTGGTGCCGCGCCGCGAGTTCGTCGTCGCCGCGGCTATTCCGGCAGAGCGCGACCCAGGTGGGATGTACCTCACAAAGCAGGACAACACCCGGTCGGTACGCACCGCTCCGTACCACGCAGGCAAGAGACTCCTCATCGTCACCGGCGAGGGGTTCCGGCCCGGCGCGTCCGACGTTGCTCAACACGTGCAACGCCTGGCCGATTGGACGCGGCAGCATTTCCAGATCGACGCCCTGGCCTACCGATGGGCGGCACAGGACTACAGCACCACCGATGGCCTCCCCTACATTGGACGGTTTCACTCCGGCGCCGAGCGGGTCTGGGTGGCCACCGGCTTCGGTAGCTGGGGCATGACGAATGGGGTGATGGCCGGCCCCTTGCTAACTGCGCTCATCAACGGCCACAGGCCCGAATGGGCCGGCATCTACGACCCCGGCCGGCTCCATCCCATTGTCGAATCCAGTAGCTTTCTGAAGGCATCGCTGAACGTCGCCCGCCGCTTCATCGGTGACCGCCTCCGACCCAAGCCGGACTCCGGCATGGCAGCCAACCTGTCGCCGGGCACCGGCGAGGTGATCCGGGTCAGCGGCGAGAGCACAGCCATCTATCGAGACGACGCGGGGAAACTAGAGGCGGTCTCCGCCACCTGCACCCACCTGGGCTGCACCGTCGGGTTCAACGACGTGGAGCGTAGCTGGGACTGCCCGTGTCACGGTTCCCGGTTCAGCACCGACGGCGCCATCCTTCACGGCCCTGCCGTGCGACCGCTCGAGCACCGTGACCCGCCGGACTAACGAACGGATGCGGTCGTTGGCCGCTAGCCACGGCCAGACATCGATAACTGTTGTTTATATTGGCGCGCCGTGCTGTGCTCCGGCAGGCTGGACATATGACCACGCGGGGCGACCCGGCACTGGATGCTGCCACCAACCCGCAGCCGGCACCCTCCGCCGCGCCGGAGACCGGTGTGGGGCGACTTCTCGGCGCGCTCACGGCACTGCGCGAGACCCTGGCCAGCGTGCGATACCCGCTCGCCGGGCCTAGCGCGGACGAGGCGACGCAGGCGGCCGCGGCGATCCTGAACCAGCTCGACGACTACCTTTTGCCGCGGCTGGCCCGGCTCGACGCCCCACTGCTCGTGGTCATCGGCGGTTCCACCGGCGCGGGAAAATCCACCCTCATCAACAGCCTGGTTAAGGCACCGGTCAGCCCGGCCGGGGTGAGGCGCCCGACCACGCGGGTGCCCGTCCTGGTCGCTCACCCCAACGACGTGCCGTGGTTCACGCAGGCGAACCTGCTGCCGCGCCTCGGGCGTACCACGTCTCAAGGCGCGGCCGTCGGCTCTCTGCAGGTCGTTCCGGCACCATCGCTCACCCCCGGTCTCGCGCTTCTGGACGCTCCCGACATCGACTCGGTGGTCGAGGCCAACCGGGTTCTCGCGGACCAGTTGCTCGCCGCCGCGGATCTGTGGCTGTTCGTCACGACGGCGGCCCGGTACGCCGATGCGGTGCCGTGGGAGCTCCTGCTCATCGCTCGGAGCCGGGCCACGGCGGTCGCGCTCGTACTCGACCGGGTGCCGACTGGGGCCGCTGAAGAGATCGCCCCACACTTGGCCGAGATGCTTCGCGCGCGCGAGCTGGGCGACGTACCGATCTTCGTCATCGCCGAGTCTGGGCTGGACAGCCAGGGACTCCTGAGCGAACGGACTGTCGCCGCGTTAAGCGAGTGGCTGACGGCGCTGGCCTTGTCGGCGGCCGCCCGGGCTTCGGTGATTCGCCAGACTGTCGACGGCGCGATCGTCGCGCTGGGTCCGTCCGTGGAACGCCTCTCGACCGCGGCGGACGAACAGGTTGCCGCCGCGAGAGCCCTCGCCGGTGGAGTATCCACCGCGTACCAGACCGCCGAGACCGCCGTGGAAATCGGGATGCGCGACGGTGTTCTGCTGCGCGGTGAGGTGCTGGCACGATGGCAGGAGTTCGTCGGTACCGGCGAGCTCATGCGGGCCATCCAGGCCCGGGTGGGGTGGCTGCGCGACCGCATCGCCGGCGCCCTCATCGGCCGACCCCCCGCCGGCGACACGCTCAAGGCGGCCCTCGAATCCGGCCTCGTCACGCTGGTTCGGGGCGCGGCCGCCGACGCCGCCGAGCAGGCTGTCGCGGCGTGGCGCGTACACCCGGCGGGCGCGTCCCTGCTCACGCCAAGCCTGGCCGCGCCGTCGGCAGACCTCACCGAACGCATCGAACGGATGGTCCGCGACTGGCAGCGGGGCGTGCTCGAGTTGGTGCGAACGCAGGCCGGCAACAAGCGTTTCGTCGCTAGAGCCGGTGCGTACGCGGTGAATGCCATCGGGCTCGTCGTGATGATCGCGGTCTTCACGGCAACGTCCTTCATTCCGACCGGCGCAGAGCTCGTCGTCGCCGGAGGCACCACCATCGCGGCGCAGAAGGTGCTGGAAGCGATCTTCGGCGATCAGGCCATCCGCGAGCTTGCCAGCGAAGCGCGGCGGGATCTGCTCGAGCGGGTTTCCGCGCTGCTCGACGCGGAGGCCAACCGCTATCGCTCCGTCCTGGATGGAACCGGTGTGGATCGCGATGCGGCCGACCGGCTGCGGCGGGACGCGGCGGAGGTGCGGTCCGCCCGCGCGGCGGCCCCGCTTCCCGACGGCGGTGCCGACTCCCGCCCGAACAGGGGCTGGAAAGGCTTGTTTAGGCGGGAGCGATGACCGTGACCGATCGCCTCCAGCCCGCCCGGGCGGGACGCCGGGCGCCGTTGGAGTCAGTGGTCGACCGGGTGGAAGCGTTGCGTCGCTTCGTGGACGTGACGAAGCCCTACCTGCCCGAGCGCGCGACGGCGAAGGCGCGTGCTCTCGTGGATCGCGCCGGAGAGCGGCTATCGCTGTCGCGTGAGCACACCGTCGTGGCCCTCGCCGGCGCCACTGGCAGCGGCAAGTCAAGCCTGTTCAACGCGCTCGCCGGCGTGGATCTATCCAGCGTGGGACTGAGGCGGCCGACCACGGGCGCCACCCATGCCTGCGTGTGGGGTCACACTCCCCCCGGCGAGCTGCTGGATTGGCTCGGCGTTCCCCCGTCCCACCGATTCGGCCCGGCTCACACGACGGGCGAGGTGGCATCTCCCGAGACGGAAGACGAGGCCCTCCGAGGACTGGTCCTGTTGGATCTGCCCGACTTCGACTCGGTCGAGGAGACCCACCGCGTCGAGGTCGACCGCCTACTCTCTCTCGTTGACCTCATGGTGTGGGTGCTCGATCCGCAAAAGTACGCGGATCGTCTTGTGCACAAGCAGTATCTCAGCCAGTTCCGTCGGCACCGGGACGTCACCGTCGTCGTGCTGAACCAATCGGACCTGCTGAGTCCCGGCGACATTAAGCGCTGCCTGGACGACCTCCGACGCCTGGTGGACGACGACGGGCTGGAGGGGGTGCCGGTCCTCGCCACCTCGGCCGTTGGCCCGCCCGGTCTGGCGCCGCTGCGCACGCTACTGGAGCGCGCGGTCGCCGCGCGGCAGGCAACCCTGCGCCGGCTGGCCGGCGACGCCGACAGTGTGGTCGCAGAGCTGGCACCGCTGGTCGAGGCCGACGAGCGGTCGACGGTAGACACTATGGACGCCGGCACGGTGCGTGCCCTCACCGAGGCCCTGGCGAATGCGGCCGGCGTACCGGTCGTCGCGTGGGCGACGCAGCGGGCGTACGTGCACCGCGCGGTCCGCAGCACGGGGTGGCCCATGATGAGGTGGCTGCGCCGACTGCGGCCAGACCCACTGAGCCGGCTGCGTCTTGGCACGCGGCCCGCCAAGGGCACCGAGTCGTCGGCCGGGGCTGCTCCGGTCGCGGCTACCTCAGTAACTCCGGCCGCGCCAGCAGCACAGGCCGCGGTCGGCCTCGCCCTGCGGGCGGTCGGCGAGCGGGCCGGCGAGCGCCTTCCCTCGCCGTGGCCGGCCGCGGTCCTCGAAGCCGCACGCTCTCATGTGGACGACCTCCCTGATGCCCTGGACGTCGCCATCGCCCGCGCCGACCTCGGTATGTCACGACGCCCCCGGTGGTGGAGTGTGATCGGCGCCCTTCAGTGGACCCTCGCGCTCACCGCGTTGTTGGGACTTCTCTGGCTCGTCCTGCGGTACGCGCTGTCGGCCCTGGAGTTGCCGGAGCCCCCGACCCCACGGGCCGGGCGGACACCGCTGCCCACGCTGATGTTCCTCGGCGGTCTGCTGGGTGGGTTGCTCGTGTCGATCATCATCCGACCGGTAATCCGAATCGCGGCCCGGCGGAAGGGCCAGCGCGCTGCCCGACGCATGCGAAGTGCCGTCGGGGCGATTGCCGACACCATGGTCATCGGTCCGGTCCGGGAGGTTCGCCGGGCATTCGGCGATGCGCGAGAGGCGTTGCGCGCAGCACGATGACCGTCCGAACGGTGAGTACCCACCGGGCGGCCGACAAGCGTAGGGTACGAGTGTCGCTCGGGACCCCGGTGGCTGACAGTCCGCCGTTGGCGGACGCGCCAACTGATCGAGGTCAATATGGCGGCGATCCCAGTGCTAGACATCATCGCCGGGCTCGTGCGTGCGAGATGACCACCACACCAGTCGTGGTCAGCCGCGACCCACACGCGAGCGGGCCCGGGTCGAACGCCCGCGCCCGGACCCGGCTGTACCGGGAGGGTACCTGCGTATTGCAGGACTTTCCGGTCGCCGAGATCTCCGACCACCTGGCGGATCCGGGGTCGGTGGTGTGGTTGGACCTGTGCCGGCCGACGCCAGCCGATTTCGACATGGTCAAGACCGAGTTTGGTCTGCACGAGTTGGCCGTCGAGGACGCCCTGCACGAATCCGAACGCCCGAAGCTGGACCGCTACGCCACGCACCTGCTCCTCAGCGCCTATGCAGTCACCCTCGACCCGACAGGCGCGCATTTGGACGCTAGCGAGATCGCGGCGTTCATCACCGGCCAGGCGCTAATCACCGTGCGCAAAGACGACCGGTTCGACATCGCACCGGTGCTAGCGCGCTGGGACGCCTCACCCGACCTCGCCAAGCACGGCGTCGAGTTTCTGCTGTACGGCCTCCTCGACCACCTCGTCGACGGCCACTTCGCTGCCATTCAGCAGCTCGACGAGGGCATCGAGCAACTCGAAGACCTGCTCTTCGACGAGCGCCGGTCAAGTATCGATAGCGTCCAAAAGCGCTCCTTCCAGCTCCGCAAGAACCTCGTCGTGCTTCGTCGCGTAGTGCTACCTATGCGTGAGGTCCTCAACACCCTGCTTCGCCGTGATCTGCAGACCGTCGGCGAGGCGATGACGCCGTACTACCAGGACGTCTATGACCACGTCCTACGAGCCACCGAGTGGACCGAATCCCTACGTGATCTGGTCGCTACGACCGTCGAGACCAACCTGACCGTCCGCGCCAACCGGATGAACCTCATCGTGAAAAAGGTGACCAGCTGGGCCGCGATCATCGCCGTCCCCACCGCGATCACTGGCTTCTACGGCCAGAACGTGCCCTATCCGGGCTCGGGCAGCCACTGGGGTGTGGTGACGTCCGTCGCGCTGATCGCCGGCCTGTCCGTTCTGCTCTACCTGATCTTCAAACGAAAGGACTGGCTCTAACCGCCCACAAGTCGACCCACCAACTCAACGCCTGGGAGGGCAGAGAATCGGCATAGAGTTCGACGTCACCATTGAGATCCCCAAGGGAACGCGCAACAAGTACGAGATGGAACCCCAGACCGGCCGGCTTTCTCGCGCCGACGCGCCAGTCAGCGTTCGCGCTGGCATACTTCGCCGCCCGGACCCCGCGGTCACGACCAGTGACTTGCGGCGCCTCAAGTAGAGGCGCCTTCCCTGCCGGCACACCGCGGCGTGTCCCCGTAAGGTGCGTTGATCACCATGACTCTGCTCGCCGAACCAACTATGATCATCAAGACGGCAACCTTCCCCGCCGAACCGACGACGCCGGCCGCCAGCAACCCCCACCATCGCTCGACGACCGTTCGCAACGTTGCTTCATCCCGCCCCAGCCAACCTGTCGCCGCGCTAGCGAGCACCGAACAGCTGCTGCGCCAACGCCACGACCTGCCGGCTGAGCATCCCGACCGCGCCAAAATCCGCGCCCACGTCATCGAGAAGAACCTGCCGATGGCCAAACAACTGGCGCGCCGCTACGCCGGACGGGGCGAACTTCTCGACGACCTGGCGCAGGTCGCCGCCCTCGCCCTGATCAAGGCCGTTGACGGTTACGACCCCAGCCGGCAGACCCCATTCGTCGGATACGCCATCCCAAGCATCCTCGGCGCCCTCAAGCGACATTTCCGCGACAGCGCCTGGGGAATGCGGGTACCGCGCGCCACCCAGGAACTGGCCCGGCAGGTGACAACCGCCACCGGCGAGCTCGCTCAGAAGCGGGGCCGCCCACCGGCCCCCGCCGAACTCGCCGACCACTTGCACGTGACAATCGATGAGCTCCGCTCCGCCATCGGCGCGTGGCAGGTCTACCGCTTGGCGTCTCTTGACACGCCGCAGGCCGGCACCGAGATCGCTAACCTCATCGACGTCATTGGCGGAATCGATCCGCGCTACGCCCGCGTGGATGACCATCTGTCACTCCGGCCGCTCCTCGCGGCACTCCCCAAACGGGAACGGCGGATCCTCACCATGCGGTTCTACGGCTACCTGACCCAGACCCAGATCGCCGCCGAGATCGGCCTGTCCCAGATGCAGGTATCTCGACTGCTGAGGAAGTCCCTTGCCCGGCTACGGGTCGGAATGCCGATCTGATCTCTCGTGCCTCACCTGCCGGCGCCGCCGCCCCCGGCAGCCCGGGCCGTGACCATTCCGACCATGGCACACCCCATCTGATTGAAAGTTCTCAGTATTGGGTACAGCACGGGCATGGGTATCGGAGTAGGCATCTTCCTCATTGTCGTCGGCGCGATCCTGACCTTCGCGGTAGACGCGACGGTCGCCGGGCTAGACCTGGACGTGGTCGGCTGGGTCCTCATGCTGGCCGGCGTGGCAGGAATCGTCCTCTTCTTCTACTTCTGGAACCGACGCCGTTCCCCCCGCGCCGTCGTAACCGAACACCGAAGCTACGACGACGACACCGGCCTGCCACCAGCGTGATTTCCGGCCCGTTACGCGGGTTGGTGGCGCGCCGGTGGCACCGCATTTGTCAGCATCTAGCACTCCATCACCAGGCCCCACGTGAGGAGACCGTACGCAATGACCGTGAACGCCAGGATCAAGAGCATTGCTCGAGCCGTCAAGTACAAGGCCCAGGAAACCAGGGGCAGGGCAAAGCAGACAGCCGGCAAAGCCACCGGCAACGACAGGCTTCGCCGCGAAGGCAAGGCCGAGGAACTCAAGAGCAGACTCAACCAGTTCGCAAAGAGGATCAAGGACGCCATCAAGCGCAATCGGTAGGTCACGAGCACGGCGGCCCGTATCACGCGGTTCGTCCGCATGCCCACCCGGCGACGACCGAACTTCAGCGTGGAATAGGCCGCGGGACAGTTTGGAATTCAGCCGTCAGGGAACAAATCCCACGAAGGAGGGATCAACCATGTCCACTGCCGGAATTGTCATCCTAATCCTCGTTGTCGTGGTGGTCGCCGCGCTCGCCGTCGGCGGCTGGCTGATCACCAGGCGGCGCTCCCTACAGAAGAGGTTCGGCCCGGAGTATGACCGGGTGGCCGCCGAGCAGCCCAGCCGCGCCGCGGCGGAGCAGGAACTGCGCGGGCGCGAACACAAGCACGCCGAGCTGGAGCTGCGGCCGCTGGCGCCGGACGCCCGGGCACGGTACGCAGCCGAGTGGGACGAGATACAGGCGCGATTCGTCGACTCGCCGAGTGACGTGGTGCGCGAGTGCGACGAGTTGGTCACCCGAGCGATCACCGACATCGGGTATCCGACCGACGGCGACGATGAGCGGCTCGCGCTGCTCTCCGTCGAATACGCAGCTACCCTCGGCCGCTACCGCGACGCCCACGAGATCTCGTTACGCGACGCGCGTGGCGAGGCGAGCACCGAGCAGTTGCGCCAGGCGCTGGTGCACTACCGCACGCTCTTCGCCGAACTGCTCGGCGAACAGCCCGTCCCCCACACCGGTGATCCGATAGCCACGGAACCGGTCGCGAGCGGGCCGGTCGAGGACGGCGCCATCAACGACTCCGTCCCGACGCCCGTACCCGGTAGCCCCCCGAGGAGGCTTTCATGACCGACCAACGCCAGAGCAACCGTGACCAGTGGGCGCCGCAAGCCGTTACGCCCGAACAGACCGATCCGGATTGGACCGAACCGGCATCATCCACTCAGGACAGTACGGCCCGGGACGGGACCGACGCGGAACCCCCCGACGAGGACGGCACGGTTTATCAGAGTGCCGCGCACGAGCCGGCCGTCGACGAACCCGCTCTCGACGAGCCCGTCGACGCCACCGCCGACGACGAACCCGTGGCGGAGGAACGCACCGCAGAACAACCGGCTGGCGAGAGCCAAGGCCTCGACGCGGTCGACGGGTCCGTCCCGGCCGGTCATGCCGACCCTGACCACGGCGACCTTGACGACGCCGACCTCGAGCACGCAGTCGGTGTGGCGTCGGTGCCGGACGCCGAACCGGGAATGGACATGGAGGCCGATACCGTCGATCGCGGCGACGTCGACTCTCCGGGTGTCACCGCTCAAGACGCCGCCCAGACCGACGGAGCGGACGGGTCGTACGGCATCGAGGAGCACTCGGCCGACGCGCTCGCCGCGGTGGATGACCAGGAACCAGCCGAGGAGCACGACGGCGTCCCCGTGGTGAGCGATACCGGCGAACCGGTGGCCGGCGTCGACGAGCGAGCCGACGTCGCTGATGGCGAGGTGCCGCTCGAGCCGGTACCCATGGATCACGCCGCCGTGCCCGACGTCACCGACTCCGGCGAACCGGTGGCCGGCGTCGACGAGCGAGCCGACGTCGCTGATGGCGAGGTGCCGCTCGAGCCGGTACCCATGGATCACGCCGCCGTGCCCGACGTCACCGACTCCGGCGAACTGCTGCCCGGCGACGTGCCTGAGGAGCCGGGTCTCGCATTCGTCGACGGCGAGACGACCGAGCGGTTCCGGGATCGGTGGCAGCAGCTGCAACTGCGCTTCGTCGATGACCCGCACACCGCGGCGGGTCTGGCCGGCGCGCTAGTGGATGAGGTGGTCGCAGCGCTGCGTGACGCGGTGGACCGGCAGCGATCCGCGCTGGAGGACTGGCAGTCCGACGACGGCGTCGACGCGCACTCCGGGGACACCGAACGTCTGCGCGTCGCGGTCCGCCGCTACCGGGACTTCCTGGACCGCCTACTCGGCCTGTAAGGGCACCGACCGCCAATGCTCGCCTCGCCGCCCCGGCTACCGCCACCGGGGCGGGTGCGCGCCGCTTGCGCTGGCGGCATCGCGGCGGGCCGGCCTCAGCGCCGGGTCACCGGCCCCCTTTCGGAGTGGGCCTCGGCGCGCATAGCGCCATGCTGCCAGGTGATATTCCAGGACGCTCGGGCGGCCGTCCCGCCCGGCCGGGAGGTTCCCGACGGTGACGACTAGTGGCAGCAACAGATCGGTGGTACGAATCCATGCATGGGAGGGCTTCTCGACGGATATCCGCGCGGCCCAGCCTACGACGAGATGTTCGGGGCGGACGGCGTGCCGCATCCGCACATGCGGGCGCTATACGACGCCCTGCAGACGCTCACCGGCGACGACCTGGCGCAGCGAGCGGCAGCCCGGGACCGCAGCTTCCGCGACCAGGGCGTCACCTTCTCCCATGCCGGCAAGGAGTGGGTCTTCCCGCTCGACCTGATCCCGCGGCTGATTCCGGCGGCCGAGTGGGAAATCGTCGAAGCGGGTGTCGTGCAACGAGTACGCGCGCTTGAGGCGTTCCTCGCCGACGTCTACGGGCCGGCCGAGGTGGTCCGAGACGGGGTGCTGCCGCGCTCGCTGCTTACCACCTCGGCCAGCTTCTGCCGACCGGCATACGGCATCAGCCCGCCGAACGGGGTGAGGATCCACCTCGCCGGGATCGACCTCGTCCGCGACCAGGCGGGCGTCCTGCGGGTGCTCGAGGACAACATTCGGGTGCCGTCCGGCATGTCCTACGTGGTTGAGAACCGGCGGACCATGGCGCGCGTCTTCCCCGGCCTCTTCCTGGAGCAGCAGGTGCGGCCGGTCGCGTCCTACCCGGGGCGGCTACTAGACGCGTTGCGGCGGTCGGCGCCGGTCGGTGTCGGGCAGCCCACCGTGGTGCTGCTCACCCCTGGTGTGCACAACGCGGCCTATTTCGAGCACGCTTTCCTGGCCCGCAAGATGGGCATCGAGCTGGTCGAGGGCCGGGACCTGTTCTGCCGCGACCACGTCGTGTACATGCGCAGCATGGGGGGGCAGCAGCGGGTCGACGTCGTCTACCGACGGGTGAACGACGAATTCCTCGACCCGGTGCATTTCCGGCCCGACTCCGTCGTCGGGTGCCCGGGCATCCTGAATGCAGCCCGCGTCGGCAACGTCTCAATCGCCAACGCGATCGGCAACGGCGTCGCCGACGACAAGCTGACCTACACCTACGTCCCGGCGCTCATCGAGTACTACCTCGGCGAGCGGCCGCTGCTGCCCAATGTTGAGAGCTACCGGCTGGACGATCCGGACGTCCGGTCAGAGTGCCTGGCCCGGCTCGACCAGCTGGTGGTTAAGCCGGTGGAGGGCTCCGGCGGCGCCGGCATCGTCATCGGACCGCACTCCTCCGACGCCGAGCTGTCGGCCGTGCGCGAGCGGGTGCTGGCCGAGCCGCGAGCGTGGATCGCGCAGGAGCTGGTGCTGCTGTCGACGTCGCCGGCGCAGCTCGGCGACCGGCTGCTGCCGCGGCACATCGATCTGCGACCATTCGCGGTCAACGACGGCGAGCAGATCCGGGTACTGCCCGGCGGACTGACCCGGGTGGCGCTGCGGGAGGGAAGCTTGATCGTCAACTCCAGCCAGGGCGGCGGCTCCAAGGACACCTGGGTGCTCACCTCGCCGCCGCAGCGCATGCCGACAGTGTCGCGCGGTCCGGCTCCGCCGGAGATGGACGGCCCGGCGGCGTTCCCCGCGCAGGCGGTGTGGGGCAGTGTCCCCGATCGTGGGCCCCGCGGCGAACAGCCGCAGCAGTGAGGGGGCATGGATGCTGAGTCGGGTCGCCGAGGCGCTGTTCTGGGTCGGCCGGTACGTCGAACGGGCCGAGGACACCGCCCGGCTGCTCGACGTGCATTTCCACGAGGTGCTCGAGGACCCGAGCGTGGACGAGGCAGGCGCCTGCGCGGTCCTGTTGACCGTGATGGGAGTCCCGGACGACACCGCGCAGCGGCACCGGGACAGCCATGCCCTGCTCGAGTTGCTCGGTTACGACGAGGCGACGCCGAACTCGATCGTCGGCGCTCTTGTCGCCGCCTGGCAGAACGCCCGCGGCGCACGGGAGGCGCTCTCGGCGGAGACCTGGGAGTGCCTGAACTCCACCCACAACTCCCTCCCGACCCGGGTGGCGGCCGCCCGCGACTTCGGCCCCGCGCCGTTCTTCTCCTATGTCCGCGAGCGCGCGGCCACCTTCGCCGGCTACGCCGAGGCGAGCATGAGCCGGGACGCAAGTCACGACGTGCTCATCCTCGGCCGCAGTCTGGAGCGGGTGGACATGACCGCACGGCTGCTCGCAGCCCGGATCGGCGCCGGGCGAGGCAGCGAGGGCTGGACCTCCGCCCTACGGGCGTGCTCCGCCCATGATGCCTACTTGCGTACCTACCAGCAAGGTATCGAGGCCTCCAGGGTGCTGGAGTTCCTGTTGGTGGACCGGCTCTTCCCCCGGTCGGTCTTTCACGCGCTCAGTGCCGGGGAGCGTGCGCTGGCCCGACTCGACCCGGCCTTCGGGCGGTCCGCATTGGACGAGCCCGCCCGCCGGGCCATCGGCCGGGCCCGCACCGACCTGGAGTTCCTGTCCGCCGACAACCTCCTCGACGACCTGCCCGACCGGTTGCACAGTCTGCAGCGGACCGTGTCGACGGTCAGCGAAGAGGTGACCGGTCGGTTGTTCGCCGGATCGGCACCTCTGCAGTGGAGCCTCGAGGAGCCCGCGGGATGAGCAAGCGGAGCGAGGCGGGCGCATGAGCTGGCGGATCGCGGTCCGGCACCGCACCGGCTACCGGTACGCCGGACCGGTGCGGGCGTCGTACAACGAAGCGCGGCTGACCCCGCCGAGCGTCGACGGGCAGCGCACCCTGCAGGCCGCCCTCGCCACTACGCCGGCGGTCCGGCCGCGGCGCTACGTCGACTACTGGGGCACGACGGTGGACGCGTTCGACATCCACGTTCCGCACACCGAGCTCGTCGTGCTGGCGACCTCGACCGTCGAGACCGCCGGGCCGCGGCCCGTGCCGATCGGTGCTGGTTGGGCCGACCTGGCCGACTCGGCGGTCCAGGACCGCTTCGCCGAGCTGCTCGCCGCGTCGCTGTACGTCCCGGCGGAGCCGGAGCTCGTCGAGGTCGGGCGGTCCCTGCGCGCCGGGTCGACGCCGGTGCAGACCGGGCTTCGCGCCGCCGAGTGGACCCACGCGACGCTGCGCTACGAGCGTGGCGCGACGCACGTTCGCACGTCATCGGCCGAGGCCCGGGCCGCTGGGAAGGGGGTGTGCCAGGACTTCGCGCACGTCACCCTGGCCCTCCTGCGTGCGGTCGGGCTGCCCGGGCGCTACGTCTCCGGCTATCTACACCCGACGGTGAAAGCCGAGGTCGGGGAGACGACCGCGGGCGAGAGCCACGCCTGGGTGGAGTTCTGGGCTGGTGACTGGGTCGCGGTCGACCCGACCAGCCTCGCCGACGTGGGCAGCCGGCACGTGTTGCTGGCCCGCGGCCGCGACTATGCCGACGTACGGCCGCTGTCCGGCGTCTACTCCGGCCCGGCAGCGGAGCACTTCGGCGTCACCGTCGAGGTCACCCGGCTCGGCTGACCGAGCCGCAGCCGCACGCCGAGCACACAAGGGAACCCGGGCGGTCGGGGACCACCCGGGTTAAGAATCAAGCTCGAGCGGAGTGTCGACAGAGACGACCCCGACCCGACGAGCGCCGGTGAGCCGGCCACCCAGCGGTCCCACGTAGCTGCCCGAGGTCGGCGCGACGTCAGCGTAGTCGCGGCCGACAGCCACCGTGACGTAACCGTTGTCGGTGCGGCGGCCGTGGGAGGGGTCGAACGGCACGGCCATCGCCGCGTCGTGGTGGGGCACGATGACCTCGACCCAGGCGTGCGTGCCGCCCTGGCCGAGCAGATGCCCGGAGACGTATCGGGCCGGCAGTTGCGCCAGGCGACATAGCGCCACCATGATGTGCGCGGCGTCCTGGCAGACCCCGCGGCCGGCGGCAAGCGCTTCGGCGGCGGTGGTCTTCACATTCGTAGCCCCATGCTCGTAGGTCAGGGCGAAGTGCACGGCCGCACAGATGCGCTCGGCGACATCCAGCGGGCCGCCGCCTGGCCGCAGCAGGTCGTCGGCCATGGCCCGAAGCCGGTCGTCGGCTGCGGTCAGCCGGGTGGGCCGCCGCAGCCTCGGATCATGCAACGCGCACGCGGGCAGCACCGGCCGTCCGTCGCGGCGGACGCATTCAAGCACCGCCACGGCCCGGAACTCCACAGTGTGTTCCACGCACGCCGCCGTAACCCGTACGACGGTGTTGCCTGCCGAGTCCTGATG
>Ga0184632_10000331_pt1 | contig 17856 bp, 10 predicted proteins | sample PLM31_50_b1_FD_133153 | JGI IMG/M metagenome (GOLD analysis project Ga0184632, IMG submission 133153) | Groundwater sediment microbial communities from an aquifer in East River, Colorado, USA - PLM3-1_50_b1 | ecosystem: Environmental > Terrestrial > Soil > Riparian zone | place: USA: East... | reverse complement strand
CCAGGAGCTGCGCGATCGCGATCATCCACTTCGGGCTCCACCGGTCCGTGACCATCCCGGACGGCGCGACCAAGAGCAGGAACACCATGGACCAGATCGCGAACAGGATGGCCAGCTGGGACGACTCGGCCTTGTACACGTACGTGGCTTGCGCCAGGAGCGCCAGAAAGAAACCCCAGAACGCGATCGAGGAGACTCCGAACGAGGCCGCGTACCACAGGAACGGCCGGTTCGAGCTCAGGCGCTCGGGCAGGTCCATCTCTTCCTCTGGCTCAGGTGGGTCAACGTCCTGCCGAACCGCCGCTAGCATGCCAGAGCTTCCGAGCCGGCACCGAGCGGAGATCGGGCTGGCCGAGGGCCGCCGCGGCCAGAGCCTCGGCTAGCCGGCCCTCCCGGCGGGCGACGGACAGGGCGGCGAGGTCCCAGGCCTGTTCGGCGATGATACTCGCCCCCCTGACGCCAGTGCGCCTGAGACGTCCCCAGATGGCCAGGATGAATCCGTGGAAGATGGTCTTGGCGCACCAGGGCTGGACGCGCTCGAAAACGGTGACGTCGGCCAGGCCGGTGCCATCGTCGAGAGTGAGGAAGATGATCCGCTGGCCACTTCGGACCGCAGGCGTCTGGGAAGCGACCTTCACGCCTGCCACCATGATCCATCTGTCGCCTCGAAGGTCTCCCAGTTCTTTTGCCGGGATCACACCGAGGTCGTCCATCAGGGGCTGGTAGAACGAGACAAGGTGTCTGGTGGCGTCGACCCCTAGCACCTCGAGCTCGGCTCTGACCTGCTCGGCGCTCGTGTACTCGCGAAGGCCGGCCGGCATCGTCGCCGCCGGAAGAGGCAGGGCGGCCTGTTCTCCTTCATGAGGAGCATCGGTCACCATCGCCATGAGCAGCTGGTCGCGTCGAGACCCTTTAGCAGCCGGCAACCGGTCGAAAGCACCGGCATGAGCCAGGGCCTCGGCCACGGGCCTGGTCAGCTTGGTCCTTCTGAGTACGTCGCCCACGTCGGTGAACGATCGTTCCGAGCGAGCCTCGAGTATCGACCGGATCTCCGCGTTCGAGATTCCCTGGACGTCCTTGAGACCCAGGCGGATGCCGTAACGACCGTCTAGCGCCTCTACCGTGTATTCGGGCTCGCTATCGTTCACGTCGAGCGGGAGTATCGGGGTGCCGTGGCGCCTGGCGTCGTCCAGGATCAGCCGCCTCGGGTACATGCCCGGCTCGTGGGTGAGCACCCCTGCCAGAAAGTGCGCCGGGTAGTGGGCCTTCAGCCACGCCGACTGATAGGTGGGCACGGCGAAGGCGGCCGCGTGTGCCTTGCAGAAGCCGAACGAGGCGAACTGGGCGACCTTGTCCCAGATCTCCTCGGCCAGGCCGGTAGGGACCCCTCGATCGATCGCCTTCCGGATGAAGTCCGGGCGGATCCGTTCGACCTCGAGGTCGTCGTCCAGGTGGCGGCGGATACGGTCGGCCTCGACCAGGTCGTAGCCACCGATAGCGGAGAGTACTCGCATGACCTGCTCGTGATAGACGATCACCCCGTGGCTCTCCTCGAGCGCTACCCGAAGGAGTGGGTGCAGATAGGAGACCGGCTCGCGGAGGTGCCGACGATTCAGGAACGGAGTGATCATGTCGGACTTGACGGGCCCGGGTCGGAAAAGCGAGATGTCGATGATCAGGTCAGACCACTCGGTGGGCTGGAACTTCTGCAGGAGCTCGCGCTGGCCGGGCGACTCGATCTGGAAGCAACCCAGGGTGTCCGAGGACCTGATCAGCTCGAAGGTTGCAGGATCTCGGAGCGGGATGCGGTCCAGATCGACCTTCTCGTGTTCAGTTCGTGCGATCTCGTCCAGGGCGTGACGCATGGCCGAGAGCATCCGGATCCCGAGCACGTCCAGCTTCAACAGGCCCAGAAGCTCCACGTCGTCCTTGTCCGCCTGGACCATCCGGTAGCCCTCGAAGGATCGTTCCAGTGGCACGCGGTCGGGCAGGTCGTGGCCGGAGAGGACGATCCCGGAAGGATGCAGCGCGAGGTGACGGGGGAAGCCGTTCAGCCTCTCCACCACCCGGAACAGCTGGTCCAGCTGTCCGGCGTCGAGGTTCAGGCCGGATAGCTCGGGGAGGTGCTCCATGGCCGGGCGCACGCCGTCGGCACCGATGTGTGGGAACGCCTTGGCCACCAGGTCCACCTCGCCCTCGGGGAGCCCGAGTGCCTTGCCCACCTCTCGGATGGCGCCCCGTGCCCGGTAGGTATCGATCATGGTCACGCATGCGCACCGGTCGTCCCCGTGACGCGCCAAGACGGCGTCATACACGTCGGTCCTTCGGGCCGATTCGACGTCCATATCGATGTCGGGCAGCTCGTCGCGGAACGGATTGATGAACCGTTCGAACAGCAGGCCGTGACGCACGGGGTCCACGTCCGATATGCGCGTGAGATAGCAGACCAGCGAGCCGGCCGCCGAGCCCCGGCATGCGCATCGGATCCCCATTGCCCGGATGTCATCCGCGATGTCGGCGACCGTCAGGAAGTAGGCGGCGTAGCCCATCGTCTGGATAAGGGCCAGCTCGTGGTTCAGGCGATCCCGGACCTCGCGAGTGGGCTTCATGCCGCGTTCGGGCAGCCCGCGCCAGCACCGCTCGGCGAGCACCGATCCCGCGCTCCTGCCCCTTGGAGTAGGGAACTCAGGAAAATGGACCTGGCCGATCCCCAGGTCGAACTCGCATCTCTCGGCGATATCGAGGGTCCGGTCACAGAGCTCGGGCCGCTCGGTGAAGAGCGAACGCATCTCCCCCGCGGACTTCAGGTAGCCCTCCGAGTTCTTGCGGGACACATGGTTCGAAGCAAGCGGCACGATCTCGCGCATGCATTCCAGTGCGTCTGCCAGGAAGGCGTCTTCGCGCACGAGGTAGCGGACGCCGTTCGTGGCTACGGCCGGTACCCCCGTGTCCTTCTCCAACTTCAGTAGCCGGCGAATCTCAGTCGAGGTATCCGGCTCCAGTCGACTCCAGACTTCGATGAAAAGGTCCGAGCCGAAGGCTTCGCGGAACGGACGCAGGACAACCGTTGCGGCTTCGAGCAGCCCCGCGGCCGCCAGTGCCCCGGGCTCTGACTCGGGGCCAACGAGGCAGACCAGGCCCTCGGACCGCTCGCATACCTGGCTAGTGGTGATAGCTGGGTCCCCCCGCTCTCCAGTCATGTGCGAGGTGGTGATCAACCGGCAGAGGTTCCCGTATCCGGTCGCGTCCCTGGCCAGCAAGGTGACGAACCGATCTCTGTGCATCGTTCGGATCGTGAGCGTCGCACCGAAGATCGGATGGACGTCTTCCTTCTTGCACGCCGCGGCGAACCTAGCGGCGCCGTAGAGCCCATCGCGGTCGGTGAGCGCCACCGACGACATACCGATTGCCGCGGCCCGCCTAACGAGATCCTCAGGTGAGAACGCCCCGTCCTTCATCGAGAAGTACGACCGGACGTTCAGGTGGACGAAGCCTAGGGACTCGAACATACGTTCGGATTATACTCTGGCTTCAAATGTCGGTCGCGCGCTGCCAGTGGGTCTCGATGGAAGATCCGCTCTACCTCGCCTACCACGACGAGGAGTGGGGAGTCCCATCGCACGACGATCGTCATCTGTTCGAAATGCTCACCATCGAGGGCGCACAGGCTGGGTTGTCGTGGTCGACGATCCTGAAAAAGCGGGAGGGGTATCGAAAGGCGTTCGCCGGATTCGATGCAGATGCCGTGGCTCGGTTCGGTTCGCGAAGGATCGAGCGGCTCCTCTCCGATCCTGGGATCGTGCGGAATCGCGCGAAGGTGGAATCGGCGGTGAGTAACGCCGGGCGCGTCCTGGATGTGCGCGAGGAGTTCGGGAGCTTGGACGACTACCTCTGGGGGTTCGTGGGAGCCGGGCCGCTCGTCGGGAAGTGGCGCACCGTCGGGGACATCCCGTCCGAGACGGTCGAATCACGGGCGATGAGCAAGGACCTGAAACTCCGCGGGTTCCGGTTCGTCGGACCGACCATCTGCTACGCGTTCATGCAGGCCGTCGGCATGGTCAACGACCACGTCTCTTCCTGCTTCCGCTACGGTGAGTTGGCACGGCTTTCCTAGTCCCACAGCCGCTCGAGATGCCACCGGCCCGCGCGGCGATCCTCGTAGAGGTCTATCACCGCCCCGCCCCTTGCCTCCACCCGCCAGTATTCGCGGTCGCGGCCGTCCTCCCACCAACGACCTTCGATCAGCCATCGGCCGATGACGTCTCTGACCACGTAGCGCCGGCCTCTCCAAACGAAAGCAGCAGGCATGCCCGCGTCCCGCTCCACCGCCACCAGGTCCTCGTATAGCTTGGTCAACAATCACCCGGTATCCTCAAGAATCGAACATATGTTCGACTGGAGGAGGGGGAGCGTACGCCTGCTGAGATCGGCTTGTCAAGTGGCGGATCTGGCTCAGCGGGGCCGCGCAACTCCGGAGTCGGAATGCTTCGCGAAAAGCGCGACGACTCCGCCTCCGATGGCCACAACCGCGTACGTGGCCACTCCCCCGACCCCCGCCAGCCGCACCCCAAGTTTCGCGGCGACCAGGGCACCGAGCATAAGGGCTGCTGCCCCAACCGCCGGAGCTATCGACCACAAGACCTCAGGCGGCGCGGTCCGGCCCACCATCGCCCTGCTCCAACCTGCCCCCGCCGCGCCCATGAGGAGCAGCAGCACCGAGCCCCAAATCAGGCCGTACGCGGTCCGGGGCACAGGGCGGGGTGGTGGCGGCTCGGCCAGTGGCTCCGGCGGCTCGGTGCCTTGGATCAGCGCGACCCCGGGCGCGACGACAGCCGCCCCCAACCCTACCGCCGCGTCGAATTGCTTCGGCCCCATTGACTTCAGCACGATCATCGGCGGGCGGGCGCCCAGTAGCGCCTTCACGTCATCCCAGTATGGCTGCGTCTCCCGGTCGATGGGGGGGCTCACGTAGGTGCGGCGTCCCGCCAGCGCGTCCGCCGGTTCGCCCACGAAGATGTGCAGGTCGACCTGGCGATCGGAGGGGAAGCCGGCCCGAATCGTGCGCTCCTTCAGCGGCACAGATACCAGGCCCGCGGGTCCAAGCGGCCCCACGACGAACACCACTGGCGTGCTCGCCGGCAACGCTTCCGCGTAGCGAGCGGCGACCTCCGTCTGTTGCAACGCGACAGGGTCGAGCCACACGCCCGGTCCGTGCCGGTACCAGGCCAGGGCGCCGGGGACGGAGAGCGCGCTCACGGCCGCAGCCGTTACGAGCGCGGATACCAGTGTCACGGCAGCGCGGGGGGCCAGTCGGCGCCGCGTCGACCGCGCGGCCAGGCTTGCCAGCCACCGGACGGCAGCGGCCAGCGACACGGCGCCGGGGACCGCCACAAGCAATTCCAGAAACCGGTGGGGCGGGAGGTCGAGAGTGATGGCTCCGTAGATCGCTCCGCTGGCTGCCACGATCGTCCACGCACCCAGCAGGCGGATGGTGAAGCGTCTCTGGCGGGCGATCCCGCCGTCCCCCGCGACCAGAGCCACCGCGCCCAACGTAGCGACCGGGGCCGTGAGCGGCAGGAGCAAGCGGGCGAGGTCCGTGCGAAGCTTCGGGATGAACCGGGCTGGGTCCTCCTTGATCTCGAAGCTGCTGAACGGCGCCCTAAGGACCCCGGCGATGATCGCGACCAACAAGGCGCCAGCGGAGCCCGCGGCTATGGCGATCGCACCCGAGTCCGTTCGGGAAAAACGCATCCCGGCCATCCGTTGACGCTGGGTCGCGGGCAGGGATGATGCCGCGGCGACCGCAAGCATGGCCCCAACCACGGCCAAGAACATCCAGTGGGCAAGACCTGCGGCGATCAGAAGGGCCATCGCCCCCCACATGCCTCCAGCGCCGGACACCCACCGAACGAGGACCGCCAGGGCCGCCACCACCAGCGCCAGAAGCAGGAGAGTGGCTACGTTCTCACCGACGAGTCTGGTTGTGCCAAGGATGGTTCCGGCGAGGGCGACGGTCCCCGCCCAACGGACGCGCCGAGCCCCCAGCCCAGCGCAGGCGAGAGCTCCCATAGCCAGCGCAAACACTCCAGCCATGACGAGCGGCAACAGGACCGCAAGCCTCAGCTGATCGACCCCAGTCATCGACCCCAGCGTCGACGAGAGCAGTGCGTGTCCCGGCCGCACGGCGGTTCGAAGCGGGCCGAGGCCCTGGTCACCTACGAACCGCGCCCGCCACACATACCAGGAGGTGTCAAAGCCAACCGGCATGGCAAATCGCCTAGCGCGGTACACACCGAAGTAGAAGCCGAAGATCCCGGCGCTCAGGGCGAACGCGGCAGCGGCGGTCGCGGGGTGCACGAAGCGATGGGTCCGGCCCTTGGGGGTTTCCCAGGCCATGGCGAAATCAGGAGACGGCGGCGCAGTCGCGGATCTGGAGCGGCGCGGGGGATAACCTCGGCGGTTGATCGAAGTCGAAGTCGGAAGCGAGATTGGCCGCCTCCCGGTCACGGTGGGTGAGCTGGGAGAGCCCCCAGTTGTCCTCGACGAACCTGAGCATCGAGGAGAACTCGCCAAGCTGGTTATCGATGTAGCCACTCTTCGCATAAGGAGATATCACCAGCAGGGGAACGCGGATCCCGAAGCCAAACCCGTCTACCTGGGGCGGCGCGACATGGTCGTAGAACCCGCCCCAATCGTCCCACGTGATAAAGATCGCGGTGTCCTTCCACATGGGGCTGTGCATGATGGCGTCCACTACCGAGGTGGTCCAGTTCTCTCCTCGGCACAGATCTCCGCCCTCTGGATGGTCGGAATCCGGATAACGGGGCGTAATCCAGGTCACCGCTGGCAACAGGTCGTTCCGGATATCGGCAATGACGTTGTCGACGGGCTTCACGTGTTGCTTCCACTGGTCGGTCATCCTGATATGGCGGATGGCGTTGTAGGTCGACCAGATGTAGCCATTCTGTGCCGCGGTGGCGGAATAGTAGGCCCAGTCGATGTTTCCCGCGGTAAGCAGATCGCCCTCGGTGGGGATGTCGAAGCAGGGCGAAACCCTGGTCTTCTCTCCGTCCTCGCTGTAAACGAGCACGTACTCGCGGGGTGGGCCGTCGCACCCGTAGGTCTTCGCGCCCTCCGGAGCCTTACCCGCGTTGGGAGGCCCGTCATGGGTGCCGGCGGACTGTGCCGCGATCGTGAACAGATGGTTTGGGAACGATGGGCCTTGCGCGGAAGAGAAGAAGTTGTCAGCCAGCACGTAGTTCTGGGCCAGGCTCCAGTAGTTGGGTATCTGCTGGGCGCTCATCTGGCTGAAGATGTACGGGTCGAAGTCCGGACCCCTGCTGAACCCGTCCATCCGACCCTCATCGAAGTCGCGGAGCGCGTCCCAATAATGATGAGGAAGCTTCTTGGTGAAGTTCAGGACCCCCGGCGACATCGGGAAGATCCGGCCGTAGTCGTTGGCGGTCGAAGTCCCGTTCGCTCCAGGGAACGCGCCGAAGAGATGGTCGAACGTCCGATTCTCCTTGATGATCAGGACCACGTGTCTGATCGGCCATAGGGTCCCCGTGAGGGTCCGGGCCTTATAGCCAGGCGGTAGCTGGGGCTCGCCCGCTGATCCGCGCCCTGCCATATAAAGGGCCAGGCTCGAAGCCGTGAGGGTCACAGCGACGGCGAGAACAAGCCATCGGAACCGAATGACGTGTCGGATGAGTGAAGTATAAACTTCCGGCCCGAATGGTCCGCCGTTCGGGTCGCTCGTCCTCTAGCTCTCCGGCGATCCGCGAGGGATCCTGGACCAGTTCGATACCGCGATGGGCGTCTGGCGCTGTCGTGATGGCCATCCTGCCCGCCCTGGTCCTGGCGGTCGGATGGCGGTTCCTGCAGAACCCAACCCGACTCGCTCCGACTCTCGATCCCGCCTGGTATGCGTGGCGGACCCGGACGCTCTTGGACGTGGGACCGACGGTGCTCATCGAGAAGCATGGGCCCTTCGGGATGCTTTCAGGAGGCTATCGCATCACCACTCCGGTCCTGGGCGCCCTCTTGAACAGGGTGGCTGGGGTCAGCCCGATCCGGTTCACTGTCCTCATGGCCATTGGCCTCCCGGCGCTCACGGCCGTCGCCCTCGCCGCCTTCGCCTACCGACACAAGCGGGACCCGATCCTGTTCGTGCTGACGGCGTTCGCGGCCGCCCCACTATTCCTGACGATCCCCTACATCGGCTACATGGACAACCTCATGGCGCTGTTCCTACTGGCTGTGGGTCTGTCCTTCCTCGAGCCGAGCAGAGAGTACTGGGGACCCAGGGTGGCGCTCGGGCTCCTGCTATTCCTGGCGACGCTGACCCACCCAACGACGGCGCTTCTGTTCATGCTGACGTTGCTGGCGGGAACGGGCGTCCGCCTGCTCGGCACAAGGTTCTCGATCCGGAAGACGATGGAGCGTGACGGCCCCATGCTGCTTGCCGCCGGAGCGGGCCTAGTCCTGGCTCTTATCGCATGGAAGGCCGGTATGTGGGGTCCAAGGGCGTCTTTGTCCGACGCCGTGCTCACGCAGCCCTATACGGGCGAGTTCTTCCGGGGCAGGCTTCGCGAATGGGTCCGAAGCCTTCATCCCAAGATCACCATCCCCGTCGCCGCGTTGGGTGTCAGCTGGGTCCTCTGGCAGCTGGCCCGGCGTCGCCCGATCGATCGTCATTCGGCGATGTCCGTAATGTGGCTCCTCCCTCTTCTAGGCACGTTTGGCTTCATGTTCGACTACGCCTACCCCTACTACCGGTTCATCAACATCACGCTGGCACCCATGCTGCTCGTGGGCCTGGGGGCCTGGGTTGTGACCCGGGGCTTCCGTTGGCTCGGCTCAAAGATCGGCGACCGCGCGCATATCCTGCCCGCCGTAGGGGTCCTAGTGGTCATCCTGGGCCTGGTGACGTCCTACTTCCAGCCCGGACTGAGGCTGTGGAACGCGCAGTCGGGCTGGTTCTCCCCCCGGCTCCGTATCACCATGGCCGCAGCCCGGGCGTACGCGGCCGGCGAGCCCGCCCGGCCGATAGTCTTCATCATCCATCCCCGGCCAGAGGTCATCCGTGCGTGGGGGTTGGCCAAGCAGGATTCCAACGTGACGCTGGCCGGCCTCGACGGGGCGGAAGTTACCCGGACCTACATGTACGTCGGCGACCCGGCCGAGTTCATCGCGGGTCAACCCACGGTCACTGGTTATCCGATATTCGACCGACTGTCTCGCGGGTTCCTGGATGACCTCCGCGCGGGCCTGGCCCGGTACGCGGAAGCCCCGGTCGTCCTGTATCTCCCTCAGCTCAACGCATCAGGCACGCCACCTACGGAGTCGCAAGCCGTGCAGATCGCGCTTGGCGTCCAGCTTCTACAGGGTCCCGATCTGGCCGCACCATCGCCGGAGGCGGCGGAGGCGGCGGCGCAAGCCCGGGATTCGGAAGTTCGAGCGCAGGCTCGGCCTCCGGGCCGTGCCCACGATCCCGCCCACCTGGCTCGAGTGATAGGGGGCATCCTCCTGCTGATGGCCCTCCCCGGGCTGATCGCGATGCGATGGTTCCGGCTGGACGACATGCCTAGCCGCATTGCACTGATACCGGGCCTGTCGCTCGCGATGGTGACCGCGGCCGCAATCCTGGTGATAGTCGTCCACCGGGGTCCGTTCGGGGCTGCCGATGGGTGGGCAAGCCTTGGCCTCGCCTTCGTCGCCGCGATCGGCTTGGCCAGGCTGGCCCATCGTCGCCAAGGAACACAGGCCTCCGCCAGGGCCGGTCCCGAGAACTCGGCCGTGACCGCCGGGGACGGTCCGCGTCAAGACGCGGACTGGACTGGCCGATAGGAATCGTGGGACCCTACGCGGGTCCTCTTGCGTCTAGCTGTGCTTCTCGTCGGACGGGTTCGGGAGGCTGTATGGGTCACGATGTGCTGACAGATGGAGCATCAACGGAGAGGGTGGGCCGCTGACCACATCGCGTATAGGCCCGCGACCGCTGTTCTTGGGATGCCTTCTGTCACTCACGCTCCAGGCTCTCTCGATCGCGCCGTCCGGCGCCGGTCAGGCCGGCCCAGTCGGCAATGTTGGAGGTAAGGTCCTGTCCGCCGCTACAGGAAGGCCGGTCGCGGGCGCCTTGGTCCTCCTATCCGACTTCGGTGTACATGTGACGACCGGCAGAGACGGGTCATTCGCTTTCCCTAAGGCACTCCCCACGGACAGTCCGTATCGCCGAATCCAGGCCGTGGTCACTGCGCCGGGCTTTGGTCCGTGGACCATCACCGGCGTCCCCCTCTACCCGAACGACACCTTGCGCCTTCACGTCGAACTTCGCCGTTATGCGTGGGAGCACCGCGTCCTTACGCCCGAGGAGCGACGGGCGACGCCGGCCCCAAGCGCCCCCGACTCCAGTTACATCTACACATGCACGGGGTGGGCGTATCAGCTCGTTCCGACCCAGAACATCAAGGTGCGAATCACCGAGGAAAACGTCTCGACGCAGTACGACTTCGCCTTCTACGCGTCGCACGTGTTGCCAAACGAGTGGATACCTTCCTGGGACGCCGACTCGCTCGCGGCGGGCGCGATCGCCGTCAAGACCTATGCGGGCTATCGAGCCATGCCCGGCCACGCGTACAGCGAAGGCGAGGATTGCGCCGACATCGTAGACACCACCGCCGACCAGGTCTTCGATCCGACCTGGTCCAACGCGGCCACCGATCAAGCAGTCAATGCGACCATGGGAAGCGTCTCCTACAAAAACGGCGGGCTCTATCTGAGCCAGTACTACGCCGGGGCAGAAGGCGATCCCTGCGCCCCCGTCGAGGGGCAGTTCGCGGGCCGCATGTCGCAGTGGGGAACGAAGACCTGCGCGGACGACGGAGTACTTTGGCCCGAGATCGTAACGACCTTCTACCCGACGGCGACTTGGCGCTACCTGTTGAACCTGGTGCTCAACCCCAACGTGGAATCGGCGGGGACTTACGCGTGGAAGTGGACGGGCACCGCCACCAGGACGAAGGGCGGCGCCTTCAACGGCAACTGGTACTGGCAGATGGCCCCCCCTTCCGGAAAGAGGGGATCACTCAGGGAGATCCGACCTTTCGACGGCACGGAGGATACGACCTATCATGCGGAGGCCGCGCTTCGCTGCGGGCCCGAGAACGGCACCGATTGCTCTGTCACGCTGTGGGTTGTCGTGTGGGAGACAGACGGCACCACCCATTCGCAGCCATCGATCGTCACTGTGCCGAACGACTCGTTGTGGCACCCCTACACTTTCGATACCGCGCCCGCCGGCTACGATCACTATCAAGTCAAGCTTGGCATCAATACCCCGTCAACGATCGGAGTTGACGGGGCCGTTCTAACCAGCGCCTACGGGGGACCTTGAGCCCGTAGAATAGGGCGGCTCTGGCGCCGGCCTGGGTGGGCGGGCGCATGGAATTTCAAGGGGAGTGACCATGCGAATCCTGATCCTCGGCGGCGATGGCTACCTGGGTTGGCCCACGGCGATGTACTTCTCAGCCCGAGGCCACGACGTGCACGTCGTCGACAACTACCTGAGGCGGCGCGCGCATGATGAAGCAGGGACCGATTCGCTCACGCCCATCGGCCGGGATCTACCCGATCGGGCCGAAGCCTGGCGATCGGTGAGTGGCTATCTGATCGGGGTCACCGAGGGAGATCTCTGCGATTGGGCCGTGGCGGAGCCGCTCTTCCGAGACTTCCAGCCCGAGGCGATCATCCACTACGGGGAGATGCCCTCCGCTCCCTACTCGCTGATCGACCGCGAGCATGCCGTGTTCACCGAATACAACAACGTCGTGAGCACCCTCAACGTTCTATGGGCCATGCGGGAGTTCACGCCCGGTGCACACCTAGTGAAGCTGGGGACTATGGGCGAGTACGGCACACCGAACATCGACATAGAGGAGGGGTGGCTGGATGTCACCCACAATGGCAGGACCGATCGCGTCCTGTTTCCCAAGAAGCCGGGCTCCTTCTACCACTGCTCGAAGGTCCACGACTCCACCAACATCGAGTTCGCCTGCCGGATATGGGATCTTCGGGCCACGGATCTGAACCAAGGTGTCGTCTACGGGATCGAGACCGATGAGACCAGGCTCGACCCCCGCCTGGCGACCAGGTTCGACTACGACGAGGTGTTCGGCACCGCGCTGAACCGGTTCTGCCTCCAAGCGGTAATAGGCCACCCCCTGACCGTGTACGGAAAGGGCGGCCAGACCCGGGGCTACCTGAACATCCTGGACACCATCAGGTGCGTTGAGCTGGCCACGCTCAACCCGGCCGCGCCGGCCGAGTTCCGAGTCTTCAACCAGTTCACCGAGCAGTTCTCGGTCAACGAGCTTGCGGATATCGTTCAGCGCGCAGGCAAAGAGTACGGGCTGGACGTTGCTACCCAGCACGTCGAGAACCCAAGGGTCGAGGCCGAGGAGCACTACTACAACGCCAAGCACTCGGCGCTGCTCGACCTGGGGCTTCAGCCGCACTACCTGTCCGACACACTGGTCGAATCAATGTTCTCAAGGATCGCCGAGCAGCGGGACAGGATCATCGCGAAGGCAATCATGCCGAGGACGACATGGCGACCGAAGACCCGCGTCGCCCAGGCGGTCCGGGACTGAGGCGGGCCCGGTCAACGACCTGACATGATTGCGCTGCGCTTCGTAGGAGGAGCGGTGGCCTTCGCTCTGCTCCTGGGGGCCACCTTTCGCTATCGAAGACGGAACATCTCCAGGCTGACACTCATCATCTCGTGGGCCCTCGGTACTGCGATCATCCTGCTGGCCATTGCCCCAGGGCTGTTCAACCCCTTCCTCCGTCTGTTCAACTTTCGAGAGGGCAGCGGCCAACGGCTGATCGGAGTGCTGCTGTTCGCTGTGCTACTGATCTTCGTCCTGCTCTCCAACGCCATGTCGCGGACCGACGAGGCGATCCGCAGCATCCGTGTCCTCGTCGAGGCACTCGCCCTTCAGGCCTTCGACAGGTCGCAGTTGGAGTCGCTCCCGCCCGGCCCCCGGATCCTCGTGGTCATGCCCGCCTACAACGAGGAGGACAACGTCGGTGCGGTGGTCCATGCGATGCCGGAGGACCTCGACGGCTACCCGGTCGTGCCGCTGGTCATAGACGATGCCTCCGAGGACGCTACTTCGGCGGTGGCCCGTGACGCGGGTGCGCTCGTTGCCCGGCTTCCCATCCGGCGGGGAGGGGGGTTGGCCCTTCGGGTGGGGTACGAGCTCGCGCTGCGGCTCGACGCCGCGATCGTCGTAACCATGGATTCGGACGGACAGCACGTCCCCGAGGAGATGTCCCTACTCGTCAAGCCCATCCTCGAGGACCAGGCCGACATGGTCAACGGCTCGCGTGTGCTGGGGGAGTTCGAGCGCGAGAGCCTGATCCGCCACATCGGGGTCCATTTCTTCTCGTGGCTCGTCACGCTCCTGACCGGATCCCGTGTGACGGACGTGTCGAATGGCTATCGGGCGACGCGGGTCGACATCCTTCGGCGCCTCGTCCTTGACCAGGATCAGTTCTGGACGTCCGAGCTATTGATCGAGGGCATGCGCCACCGCCTGCGCATCCGGGAGGTACCCATCACGGTTCGTGCACGCGCGAGCGGCGCTTCGAAGAAGCCGAAGTCGGCCAAGTACGCTTGGAAATTCACCAAGGCGATAGTCCAGACCTGGCTCAGGTGATCCGGCGAGCCGCATCGGCCGCCGGGCCTGCCCTCATCCTGCTGGCGACGCTGACCGTACTTCATCGCTATTGGCTCGATCCACGACTTACCAATCAGCATCCCGACCTTCTTGCCTTCTGGCTTCCACGCTGGTGCTTCCTGGGTAAGTCCCTTGTGTCCGGCCACGTACCCACGTGGCTCCCATCCCAGGCCGGCGGCCTGCCCTTCGCCTCGGACCCGCAATCCGGATGGCTCTATCTCCCCCCGATGCTGTTCTTCACGGCGACCTCCTGCGCTCGAGCCCTGGGGCTGATGATCGTGTTTAACCCGATGCTTGCCGGCCTTGCGATGTACCTCTTCCTTCGGCTGGAGGGATTGGGCAGGCCGGCGGCCACGGTCGGGGGCCTGACTCTGGCGCTTGCGATGTCGGACTCCGTGGTGGTGCTGTCCATGCCCTTCGCTGCCACGATCGGCTGGACGGTACTGTCGCTGGCCGGGGCGTCGGGGTTCGCGCGGGCTCGAACGCCTCAGCCCGCTCTCGCCTGGCTTGCGCTCACATCCCTGGGCCTGTCGCAGGTCGCGGCCGCCCATCTTACGAGCGGACTCCTGCTGGCCTTTGTTGTGCTGGGGCTCTATATGGCCGCCCGCACGGTTGCCCAAATCCGGGGCGGGGAGAGCTCAGCGCTCGCCGCCGTCCTACGCGGCCTCGCTCCGTTCGCAGCGTTCCCGCTGCTGGCCGCCGCCGTCCTACTGCCTCGCCTTGCTCTCCTGCCCAGGACGTCTCTGGGGCACGGATATGTGGAGCTGCAGAGGCTCTCCGAGCAGTTGACCGGCGTGGCCTCGGCCTCACCGCTGGCCTCCGGAGGCACGGACCCCTGGTGGGGAACGTCCTTCGCCCGGGGACCTCAGGGCTACGTCGGCGGACTCGCCATCATGCTCGTCCCTCTGGCGCTGTCGTCCAAGCGATGGCGCCCGCAGGCGGCGGCCTTCTCGGTTGCCGGGTTCCTCGGCTGGCTCTTGAACATGGACGCGCTCATCAGCAGCGGCGCGGTCAGAGACTTCGTCCTCAAATCTCCGTTGGGAGAGCTCTGGCTGCGAGATCCGTACAGGTTTCGGTACCTGCTGCTGCTGGCATTCGCTGCCCTCGCCGGCTACGGCCTCCAAGCGTGGCTTGACGCGACGGCGGTCGATCGGCTGGGGGCCGCCCTCAAGAGGCTGTGGTGGCTCCTCCCATCTGTCGTCGTGTTCGCCGTCTGGCCCATCGCATGGGGCAGCCGGGTAGCTCCTTACGCAACCCTTCTTCTGGGGTGCTCGGTGTTGGTCCCGGTACTCATCGCGGCTGCCCGAGGAAGAACCTGGGCGTTCGTCGCCCTGCCGCTGTTCGTGGCGCTCGAACTCGGGACGTCTGGGATCGTGGCGCAGGCGAGGCCGACGCCGGGAGGCGCCCTCGCCCCCGAGGACCGACCATCCGACCGGCGGTTCGGACACTCGTTCGAGGAGAGGCAGCGACCAGCCATCGTCCCAGGCAGGTACCTGACCGCGGGCGGCATCGGCGCGGAGTTGATCTCCTCTCGCGCCGATCACGGCAGATACTTGTCCTTCGATCCGCAGATAGCCCGGGACGCGAGAGCCTTCCTCAAGTTTCAGGCTCCCGAATACTGGCCGGCCTACGAGAACGGCCGGTCGATCCTTTTCGGGATCGAAGAGATCCAGGGATACCTTCCGATGCAGATAGACAGGTATTGGAGGCTGGTGCGCAGGGCGAACCCCAAGCCCATCTTCTACAACGAGGCGGCCTTCCAGATGCTCCGGCCGGAGCTGCTCCGACTGTTCGGCGTGGAATGGGTCATCGAGCGGACGTCGGCAACGCCACCCGAGGACGCTGTCCCGGTGGTGGCGGAAGGCCGGTTCACTCTGTACCAGCTTCTCGATGCGGAGCCCCGAGCCTCGATCGTCTTCTCGTGGCGGCGCCTCACCGCAGACGATGCGCTCGCCGCGGTTCTCCAGCCGGGATTCGATCCGGCGGTGGAGTCGGTTGTTGAGACCGACCCGATCGAGGGAGGCCAGCCGATAGCGCCCGATCCAGTGGCCACTGGAACCGCCTCGTACAGCGAAACCGCCCCGGAGCACGTCCTGATCCAGATCACCGGCACGTCCCCGGGCCTCCTGCTGGTCCGCAACGCTTACGACAGGAACTGGCACGCCAGCATTGACGGCAAACCTGCCCCCCTGCTTGTCGCCGACTATCTGATGCAGGGAGTGGCGGTGCCCGCTGGCGCGCACGTGGTGGAGATCACGTACCGCGATGGGGCAATCGGGAGCGGGGTCGCGATCTCAGCGGTCGCGTGGGGCTTCCTCCTGGGAGCCATCGGATTGCTCGCCATCCGCCAACGCGGGAGCCGCCTGAGAAGTCGACAAGGGGACCCCCCACCTGCCGCGGGCTGATACATTGGCCCGCGTGTCGATCCGAGGGCCGGCCAGACCGTGGCTCCGGGCGGGTCTCAAGGATCTGTTTCCCATCCTGCTTGTGGCGGCGGGGATCTCCGCTTTTTACCTTGGGCTCTACGCGGCCAAGCATTATTCGCTGCCAATCGGCTGGGACACGCCCCGTTATCTCGGCCAGGCCAACTTCGTTGCCGAGCGGGGCCTGAGGGGCGTCCCGCATCTTCTACCCCCGCCCGCGAAGACACTCCCTGGCCGCCCGGGATTCGCCATCGTGAGCCTGTCGCTCTCTTCGGTCCTTCACGCCTCAACATTCAAGGTCGCGATCTTCGCGCCAATAGTCGCGACGGTCGCGTTGTCCCTTGCCGGAGGCGCTTTCATCTCCTGGACGCTCGACGTCGGTGCCTGGGAATCGGCCCTGGTCGCCGCGGTCGTAGGAACGTCCGCGGTGGCCATTCGCCTGATGGCGCCCGAGACCTACACCGATAACCTGATCAGCGCAGCGTTGTTGATCGCGGCACTGGTCTTTGTGGTGTCCTCGGTTCGGGACGGGCCGGGCATCTGGTCGGCGATCCTTCTCTTGGCTCTTGGTGGACTCGTTCATCCGCAGACCTTCTGGCAGATGCTGGCGGTACTGGCCCTGGCCGCCATGGCGTTCGCGCGGGGATCCTGGCTGGCCTGGCGAAGGGAAGGGACGAGCCCGCTCTCGACCCCCAGCGGCCGCCTCGCAGCAATCGCCGGGGGCGCGCTAGGGGCATCGGCCATCGGAACTTTCGGGCTTCTCCGAGTTGGACCCGACACTCCCTTCCTTATGAGGTCGGAGCTCGAAGACAAGCTCAGAGAGGATGTACCTCTATACCGTCTACCACTCACTCTCCCGCTCGCCGCGGTAGGTGCTGCTGCGCTTGCGAAAGAGGGAACGCTATCGGGGGAACGCGATGCTCCCACCCGAAGGCTCATCCTGGTCCTGATGGGCGCGTGGATCGTCGTCGCGGGGGCAGGCGTCCTGGCTTTCATCGTCGGCCTTCGCTTGCCGGCCCACCGGTTCCTCGCTTTCCTGCTTCCCCTACCTCTGCTGGGCGGCGTGGCCGTGCTTGCCTTGAGGAAGCTCCTGGCGGCGAGGGGCGGAAAGGCCATCGGGCTGTGCACGGCCTTGATCGCACTGGCCGGGCTCGCGTTCATGGGCTATCGCGATCTCTACGACGTGCTGCCGGCCGAGCGGGGGGTTGAGTGGCTCACTCCCGACAAGGTCAACGACGCCAGATTGGCCGGCGCATACCTCGAAGCCGCGCGGGTGCCGGAGACGGCGCCCGTAGTGTTCCTGATAGACGATACCGGCCCGAATCCGCTCGCCTATGTGCCCGAGATGGCCTATTTCGTGCGCTCCGTGCTGCCGCCCGAGCGCGTTCTCCATGCCTACTTCTATGTCGGCGACCCCGAGAACTACCTGTCCGGGCAGCCCACTTATCGAAGCGACCCACCCACCTACAACGAGAACGTCGATCGCTTCTGGCCCGCCGTCCAGCGGATCCTCCCAAATCATCCCGTGGCCTTGGTCTTGGCCGCCTACAGCCCCTTCTACGGAAGGGTCGCGGCGGATCATCCCGAATCGATGGTCGCCCCGAACCTCCTGGTCCTGGTGGGACCGCCACCGTCGCGTCCCATCTCCCTGCCGCCGAGCCCGTACCGAACCGGAGGCACGTTGGAGCTGG
>Ga0184632_10000330_pt1 | contig 17882 bp, 18 predicted proteins | sample PLM31_50_b1_FD_133153 | JGI IMG/M metagenome (GOLD analysis project Ga0184632, IMG submission 133153) | Groundwater sediment microbial communities from an aquifer in East River, Colorado, USA - PLM3-1_50_b1 | ecosystem: Environmental > Terrestrial > Soil > Riparian zone | place: USA: East... | reverse complement strand
GCGCTTCCTTGCAGTTACTCCACGAAAGGCGCGCGGCCGCCCGAAGCCTTTCGTGCCGACTGCCGTCGGGGCCAAAACATGGAGCGCGAAGTGGAGTGACCCCTCCGGACTGGACCAAGCTGGAAGCTGAAGTGATAGGCTGGCTGGGCCTTTCGCGAGGAGAAGGTCATGGCTACTAGAGGTTCGCAACGGCGACATAGTCCGCAGTTCAAGCTGCAGCTGTGTCAGGAGCTTCGCGCTGGCGCACTAACGCGTGTGGAAGCCGGCAAGAAGTATGGCTTGGCGTATAGCGTGATGCAGCATTGGTTGCGGCAATACGATCGCGGTGAGCTGACTGGCGACGTGGCCGAGGCGACCGTGGTGGGGGAGTACGAAGCCAAGATCGCCGCCTTGGAGCGCAAGGTCGGACAGCTGACCATGGAGCTCGAGCTCCTCAAAAAAACCCCGTGCCTGCGACTCGTGAGCGACAGCGCGAGCTCATCGATCGTGACCGGCCCACCGGTTGTTCCATCCGGCGGGGGTGCCAAGTGATTGCGTTGCCGCGAAGCACGTTCTACTACCGACCGCGGGGGCGAGCGCTGGCGATCGCTGACCACGAGTTGGCGAGACTGATCCGGGAGGTGCAGCATAGCCTTCCCGGCTATGGGTATCGCCGCGTCACTCGTGAGTTGGGTCAGCGCGGCCATCAGGTCAATCACAAACGGGTCGCCCGGGTGATGCAGGAATATGACTTAGGCATCCGGCCTTACCACCGCTATGTGGCAACAACCAACAGTGATCATTCGTTGCCGCTGTTTCCCAACTTGTATCGCAACGTGATTCCGACCCAACCCGATCGGGTCTGGGTGGCCGACATTACGTATATCCGGCTGGTGGCGGGATTCTGTTACTTGGCAGCCATCCTCGATGCCTGTAGCCGCAAGGTGATCGGCTATGCGCTGTCAAGAAATATGGATGCGGAACTCGCGCTCGCGGCGCTGCGGGCGGCGGTACAGCATCGGCAGCCGCCTCCCGGCAGCTGTATCCATCATAGCGATCGCGGAGTTCAGTACGCCAGCTACGAATATCGGATGGCGTTGGCGCAGTACGGGTTGCTCGGCTCGATGAGCGCACGTGCCAATCCCTACCACAACGCGCAAGCGGAGAGCTTCATGAAGACGCTCAAGGTCGAAGAGGTCTATCTTGCCGACTATCGAACCTTCACTGACGTGACCGCGCGGCTGCCGCGCTTTATCGACGAGGTTTACAACACGAAGCGCATGCACTCGGCGCTCGGCTACAAGTCACCCGCCCAATTCGAGGTACAACTCGCCCAGCTTGCGGCCTGATCTGGTAACCACCTTGGTCCAGCTTCAGGGGGTCACTCCACGCAGCGCGGAGTGTTTTGGTCACGCTCGACAGAATGCCGAAGCGCGCGCTCCGAGGCGACTGGGGGTCCCCGCCGGAGGTGTGCCGCGCGGCTTCGGCACCAGTGCACGATAGCGTTGTCGACGCAATGCGGCGGGCTGATTGGCGGGCCGGACGTGCAACCTGGCGAACGGCGCCTCTTCAGGGGCGAACCGTCGCGACGAGGCATAGCCGATGCGACTGCTTGCCGCGCGAACGGTTTGACGGTATTGTTGTATGTGCATACAAATGCACATGTCAACGCTGGCGTCGGTCGCGGCGGCCACCCCGCAACGGTCGATCAGGAGATTCCGATGGCACGATCTGCCCTCCCTGCGGCAAACCACTGCGACGACGCGCTTCTCACCCGCTATGCACGACGGGGAAGCGAGTGCGCCTACGCGAATCTCAGGATGCTGGCGCGCGTCGCCGGCACCATCTATGACGAGGCACTGCGCCCTATCGATCTCCGGGCCGGCCAGCTCGCGCTGATGTGGGCGATCCTCGCGGCGGGCCCCGTGGAGATCGGGCGGCTCGGGGTCATCACCGTCACCGACCAGACCACGCTGAGCAGGACCATCGCGAAATTGAGGAAGGCGCGGCTGGTCAGCCTCCGCGCGGGAGAGGACCGGCGCGTCAAGTTCGTCTCGCTGACGCCAGCCGGCCGGCAGCGCTTCCAGGCGGCGATGCCGTATTGGGAAGAGGCGCAGCGCCGCGCCAGCGCGCTGGTTCCCCTCGACCAGGTGCGCACGCTGGCGCGGCAGGTTCGCCACGCGGCGCGGCGCACATCCTAGACAGACGCCGGTTCGCTCCGGGATTTTGCCGGTTCGATCCGTTCAGGCAGGCTTCATCGCGTGCGGCTTGCGCGTTGAAGCGATTCGCGCTAATTTAGATGTATATGCATTCTTTGTCCGGTGACGCTGGGGGTGTCGCCAGGGGTGCCCGCGCGGCACTATCGCCGTGGCGGCGGTGTGCGCCACAATGGGGTCACGCGCCATGCGAACGCGATCCGAAGGTCCCGCAGTCGACGGTGTGCAGGATGCGAAGGACCCGCGTTATCCGGCCGAGCCCCCGATGGCCGTCGTGGCCGGCGACACGTATCCGCTCACCAGAATCGCGGTCAAGTCCGTCAATCGCATCGCGATCGTCCAGGTCGCGACCATCATCCGCCTCGAAGCGGAAGATAACTACGTGCGCTTGTGGGCGGAGCGCCCCTATCTGCACAAGGAAACGCTAACCGGCTTGATGGCGCGGCTCGATCCGCTCGAGTTCCTGCGCATCCATCGCTCCCATGCCGTTAACGTGCGCTATGTCCGTGAGCTGCGCCCGCTGTTGCACGGCGAGTATCAAGTCATCCTGAGCGATGGCACGGAATTGACGTCGGGCCGCAGCTATCGCGCCGTGATCCAGGCGATGTTCGGCCTGGGTTAAACGTCACCGCCGCAGGCCAGCTCGAGATGGAAAATGGGATCCCGGTCTATCGGCTGCCGTCGGTCACGGTCGCCGTGAGCCGCAGTGCAGAACTCGCCAGGATCGCACGGGAAGAGCAACTCGCCCGGAAGTAAGGAGTCGGAATCGTCACCTTGCTATCCTGTGCCCATCTGGAGCACAAGGATGGCCGGGACATGACCAAAGCAGCAGTCGCAGTATTTGCATCGATACTTTCGCTGAACGTCGTTTCTGCCGTCGCCGCGACGGGTTACCAGAAGGCCTACTTTAGCGCGACCAGGCCCGGAAGCTGGGCGCAGTACACGATGCGAGTCGAGGGGCAGCCCGACATGGGCTATCTCAACACTCGCCTCTCCGACGAGGCAGGTCGGCAGCGCGTGCAGGTGCGCGTCGAATACCTGTCGGAGGGCAAGCTGACCTCCGCCTACACCGACTATGCGCTCAAGCCAGGGTACTCGCTCGAAAACGATGCGCTCGGCTTCGGGAAGGCGCTGGTCTCGATGAGCTCGCGCACGCCGGGTACGAAGCCCTACGTCATGCCGGCCGCGGCGCTCGACAGCGCACGCAAGACGATGCCGGACTACGCGGCATCCGCGCAGTTCGTCGGCACGGAAAACATCGGCGGCAAGGTCAGCGACCGGTACAAGTACACGCAGCGACATCCCGGCAACCCGGTACAGATCGAGACCGGCGAGATATGGCTCAACGAGACCGTCCCCTTCGGTCTCGTCAAGCAGAAGGCCATGACCAGGGAGGAATCGGGCAAGCTCGTCTCGCAATTCGAGATGCTGCTCGTCGACAGCGGCGTCAGTGTCGCAGCCACTCAGGATATGGCGGCGAAGAAGCCGGCGAATACCGTAGCGGCCGGACCCGTGCTGCTCGGGGACGCATTCAGGAAAGGACAGGTCGAACTGACAGTCACGATTGCTCCCGACGCCAGCAACGGCAAGAATTTGCGCATCACGTTCAGGAACAAGGGCGAACGACCGCTGCGCTTGACGATTCCTGCCGGTCCGACGACGCTCGACGTCGGCACGCCGCTCGACAAGCTTCGCCTCGAAGCCGCGGCCGCGAAATCCCTTGAAATCGCACCCGGCGCCACGTCGCCGGCGGTGGAGATGACGCAGACGGGTTCGCGGCGCGCCGTCCAGGGGTCGTTCGTGCTTTCGGTGTACGAGGGCACGCCGCTCTACAGCGGCAGCGTGACGGTCGACACCGTGAAGAAATAATCGGCCATCGCAGGACGATGTGATGTGCAGGCTAACCGTTGTTTGCTTGCCGACGCTGGTATGCGTTGGGCGGGTCCTCCTTTTCGCGTTATGCATCGGCGTTGCGGCCGCGCAGCCGGCGCCGCTCACGTCGTACACCGAATCAGTCGATCTCGCGGGCGAGGAACAGACGGTGGACGTCTACCGGCCCGGTATCGAATCGCCCGCGGGCGTTGCGATCGTTGCGCACGGCTTCACGCGCTCGCGTGTCCGGCACCGCGACCTGGGCCGCGCATTAGCGTCGGCGGGCGTGATTGCCGTCATCCCGGACCTGCCGAGCGTCATGGATCTCTGGGGAAACGGTGACGCCATCGCGGAGCTCGCGCAAAAGCTGGAAGCGGGGGCGTTAGGTCTGCCTCCCGTTGCGCGTTCGCACCTCGTGTTGATCGGCACGTCGGCCGGCGGATTGGCGACGGTGCTCGCGGCCGCCAAGCTGCCCGGCGTTGCCGGATGGATCGGGCTCGACCCGGTCGATCGGACCGGCAGCGGAAGCGACGCCGCGTCGCAATTGACGGCGCCGGCCGTCGTGATGCTCGCCGACCCCTCGGCGTGCAACCTCTTCGCCAGTGGACGTTCGATTGCCCGCGCCGTGCCTCATCTGTTGCGCACGACGTACATCGATGGCGCATCGCATTGCGATTTCGAGGATCCCACCAACAACCTGTGCCGGGCGCTGTGCGGCAGGTCGTCGGCCGCCATGCAGACGGTGATCCGCGACGAGACGGTCACCACTACGCTCGAAATGCTGCGTTCGGGTTCAGGTTCCACGACCGATGTCGACGCGAACGCCGCTCCGCGCGCGACCGAGTGAGCTCGATTCAGTCGCGCGCCGCGGTAACCTGAACCACCAACACGGGACTGACCACCCATGAAGCTCACCATCCTGGCGCCGGGCCACTTCCACGCGGCGCTGGTGCAGAAGAAGATGTACGCCGATATCGAGCCTGCGGTGCACGTCTACGCGCAGGAAGGGACCGACCTCGACGACTACGTGCGCAAGATCGAAAGCTACAACGCGCGTGACGAAGACCCGACGGCGTGGCGCCTGCAACTCCATCCGGGCGCGGATTTCCTCGAGCGATTTGTTGCAGACAGGAACGGTGACGTCGTCGTCATCTCGGGCAACAACCAACGCAAGACGGAATACCTGTCACGCGCGGTTGCCGCGGGCGTCCATACGCTCGCGGACAAGCCGATGGCGATCGACGCGACGGGTTTCGCGGCCCTGGGCCGCGCGTTTGTCGTGGCGCGGGAGAAAGGCGTCCTCCTCTACGACATCATGACCGAAAGGCACGAGATCACGACAGTGCTGCAAAAGGAATTCTCGACCATTGCGGCGGTGTTTGGCGAATTGCTGAAAGGCACCACCGAGCATCCCGCCGTCACCAAGGAAAGCGTCCATCATTTTTCCAAGCGGGTGTCGGGAGCGCCGATCAAGAGGCCGGCGTGGTTCTTCGACACCGCGCAGCAGGGGGAAGGACTGGTCGACATCACGACGCATCTGGTCGATCTGGTGCAATGGGAATGCTTCCCGGAGCAGATTGTCGACTATCGCAGCGATATCGAGCTCATCAGCGCCCGGCGCTGGCCCACCGAGATCAGCCCCGCGCAATTCGCTAAGGTAACGCAGCTCGAACGCTTTCCCGACTATCTGCACAAGGACGTGCAGCGCAACGGCAACCTGCATGCGTATGCGAACGGCGAAATCAATTACACGATCAAAGGCGTGCACGCCAAGGTGTCGGTGCTCTGGAATTTCGAGGCACCGGAAGGCGCGGGCGATACGCATTTCTCCGTCATGCGCGGTTCCACGTCGAATCTCACGATCCGACAGGGCAAAGCGGAAGGCTATCAACCATTGCTCTCGATCGAGCCGGTGGCCAACACGCGAATGGAGGTCTTCTCAGTCGCGCTGGAACAGGCGTTGCCCAAGGTGCAGGAAAAATATCCTGGCGTGGGCTTGAAGCGCGCCGGAACTGCGTGGGAAGTCACCGTGCCGGCGTCCTACCACGTCGGCCATGAAGCGCATTTCGGTCAGGTGACCGAGCAGTTCCTCGCGTACGTGAAGAAGGGATCGCTGCCGGTATGGGAAGTGCCGAACATGCTGGCCAAGTACTTCACGACCACTGAGGCATTGGCGATCGCCAGCATCTCGCCGAAACAGTGATCGTCAGCACGTTCCAGACTACCTCCGCCGAGGATTGCGAGGCGGATTCAGTACAACGCGCTCGCGCTCGTGCTCGTGCCGCCGGAAGTCGCGCATGGGCGGGCGACCGCGCTTCGCGGCCGGATACGGGATGACGCCGTAACCCCCTGGGTAATACCCATCGGCGCCGGAATACGCGGGGAGGGCTTCCGCCGGAGCATAGGCGCGTTGCGCCGCGTACTCCCGTTCCAGCGCCGCGCGACGGTTATCGGCAATGCGTTGCGCAGCACTGCGCGACAACGCCTCACGTTCGCGCTCCAACTCGGCGACGGCGAGCGGATCGGCCTCTCCTGTCCGGATATTCATCTGCTCGCCCTTGCAGGGCTCATCGGTGTAGAGGACGCCCAGGTTCTTGTCGAAGCACTTGTAGACCGTGGTCGCAGCCGCCCACGTCGGTGCACTCGCGATTGCGACTACGCACGCCGCGAGGAACAAGAAACCGGTATTGCCGTTGCTGCGCATTTCCACTATTCCGATCTCAGCGGGAAACATCCGTAATTTTCCGCGACCTATTTTAACGCCGGCCAGCTACTGGCGTAACACTGCGCAACGGCCGTCAAGCCATGGTCGGCAAACACGATGACCGTTGGATCTATTCCAGTGGCGCGAGTTCAACTCGGCATCCCGCTTGTCCGCGTGCGGGTGCCGCTGTCTTTGCCGCCCGAGTACCCGCTTTGCACACAGCGGTCCGCAAAAAGTGGTCAGATCGGACGAGAGCGCCAGTGCTACGAATCGACTCGCACCAATTCAATGATCTCGCCATTGGGCTCAACGAAGCGAACGCGCACGGGGGTTCTCGCGAGCAAAGCCTCGCGCAGGTGTCGCACGGCGTTCTCGAATTCCGGATTCGTCCGCAGCACGCGGTAGATCCGCGCCGTTTCGTGGAACATCGCCTCGGCGTGCTCGGGGCGCGCGCGGACCTGGGCAACGGTCAGGCGACGCTCTCGTTGGGGAGCGTCGCCCGCCGTACCGATGGTGGTTGCCATGCGCCTCCTTGCCCCTCACCCGCGCCCGTCAACAAGTGGTCAAGCCACTGTAGTTGATCAATGTGCCCTCGGTTTGCGTGTAGCTCGGGTCGGTCGTGAAACCGCCGCCGTAATAAGGCGTGTACGCGGAGCCCGGCTGGATCGAATAGCTCGTCACATGCGCATTTGGACTGCAAGTCGCATTCTCTTGCGCGGCGAGCCAGGTGCTGAGCAGCACCGGCTTGTCGAACATGCCGGGGTCGATCACCATCGCGAGCACGAGCGAGATCTTCTTCGGGAATCCTCGCAACCGCAGGCGCACGCGAATCAGCGGCGCAACGTGGTACCACCAGTATACGCAGCAACCGCCCCACTTGTTTGCTTGCACCGCCAGCGTGTCGTTGTTGTCGGTCGCGAAGCTGAATACCTTTTCGCAACAGTAGTGGTACCGGGTCGTGATGATGCGTCGCATCTGGTGCGCGCGCGCATAGCAGCCATCGATCACGTACTGAAAGGGAATGCAGGGCGTCACCGCGTACGGGCCGGGCAGGTGGCACGAGAGCTCCGCGCAGAAGTCGAACATCTGCTTCGCCTTGGCATAGCTCGGGACAATTTTCGTGCACAGGCGGAAGCAGCGCCACTTGAGATAGAGGTCGACGACGTTGAACGTGGTGGGATCGATCCTGCGAACGTCGATCGGTGCAATCCTGTCGGGCCGCTCGAGCGGAAGGTGGGACCGCGCGAACTCTTCCAGCTCGCGCTTGCTTGGCTCGCTCACCCGCTGGATCAGTCCGCGCTTACCATCGAGCACGGCCTTGACCGGCCGCCGATGGTCGAGCGCCTCCTTGAGGCGGCGCGCTGACTCGTCGTCGGCCGCGGCGCGTCCAGCGAGCGCGAAGATGCGCTCCCGCTCGTGAAAGACGTATTGGGTGGATTTGGTTTTGGCCGTCCGGACGGCCGCGACGGTCAGAAGGCCGGTTTCTCGCGCAGTTGCCATGGTGTCACCTCCTCGCTGCATTTACCGAACGGATGCTGCGAGGAAAAGTTACGCGTGCCCGTGAACCGTTGCAACGGAATATTCACGTTGGAAAGGAAGGCGCCTGCGGTCTCCGAACGGAACGGGAATCGGTCCGCCGAATTCCGAACAACTTGAGACTCCGCTATGCGGCAGCCTTGTGTACCGGCGCGAACACCCGTTCCATTTCGCGCCGAAACTTCACCGCGGTGTCGGACGCGTCGATCTGCACGTCGCTCCACCGCACCGGCGCATCCGCGGCGATCGAATGGACCAGCTTCACGTTGTGCGCCAATCCCAGCGGCAGTCCGCCGAGCGCAAGCGAGTCGGCGGCGGGATAGAGCTTGCCGTAGACGGTGTAGCCGCCTTCGCCGTCCAGGGTCTCGCCCGGCTTCAGATTGCGTTTTGCGGTCGCCACGACATCGGCGCGGAATCCGGTGGCGCAGCCGGTGGACTCCGCACGCAACCCGACGGAAGCCACGGAAATCCCTGCCTCGAGACCGATCAGGTGCCAGCGCTTGTACAGGCACGCATAGCGACCGCTCGGGTCGGTGCGCACCATGTACTCCTTGAAGCAGTTGCGAATGTATTCGGTCTCGCCTTCGAACACGACGAACACGCCGAACCGGATGTCGTAGGGAATGACGCGGCCGTCGCGCTCGAGCGAGGAGACGACTTCGACCTGGCCCTTCTGATGCAGGACGCCGCCCTCGCTGATCGGCCGACAGACGAACGGGATGTCGTCGATCGAGGCGGGCGGAAAGGTCAGGCCACCTGGCGGTGCGACAAGGCCCGTCGCATTGCACACGGCGGTGCTCTCGATCGCCGGTTTCGATCCGTCGAGGAACGAGTTGAACATCTTCGGATTGAGACCGCCGACGCGGGCCCGCTCCGGCGTCAACCCGTAATAGCCCCATACCGTTTCCGGTGTCGACTGCGCAAAATGCGGCAACCACTTGTGGCCGCGGCCCGCCGCGACGACGCTGAATCCGGCGGCCCGTGCCCAATCGACCAGATCGCAGATCAGCGCGGGCTGATCGCCGTACGCCAGGCTGTAAATCACGCCCGCTTCCGCCGCCTTGCGCGCCAGCAACGGGCCGCAGAACGCATCGGCCTCGACCGTGACGTTGACGACGTGCTTGCCGTTGCGAAACGCGCCAAGGCAATGCGCGACCGCCGCCGGCGGATGTCCGGTGCACTCGATGACGATCTCGATAGCCGGATGCGCGACGAGGCGCTCCCAGTCGTCGCCGACGTAGGTGGTGCCCTTGGCGAGCGCGTCGTCGAACGAGGACGCGGCGAATCGCTCGGGCGTCCAGCCCACGCGCGCAAGGTTGGCCCGCGCGTTGTCCGGCGACAGATCGGCAATGGCGACGAGATGGACGCCGGCGATCTTCGGTACCTGCGCGAGGTACATGGCGCCGAACTTGCCGGCGCCGATCAGCCCGACGCGCAACGGCTTGCCCTGTGTCGCGCGTTGCTCGAGCTTGGCATGCAGATTCATGACGCGGCGCCGATCATGCAGCCAGGCTCGGCTTCAACGCTGCGTCCGGCGTTCCGTCTTTCCACGGGAGTGCCACTTCGTACTCGCGCAGCAGACAGTCGTCCGGCAGGCACGCGATCGGCGTGAAGTCGCGGTGCGCGATGTATTCCGGTCGCTTGAACCGGCGAATGTGATTCGACACCGCGCACAGGCTCAGGTACACGCTGATGCGATCCCACGGCGACAGGTTCGACGTCGACGCGTGCACCAGACACGAGTGGAACAGGATCATCGAGCCCGCCGGCCCCTTCGGCGCCACGATGCCGCCGCGCGTAACAAGCTTGCGGATCGTGTCGTGATTGATCGTCCACAGCGGATAGCTGGTGGTCGCGGTGTCGTGCTGCGCGTCGAGCACACCGAGCTTGTGGCTGCCGGGGATGAACATCAGCGGTCCGTTGAACTCGTTGACGTCACCCAGAAAGATCGCGACGTTCATCGCGCGCGGCTCGGGCATCAGGTCGTCGTTCTTCCACGTCCCGTAATCCTGATGCCACTGCCAGACGTCGCCGTCGAACGCCATCTTGCCGTTGATCTTGAACTGGTGCATGTAGACGTCCTCGCCGAACATCTGCTTCACCGGTTCGACCATCCGGGGATGGCGCGCCAACCGCGCGAAGGGCGCGCTGTACAGGTGGGCGGCAAAATTCGTGCGCACCGCGTCCTTGCCTTTCTCGCGCACGTTCTCCGGCCGATGCTGGGCATATAGCCCGGGTACTTCGTCCATCAGCGTGCGGATTTCCTCCGGCGTAAACAGACTGGGGAAAAACAGGTAGCCATCGCGGTCGAAGCGATCCAATTGTTCCGGCGAGAGTTGCATGGGGCCTCCTCGTAATTGCTCTATATGCGACAGAGTATAGCCACGGCGGCCGGCGTCAAGGCGTACCGGATCGGAGGCGCTACACTCGGCTCTGGCATGCCCTCCGCAGTTACATCCGACACGAGAATACCCATGGAAAAGCGCAAGCTTGGACGCACCGGATTCGACGTCGCGCCGCTCGCCCTGGGGGGGAACGTCTTCGGCTGGACGGCCGATGAGGCCACGTCATTTCGGGTGCTCGATGCCTTCGTCGGCGCCGGTTTCAACCTGATCGACACGGCGGATGCGTATTCGACCTGGGTGCCGGGTCACCAGGGCGGCGAATCGGAAACCATCATCGGCCGCTGGATTGCGCGGCGCGGCCGGCACGACGACGTCGTCATTGCCACCAAGGTCGGCTCCGACATGGGCTTCGGCCACAAGAATTTGCGGGCCGACTACGTCGTGCAGGCGGTCGAGCATTCGCTCCGGCGCTTGCAGGTCGACGCGATCGATCTCTACCAGTCGCATTGGGACGACGTTGGGACGCCGTTCGACGAAACACTCGAGGCTCACGCGCGCCTGATCGAGCAGGGCAAGGTCAGGGCGATCGGCGCGTCCAATCTCACGGCGCCGCGCCTCGCGCATGCGCTGGACGTCAGCAAGCAACACGGCTATCCGCGCTACGAGACGCTGCAGCCGCATTACAACCTGTACGAACGCGCGATCTTCGAAGGACCGTTGGAAGCGTTGTGCGTGCGCGAGCAGCTGGGTGTCATCACGTACTTCTCGCTCGCTTCCGGCTTCCTCACGGGGAAGTACCGCTCCGAGGCGGATTTCGCCAAGAGCCCGCGCGGAGACGGCATGCAGAAATTCCTGGATCCGCGCGGGCTGCGCATCCTTGCGGCGCTCGACGATGTCTCGCGGCGCCACGCCGCCACGCCGGCGCAGGTGGCGCTGGCGTGGTTGATCCAGCGTCCCAGCGTCACCGCGCCGATCGCCAGCGCCACCTCGGTCGCGCAGCTTGGCGAGTTGACTGCCGCAGTGCGTCTTGATCTCGACGCCGACGCGATTTCTGCGCTCGACCAGGCAAGCGCCTGACGCGCCCGCAATTGAGCGGCTCCCGACGTTTGCGGTTGCCCGTCCGCCGCCGGTCGGCCAGGCCCTAACACGTCTTGCTGTACATGACAACCCGGCCTAGCATGGAGGTTCAGCGACCGCACGTGGATAGGACGGAGGCCCCATGAGATTTCGAATTGCTCTAACGCTGGCGGCGGCGATCGTCACGACGGGGGCAACCGCGGCCGACTTCAAGGTCATGGTTGCCATCGACCCATCGGATCGCGAATCCATGGTGATCAGCCAATACGAGATTCAGCGAGCGCTGGCCAAGGTCATCGGTGCGCCAGTTGTGGTCTTCAAGTCGCAGGACCTGGGCGACGTGATGCGCTCCACCCGCACCGGCGAATACGACATCTACATCGCGCCCGCCCACGTGGCCGCATCGGCGCTGGGCCACAAGTACACGCTGATCGGCTCGACCGAGGCGGACGACATTTACGAGCTCGTCAGCCGGCCGGCGGCCAAATCTCCGATCGATCTCAAGGGCGGCAAACTTTACCTGACCCAGCAGGATTCGGTGGCCGCTTACATGGCGCGAGGGATGCTCAACGAGTCGGGGCAGTCGCTCAAGATGTTCCAGCAGGTGTTCTACCGCAACACCTCGGGGGCCGGATTGTTTGCGATCGATGCGGGACTTGTCGACGCGACGGTAGCGAAGCGCCCCGACGTCCAGGCGTGGGTGCAGACCAAGAACTCGAAGGTCGCCGTGATGTTGTCGTCGCGCCCGGTGCCGGGCGGCATGTCCGTCGTGGTCAAGAACGACCTTCCCGAAGCGACGCGCAAGAAGCTCGAGAGCTGGTTCCTGAGCCCCGCCGGGGCGCTGGCCGGCATCGGCAGGATCACCCACCATTCCAATCCCGCGAATTACAAATATGTGGCGTCGCTCGGCAACTGGACACCGTCATTGCTTCCCGGCGTAACGGTCGTGACGGCGAGCGAGGTCGTCGCGTTGCGGGACAAGGGCGTGGCGATCGTCGATGTGCGGATCGGCAAGGAGTACCACGAGAGGCACATTCGCGGCGCGGTCCTGATCCCGTACGGCGAGAAGAGCCTGAAGGACGTGGCCTTCGATCCGGCGATGGACGAATTTTCGGGAGTCGAGAAGCTCGATCCGCTGCAGCCGGTGATCTTCCATTGCAACGGCCCCGAATGCTGGAAGTCGTACAAGGCGGCCAAGGTCGCGCAAGCCAAGGGCTTCAAGAACGTCTATTGGTTCCGAGGCGGATTTCCGGAGTGGGAAAGAAATGGCTTGCCGGTGGAGTCGTCAGCGGCAGCGGCCACCAATGCGCCGGTGCCGGCCGCGCCCGTCACCGCCGCCGCCAAGTCGTGACGATGTTGGCGACAGGGTTCTACTAAGCTTTGCGGACGTGTATGACCAATGCATCGATTCAACTCGGCGTCGTCCTCGCGAAGGCGGGGACCCAGTGACTTACGACTACGACGCTGGGTTCCCGCCTTCGCGGGAACGACGGAGAAATTGCATGCAATTAGATAATCCTCAATAATTCCGGCGATCACCCGCCGAGCCTAACTAGCGCGGCGAACGCCCGGCGGGTTCCACCTGCCGTCGACGACTTCCGGCCTCGGCCAGTAGATCCGCAGGATCAGGTTGAAGGAACCTTTGGGGGCGGGCAGCCAGTTCGCCTCCTTGTCCTTGCCCGGATTTTCATTCTGGATATGGATATCGAGCGAGCCGTCCGCATTGGGCTTGAGACCATCGGTGCTGCCGATGTTGGGTCGGTTGAGGGCGTTGGCGACAAAACGCCGATTGTCGTCATACATGCTGAGCGACCAGAACGCGTCCGCCGGTGGTAGCGCGTCTTTGTTGAAGTGCAGAACGTAACGGTTCGTCCCATTGAAGCGAAGCCCGCCGGCATCGAAACGTGCGGCCATGAAGATCGCATCCTCGGGCGCATTCACGCCGAGTCCGTTCACTGCCGCCACGGCCCGTCGTCCGTATTCGTTTCCCCAGCGGCCAAGCGCGCGATCGATGACCCAGCCGTTTCGGATGTCGGCGCCGCCGGTGCCCTTGGCTCCCGTCGCGAGGGCGTCGCGCGCCACTTGCACACCCTGTTCGATGCTCTGGGTGATGGCGGGATCGAGCTTTGCCACATCGAATGGCTGTCCGGGAACGATGCCGAGTTTCTGGATCTTCGCGAGCATCGGCTGATCGTCGCGCGTGGGCGCGTTGCCGGAAAGCAGGACGGCAAAGCGAGTGAAAAAAGTGGCCGCATCCATCCGGGCGACTTGCTCGCGCGGGTCGGTTTTCACGTCGATGTTGGCGCGGGGCGGCGCGACCGCGGCGGGGCCCTTCGCGGCGCCCTTGGTTCGAAGCGGCGTCACCTTGATTTGCTCCTGCACTTTCCCCGCCGCCGCGCGATCCGCCTTGCCGGTGATCTGGATGCGCGCAAACAGCCACGCAACCTCGGTCGGCGATTTGACCTCCGTGACGTCACTCGGCAACGTCCCCTTCCAACGCGGGCCGACGATGGCGAACTCGCGCTTTTCGGTGCCGGTGGTGCGCGTGCCGATCGAGGTGGCCACGTTGGTCCACGCGTCAAGCAGCGCAATCAGGTAATAGCGTCCGCGGGTATCGGGCACCGAGAGAATCACGGGATCCTTCGACAGATCGAGCCACGCCTGCGAATAGAGGAAATCGGCGTTGGGATTGACGACGTCGACCGTCGTGGCATCCGGAACGGTGCGCTTGTGCGCAAAGCTGTTGGGTGGCGCGCTGGCCGCATTCACCTGGCGCGTGACGTCCGTCACCACGAGTGGATAGGCGTAGATGTACACCTCCGACGCGAGCCTTTTGATTTCGGCGTTGGCGTCGGGGACCGCTGCCTTCGGCGCTTCGGCTTTCGGCGGAGGCGGCGGCGGGGGCTCGGACTTGCCGCACGCGGCAAGTCCCGACACGCAGAGCAGCAGTGCGTAGACGAGCAAGCGTCCTGGTTTCATCGGTAGCCTCCTGTTGTCCGTCGATTATGTGCTGCCCCCGCTTATTGCGGGCTTAAGGTGGCTACATCGCCGTGAGCGCGAGGTTGCAATAGAACGTGATCATGGTGTCTTCGGATTGTTGGCAACGCGACATCGGGTCGAGCCGGTCGGTACGATTCTAATACGTGGCCGTGGACGCGTTGTTTTTGGGCGATCTGCCCCGCACGCTGCGGCAGAAGGGGTTACGCGCGAGCTCATGGTAAAACATCGATCATGACCGCGGCTGGCATCGTCGAGTGGACCGTTTTCTGGACCGTGGTCGCCGTCGCGCTCCTGGCCGACATCGTGGTTGCACGCTTGGGCGGGCGCACACCCACCGTGCGCAACGCAGCGCTGTGGAGTGCGGTGTGGATCGGCTTGGGCGTGCTGTTCGGCGTCTGGGTGGCATTGCGCCTGGGATCCGAAACGGGGATCACCTACCTGACGGCTTACCTGCTCGAGAAATCGCTGTCGGTCGACAACCTCTTTCTCTTCGTGCTGATCTTCGCGCAGACGGGCGTCCCGGCCGCATTGCAGCACCGCGCGCTTTTCTGGGGCATTGTCGGTGCGCTGATCATGCGCGCAATCCTCATCGGCCTCGGCGTCTATCTGCTCGCGCGCTTTCACTGGGTGATCTATCTGTTCGCCGCCTTCCTCGTATTCGCAGCGTGGCGAATGCTGTGGGGCAAGGACGAGGAAACGAAGCTGGTCGAAGCGAGCTGTGCGCTCTGCACGAGCTGGGTCGGGCGCTTCATTCCGATCAGGCCGGTCACCGAGGGATCGACATTCTTCGTGCGCCACGGAGGGCGGCTGATGGCAACACCGCTGCTCGTAGCGCTCGTCGTGATCGAGACGACGGACTTGATCTTCGCGCTCGACTCGATCCCGGCCGTGTTTGCCGTGACTCGCGATCCATTCCTCGTGTACACGTCGAACGTCTTCGCGCTGCTCGGACTGCGCTCGCTCTATTTCGTGCTGGCGGGCGCCATCCGCGACCTGCGGTTTCTGCGGACCGGCCTCGGCATCATGCTGCTGTTCGTCGCCGCGAAGATGCTGCTCGCGGACATTGTCGAAATTCCTCCGGTCGTATCGCTTGCCGTCGTCGTGCTCATCTTTACCGTGGCCATTGTCGCGTCCCGGCTGTTTCCCGGCGCGTCGTCCAGCACGCAAGGAAAGGCAACGACGGTGTGCACGCACCGTGACCAGATCCGCGACGTGCAGCCGGATACCGACGTGTGCAAGGAGTGCGTCAAGTCCGGCGACCGCTGGGTCGATCTGCGCATGTGCCTCACGTGCGGGCAGGTCTCGTGCTGCGACAGCTCGAAGAATCAGCACGCGACGAAGCACTTCCAGGCCACCGGCCATCCGATCGTGCGCTCGATCGAACCGGGCGAGGATTGGAAGTGGTGCTATGTCGATCGCATGAAGATGGACTATTGAGTACCACCGAATTGAGTGACAGATTCCGAAAAACTCACGTCATCCCCGCGAAGGCGGGGACCCCAGTGTCGTGCGACGAATGACGCTGGGGCGCGCGCGAACGCGCGTGCGCCTTCGCGGGAACGACGGAGACTTGTCACGCATTTTGGTGATCCTCAGTAGGTACGACTTATTGTTTGCGCCACTCCTTCACGAACGCAACGAACGCCGTCAGGCTCGGCGGCCGCTGTCGGCGACCCGGGTAATACAGGAACGGACCCGCGAAGGCCGGGCACCAATCATCGAGCACGGTCACCAGATCTCCTGAGGCAATGGCGGCTTCTGCGTAACCCTCGAGCGTCATGAGGAAGCCGAGCCCGTCGATGGCGGCCTTCAACTGAAGTTCCGGGTGTGAGGACGTGAGCGGCCCGGTCGGCATGATCTTGAGCGCACGCTTCCCTTTCCTGAATTCCCAGGGTAGCTGCACGCCGCTGCGAAAGCGCATCACGATGCAAGGCTGACCCAGCAGCTCTTTCGGGTCGTTGAGCCGCGTGCGGCCCGCGAGGAAGCTCGGCGCCGCCACCAACACCGAGCGCTCGGGCGGACCCAGCGAAACCGCGATCATGTCCTGCGCGAGCGTTTCCTCGTAGCGGATCCCGGCGTCGAAGCCTTCGCTCACGATATCGATCAGCGAGGACTCGGCGACGATCTCCAGGCTGATCTCGGGATAGCGCTTGAGAAACGGCGCGACCATCGGGGCGAGCACCAGCCGCAGCGCCGGCTCCGGCCCGTTGATGCGCAAGCGCCCCGACGGAACGTCGCGCATGCTGCGCACATCCAGCGTTGCATCCATTACGTCCTTGAGCGCCGGCGCAAGGCGCCGCAACAGCCGTTCGCCTGCCTCGGTCGGCGCGACGCTGCGCGTCGTCCGATTCAGGAGGCGCACCCCCAACCGTTCTTCGAGATCGCGCATGTGCTGGCTCAAGCCCGACGCCGACATTCGCTGCTCGATGGCCGCGCGCCGGAAGTTGCGATGGCGCGCCACGGCGACGAAAGCACTCAGATCGCGGAGATCGATGGCCTGCATTGTGCGCCCCAGTGAACAATCTATTCACAATTATGCGCCTTATCGCGACGCTCATCCCGTCCTATTCTGTCGTCATGGGCGCAGCCATCGGCTGTGCGGCAAGCGACAGGAGATGACGATGAATCAACGCAAACTGGGTACCAGCGGTCCGACCGTCTCGGCGATCGGCCTGGGCTGCATGGGCATGTCCGACTTCTACGGCCCCGCCGACCGCGGCGAGAGCGTCGCCACGATTCACGCCGCCCTGGAGGCAGGCATCACCCTGCTCGACACCGGCGATTTCTACGGGATGGGTCATAACGAAATGCTGATCGGCGAAGCCGTCGCCGGTCACCGTCGCGAGGATTACCTGCTGAGCGTCAAGTTCGGCGCGCTGCGCGATCCCGCGAAAGGGTGGCATGGTTACGACGCGCGGCCGGCCGCGGTGAAGAACTTCGTCGCGTATACGCTGCAGCGATTGAAGGTCGACTACATCGACATCTATCGTCCCGCGCGGCTCGATCCCGGTGTGCCGATCGAAGACACCGTCGGTGCGATTGCCGATCTGATCAAGGCCGGCTACGTGCGTCACATCGGGCTCTCTGAAGTCGGCGCCGATACGCTGCGCCGTGCCCACGCAGTGCATACGATAAGCGACCTGCAGATCGAAT
>Ga0184632_10000329_pt1 | contig 17908 bp, 13 predicted proteins | sample PLM31_50_b1_FD_133153 | JGI IMG/M metagenome (GOLD analysis project Ga0184632, IMG submission 133153) | Groundwater sediment microbial communities from an aquifer in East River, Colorado, USA - PLM3-1_50_b1 | ecosystem: Environmental > Terrestrial > Soil > Riparian zone | place: USA: East... | reverse complement strand
TTTTGCTGCTACATCAATTGTAAAACTGTTGATTCACATTAGGGGCTAACCATTTATTCTTCAAATTTTCCACATGAGCAATGAGTCCAACTGCATCTAGTATCATCGGTACTCAGTACCAACGTATGAGCTCCTCTTGTATGATGACATCTATTACAAAGGTCTTCCTTGGGCACATTTCATCGTAGATTATTCTATGTTATAACCTTTTAGACTTAATCAATCAAAAGAACTGGTGGAAATGAACAAGACACATACAACCAATAACCCACCAGTCCTAATGAATGAATTTTGCGTTATCATGTTTTCTCCAACAAACTATAAAATGGTTCAAACTTAACATAATTTAATTAATAGTATAACCTTTTTGACTTAAGCGATAATTTTTACTCAATATTATAACCCTTCAAACTTAGGCTTAATCCATCTAACAAATCATCACTACGGTTCCTGTTCGCCTACAGGTTCATAAGCATTGGCAGTGACGGACCCTTTTAATGTATTAGGATCCATAGTAATTGCAAGTGGTCTCTCATAATGAAGAATCGTCATGATATCTTTGAATCTAGAAATATGAAAATTTAATACAGGTTGATAATTTGGAGATGAGCCGATATATGCATTTGGACGAATAAGTTCACGGTCAAAGAATTTAATGTATGAATCAATTAGTTAGAATACAGATTCGTGATCATTACCGGTCAAGGTTACAAATGATGTCGAAACTAAGGATATAATCGTTGTAACTATCATATTAATACTCAAAGTTATCAACCATTCTGAAGATCTATTTATAGAACGAAATGACTGCAAATGCGTTGGCATGTACTTAATTTATCATATGAGCTGGATTATATAAGAATTAATGAATACGTAACCGATAAATTAGGTATCCTCTATCTAGAAACATAAGCTCCATTTGAGATAATGGATATGAATCGAGAAATCATAATGATAAATTGCTTCCATACCTATAGTAGTAAGTATGGTTCGACAGTAACATTGTCTCTTCTGAATATTAATCTGTTCTAATCTGTTCTAATATTAATTTATCCTAACGTTGATTAGTATGGCAACTATCTTTTACTAAATTCTAAGGGTCATTACGTGTCCTTTTATTATAATATTTAGGTAACAGATAAGACTTCAGATATTAGGATAAAAATTGTCAGGTTTGTTTGAACCTATGATTTCAAAAGTTCTATCAACTGATAATAAACATGTGAAAGTTGAGATGTCCCCAAAAACTTCTATTGTGTTGTATATGTATTTTTCCAGTCCTATACATCAAGAGATTTGCCAACTCGTATTCCAATAGCTATTTATTAATGGATAACGAATTTGTTGATTGACGTTGAAGAGAAGCAGGAACTTTACCACTATAATCCCACTGTTGTTCCTGGCTTTTTTAACGGCACTTTTATCTATTCTTTCGTACGAACATAGCTTTCTTTCAGGATTGCCTACAAAATCGAGTGATAACAAAAGGTCTACCGATAAGGTAGTAAGTTTTATTTTTTCTGATGGTCTCAAGAGTCAATTCACGAATGCAAAACCAATTCTTGATAAATATGGATTTAAGGCAACCTTTGATGTAATATGTAACTATGTTGATAAAAAAGATGGGTATATGAATTGGACGGATATTAAGACATTGCGTGATGAAGGACATGATATAGGCTCCCATAGCATGTCTCATGTACGTCTCACAGATCTTTCAAAAAAATCTATTGAATACGAAGTTGGAAAATCAAAAAAATGTCTTGAAGACTACGGAATAAAACCTACAAGCTTTGAATATCCATTTAGTACAGGTTCAGATAATAAAACTATAGTTGACGTTGTTGCAAAATACTATGAATTAGCAACAAGAGGAAATGATCCTCTCATGTTTCTAAGATGTGATGGAATGAAGCAATATGGTCAAAAAGATTGCAAAACTTATACCGACAATGGCACTCCAACTTACGCCAACAAATATTCGATAAGAAATTGGAGTCACGATTTTGAGAAAGTAGAAAATTCATACAACGACCCTCAGGCATTAGAAAGATTCATAGAAGTTGTGAATAGCCAATCAAGATATAATAAAGATGGAACAATTGAGGCGATACCAATAATAATGTACCATGGAATTGGTGATAACAAGAAAGATTCAGTCACTGACGTAGACCTATTTCAAAAGGAAATGAAATATCTTTATGATAACAAATTTAAGGTAATAACAATTTCAGATTTCGTATACAATGAAAAACATGACTATTTGTATATAAAGGACCTCAAACTAGGAACTGAATTGCCAACTGAAAATGTTACTACCACCACAGAAGTCCCACCAACAAATGCGACAACAAATGTTACTACCACCACAGAAGTCCCACCAACAAATGCGACAACAAATGTTACTACCCCTCTATTAGCTCCGGAAGGAAATCCCATTCTTGAGATCCTTAAGAAACTATTCGGTCTTAAGTAAGGAAATATTGTAACGAGTCATAAACTGCATTCTTAGTTTCTTTTTCATTTAATTCTTGTTGAATTTTTTTGCTCGAAATTGCATCCATACAATCAAATTGAATATTGAATAAATTGAATCCTGAAATTTAATGGCCTGGGAAATAGAGTGCACAGAGTTGCATAATTGACGTGTTCCTTAACTATTGTACAGTCATTTGACTCAGCCAAAATTATAGAAGAAAATAGGAATTATTCTTCATGAAAGATTATACATTAGGATCAGTATCAATTACACAATTACGAATTACATGAATAATATGTTAATCGTGAGTGCACATATAGTCACGATAGCTCTAGCGATATTTCGAGCTGAAATCCTTCGCAATATATGATAATTGTATTTTAGATAAATGCGAAAGTAGAGATTTTCTCAAATTGTTTATCCAAATATCTGAGCAATTTCTACGCTGCAGGAGGAAACCGACCATAATGCTCATAATTTTATCAGAAATCAAGATATAGATACCATAGTATATAAGAAATAAAAGCATTGTAAAACGATGATATCACAGATGAGGACTAGAATTGATTCTATAATGGAAAATGAATGTGACGACTATGAGTTAGCCTGCATGGAAATAGGCAATAAATTAAGTCAACTGGAGGAACTTTCATTAAAAGGCATATCTTCGTTTATTAGAAGCACCTCATCAAAATATCAATTATCAAAAACTCCAAAATTTCGCGATATAGTAAAATATTTACCAATTGACAGTAATATACGAAAAGCAATGATGATTAAGCCTATCAAAACTGCATCTGGCGTGCTCGTAATTACGGTGATGGCAAAACCCTACGATTGTCCTCATGGAAGATGCATTTACTGTCCTGGAGGGAAAGAACTCAATATTCCATTAAGTTATACAGGGAAGGAACCGGTGACAAGATTGGCGCAAAAATTAGATTATGATCCAAAATACCAGATAATCTCAAAACTAGAACAAGAGTATTCTAGAGGTCATAACATTTCAAAAATAGAGTTAGTGATTGTTGGCGGAACTTTTCCTTTTATGCCTGAGGATTATCAACGAAATTTTATAAAAGCATGCTTTGAAGCACTAAACGGTAGAGAATCTGTCTCTCTCCAAAAAGCACAGGAACTCAATGAGACAAGTGACATTCGTTGTGTAGGCTTTACCGTAGAGACAAAACCAGATTATTGCAAGGAATCACACATAGATTTAATGCTTGAACTAGGTATAACCCGGGTTGAGATAGGTGTCCAAACATTAAGTGAAAATGTTTACAAGATTACTAACAGAGGCCACACAATTCAGGATGTCTACCAGTCGTTTCAAATCGCAAAAGACGCCGGATACAAAATTGTGGCTCATATGATGCCTGGATTACCCGGTTCAAATCCAGAAAAGGATCTCGAAGATTTTAAAGAACTTTTTGAAGATTCACGTTTAAAACCTGACATGCTAAAAATATATCCTACGTTACTGCTAAGAGATACTGGTCTGGCAAAGTTGTACAAAAAAGGAGTTTATAAACCGTACCCGGATGAAGTTTTTACAGATTTGCTACTTGAAATAAAAAAAGTTGTGCCTCCATGGGTAAGAATTATGAGAATTCAACGTGAGATAGAATCAGAGAATATTCTTTGTGGTTATAAGAGTAGTAATATTAGGCAAATACTTCAACAAAAATTAAGAGTTCAAGGGTTACAATGCAATTGTATTAGGTGTCGAGAGGTGGGACTAAAAAGATTAACAAATTATAGAGATATTAAAATAAGTCCCAAACGAATAGATTACGATTCTTCAAATGGTAAGGAAGTGTTTTTGAGTCTAGAAGATGATGACAATAATATCTTATTTGGTTTTTTGAGATTAAGAAAATTAGGTAAACCTCATAGGCCAGAATTGAGAGAAAAGGATGGAACTCCATCAGCAATTGTTCGTGAGCTACATGTGTTTGGACAATTAGTAGATATTGGCAACGATAATGATTTTCCGATTACTTCTTTTCAACACATTGGATATGGTTCTAAATTGTTACAAATTGCTGAAAATATAGTTAAAAATGAATTTGGATTGAATTCTATTTCAATAATAAGTGCAATAGGGACCAGAAGGTATTACAAAAAATTTGGATATGAACTAAATGGACTATACGTATCCAAGGAATTGTAATGACATGAAGAGAGAAGTCATAGGTAGAGGAACTTGGATTGATAAAATCGCTTCTACGATTATTAGTAGAGAAAAAGAAATTGGAAGACCGCTGAAGCTGGTTTCAGTTGAGAGTGGTCTAGGAGCATCTGGTTTTCCACATATTGGTAGTCTTGGAGATGCAGTCAGGGCACATGGAGTTTCCCTTGCCATAAAAAACTTAGGTTACGATTCAAAGTTAATCGCATATTCTGACGACTTGGATGGATTGCGAAAAATACCGACAGGCCTTCCTGATTGGTTAGTTGATTATATTGGAAAGCCTGTTTCTAATATTCCCGATCCTATTGGTCAATGTCATGATTCATACGGATCTCACATGAGCAGCTTGTTGCTTGAAGCGTTAGATAGACTAGGGATAAATTACGAATTTCTAAATGCAGCAAAAGTATATGGAAATGGAATGTTAACAAACCAAATAGATATGATTTTATCAAATGCACTTAATCTTGGTAACAAGATCGAGGAAATCGTAGGTCAATCAAAATATATAGAATTACTCCCCTATTTTCCAATATGTGAATCATGTGGAAGACTATATGTGGCCCACGGTGAAAAATACATACGAGAAGAAAGAAAAGTAAGTTATATCTGTAACGGGACCAAATTGGGTAACAGTGATGTGAAAGGATGCGGTTATACTGGTGAAGTCCCAATATCAGTTGGCAAGGGAAAACTTGCGTGGAAAGTAGAATTTGCCGCAAGATGGAGTGCTCTTGGTATAAGGTTCGAGGCATATGGCAAGGACATAATGGATTCAGTAAGAGTGAATGACTGGGTGTCGGACGTTATACTGAATTATGCCCATCCCTTACATGTAAAATATGAGATGTTCCTTGATAAGGGAGGAAAGAAAATAAGCAAGTCTATCGGAAATGTGCTTACTCCTCAGGTATGGCTACGATATGGAACACCACAATCTCTTTTATTACTTTTGTTTAAGCGAATAACCGGGACTAGACAAATAGGTATTGATGATATTGCTACTTTAATGGAAGAATATGACATCTGTGAGGATATTTATTTTGGTAAAACGAAAGAAAAAAATGAAGATAAATTAATTAAAATAAAAGGACTATACGAATATGTCAATCACTTAAAGTCAACTGATAAACCATCTCAACATGTTCCTTACATGCTCATGGTTCAGCAGGCATCTTTTTTTTCAGGAGCTGATAGAATAAAAAGGATCTTTGATAGATTGCTAAAATATAAGGTTGCAACTCATTTAACTCCTGATTTAGAACAAAAAATACAATTAGCATGTAACTGGTCAGATGATCACGTATCAACACAAAAATTTGATATTATTTTGACTGACAAGGAAAAGATGATAATCAGAAAGATCGTAGATAAACTTGAAAATGAGGTAGATGGAGAGTCGAAGTCTGACGCAGAGAAAATACAACAATTGATATATGAAACTTCAAATCAAAACGAAGAGGAACCAAGAAAAATATTCAAATTGATGTATAAGATGTTAATAAACGCAGATAGCGGCCCTAGATTAGGTGGATACATTACTGATCTTGGCTTGCATAGAACACGTTCTATACTTGATTCCTATGTCTCATAATAAGGGAATATTAGTCAAATTTACCCATAATACCACTGATCCGTTGGCCTTCGCAGAAAACTTAGATGCAGATAATTCGACTAATTTTGCAAAAGCCGCTCATTTTTCAACTCGCCTAATTTAGGTAAATATTTTGGGGTGCATCCTAATTCTCAAAAGATATAGGCAAGACGTTGAATCTAGTAATTGGAGGTTACATTTAGATTGTCATTGGATTTCAAAAAAATGATTGAAATACTCCTAGAGCAGAAACCAGATGTTAATTTAGAGCAGTTAAAAGAACTCATTGAAGAAAAAAAAAGAAAGATAGGTGCCGGCTACTTAACCGATCAGGGAGCCCTGTTCCTTGTTGCAGCTGATTTGGGTGCGTCTTTTGATAATGTTCAACGTACAAAACGAGGAATTAAAGATCTGTATATTGGCGCAAGAGATCTAGACCTAACCGTACGACTTCTCAGTATCTATCCTATAAGGGTTTTTACAAAAAAAGATACGAATGAAAGAATTGAAAGTAGAACTATTACTGTCTATGACGTTGGTGGAAGCATAAAGGCAAGGCTATGGGATAATTTAACACACGTGATTGAGGAAAACTCGTTCAAACCAGGGGATTTAATCCAAATAAAGAATTGCTATGTTAAAAGTGCCCTCAATGGAAAACCTTTGATAAATATTGGGGAGGGTGGGAACATTTATCCATACGAAGGAAATGATACCAGCATTCCAGATCTAGATGGTATTACATCAAATATTGATAGCGTTAGAGCAGAAAAAGAGAATGCGGTAATATCCGGATTAATAGGTTCTATTCCCAGGATAATAGAATTCTCTGACTCCCGAGGCGAAAGGAAAAAATCATTACAAACAATGTTATCAAATGAATCAGGTGATCGGAAACTAAGAGTTGCTTTATGGAATGTTGACGAAGATAGTTTACCGAGATTTTTTCAAGTGAATTTTCCAATAAGAATCATTGGAGCGCGTATCAAAGATGGTAACTTGCAATATGGCAATGGTGACTTTGAGATTCATGGTGACGAAGGTACAATCATAGAGCTGAAGGAAAAACCTGAAGATTATGAGGTTCATACAATTCGAATAATATCTGATGGAAGAAGTGATAATAATAGTGTCAATTATATTGGCGTAGATAAGGACAAAAACTTAGTTTATGTTACTCTAGAAGGATTAAAGTCGAATAATGTAAATCTGAATTCCGTAATGGACTGCATTCCTAGCAGGATATTTGGCAACATGGTATTTCTAAAGGAAGATTCGTATTTAGAATTAGTAGAAAATAATTCACTTCCTAGAATTGAAGAATGTGTTTCTAAAATCAAAGACATTAAGACAGTTGGAGACTCCTACATAATAGAATCAATTATTCTACAACAACCAAATACCACACAAGTGAACACGAAGAATGGCGAATTGGTTTCGGTCACCGATACCCTGATAGGAGACGACACGGGCGAAATGCGACTAGTCGGTTGGCGCGATAGCAGCGCTGAACTAGAAAGGCTAAAAGTTGGTGACAGAATAAGGATTATAGGGGCTGTATTAAATACTGGGCGGGAAGGAAAACTGGAGCTGACGCTAAGAAAGGATACCTTAATTAATAACCTTTTGTAATAGCAAATAAGAGTTTAAGCAAACACATGTAATGACTGAATTTAATACTTGGATTTTACATTTCACACATCTTTCGACTCGTGCATTAGTCTTAATCCAAATCCAAAGAATTCCATTGTGAAATTATAGCTTCATAGGATCAATACTAATTAGAGAAAACATGAATATATTATATTATATTATATATAGTAACGTTATTTGAAACTCATAACAAAACTAATTTCTAATTAGTAGGGACTTGCACATTATATGAAGAAAAGATCTAAATAATTGGACAATAAGATAAAGGTGAATTGAACATACGAAAAATAAATCCCTAGGAGTTACTGAATCGCATACATCAACCTTCACAACCTATGCCGTCTCCATCAGAATCAAATTCGTGACGATCAGGTAATAATACCTTAAAGTTTTTGTAGGGAATGTCAAAGCAACTCAGCTTGGCGGAACTAATACTAATGCAAATGTCCGGATATGAAGAATCACACCCTTCGGGAGGATTAACATCTGATGAATTCTGCGTCTGACTTACGTCCCCCTTATTCTGACTTTGACTCTGATTCACTTCCTGCTGCTGCTGCTGACTTTGACTCTGATTCACTTCCTGCTGCTTACTTACCTCTTTCTCGCTCTGACTCTGATTCACTTCCTGCTGCTGCTGACTTTGACTCTGATTCACTTCCTGCTGCTTACTAGCATTTTGCTCATTCTTAATACCTTTTTCATCTGTGTACTTTTCGTTGTAATAATTCGCATTATCAAAACAACGTACAATTTCATAATCGCCCAATTTTCCTCCTACTTTGTTAGCTAAATCTATACAATCTCGTATATCCTCATTTTCATTCTTGTATACGGTAGAATCTCTAAATTTATCCCAATCCATGTTATCATCATCCTTGTTTCCATTTCTTATGTCTTTAACTAGTTCTTTCATATCTTCATAATCTCTCCAAATTGCCTGTACAGCATAGGCGTAAAAATTAGTAGTGACTATGGGAGAGATAGCAACGGCAGTGATTATAATAAATAGAGAGCAAATTCTTATCAATATTCAAACCCGGTATAATGAAATTAAGCAACATCGCAAATAAAGATTATTTATATTATGTATATGACATTACGGTTTTACTTTAAAAATAAGTCTACTCTAAAAAACTTTTTATTTTTAATTAAAAAGCATAAAAAATCTATCTATACTTAATATGATGAATTTAATCAAGTCTTTGCATTGAACAGGCCCTAACTTTATCTATCTGACAAGTGTATTGCTTCTTTAACATAAATACAATATTGCAATTTTTTTATAAAGCAAACTTGAGTATAATGATCTATTTATCGGTAGTTATCTATCGTTCCAAAATCCTCTTGTTGTAACATACTGTCTTTCTGCATCATAAATATTCTTGTACAAGTTTTCATCATCGACATAATTACGGAGAATGCGAGCCGCTGTTTCAACACCTATGCCATAACCAGAAAGTACCGTCAATGCTTTTTTTCCAAAGTTGTTAATCAATGATGCTGTTTTCCATGCTCTTTCAAATTTGTGATTTTGCTCAGTATTGATTTCTGATCCGCTCAATTTATTCAAAATTATTTTTGAAAGTTCATAATCAGAGGAAAACGTGGTTGTAATCAGCCTCGAACCACATCGTTTACAAGATATAGATTCCATTACCTCCCTTGTTTCAAGCAATCTTTCCCATTTGCCACATCGTATACATATGAGCCGATGTTTGGTTTTATCAAGTCTCTCCTTAATGAGGTCTAATACTCCCTTCTCAATACTTAACGGATAAGACGACATTTTGGAGTGGTGTTCTATAATACTCTGAGCCAAAGGAGAAAAAATTGATAAATCAAACCAGTGTATTGATATTTCTTTGTTTCTTATTCTCCGGAGAACTTCTTGCGTAGATTTTACATCGAATTTATCATGCATTAACTCTCTTATTGATTCCTTGCTTATTGGAGATTTAGAATATCTATCATATATCAAACGAGCCAATCGTTTGTCATAAATTGCATTCTTATCAAGAAGACCAAATTTCTTTGATACCGTCCAGACTCTCCAATTCAGATTATACGTATTACTTAATGATGTGATTAGGATTGCCTCAACATCATATTCATCATAGAATATTTTTTCAATATTTGCTCTCGATAATCTAACTGACGAACTTAGCAGAATTCGATAGGGATCTGACTTTGTTTCTACTAAATGTCCTACATATGACGCGAGAAACGTTGAAAAAAGTGATGACAAAGTATTGTTTATCTTTGTACCGAACGTTGAATGGATCACGACCGCATTTTTGCTAACAACAATTTCTATAACAATATTTTTAGAATCAGGAATTATAGGAATTTTTTGCAAGGTGTTTTTAATGTCGGATTCAAATTTAAAATTACTCTCATCGAGAACTTTATTTCTGAGCTTACCTACTTCTACCGCAGTTTCATAATCCACTGGGATCATTTCACCAACCCAATGAGGGATATTTATTGGAGACCCAAAGACTTGCTCTACATTTACCTGCAGTTTATTATCATCCACACTAACTATTCTCCATTGAGTCCCTTTTAGGACAAATACATTACCCCGCTCTCCAAATTCACCAATAAATTGTTGGTCTAGTGTACCTATTCTCTTCTTTCTTATTACATCGATAACTTCAAACTTTACCATGTTTGGTATTGTTGAAATATTTTCAAAATAATACTTATATGATTTTATTCTTCTTGCATAGGTTTGATTTTTCGGATCATATTTAATAATTTTAAAACTATCAAGTAAGACTACACATTGTTTCAAGTCAGAGAAAGGTAAGTCTCTAAAGGGATACGCTCTTGTTATAATTTGATAAACTTCCTCTAATCTTTTTGGTTCTGATGTTGATATTACAAATCCGACTAGATGATGCGAAACCACATCTAATGAATTATGGTGAGGATTTTGTATTTCGATTGATCTCCTCTTCATTCTATTAATTATAGATAAGGACTCGAGCTCATCGTCACCACTATTTGCTATTATCAATCCTTTGGCGGATTTAAAATTAACATGTCTGCTCCTTCCGATCCTTTGTACAAGTTTTGAAACCTGCTTTGACGATCCATAATGAATTACTAATTCTACAGATCCAATGTCCAGCCCCAACTCTAGCGAAGACGTGCAGACTACAATACCCGTTAGGCCTTTTCTCAGTTTAGTTTCTGTTTCTTCACGTGTTTCTCTTGAAAGGGATCCATGGTGAACTTCTATTGGGATATCATTTTGATTTCTTATTGTAGTACCTATGTATTCAGCTTCATCTCTGGTGTTCGTGAATAATAGTATAGATCCACATATCTTGTTGTCATTCAAATACTTTAATACGAATTTGGCTACGTTGCTTATGGAGCCCTTTAGATGCTTCACATCAATGTCATATTTTCTAATTGTATTATCCACAAGAATCGAACACTTTCTACCGGTTCCACTAATAAAATTTGCAGCTTCTTTCAAATTTCCAATAGTAGCAGAGAGTCCTATTCTAACTACATTATGGGAGCTTATGCTTTGCAGATGTTCAAGACTGACAGTTAAGTGCGTTCCTCTTTCATTGCCAATTAATTCGTGCACTTCATCTACTATGACCCATCTGAGATGTTTTAGATATGATTTGAATTTTTGATGCGTAAGTATTATTCCAAGAGATTCAGGTGTAGTTATGAGGATGTGAGGTGGTTTTTTTACTAATTTCTCTCGGGCTGTTCTTGTTGTATCTCCATGTCTTATTTTAGCATCAAGGTTTCTCTTTTTTGCATAATTGATTATTCTTCTAAGTACGTCATTATTTAGGGCTCTTAAAGGCGTAATATATAATACAATAATTGCATTCTCATCTATGAAGTTAGGCTTGTTGGCCCGCTCGTTTTCGAGAAGGGAAAATATTGGAATTATTGAAGCCTCTGTCTTCCCAGAACCTGTGGGAGCAACGAGCAGACAGTTTTGCATCCGAGAGATTACTGGAATAGAAATACTTTGTATCTTTGTCAATTTTTGAAATCCTTCATCTCTGAAGGATTCTATGATCTTTTCATCAATAACACTCATTCAGCTTCTAGATTTTTCTGTATCTGGATCTTGATTTGTCTTAACTTTCATTTTTTCATATAAAATAGTTGCAAAGAGCCCCACAACAAATAGCCCAACTGCAATTTGAACCAAAATATCAAAATTCATTGATAACTATTCTAAACATACATTTCTCATTTATAAATCGATTGAAATAGGGAACAAATTGTATTCAATTATGAATTGTATTTCTCTAAAAACTGTATTTCTCTAAAAACTAACAACAAATAATGATAACCTTTTAAGTGCCGTATTAAAGGCGCCATACTAAATTTACTATCAATTTTGATATCTTGTTTGAGGATACTAGACAACTCCTTACGATATAAATAAGATGTTCCATCTATGATATTTAAAATTGATAAACAAGTCTTCCATATATCTCCCATTACATTATGGACATCGTCCACAATACCTGCTAGAACGGAAATAGAAACTTGCATCCACTATCAAAAATTCTAATTGAAGAACCTGGCACTAGTGAATTTTTGAAGAAATTGGCAGACCCATTGTGGCTTCAATCGTTTGGTTGTGTGTTAGGATTTGACTGGTATTCACCCGGACTAACGACGGTGGTAACTGGTGTGCTGACTGAATTCAGAATGTTTAACATGTTAGTAATCAATGCCATTTCTTTCACTTAGAGCATTCAATATTTAAGTCCGAATTTCTCTTTATGCAATATATAACTTGACTTTTTATGAACCATTTCAAAAGATAAAGAAGACAGTTTTTCTTTGGTCTAGAGCAATTAGAATAAAGTTTTTGCTTGCTTCAGTTATAGCAGTAACAAATGGTATTGCGATTAGTTATTGGAAGACTGGTTACATTGATTTTGGTTACGCGTTGCTAACCTTATTTGGAATATTGTGTTTGCATATCAGTGTCGATTTATTAAACGATTATTCAGACTTTAAGAGGGGAATTGATACTAATACAAAAAGAACAAAATATAGTGGTGGAACAGGCGTTATTCCCGAAAATCTAATTGATTCAAGGTTAATTTATTGCGCTGGAATAATTTTTCTCATCATGGGAGGTTTGACAGGCTTTTATTTTGTTACTACCAAAGGTATTATAATTTTAATACTATTGATCTTTGCAATTATTTCAATTTATTTCTATTCTACTAATATAGTAAATGCGGGTCTAGGAGAGCTTTTTGTAGCGATTAAGGGTTGCATGATAGTATTAGGATCATATTATATTCAAAGTGATACTATTGAATTAACTTCTGTGTATGTAGGTGTAATTATTGGGCTTCTTTCCGCTCTCGTACTTCTAGTTACATCTTTCCCAGATTATGAAGCAGACAAAAAAAGCGGAAGACGAACTTTGATTATAGTCATTGGCAAAGAAAACTCAGTTAAGCTTTTTATTATGATTATTGGGATAACATGTGCAATGATTATTGGCGGTTCTATTTTCAAAGTATTGCCCATTTTTTCAACTTTTGCGCTTTTGTCAATACCATTCGCGATTAAGGCATTCCACAAGTTGAGGAGATTTAATGATTCCAGTGAATTAGTTTCAAGTATGGCCAATTCAATAATATATTCGAGAGTTTGTGGAATACTATTAGCAATAAGCTTCATCATATAAAACCAAAAGATAATTTTGAAATCATATTGTTTAATTAATGGTTGCTACAAAAGGAGAATCGGCAATAATTTAAATGGTTGCGACTTATGAGAAAACCAAAACCAAATGAATCCATCTTTAAAACCAGACTCTCAAAATTGCTGAGGACAAAGAAACTGGGAAAATCCATTTATGTTTTTAATGAATTGGATTCAACTCAGGATTATGCTAACTCTTTACCAAATAATGAATCACTTCACGGGACAATAGTAATAGCTAGGAAGCAAAATATGGGTAAAGGCAGAATAGGGAGAACTTGGATTTCACCGGAGGGTGGTTTGTGGATGTCAATAATCATTATACCTGACTTTAGTATAGCTGATATTATATTTACTCAATTCATTGGATCACTAGCTGTGGCGGATGCCGTATTCGAAAATACGAAAATTAACTGTAAATTAATGTGGCCCAACGACATATTAATAAATGAAAAAAAAGTATGTGGAATTTTGACAGATGTTAACGCTGAAAATGAAATTAAAAAAATAGTATTGGGTATAGGATTAAATGCAAATATTGAGAGTTCTTCGATCAATAATTATCTGACAGATGATAATTTAAAAGCCACTACCCTCAGGGAAGAATATGGAAACGATATTGATTTAATAATTTTAATAAATTCAATCCTTGAAAGAATGGAATATTATTACGATAATTTTCTCAGTTGTGGAAATACTTTAGAAATTGTAGATAGATGGAAGGAAAAATCTGATATGTTCGGAAAAAAAGCAATTGTTTACGACGGAAATCAGCAGGTTATGGGGGAGATAATTGATCTAGACCAAAATGGAGCTATGCTGATGAAACTAAGTGACACTTCAATAAGGAAAATAATCTATTATAATAATGTCTCCTTACATTAAAGGTTGCTTATACCTCATGACTTGATTGAGTTGACGAAATATTCTGATTCTCTTCTTTTAATGTCATTTCATTCTCCTCTTCTTCATCTTTAATGTATTTTTGACAATGGCAGGCATCCAACTCTGTAATATGATAGACACATCTTCCTTTACGGTGCATATCCATCCAGTGACAACTTACGTCGTGACCGCAAATACAGTTTGTCAACAAATAAGAATTTTAAATAACTATCTTATCCAACTTGGTCAACTTTGTTAGTCTTTTCGGACTAATATTATTATCATGCATTCAAGACCTCAAGTGGAGCCAGTCTTAATTTAGATTTGCTTTGTTAAACTCTATCCATGCAAGAAAGAAAATCTTCCTTTCTTAGTTATTCTCTTATTCAAATATTTAACTAAATAAATGTAGTAAAGACTCTGCTAGAATAATCATTAGCGCTAATTTATCTATTAGAACTTTTTAATACCTATTGTACTTTATTGCTAGGCGCAACTTTTTCTAGAAACAATGTCATTATTCTTCTCATCATAGCGATAATTGGTATCGGACTTTCAGTACTTTCTTATCAATATTCTTCCTTCACGGCAAATGAAATTGCAAATATTTCATCTCATGATGTAAGATCCAATGCAAAAATTGAGGTATACCAACTTTCACGTATTCTGGTAAGGAGCATGGAATCTATTTCCAACAATTTACAGGGCTTGAGTAATTCAATATCTCTATTAGATATTAAAAACGATAATATTCAGAGGTTATTTGATTCAGCACAGACATCAACAAGGGACTTGACTAACGGATATTATATGTTTGATATGAACGGAAACCTTATTTCTAAAACAAGCAATAAGACTATTGCCGCCAATTATAACGGTATCAAAGCAAATTCATCAAATCTCTTCTTATCTCCCAAGACAAGCAATACTACTTATTTTAGCAGTATCATTGATGTCAATAACCAATTTCCTGTGCTTTTCATATCATATCCGGTAATAAAAAGTAACGTTATCTTACGCAATAACAATACTCAATCCAATATGTCAAATTTTGAAGGGATAGTCTTTACAACAATTGATTTATCAAAATTGGGCGAATTTTTACAGAAGGAACTATCTCCAGAATTTGCAAGTAATGTTGGTTTAATAGATAAGAATGGGGTAATTCTATATTCAAAAAATAGAGATGTAGTTGGAAAAAATTACTTGACATCTGAATTTCAAGATCTTATTCCACCAGAGATCAAAAATGTCTATAATAACATATTAGCCAGCTCATTAACCGGGGGGTCCGGATTAAGAGATATCTCCTTTAATGATAACATGACTACAATTGCATACCAACCAATTACGTTGGATGGAGAGTTTTTATGGTCACTATATATTGGCACACCTCATAGTTTGGCATCTAATGTTGGTTACTTGATAAATCAACAAAAGAACTTCAGTACTATTGTAATTATTGTTGTTGGTTCTATGGCCTTTGGAATTGCTTTTTTGATACTATCTTGGAATAAGAGATTACAGGGAGCAGTAAAATCCAGGACGACGCAATTAAAGACAACAAATGAATCACTAACTGAATCAAATAGTCTGCTTGCCTCAGCAAACACACAACTAGAGATACACGATAACATGCAAAAGGAGTTTATTAATGTAGCAGCGCATGAATTGAGAACTCCTATAATGCCAATATTGGGCGAGGCAGAATTAATAGAAAATGACATAAGCAACAATGAATCTGCTACAATAAGCAGAGAACAGATTTCATCTATAATCCGTAATGCAAAAAGATTGGACAGACTAGCCGCAGATATATTGGATGTCACAAATATAGAAGGAAAATCACTAAAACTGAATAAAACCACTTTTGATATCGATGAAATTTTATCACAATTAGTTACGGAATATTCCAGACAGATTGAAAAAGATGTTGCAAAAAATAAAAAAGTTAAGATTTCTTATGAACCACTTGATGTAATGATACTTGCGGATAACTATAGAATTACCCAAGTCATCTCGAATATAATTAATAATGCGATCAAATTCACGGATCAAGGAATTATAACTATCATAGGAAACACAGATAGTGCGGAGTTAACAATAAAAATCAGCGATACTGGTAAGGGTATAGATAATGAGATTATAAATCGCTTATTTGATAAATTTGTGTCAAGATCAGAGCAAGGAACTGGCTTGGGTCTATTCATCTCTAAGAATATAATTGAGGCCCATGGAGGAAGGATTATCGGCTTTAATAATGAAAATGGAATTGGAGCCACATTTGTTATTGTTTTACCTTTAGACCTGAAGTAGGCAATCGTTATAATTAGCTTTTAGGTTTTAACTTTTACCTTAATCTACATACAATTGATACATCATTTACATTGGTGCCAGTGATTTTTGTATATAATGCACCGTCCACCGTATCAAATAAGCTGTTACTGTCATGGTTCCTGAGATAGTTTGATATTTTTAACTGCTTTTGTCTTACTCTTAAAAGTATCCGCGGATTTACTACGGCTCCTGCGGCCAGCGAATTTCCATCAATACCATCAGTTCCAAAACTTGCGATGGTAAAATCCATATCATGATCTAAATGCTCAAAATGTGCAGCGGCTGATAGTACAGCTTCTTGATTTCTTCCACCGATTCCTTTAATTTTATTTTTCAAATCAACTGTTGTTTCACCACCAAATACAAACGCGTATGGAGCTGATATGGAGGGGAAATCATCGACAAGTCTGAAGAGAAAGTCCCCAAGAGCGCCGGATTTTCCAGTAAATCTTGAACCCAAATACATTGTCTTTATACCATTTTTTTCTAAAAACAATTTGATATTTTTGCATGCAATGTTGTTATTGCCTATAATAACGTTATGTATATTAGTAAAGATAGGATCGCCAGGCTTTGGTGTATCTCTTATATTTCCTGACACCCCATCACTAATTAGGTCTCTTATTTTTTTAGAAACAAGTTTTTGATTTCTCCATAGCTTGTATTTTACCAGTATCTTTTTTGCGTCCTTAAAAGTGGTCGGATCGGGAACAGTAGGACCTGAGGCAATTACATCAATTTTATCTTCAACCACATCTGACAGAATCAGTGTCAGTACTGGAAATTTTTTATTAATTATACTTGCGAGTTTACCACCCTTAATTTTAGAAAGATGTTTTCTAACAATATTCATTTCATCAATTGTTGCTCCTGATGAGAGGAGCTTCATAGTTATGTTCTGCTTTTCGCGTAAGGTTAAGATATCTAAGGGTAAAGGCATAAGAGCTGAAGCCCCTCCTGATAGGAACATTACAAGCAAATCATTTTTTTTAACCTTTTCCAGTAATTTCATTATTTTTTTCGTACCGAGAACTCCATTGGA
>Ga0184632_10000327_pt1 | contig 17953 bp, 15 predicted proteins | sample PLM31_50_b1_FD_133153 | JGI IMG/M metagenome (GOLD analysis project Ga0184632, IMG submission 133153) | Groundwater sediment microbial communities from an aquifer in East River, Colorado, USA - PLM3-1_50_b1 | ecosystem: Environmental > Terrestrial > Soil > Riparian zone | place: USA: East... | reverse complement strand
GCGCCGTGGCGCGGCTACATCGGGTCGCTTCCGCAGGACAACGGGCCGGGAGACGCCTGGCCGGAGTGGTTCGCCGAGCGCCGGCTGCTGCCCTACCTGCGGCAGTCGGTCGATCGAGGGGCCCTGACCGATCCCGACATGGCTGTCGTCGAGCGCCTGCTCGCTCGGATCGACCGGTACGGGCACCCGGCCGAACCCCCAGCGCGGGTGCACGGGGATCTATGGCCGGGCAATCTCCTCTGGGCAGCGGACGGCGAGGTGTGGCTTATTGACCCGGCGGCGCATGGCGGCCATCGGGAGACGGACCTGGCGCAACTCGCGCTATTCGGAGGCGCCCCGTACCTCGACCGGATCCTGGCTGCCTACGACGAGGCGTGGCCACTCGCCGACGGCTGGAGAGAGCGGATACCACTGCACCAGCTGCATCTGCTGCTCGTCCACGCGGCCCTGTTCGGGACGACGTACCGCGATGCCGTCGTCGGCGCCGCCAGCGCCGCCCTGCTCGCCCTCGGCACCTAACCCTGCCAAGATTCCGCCTCGGTTCACTCGCGTTCGCCGGTGGGGTTGCCGGGATGTCGGACCCGGGCGCTAGTGTCGAGGTATGGTGCCGGTGCAGGAGGAGTCGACGCGACCGAGCGTTCCGGGTCTGGTTGACCGGTTCGGCCGGATGGGCATGGACCTACGCGTCTCGCTGACGGACCGGTGCAACCTGCGCTGCACGTACTGCATGCCCGAGGAGGGGCTGGCCTGGCTCCCGAAGCAGACCCTGCTCACCGATGACGAGGTTGTCCATCTCGTCCGCATCGCGGTGGAGCGCCTGGGCGTCACGGAGATCCGATTCACCGGCGGGGAGCCGATGCTCCGCCCAGGCCTCGTAAAGATCGTTACTGACACCGCGGCGCTGAGCCCGCGGCCAAAGCTCTCGGTCACGACCAACGGTATCGGGCTCACCCGACTCGCTGGCGCGCTCGCAGCCGCCGGGCTCGATCGGGTCAACGTCTCCCTCGACACGCTTCGCCCGGACCGCTTCGAGGCCCTGGCCCGCCGCAGCCGTCTTGAGGACGTGCTGACCGGACTACGGACCGCCGACGAGGCGGGGCTGCGACCGGTCAAGCTCAACGCGGTGCTGATGCGCGGCATCAACGACGACGAGGCCGTCGACCTGCTGAGCTTCGCGCTTGAGCACGGGTACGAGCTGCGTTTCATCGAGCAGATGCCGCTCGATGCGCAGCACGCCTGGCGGCGGGAGGACATGGTCGCGGGCGAGGAGATTCTGGCCCAGCTGAGGTCGGTCTTCACGCTGACGCCCGACCCGCATCTGCGTGGCGCGGCACCGGCGGAGACGTGGCTCGTGGATGGATTCGTCGGCATGGATGGGGAACCGGCCAAGGTCGGCGTCATCGCCAGCGTCACCCAGCCGTTCTGCGGGGCCTGCGACCGCACCCGGCTCACCGCCGACGGCCAGGTGCGCAACTGTCTGTTCAGCGAGGACGAGACCGACTTGCGTGGCCTGGTGCGTGCCGGCGCCGACGACGAGGAGATCGCCGACGCTTGGCGGGCGGCCATGTGGGGCAAGCGGGCCGGCCACGGGATAGATGACCCGACATTCCTCCAGCCCTCGCGCCCCATGTCCGCCATCGGCGGCTGAGGCCCAGCTACTCGTTGCACCAAGACGGCGCGTGAGCAACTACCGCGCGGGCGTGGTTACGTGACGGTGCCGTACGTGCTCTCGTGGGGACCAGTGCTGGCGGTGCTCATCGCCTGCTGCATGGTGCTCGCGGTCTCCGGTCGGGCCAGGACGGCTCGGCGCCCGCTCCCTGATGCGGCAGGATGGGCTTGTGGTCACCGTGCGGTACTTCGCGGCAGCGCGAGCGGCGGCCGGCGTCCCGGAGGAGCGGGCCGAGGCGCCGACCCTCGCCGCATTGCTCAGTTCGCTCTCCAAGGCCCGGGGTGCGAACCTCGCGAGGGTCCTCGGCTCCGCCAGTTTCCTGGTCGATGGGCTCGCCTGGCAGGACCGTGAGGCCCCGTTGCCGCCGGGCGCGACGGTTGACGTGCTCCCCCCGTTTGCTGGCGGCTAAGCCCGGCGTTCGTCGTGATCAGTGTGTCTTGAGGGCTACTGGGGTGACCTCGGCGTCACTTCGATCATGCGGCCCGCGTGCGGGCTCGGATAGTGGTCCTGTTGCCGGCCCGCAGCCGGGCCAGGTAGGCGCTTTCGATCGTGCGCAGCACCTCCGTCGGACTGGCGCGGATCTGCGTCGGTGGGAAGTGCAAGACGAGCGCGCCATACTCCGCGAGCAGGTTGTGTCTGCCCATCGTTCGACGCCAGTCGTCTGGCGAGAGGTGGTGCTCTCTGGAGTCCACCTCCACCGCAATCGCAACCTCGTGGATCCAGCCGTCGGGCGTGGGCAGCAGTCGGCCATCAGCTCCGACCAGGCGCGGATTCCACAACAGTGGCGGGAGGATCCTCGACGTCCCTATGAGGGATCGGAGTTCAGCCTCGGGCGCCGACCGGACGCCCTGACCGACCTCCCCCACCACGCTGCGCAGCAGCGCACTCTTGGCCCGTGGCCCTTGCCGAAGTTCCGCGCTCAGCGCCGAGATGCTCACAATCCGCCGCTGAACCACGTCCGCTATGAGCGCTCGTATCTCGCGAAGGTCCGTGCACAGTCGTGCGGCATCACCTACCGCGCGGGCGGCCCTGCTCACCGGCACAAACCCGAACCGGGGTGGACGTGGCTCCGGACGGCCGGTGCGGTGAACCTTCACGTAATCCACCGACTTCACCTGCCGCTTCGTCGGCACCAGCACTCGTACGTACGGGTCCTTGGGCACGTAGCGGACGCCGTGGCAGCGCAACGCGGCTGCGCCGGTGAGTACGGCGCCGGGCCCCGGGTAGAGAATGGCAGCCAGGTACCGCTGCCCATTCGTGATCGCACCGCTGCTGGTGAGGTACACGCCGGGGAGCAGCCGCCGCCACCGTCCGGTCCGGACGCGCCAGCGCAGCGCGGACCTGGTGACGCCCGCAGACGCCAACTGGTCGCACCGGACGAGGCCGTCCTGCCGCGCGAGTAGCTCCTGCAGACGGCGGTTCGCGTTGTCGTGGCCCACGCGGCAGCACTGTGCGTTGGTGTAGGCCTCGCGCGCAAGCCCAACTCGCCGGCCTGTGGATAACCCGCGCCGGTCAGCGGTGATCCATGCGGTGAAAGGGTTGTGATAGCAGCCCTACCGTCACGTTGATCAAAGCGACGAGCTCAGGCGCGGCTCAGTCCGGCCAGGTACGTTTGCGCTCGGGAGGTCAGGGGTGGGGCAGGCGTTGTTGTTTCTCGGTGCGGCGTTCACGGTGGTTGCGTTGGTCCACTACTACCTGTGGCGGCGTCTGGTACGAAGCACCACCCGCACGAAGCGCGGTCGGCGTTTCGGAACGTGGGTGCTCGTGGGCCTGTCGGCGCTTGTTGTGGCCACCTTCGTGGGCAGCCGGGTGTTCGGACACGGGCTCGCGGTGATCCTGTCCTGGCCGGGCTATCTCTGGCTCGCCGTCATGTTCTACCTGCTCATAGCGCTCGCGTTGCTGGAACTCCCGGCGCTGCTGGGGCGATTCCTCCTACGTCGCAGAGCGGTCAAGATCGCACCTGCCCGCGAGCGGGCGCTCGTCGGCGCACTTGCCCTCCCCGCCGATCAAGGAGCTCAGCCCGCCTTGCCTCCCGATCAAGGAGCAATGGCCGCGGATCGGAGATCAAACCACGGTCAAGGCTTCTTGATCGACGGGGAGGGCGTGGCGGCGGGCGGGGTGGCGGGCGTGGCGGCGGGCCGGGCGGACGAGGAGAACGTGAGCCGGCGGCTGTTTCTCGCCCGAGCGGTGGCGATCACTGCAGGGCTGGCATCGGTGGGGGTGGTGACCGCGGGGGTCGGCTCGGCTATGGGGCCGCCGCAGCTCAAGCGAGTGCAGATCCCGCTGGCCAAACTGCCCCGTAGCGCGGATGGCCTTCGCATCGCCCTGGTGGCTGACATCCATCTCGGTCCGCTGCGCGGGGTCTCCCATACCCGGCGCATCGTGGACATGGTCAATGGGCTGGACGCCGATCTCATCGCGGTCGTGGGCGATCTGGTGGACGGATCCGTTGCTGAGCTGGGTGCCGCCGCGGCTCCGCTTCGTGATCTGCGCAGTAGGCACGGCGCCTTCTTCGTGACCGGTAACCATGAGTACTACTCCGGTTACGAGGAGTGGAACGACGAGGTCGCGCGCCTCGGGGTACGTCCTTTGCGCAACGAGTGGCTGGAGATCTCGGGCGGCATCGACCTCGCCGGCGTGAACGACGTCACTGGGCAGTCCTATGGGGATGGTCCGGACTTCGATAAGGCATTGGCGGGCCGAGACCCGTCGCGACTTGTGGTCATGCTCGCTCACCAACCGATCCAGGCCGCGGGCGCCGCGGCTCGTGGCGTGGATCTCCAGTTGTCCGGCCACACCCACGGCGGGCAGATGGTGCCGTTCAACCTGATCGTGAAGCTCGCCCAACAGCCCGTGGTCAGCGGTCTGGGCGAGGTCGACGGGATGCCGGTGTATGTCACGAATGGAGCCGGTTTCTGGGGACCGCCGGTACGAGTAGGCGCGCCCCCGGACATCACGCTCGTCCAGCTTCGCGCGCCTTAGCCGTCAGGCGCTATCCCAGTCCAGCACCGTGACCGTCGCAGGGCCGACCATGGCCGCTCGCGTGGCCGCCACGTCAACGCCGACCGGATAGGGCAAGATGCGCTGCGTGCGACTGCCGTCAGGAGAGCCATCGATCGAGCCTTGGATCGCCGACCTGCATATCCACTCGAAGTACTCCCGAGCCTGCAGTCGCGACCTTGAGTTGGAGAACTTGGCCTGGTGGGCTCAACGGAAGGGGATCACGCTGCTGGGCACGGGAGACTTCACCCATCCCGGTTGGTACGACCACCTGAGCCAGAATCTCCATCCCGCCGAGCCTGGCCTATTTTGCCTCGCCCCGGAGCGAGAGGCCGACATCGCCCGCAAGCTGCCACCGAGCGTGCATGCCCCGGTGCGGTTCATGCTCTCGGTGGAGATCTCCACCATCTACAAGCGCGACGAGCGGACCCGAAAAGTGCACCACCTCATTTACCTACCCGACTTCGCGGCTGTCGCGCGCTTCAACGCACGGCTCGGCCATGGCCCGGGCGGGCTAGGCGGCAATCTCGGCTCGGACGGTCGGCCAATTCTCGGCCTTGACTCGCGCGACCTACTAGAGATCACCCTGGAGGCCAGCCCCGACGGGTTCCTCGTTCCGGCCCACATCTGGACGCCGTGGTTCTCCGCGCTCGGCTCGAAGTCCGGCTTCGACACGATCGCGGACTGCTACGCGGACCTCGCCGACCACATCCACGCCGTCGAGACGGGGCTCAGCTCGGATCCGGCGATGAACTGGCGGGTCGCCAGCCTGGATCGCTACCAGCTCGTGTCCAACTCGGACGCCCACTCGCCACAGGCGCTTGCCCGGGAGGCGACCGAGCTCACCGCAGAGGTGGACTACTTCGCTGTGAAGCGCGCCCTCGAGACCGGCGATGGGCTACGTGGCACGGTCGAGTTCTTTCCCGAGGAGGGCAAGTACCACGCGGACGGACACCGTGCCTGCGGAGTGTGTTGGGATCCGCACCGGACCCGCGAGGCCGGTGGCCGGTGCCCCGAGTGCGGCAAGCCGCTCACCGTGGGGGTGCTGCACCGCGTCGAGGAGTTGGCCGATCGGCCGCCGGACTACCGGCCCGCGGACCGGCCGGCGGTGACGCACCTGATCCAGCTCAACGAGGTCATCGGCGAGATCTATGGCGTGGGCGCGCGGAGCAAGCGCGTTGAGGGACTGATCGCCACGCTCGTGGCTTCCCTTGGGTCCGAATTGGACATCCTGACGCGCACGGCTGTCGACGACGTGGTGCGTGTCGGTGGCGAGCTCCTGGGGGAGGCGATCGCGCGCCTGCGCCGGGGGGAGGTTCGGCGGCGGCCCGGGTACGACGGTGAGTATGGTGTCATCGGCCTCTTCGAGCCGGGGGAGCTGGGCCTGTCGTACCCGCGCTCAGGCAGCGATGTCCTCTTCGATGTCCCCCCGGCCGCGCCACGGAAGGCCACCCCGCCGAGGCCCCGTGCGCCACGCCGGCCGCCCGCGGTGTCCGCGCCGCCGCCGCCGCTCGCCACCGCCGTTTCCCCACACCGGCCGTGGGAACCGATGTTGGCCGGGATGGAGGAGGTCGGCACCGGGCTGCTGGACCGGCTCGACGCCCTGCAGCGGGTGGCGGCGTCCGCCCCCGGTGGACCACTGCTCGTGGTCGCTGGTCCTGGAACGGGCAAGACTCGAACGCTCACCCATCGCATCGCCTATCTCTGCGCCGAGCTGCACGTGGCTCCCGCGCAGTGCCTGGCGATCACGTTCACCCGTCGGGCCGCGGAGGAGATGCGCTCCCGTCTGGAGGGGCTGCTCGGTACCGAGGCCGAACGGGTTACCGTTGCCACGTTCCACGCGCTGGGGTCGCAGATCCTGCGCGAGAACGCGGCCTCGGTCGGGCTGCGCCCGGGCTTCGCCATCGCCGATGACGCCCAGCGCGCGGCCGTGCGGGCCACGACGGCGGGGGACCGGGAGGCGTACGCGAAGTTGCTGCGAGAGCGGAACCTCGTCGACCTGGACGAGCTCATCGCCCTGCCGGTGAAGCTGCTCCGAGATGATCCGGATCTGGCCGACCGCTACCACGCACGGTGGACGTGGCTCTTCGTCGATGAGTACCAGGACGTCGACGCGACCCAGTACGAGCTGCTTCGCCTGCTCGTGCCGCAGGGCGGCAACATTTGCGCGATCGGGGACCCGGACCAGGCGATCTACTCATTCCGGGGCGCCGATGTGGGCTTCTTCCTTCGCTTTGCACAGGACTTCGCCGACGCCAGAATGGTGCGGCTGACCCGCAACTACCGCTCGTCCGCCCCCATCATCGCGGCGGCGTCACAGGCCATCGCCCCGACGTCGCTGGTCCGTGGCCGCCGCCTCGAGCCCGCCCGGCTGGATCCCGAGGCTCCGGTGCTGGGCCTGCACGCCGCGGCCAACGCTTCCGGAGAGGCGGACTGGGTCGCGAAGACGATCGACGAGCTCGTGGGTGGAGTCTCGCATCGCTCGTTCGACTCCGGGCGGGTCGACTCGCGGTCAGGCGTCCACGGCGGTCTGTCCTTTGCGGACATCGCGGTGCTCTACCGCACGGATGCGCAGGCGGCACCGATCGTGGAGGCGCTCACCCGGGCGGGTGTGCCGGTTCAGAAGCGCTCACACGACCGGCTCGCCGACCGGCGCGCGGTCGCAGCGATCGCCCGGGAGCTGAGATTCGAGGGCTCCACGACCGCCGAGGGAGGACTCGCTGAGTGGGTCCGGGCCGCGGGGCGCGCATTGGCGTCCGGCCGGCCGCGACTGTTCGAGCCAGATGGAGCCGCGCCCGCATTGGTGTCCGAAGTGGACGTCTTCTCTGCGGTGGAGCTTCTGCTGCCGCTCGCCGCGCGTTGCGGGGAGGATCTGGAGTCGTTCCTCCAGGCGCTGGCCACCGGTGCTGAGGTGGATGCGCTCGATCCCCGGTCGCAGGCGGTGACACTGCTGACGCTGCACGCGGCGAAGGGCCTGGAGTGGCCCGTTGTGTTCCTGGTGGGTTGCGAGGACGGCCTGCTTCCGCTTCGGTTCCCAGGCTCTGCTCCCACGGAGGAAGCGGTAGCTGAGGAGCGCCGCCTGTTCTTCGTCGGGCTGACCAGGGCGCAGAGCCGGCTCTTCCTTTCGCATGCGGCGCGCCGTCAACGCTACGGCGTCGCGCACCAGCCCAGTCGGACGCCATTCCTCGACGCCGTCGACCCAGGTCTGCTCGAGCGGCTCGGCGCAGCCGCCGAGAAGCCGGAACTCCCCCGTCACCGCCAACTCCGACTCCTCTGACCGCCCCCTCGATGGCTATCCAACGGCTCGGTGGCGGCACCCTTCGGCCGTTCGGTTGAGACCACGAGGGCGACGCCGGCAATGACCGTGGCCGCCGCGAATAGCACCTGAACGGTGAGAGCTTCCCCGACGAGGAGCGCCCCCAGGGCGAGCGCGATCACCGGGTTGACGTACGCGTAGGTCGACACGAGCGAGATCGGTGCGTGGTGCAGCAGCCAGACGTACGAGGTGTACGCGACGATCGACCCGGCCACGATGAGATACCCCAGTGCCAACCATGCCTTCGCCGGCACGTCCGGCACCGCCCACGGCGCGGGCTCGCCACGCCCGATCGCGATCACCGTCATGGACGCCGCGCCCGCGAACATCTGGTAAACGCTCGCGACGAACGGATCCTCCGGCATCGGCAGCCACCGCGTCGCGAACGAGCCAACGGACCAGCAGGTCACTGCGATCAGAACGAGCAGGCCGCCGACCACGGGAATGGCGTCCGCCGCCGGGCCCGAACCGATGCTGAGGCCCAGGCCGGGGAGGAAGAGCGCGGCCAAACCGACCAGGCCGATCACCACGCCGCCGACGGTCGCCAGGCGTGGTCGGTCGCCGGTCGCGGCCCGAAGGATCACCAGGAGAAGCGGGTTCAGCGCGACAAGCAGCGCCGCGACGCCCGAGGGCAGGGCGAAGTCGGGCGACTCGGCGAGGACCACAAGGCCGTTGCCGACCGCGAGGAGCATGATGCCGACGAAAGCTGAGGCGGCAAGTTGGCGCCAGGTGACCCGCAGGCAGCGGAGTCCGCGGGCCGCCGCGAGGATCGCCGAGAGAAGGATGCCGGCGATCGTGAAGCGTGCCGCGGCCGAGCCGAACGCCGGCAGAGACTCGGCGACGACGCGGATCCCGAGATACGTCGAACCCCAGATGACGTAGACGATGGCCAGCGCACCCCACACCAGCGCAGGCCGTGGTTTAGGTCGGGTTGGCGACATTTGGCCCGAAGCTTCGGGCGTCGTGCCTGGTAGCGGCGGGGTGGGCGCAACTTTGGGGTGGGATGGCATGACACCCTCACGCTACGGTGAGCGCGGTACCGCGCCGGGGCCGGGGTTGATCTCAACCTGTCCACGGCGGAACCTGCTCCGAAGTACTACTAGCGCCAATGCGCGAATATTGGTGGGGATTGCTGGCGTGGCCAGGAGGAGAGATGTCGACGAACCAGCCGCCGGGCGGGCAACAGCCGGAGGGCACACCCGCGTACGCGCAGCCGCAGGATCCGTGGGCCGGTGGCTACGACCCGGGCCATGTCTCTGTCCCGACCGATCCCATCCCCCAGCAGTACGACCCCTACGCCCAAGGGGCTCAGGGCGAGGTCTGGTCACAACCGACGGTGGCACAGGGCGGTCCGTACGGTTATGTGCCCCAGCAGCCGCAGAAGAGCAAGGCTGGCGTGATCATCCTTATCTTCTTGGTCGTGCTCCTGCTCGGCGGGGGTGGCGGCTTCGGGGCGTGGTACATCCTCAAGGGCCCCGGCAGTGTGAATCCGACCACCACACCGACAACCACGACGCCCGCCGCTGTGATCACGTGCCCCGTGTCGGCCGCAGCCGGCTCGTTCGACCCGTGCTCGGTCAAGCAGGGCGACTGTCTCTTCAACAACGGCACGGCAGCCGACCCCGACCTCAAGATCGTTGAATGTTCCACGGCGAAGTCCTACAAGGTCATCAAGGTCTCCAAGGGGGCGGCCATCCTCGAAGGACCCGGCGATCGCTTCGACAAGGACACGACCAGCGTGAAGGAGTGCGCGGGCACCAACTACGACACCTGGTACGGGTACCAGGACGCCACCGACGACAAGAAGGACGTCTTCCTCTGCATGACGAACAACACGTAACTCACCGGGCCGATCGCAGTACGTTCCAGATGCCAGGGTCCTCACCACCGAGGCGCCAGAGCACGACCTGGGTCACGCCGTAATGGCGCGCGATGTCGATCTTGGCAGAGAGGCTGCGTGCGCTCTCGTACCACACGACGTGGCGGCGTCCCTGGCCGTCGGTGTACTGCAGCGAGGGCGACGCGGTCTCGGCATCCCAGCGCTCCTGTCCACCCCGGTTCCGCACCAGATCCTGTACGTCCGCCCACTGCACGGCAACACCGTCGGACTCACCGGCGGTCCAGTCGTAGCCGTACGTGCCCACGCCAAGGACGACGCGATCCGGCGCCACCAAGGCGACGGCCAGCTTGAGCACCTGATCGACCCAACGCCGAGGGGCGATGGTTCCGGGCGGTGAGTTTGCTGACGAGTAGTCGTACGCCATGACCCGGATCTGGTCGGCCGACTCGCCGAGTGCGCGCCAGTCCTGCGCCTGAGCCCCGCTCCACCCCCCGGGCTCGCTGGTCTTGGCGTGGACGGTCACGCTCAGCCGAGCCCCAGCCCCGTGCAGCGCGGTCGCGAGCTCACGGACGAACGTGCTGTACACCGCCCGGCTGGTAGCCGGTAGCGACTCATAGTCCAGATCGATGCCCGGCCATCCGTGGGAGCGGGCAAGGTCGACGATTGCCGCGATGTGGCGCTCTCGTAGTCCTGGATCGGTGATGATGGTCCGGATCAGAGCGCCGTCCCAGCTGCCGTTGCGGAAATTCGAGATCGACGGAACCACGTCGAGGTCGCGTGAAGAGGCCTCCTTCGCCACGGCAGCCACCGACGCCTCCGCCTCCGGCGACGCGTAAACCAGGCCGCCGTCGTCCGTCGGTTGGAACCAGACCGGACTCACCGCGGTGACAGCGCCCCAGCCGACCGCGGCGAGGCTGCGGGCGTCCCACGGCACAACGTAACCGGCGACTGTTAGCGTCGGCGCCGGGTCACGCATCGGTGAGGTCCCGCATCCCGCGACCGCAATCGCCATGATCACCACCGCGACGCCGAACCACCTCATGTTGGAGCCTTGACATCCTGAGGCTGCGATGCGCGCACGGTCCCGGTTCGCTGCAGCTTGTTCCAGCCCGACCGCGTCCCCCGAAGCGCGACGAGGGTCGACTTATAGAGCAGGTACGCCCGAAGCGGTTCGGCGATCAATCGATAGAGCGGCACCATGAGCAGGTGGCCCATGCGTTCACGGCACAGCAGGATGCCGGCCAGCGCTTGAACGAAATGTACGGCCAGTAGGAGCGCCCCGAACAGGAGCAGCATGCGCGGACCTTGCTGCTGAATCGTCATAAAGGCCATCAGGTATACGAATGGCAGAAACACCACGGGCAGCAGGATGGAGACCGCCGCGGTTGGCAACGTCAGCATCCCCAGCCAGCCGAAGCGTCGCTTGAACAGCATCGAACGGTGCTTCCACAGGGCCTGGATGTTGCCGTACATCCACCGATGTCGTTGACGCGTCAACGCCCGCCACGTCTCCGGTGCCTCTGTGTGGCACTCCGCCAGGTTGTCCTGGGTCACCTGGTAGTGGCTGCGCTGCAGCTCTAGGGCGAGATCACTGTCCTCCGCCAGCGTCGCCGACGAGTATCCACCCACGCTGAGCACCGCGTCCCGGCGCCATGCCGCGCAGGCGCCCGGCACGACCGTCATCGCGTGCAGTAGGTCCTGCGCCGCACGGTCGACGCCGATCTGAGTTAGGTACTCCAGGGCCTGCCAGCGGGTCAACAGATTCCGCCGATTGCCAACCTTGACCGTCCCCGCGACCGCGCCCAGCCGGCCCCCCGGATCCAGGGTGAAATGGCGGGCGAGGCAGCCGACGGTGGTAGGCGTGAACACTGTGTCCGCGTCGCCGGTGACGACGATCTCTGCGCGGGCCTGGGCGAAACCAAGGTTCAACGCGACAGCCTTGCCCGACTTCGGCTGGCGCAGCAGCCGGACTCTGTCGTCGCCCGCGGCCACCTCCTCGACCACCTCGGCCGTGCGATCCGTTGAGCCGTCGTCGACCACGATCACCTCGACCATGTTGCGGTACTGCGTGCCGCACAGCGACCGCAGCGTCCTGGCGATGACGCGCTCCTCGTTGAAGGCCGGAACCACGACGGACAACGGAGGTCCGTCTCGTGCGGTTGGCAGGCGTCTGAACCTGCGCCGGTGCCGGACCCGGCGACCGGTCGCCAGCACCACGTTGACCAGCCCGCCGACCACGACATAGAAGATCGCCAGGACGAAAAGGAACTGTAGGAGTGAGTTGGGCCAGATCCACATGGCCTGGTGTGCCCAGAGCGTCTCGCGATCCCACACCGTCGGTGCATACGGCGACGTCCCTTCGGAGATCTCCGGACTGACCTGAGGCAGCGAGTGGAAGCTGTACCCGTGCGCCTTGGCCCACGGGATGAGTCGCTCGAGGTACGCCAGCGTTTCGGCGCGGTTGCCGCCACCGTCATGGAGCAAGATCGTGATGTTGTCCATCGTGGTCGGCGGCAGGGGTATGGGCGCGGAGGGTCGCGTCGCGGGGTCGCCGTACATCCAGTCGTTCGTGTCGAAGTCGTCAACGGAAACGAGGTAGCCCATCCGCTCCGCCTCAGCGAGCACCGCCGCGTCGTGTCCCTCCCACGGGCCGTCGCCCGCGTACGGTGGCCGGAAGAGACTCGTGCGTGTGCCGGTGGTGGCCGTGATCACCCGGTCGGTCAGAACGAGCTCCCGTTCCATTGACGTCGGTGTCAACACGGAGTGGGTCATCGTGTGGTTCGCGACCGTGTGCCCCTCCCGGACTGCTCGGCTCACGAGGTCCGGATGCCGGACCACCTCGGCGCCGACCACAAAGAATGTGGCCGGGACCTTGTGCCGGCTGAGCAGGTCAAGGATCGGGGGGGTCCAGGCAGTGCTGGGACCATCGTCAAAGGTCAGCGAGATGGTCTTGTGAGCGGCATGGCTGTATCCGTACCGCTGAACCGCGTATGGGCTGCCCATGGTGGAGGCCGCATCTGCCCGCGATAGCGCTCCCAGCGTGCGGTTGCTGAGCGGGTCAACCGCGACCGGGCGGCCGTACAGATGGCTCTGCACCTGCACCAACCGCACCAACGGTCCAGTGCCAACACTAGGGATGCCGTCCATCTCGCTGAGGCCCGGCGGCGCGCCCGTATTGGTGCCCGGGGAGCGAGGGGGCCGGTGCACCGGCCCCCAAGAAACTCCGATCGTCAGCGCCAGTACGGTAACCCCCGACAACGCCAACCTCTTGACGCGGCGCCATCGGCGGCCGGTCGGATCGAAGAAGACAAGCTCCGAAGATGTGGACATAACGCTCGCGTTGCCGCGACCCCCCGTGCGTAAACACTGCGCCAGCTGTCGCCCGACCCTAACAATCCGTAATCGCGGTCGCGACGCTAAGTGCGTGATCCCGAACCGGACAATGTGCCTGCAGCAGGGCTTACGGGGCGTTGACCCACTCGTCGGTGCCGTCGGCGAAGATCTGGTGCTTCCACACCGGGAGGCGGGCCTTGACCTCATCGACGAGGCGCCCGCAGAGCGCGAACGCCTCCGCGCGGTGCGCCGTCGACACGGCCGCGGCGATCGCGACGTCTCCGACCGCGAGCTCGCCGACCCGGTGGGAGACCGCAACCGCATACACCGCCGGGTCCTTGGCGATCTCCCCGGCGACCTCGGCCAGCACCGCCTCCGCGCTGGGATGGGCCTCGTAGACGAGCCGTGCCACGGAACGTCCGGCGTCGTGGTCGCGGACCACCCCGGCAAACGAGACGACCGCCCCCGCCGCCGGGTGAGCGACGAGGGCCTCGTGCGCCGCGACGTCGAGGGGCGTCGCCGTCAGGGCGGAGTGCAGCGTCACGGCCGGCCCCCACTCAGCAAGGGCAGCGGTACGAAGGAGACGTGTGAACCCGCCGATCCCTCCGTTCCGGGTTCGATGACCGCGAAGCCGTCCGCCCGCGCCAGCCCGCGGAGCATGGCCGATCCCGAATGCTCGAGCGGGTAGGCGAACCCGGACGGCTCGATGCGAACAAGCGCCAGGTGCGTGTGGTCGCCCCGACCCGGGATGTGTTCGCCCAGCGTCACCTGCTGCCGCGGAGGTTCGGGCCGGCCGGCCAAACCCGCCAGCAGAGGCACTACGAGCGAGACGAGGGCAACGATCGCCGACTGCGGGTTGCCGGGCAAACCGGCGACGAACTTCGACCGGCCACCTGCGGCCGCCGCAGGTAGCTCGGCTAGGAGCATCGGGAAGCCGGGGCGCACGGCCACGGTGTTGGCCACATACCGAGCACCCAAGGCGGCCAGCGCCGGGTGCAGATGGTCGACCGGTCCATGCATGGTGCCGCCGGTCGTGCAGACGACATTCGCGTGTGTCAAGGCATCCTCGATGGCCGCGATGTGCGCATCCAGGGTGTCCTCGATGGGCCCGCGGGGGTCGAAGCCGGATACCGGATCGGCGCCGAGCCGGTGTAGCCAACCAGGCACCTGGGGGCCGAGCGCGTCGCGAACCCGACCCTGGCCGGGTGGTCCGTACGTCAGCAGTTCGTCGCCGAAGACGACGACCGCCACCCGCGCGCCCGGGATGGCGGGCAGTGTGTCATAGCCGCACGCCGCCGCGAGCCCGACGACGCCCGGGGTTATCGGGGTGCCGGCCGAGAACAGGTCCTCGCCCTTGGACGCCTCGTCCCCCGGTTCGCGCCAGTCCGGCATGGGTCTGGGTCGACCGCTTACCCGCCCATCGGAGCCGAGTTCCGCGTCCTCGGTGCGGATGATTTGTTCGGTGCCCTCAGGCACCATCGCGCCGGTGGCAATCTCGACCGCGTATCCGTCAGCGATGGGATCAGGCACAGATCCCGCGAGCACCCGGCCGACGATCCGCCACGGGCCGCGACCCCGCGCGGCGTATCCGTCCACACTGGAGGTCGCGAAGGCCGGTAGGTCGGTCAGCGTCGTCAGCGCCGACGCGAGGGTGAGCCGGTCGGCCTGCCCGAGCGGAACCTCCACCGGATCGGGCATCGCTCTCCGCCCGGCGGCGTAGGCGGCGGCCCGAGCCGCGGTCCATGCCATCGCCTGTTCGGATGTCACGAACCCGACCCTATCGCTCACGCGTGATCACCGCCCCTGAGCTGTTCTACAGCGTGGGCGAGGATGGGGCTCAGCACAGCGAGTCCGTCGCGGGCGCCGCCGGTAGACCCCGGCAGGTTGACGATCAAGGTGCGCCCGGCAACGCCAGCGAGGCCGCGAGAGAGCGCGGACGTCGGCACCCGGTCGCGCGAGTACGCCCGGACGGCCTCCGCGATGCCGGGGATCTCGTAGTCGAGGAGTGGCCGGGTCACATCCGGTGTCCGGTCCGTCGGCGTAATGCCGGTACCGCCGCTGGTGACCACGGCGTCGACGCCGTCAGCGACCGCCGCACGCACCGCCTCCCCCACCGGTTCGCCGTCGGGGACCACGACGGGGTCGTCCACCTCGAAGCCGAGTTGGCGGAGCCCGGAGACCAGGATCGGTCCGCTCGAGTCCGCGTACACGCCGGCCCACGCCCGGTTCGACGCGACAATGACCCGTGCCCTCATGGTCAGTCGCCCCGCACCCATAGGCCGGTCTTACCGCCCTCCTTACGCAGCACCCGTACCCCGTCGATCAACGCCGCCGGATCCACCGCCTTGACCATGTCGATCAGGGCCAGACCCGCGATCGCGACCGCGGTCAGGGCCTCCATCTCCACACCCGTACGGTCGGCGGTGCGCACCGTGGCGGTGATCTCCACGGCATCGTCGGTCAATTCCAGTGCCACCTCGACCCCGTGCAGCGCGATGGGGTGGCACAGCGGTACGAGGTCCGGCGTTCTCTTCGCGCCCATGATCCCGGCGAGCCGCGCGACCGCGAGCGCATCCCCCTTCGGCAGCGCGTCCTGGCGCAGCAGCGAGATCACCTCGGCGGTGGTGCGCACCGAGCCGGCGGCCACCGCCTGTCGTACCGTCACGTCCTTGCCCGACACGTCCACCATCCGAGCGGCGCCGGACGCGTCCACATGGGTAAGCTCCACGCTCCGATCGTTCACGGGCCCGAGGGTACGCCCGAGGCGGGGCTCACCGCGCCGTCGACAAGCTCGCCGGCAGACTAGAGCCCGATGCTGTGGTTCTTGATCGCTTCGTTCGTGATCGTGTTGGTCGCCTCCGCCGTGCAGGCCGTCACCGGATTCGGGTTCGCCCTGCTGGCGGTGCCTTTGCTCGCGACAGTGGCGGACGCGCCGACGGCCGTGGTGGGCACCTCCGTGGTCGGCCTGGTACCCACCTTGGTGACCGCGGTTCGTGATCAGGGCAGCGTTGCCTGGCGAGCGGTGTGGTTGCTGCTCACCGCCGCGGTCTTCGGGATGCCCGTGGGCCTGGTGATCCTTCGTACCGCACCCGAGTCGGTGCTGATCGTGTTGATCGCTGCTGTGGTGGTCGGTTGCACGTTGATCGTGTGGCGCCCACCACCGCTGCCCCGGTTCGCGATCAGCAATCATCGGGTTGCCCTCGGCGCGGTCGGCGTCCTCACCGGGGTGCTGACGACGTCGACAGGGACCAACGGGCCACCGTTGGTGGCTGCCTTTACCGCGCTCGGATTTGCGCCACGGGCGCTCCGAGCCACGCTCGCGGCCGTCTTCCTCGGCACCGGCGTGATCGGCGCCGCCGGCTTTGTGATCGCCGGCGCCGTCACCGAGCGGGCCAGCCTCGTCGCTCTTGTTGGCCTGCCGGCGGCGGTGCTGGGCTGGCTGGCTGGAGATCGCCTCTTCGCGCGCCTCAACGGCGAGACTTTTCGCCGCGTCCTGCTGGCCGCATTGGTGGCATGTTGCCTGGTCTCGGTGGGCCGGGTCGTCGTCGGGTGAGCCGACGGGGTGGTACGTCACGGACTCGGCCTCCGCTGGGTCGGTATGGTGAGGCCGACCAAGGAGGAGCGCGGTGACCAGCAACGCCACAAAGCCGGCGGAGGCGAAGCTCTACGACGACCCCGCCGCCACGGATCTGTCGGCCAAGGTGAGCGAGGCGTGGGCCGACTTCGGCCGCGCGCTCGCCGAAGCGCTGCCCACCTTGAAGGCCGGCACCACGCTGGCACTCACGCTCGACCCGACCGCGGCCGGGGTCGGCGAGGCGGTGTACGCCGTGAGCGTGACTCCGGCCGACGGGAACGAGCTTCGCGCGTATGCGGTCAGCAACGCGATGCTTCCGCCCGATCACCGCCTGTCCCGTACCACGGTGGGTGAGCTGGTCGCCCTCGGGTGGTCACCGCCGGGAGTCATGGCGGGTGGTGACGAGCGGTTCGGTCTGCATCTCCCCATGGATCAGGCGCCCCGCCTCGCGGCGATCGTCAGCCGGACGTTGCGCGACGCTTACGGCACGCCGCATCCGGCATTTCTCGTCTATGCGGCGGAATCGAGCGACGAACAGCCTGTCGACGTGCCGGCGCTCGGGGCGGCCCGCCCGGTGCCCGCGGGCGGCGAGGGGCTACCCACGGTGGGTCGGGTTGACCTCGATGCCCTGCCCTTGCCGGACAAGGTCGCCGCCGTGATCGGCGCCATGCTCAAAACCTCGCCAGAGAGTTTGCCGGTCGACAAGGACGGCGACATCGGCATCCGGTCCGGTTCCGCGATGGTCTTTGTGCGGGTCCGCGACAATCCGCCGCTCGTAGATGTCTTCTCGCCTGTGCTTACCGAGGTCGACGCGAACGAGCAGCTCTACGTGAAGCTGTCCGAGCTGACCCACCGGATGCCGATTGGGCGGCTCTACTGCACCGGTGAGACGGTGTGGGCATCGGTGCCCGTCTTCGGCCGTGATTTCCAGGCGACCCACCTGATGCTCGCGGTCCAGGTGATGACCGGGTTGGCCGATGAGCTCGATGACCGGCTCCACGGCGAGTTCGGCGGGAAGCGTTTCTTCGTCGACGGTGACCAGACCGGCGCACAGCCCAACGACGACAACCGCACCGGCATGTACCTCTAACCGCGTCGATCTGGGGCGCAGCCGGGTGAGTTGATCTCCAACAACGCGACTGGGCCCTAGATCGACGGGGCGGCTTAGTTGAACGGTATCCAGGCCAGGTTGACGAGGCTACGCGAGTCGGTCGCCATCAG
>Ga0184632_10000326_pt1 | contig 17954 bp, 23 predicted proteins | sample PLM31_50_b1_FD_133153 | JGI IMG/M metagenome (GOLD analysis project Ga0184632, IMG submission 133153) | Groundwater sediment microbial communities from an aquifer in East River, Colorado, USA - PLM3-1_50_b1 | ecosystem: Environmental > Terrestrial > Soil > Riparian zone | place: USA: East... | reverse complement strand
GGGAAGTCTATTTTGCGGACCTGCCATTGGGCATCCTGGATGCCAGGCTGGGCAAAATCCTGCGTCCCAGGGCTACATGAGGTGTAAACCATGTGCCCGGTTTCAAACGTAAACGATGTGCCCGTATCAACAGTTTTGCCGAAGGTGTCACCCGTTTCGGCACTCGTAATAGGAATCCGAGAAACCACGGCGTACCGCGAGAGATGCCTTGACGACCAGTGACACCGCCAAGCCCGGCGAGCTCTTCCTCGACTATCTCAATGGTCCGGACGTAGCTGCGCTCGCCTTGACCGACGATGAGATCCTGATGGCGGTCGAGGCCGGCCTCGACGCGCAGGGTCGCGGCGCTACCGTGATCGAGCCGCGGATGCACCTGGTGCCGGGCGCCGACATTCACGGCCATTTCAACGTTCTGCGTGGTTACGTCGCACCGCTGGCGCTGGCCGGCGTGAAGGTCGTCGGCGATTACGTCGACAACTACCAACACGGGCTACCCTCGGAAATGGGGCTGCTCAATCTCTTCGATCCGACCACTGGACAACCCGTCGCGATCGTCGACGCCGCCGGACTCACCGACATGCGCACGGGTGCTGTCACTGCGTTGGGCGCCAAATATCTCGCGCGCAAGGATAGCCGCGTGTTGGCGCACATCGGCGCGCGCGGCACTGCTTATTGGAACGTGCGCCTGCTCGATCATCTTTTCGGCTTTGACGAGATCCGCGTCCATTCGCGCCGGCCGGAGAGCCGCAACAGATTTGCCGAGCGCCTCGCACGCGATCTGCGCAAGCCCGTGATCGCCACCGACGACTGGGAGTCCTGCGTCAACGGCGCCGACATCGTCGTCGAGGCGTCGCGTCTCGTGCAGCCGCAGCCGCTCCTCAAGACCGCATGGATCAAGCGCGGTGCGTTCGTCGTTCCTTATGGCACGATGAGCGCGGTCGAGCTCTCCCTCACCGACATCATGGACAAGATGGTCGTCGACGATTGGGGACAGTGCAAGGCCGGCCCGTTCGGAAGCCTGCGCGCGCATGTGGAAGCAGGAAGACTTTCCGAGCGCACGTTACATGCGGAACTGGGTGAAATCGTCGCCGGAAGCAAGCGCGGCCGCGAGCGCGACGACGAGACGATTCTGCTGTGGCACCGCGGGCTGTCGCTCTCGGATATCGCGCTCGGCCACGCGATGCTGCAGAAGGCGCGGGCGAAGGGGATTGGGCAGCGATTGCGGTATCGCTGAGCGCGTGGGCGAGGGTTACTGAGGAATACTTGAATACATGACAACTTCTCCGTCGTCCCCGCGAAGGCGCACGCGCGTTCGCGGGGACGACGAAAGTAGTGGATACGCCGTCACTCACCCGGTAATCGTCAGTAAATCTTGATGTTCGCCAACGCGCGCATGTACGCGATCAATCCGACGGTGGCGGCCGCGTGGCGCGCATTGCTGGAATGGGTCGCGACGCGCGCCGAAGTCGACTTCGAGGTCATCGATTATCCGGCGCCCGCGCCGCTGTCAGCGCTCTGGGCACGCCCCGACGCCGCGTGCGTGTTCATGTGCGGCTATCCGCTGTCGCAGGCGCAGCCGCAACCGCGCGTCCTTGCCGCGCCGGTGCCCAGTCCGCACCGATATGGCGGCAAACCTGTTTACTGGACCGACATCATCGTGCCGATCGACTCGCCGATCACGCGGCTGGAAGAGACCTTTGGCCATCGGTTTGCATTCACGACCGAGGATTCCCAATCCGGTTATCAGGCGCCGCGGCTTCTCTTCGCACGTCACGCGCACTGCGCGGCGCTGTTTGCCGCGACGGTGGGTCCGCTGGTCACCCCGCGCCGCGTCGTCGAGGCGATTCTCGCGGGGGACGCCGATGCCGGTCCTCTCGACAGCTACATGCACGATCTGCTGCGGCTGCACGAACCGGAGGTCGCGAGCCGCCTTCGCGTCGTCGCTACGACACCGGCTACACCGATCCCGCCACTGGTCGCGGCGCCCGGTATCGCGACCGCCGACACCGAGCGCATTGCCGACGCGCTGATCGCCGTCGGAGCAAGCGTTGCGCTGGAGGCAGTCTGTACGACGCTGCAACTCAAAGGATTCGCGCGCGTATCGGCGGACGACTACCGCGTCCTGCGCGTTGACGGCCAGCAGGCGGACCGACTCGGTTACAAGCGCTTGTCGTGAGCGAAAAGCCTCGGCGAACCCTGGAATTGACACCGCCCTCCGAGGCAGGAACAATGAGTCGCTTCGCTCTCGACACATCGTCCGATCCACGACTTCTGGAGGCATCCATGCCCGTTGTCCGCACGCTTCGCTTCCTTGTCGCAGCCGTCGCCGCTTGCCTGCTGGCCGCCATGCCGGCGCATGCGCAGGTTCGCGTCGGGTCGAAAAACTTCACCGAGCAGTTCGTCGTCGCCGAAATCTACGCGCAGGCGCTCGAGGCCGCTGGAATCAAGGTCGAGCGCAAAGTCAATCTTGGCGGTACGCTGATCGCGCAAAAGGCGCTCGAGGAAAAGCAGATCGATCTCTATCCGGAATACACGGGCACGATGCTGCTCGTGGTGCTGAAGGCGGAGCCGATGACCGACCAGAAGGCGGTTTACGACAAGGTCAAGGCCGAATATACGACGAAGGGGCTCGTCGTGCTCAATGAAGCTCCGATGAACAATACCTACAACATGGTCGTGCGCCCGGAGACGGCCGCCCAGTACAAGCTCGAAACGCTCTCCGATCTCGCTCGCGTCGCGAAGGAATTGAAGCTGGGTGCCGGCCCCGAATTCCGCGACCGCAAGGATGGCCTGCCGGGTCTCAAGGCGAAGTACGGCATGGAATTCAAGGAAGATCTGCAAATGGCCATCGGATTGCGCTATCAGGCGCTCTCCAACAAGCAGATCGACGTCGTCAACGGCTACGCGACCGACGGCATGATCAGTTCGCTCAAGTTGAAACGCCTCAAGGACGACAAGAATCTGTGGCCTCCGTACTACCTGGTACCGGTCGTGCGCAAGGATGCCCTCGACGCGAACCCGAAAATCGCCGAAGTGCTGAACCAGGTCAGCGCGATGATCGATGAAACCACGATGGCCGAAATGAACTACAAGGTCGATGGCGAGAAGCAGGAGCCCAAAGACGTCGCTCGCGCGTTCCTGAAGTCCAAGGGCGTCGTCCGCTGATCGCCAGCGCACATTTGTCGCCGGACGCGCCGATCACGCTGTCCGGCCACGATGCAACGATCGCCGCGGTCGTGCGCGTGGCACGTGGCGGTGCGAAGGTCGCGTTGTCCGACGGAGCGCGCGCGCAAGTGGTCGCAGCGCGCGCGGTGGTCGAGCGGCTCGCCCAATCGGATGAAGCCATCTATGGCGTCAATTCAGCGCTGGGCGCGAACACCGGCAAGCCGATTCCGCGCGACCAACTTGCCGCCTATCAGCACCGTGCGGTTCGCGCGCGCGCCGTAGGCGTGGGCCCGGTGTTCCCGACCGACGTTGTGCGCGCGATGATGTTCGCGCGCGCGGCCGGCATGGCGGCCGGCGGCTCGGGTGTATCGCCGGAGGTACTCGACGCGCTCATCGCGCTGCTGAACGCCAGCGTACACCCAGTGGTGCCGAGCAAGGGATCCATTGGCGTTGCCGACCTGGCCCCGCTCTCACATCTCGCGCTGCCGCTGTTCGGAGAAGGGTCGGCGGAATACCGCGGAGAAATTCTGGCGGGCAGCGTTGCATTGGAACGCGCCGGCTTGCGGCCGGTTGCGCTTGGCGCGAAGGATGGCATTGCGCTCATCAGCGCGAACGCGGCGACCGTGGGCCATGCCGCGCTTGTCGTGCACGATGCTTCCCGGATGCTCGACGCCTTGAGCATCGCAGCGGCATTGTCATTCGAGGGTTTTCGGGCCAATCTGAGTCCGCTCGATCCGCGCGTGCAAGCCGCGCGGCCTGCGCCGGGGCAAATCGAAATGGCTGCGCAGTTCACCTTGCTGCTTGCCGGAAGCAGCCTGCGGCAAACCGGCGCGGCCCGACGCGTGCAGGATCCGCTGTCGTTGCGCTGCGTAACGCAGGTCCACGGCGCGGCGCTGGCGGCGCTGCGCACCGCACGCGATTACGTCGAGCTTGAATTGAACAGCGCCGCCGACAGCCCGCTCGTCCTGGCCGATACAGGCGAAATGCTGTCCACCGGCAACTTCCACATCCCGGGACTCGCGCTTGCATTCGAAGCGCTGGGGCTCGCATTCGCGCATGCGGCGCTGGTGTGCGTTCAGCGTTGCCAGAAGCTGTTCAATCCCGCGCTGTCCGGCTTGCCGCTTCAATTGACGACACGCGGTCCCGAGCACTCGGGCTTTGCAACCGTGCAGAAGACGCTGACCGCGCTGTACAACGAAATCCGCCACGACGCGAGTCCCGCGACGCTCGACAGCCTGCCTGTATCGGAAGCCGTCGAGGATCACGCGCCCATGGCGCCGTACGTCGTGGCGAAGACCGCCGCGATCGTTGCGAAACTGCGATATCTTGCCGCCATCGAGCTCCTGGCCGCGGCGCAAGCCGTCGATTTGCGCGAATTGCCGCAAGCGGCGCTTGGAAAGGGTACGCAAGCGGCTTACTCCGCCGTACGCGCACGCGTGCCGCGGCTCGACGAAGATCGTCCGCTCGGACCGGACATCGAAATCATTGTTGCGCTGCTCGCTGCAGGGGGCATTGCCACCACCGATACGCTGTCGAAATGACGTGGCTCCTCAGCAACTGGGACCAAGTGCTGGTCGGCCTCTACCAGCACATCGTGATTTCCGCCACTTCGATCGGCATCGCCTTTGTGTTGTCGCTCGTCGTCGGCATCTGGGCGGCGCGGCACGATCGGGTGTTTCAATGGGCGATCGCCATCAGCGGATTGCTGTACACCATTCCGACGCTGGCCTTTCTTGCGCTGCTGATCCCGGTGGTCGGCCTGGGCAGGACCAACGCGATCATCTGCATGGTGGCGTTCTCGCTGATGATCCTCATTCGCAACGTCGCGACCGGCATCCGCGAGGTGCCGGAAGACGTCGTCGAAGCGGGACGCGGCATGGGGATGAGCCCTTTCGAGATCCTAACCCGCATCGAATTGCCGCTCGCGCTGCCCGTGATCGTGGCGGGACTGCGAATCGCGACGGTGACCGTGATCAGCGTGGCGGTGGTCGCCGCCTACGTGAATGCCGGTGGGCTCGGCACGCTCATCTTCAACGGGATCAGCAACGACCATGCGCCCAAAATCTGGACCGGCGCGCTGACCGCGTGCGCGCTTGCTGTCGCGGCCGATTACGGCCTCGCACGGCTCGAAGGCGTGGTCCGGCATCGGACCGGCTGACGATGTTGCTCGTCGAAGCCTGGCAGTTCATCGTCGACCATCCGGACCGGTTCTTCAGCGCCTTGCTGACGCATGTCGAGCTGTCGGTGGCGGCGCTTTTCTTCGCGATCGCGATCGCCGTGCCGCTTGGTGTCTGGGTCTCCGGCAAGCGCCGCGCGGCCATCACCGCCATTACCGCCGCCAATATCGGACGCACGTTGCCATCGCTGGCGGTGCTCGCGCTGGTCATGCCGGTGCTCGGCACCGGATTCGCGCCGTCGTTGTTCGCGCTGACGCTTCTCGCGCTGCCGCCGATTCTGATCAATACCTACACGGCGGTGCGGCAGGTCGATCCCGACGTCATCGATGCTGCGCGCGGCATGGGCATGACCAACGGCGAGATCGTGCGCAAAATCGAATTGCCCATGGCGGCGCCGGTCGTTTTCGCCGGCATTCGCACCGCGGCGGTGCAGGTCGTCTCCGGCGCGGTGCTCGCCGCGTATATCGGAGGCGGCGGGCTGGGCGATTTCATTACCGCGGGCATCGCGATGATGGCACTGCCGCAATTGCTGGTGGGCGCGATTCCGGCGACGATATTGTCGATCGGCGCCGATCGGCTGTTCGGCTGGCTGCAAAAGGCGCTGACGCCCGCCGGGATGCGTGCGCCATGATCGAGATCACGGCGCTCACCAAGCAGTTTCCCGGCGCGGCGCGCCCGGCGGTCGACCATCTGACGCTGACGATTCCCGAGGGCGAACTGTGCGTGCTCATCGGACCATCCGGCTGCGGCAAGACGACGACCATGCGCATCATCAACCGTATGATCGAACCCGATTCGGGCACCGTCATGGTGGGCGGCCGCAACATCATGGACGTCGATCGCGTCGAGCTTCGCCGCAGCATCGGCTACGTGATCCAGCAGATCGGGCTCTTTCCGCACTGGACGATCGCCGACAACGTCGCCACCGTGCCGCGCTTGCTGAAGTGGGACGAGGCGCGCGTGGCGCGTCGCGTCGACGAATTGCTGGCGCTTGTCGGCATGGACCCGGCGACGTATCGCGACCGCTTTCCGCGCGCGCTCTCCGGCGGGCAACGCCAGCGCGTCGGTGTCGCGCGCGCGCTTGCCGCCGATCCACCGGTGATGCTGATGGACGAGCCGTTCGGCGCGATCGACCCGATCACCCGCGCGCGGCTGCAGGGCGAATTCCTCAAGATATTGCGGGGACTCAGGAAAACTATCGTATTCGTCACGCACGACATCGACGAAGCGCTCAAGATGGGCGACCGGATCGCGATTCTGCGCGATGGCGCGCTGGTGCAATTCGGCACGCCCGAGAGCATCCTGGCCCAGCCCGAGGATGCATTCGTCGAGGCGTTCGTGGGAACCGATCGGGCGTTGAAGCGGCTGGCGCTCATTACCGCGCATGCGGCCAGCGAGCCGCTGATCGGCGCTACGCCCGCTCGTGCAATCGCGGCGGAGGCAAGCCTGCGCGAAGCGCTCGCCCTCATGTTTTCAGCCGGTGTGGACGCCCTTGCGGTCGTCGGCGCCGGTGGCGAAACTTTGGGCGCGCTCACGCTCGCGCGCATCCGGTCGCACACTCGGACTTTTGATGCCGCGATGCATTGACACCAGGGCCGCCGACCCCTAGATTCGATCACTTGTCGTCCACCTCCGGAGTCCGTCATGCGCGCCATCCTTGCCCTGCCCGTTTGCACTGCTGCGCTTGCCTTCGCCGCTTCCGCCGGCGCGCAGGACACCAAGGTCAACATCGGCATTTCCGGCTGGACCGGATTTGCCCCGCTTACCCTCGCCAAGGAGGCCGGCATCTACAAGAAAAACGGCCTCGACGTCACGATCAAGAAGATTCCGCAAAAGGATCGGCATCTGGCGATCGCGTCCGGCGATGTGCAGTGCGCGGCGACCACCGTCGAAACCTACGTGGTGTGGAACGCCAACGGCGTGCCGATCACGCAGCTCGTGCAACTCGACAAGTCGTATGGAGCAGACGGTCTCGCCGTACGCGGCAACATCGCGAAGATCGCGGATCTCAAGGGCAAGACGGTCGGCGTCGACGCGCCGGGGACGGCCCCCTATTTCGGACTCGCGTGGATCCTCAAGAAAAACGGGCTTTCGATGAAGGACGTCACCGTCGCCACGATGAGCCCGCAAGCGGCCGCCACCGCGTTCGTCGCGGGCCAGAACGACGCCGCGATGACGTACGAGCCGTATCTGTCCAGCGTCCGCGACAATCCGAGTGCCGGCAAGATCATCGCGACGACGCTCGACTATCCGATGGTCATGGACACGTTCGGCTGCACGCCGGCGTTCATCAAGGCCAACCCGAAAGCCGCCAAGGCGCTGGTCGACAGCTATTTCGAGGCCGTCGAGATGATCAAGAAGGATCCAGCGAAGAGCTACGAAATCATGGGGGCCGACGTCAAGCAGACGGGCGAGCAATTCGGGAAGTCGGCGGCGTACCTTCGCTGGCAGGACAAGGCGGCCAATCAGACATTCTTCGCCGGCGAATTCCAGAAATTCAGCGCCGAGGCCGCCGACCTGCTGCTCGAGCTCGGCATCATCAAGTCCAAGCCCGACGTCACGACGCTCGTCGATACGCAGTTCATCAAGTGACGACTGACCACGCTTTGCAAGCGCGAAGCGCGCGGCAAAGCGTAGGGCAGGCGTCATCCCCGCGAAGGCGGGGATCCAGCGTCTTTGGTACATCGTCATCCCCGCGCAGGCGGGGATCCAGTGACTTTGTGGCAACGACACTGGGGCGCGCGCGAAAGCGCGCGCGCCTTCGCCGCAACGACAGCAGCTACAGGTAGTAACCGTTTCGGGCTGCGCATGATTCCGCTGAAGCCGGTGAGTCCATCGCGCAAGATCGCGTACGGCATCGCGTTCTTCGTCGTCTTCGTCGCGTTGTGGAGCATCGCGACCTTTGGCGGCTTCGTCTCCAAGACGTTTCTTGCCGATCCACTGACGATGCTGCGCGAGGGTTACGAGCTGTTCACCGTGCATGGCTTCGCCAAGGACATCGCCGTGACGGTCTGGCGTGTCGTAGGCGGATTCGTGCTCGCTGCAGCGCTCGGCGTTCCGCTGGGAATCGCGATGGGCGCCTACAAGCCGATCGAGGCGTTTTTCGAGCCCTTCGTGTCGTTCGCGCGCTACCTGCCGGCGTCCGCGTTCATCCCGCTGCTCATCCTGTGGGCCGGCATCGGCGAGACGCAGAAACTGCTGGTGATCTTCATCGGCGTGTTCTTCCAGATCGTGCTGATGGTAGCGGTGATCGTGGGTGCCACGCGACGGGAATTGGTCGAGGCCGCTTATACGCTTGGCGCGTCGGCGTCGGGCATCGTGCGTCGCGTACTGCTTCCGAATGCGGCGCCGCAGATCGCCGAGACGCTGCGGCTGGTCCTTGGCTGGGCATGGACGTACGTGATCGTCGCCGAGCTCATCGGCGCGTCGTCCGGCATAGGGCACATGATTACCGATTCGCAAGCTCTTCTGAACACTGGACAGATCATCTTCGGCATCATCGTGATCGGCGTAATCGGCCTCGTGTCCGATTTTCTGTTCAAGTGGGTCAATCAGCGGCTCTATCCGTGGAGTTTGGCGTGAGCCCGCCGGGCCGTCCCAAGGGCGAACACCGGAGCGCGGAGCGCGAAGGTACTTCAATATGAGCAAGCTTCTGGTCGAGGGTGTCGGGCGCACGTTTCCGGGCGTGCGCAACGGCTTGCCGACCGAGGCGCTGCAGCCGGTCTCTCTTGCGGTCGCCGACAACGATTTCATCACCATCCTCGGGCCCTCGGGGTGCGGCAAGTCGACGCTGCTGCGCATCGTCGCCGGACTCGATACGCCGTCGCGTGGTCGCGTCCTGCTCGACGGCGTGCCGGTCACCGCCGCCGGCCCCGATCGCGGCATGGTGTTTCAGAGCTACACGCTGTTTCCGTGGCTCACCGTTCGGCAGAACATCTGCTTCGGCTTGCGTGAGCGCGGCGTGGCGGCGAACGCCCAGGACGAGATCGCGCGCTACTGGCTCGACAAGGTCGGGCTCACCGGTTTCGAGCACCACTATCCGAAGATGCTGTCGGGCGGCATGCAGCAACGCACGGCGATCGCCCGCGCGCTCGCCAACGACCCGAAGATTCTTCTCCTCGACGAGCCGTTCGGCGCGCTCGACAACCAGACGCGCTCATTGATGCAGGAGTTGCTGCTCTCGATCTGGGAGTCCGACCGCAAGACCGTTCTGTTCGTCACGCACGACATCGAGGAGGCGATCTTCATGGCCAGCCGCGTCGTCGTGATGAGCGCCCGGCCCGGGCGCATCAAGGCCGAAGTGGCGGTCACGCTGGCGCACCCGCGCCATTACACGGTGAAGACAACGCCGGCCTTCTCGGAACTCAAGGCGCAACTCACCGAAGAGATTCGCGTCGAAGCTCAACGTGCGCAAATTGCTTGACCCAACGTGCGCAAATTGCGTGGGCAGGCTTCGCCCCGCCTACGCAAATTGCGCCCGATTGATGTCAGCACGAAAGGCTTCGGGCGGCCGCGCGCCTTTCGTGCAGAAAAGGCACCAAGCGCGCCGATCGCGGTCCGCTTCGCGGAAGCTCGGTAGCGCGCGCCTGCGCACTGAAAGCCTCAATGAATGTATGCGCTCGTCGAAGGCTGTCAGCTCGCCTGCGCGTTACCGAACGGCCGCGAAGCGGCTTATGATCGGCGCGCTTCCTGCCGCTTCCGGGGGAAAGCGCGCGGCCGTCCGAAGCTTTTCCCTCTGACTGCAGTCGGGCGCAAATCGCGCGGGCGGCGGCGAAGCCGCTCCCGGTCACGCGATTTGCGCACGTTTAGTAGCGTCCTCCATTCTTCTGCCACCGCCACGCGTCGGAACAGATGGCGGCGAGATCGCGCGTCGTGTGCCATTTCAGCAGCTTCTCCGCGCGCGTCGGATCGGCGTAGGACGAAGCAACGTCGCCGGGGCGGCGCGGCGCGATCGATTTGGTGATCCGGCGTCCGCACGCGGTCTCGAACGACTTGACCACCTCCATCACCGAATAACCGCGACCGGCGCCGAGATTGAGCGTGATCGATCCCTGCGTCTTCGCGAGGTAGATGAGTGCCGCGACATGGCCCTCGGCCAAATCCTGCACGTGCAGGTAGTCGCGAATGCCCGTCCCGTCGGGCGTCGGCCAGTTGCCGCCGTGGATGGCGAGATCGGCAAGCTCGCCGGAGGCGATTTTGCATAACAGCGGCACGAGATTGCTCGGCCGGCCACGCGGGGATTCGCCCAGCATTCCCGAGGAATGCGCTCCGGCAGGATTGAAGTAGCGCAGGATGGCGATGCGCCAATTCGCGTTGGCGTGCGCCAGGTCGCGGAGGAAATCCTCGACGACGCGCTTGGTGCGGCCGTACACGCTGTGGGGGCGGAGCGGGGCATCTTCCGTCACCGGCAGGTCCTCGGGTTGTCCGTATACCGCCGCCGACGAACTGAATACGAGTGTCGCGACGCCCGCCTCGCCCATCACTTCAGCGAGCGTGATTGCGCCGCCTACATTGACATCGTAGTAGGCGAGCGGACGTTCCTCCGATTCGCCGACGGCCTTCAATCCCGCGCAATGCACGACGGCGGCGATCGGATGATCGTGAAAGACCGCACGCAACGCCGCCTCGTCGCGCACGTCGGCGGTGACGCACGGTATCGGGCGGCCGGCAAGCGCCTGCAAGCGGGGAAGCACCGAAGGCGTGCTGTTGGCGAAGTTGTCGAGGACGACCGGCGCATATCCGGCGCGCGCGAGCTCGACGACGATATGCGAGCCGACATAGCCCGCGCCGCCGGTGACAAGAATCGTATCGGTCATTGGGGATGCAAGGATGGCAACGCGTGGATGCTACACGACGCGCGCGCACACACAAAGAAAAGGTCGGGCGCTGGAGCCCGACCCACGAGGCAATTGTGACAGCTTTCTTACTCGGCGGTTGCGCCCTCGACGGCATCGGCATCCGGCCGACCCACAAGCTCGACCAGCGCCATCGGCGCCGTGTCGCCCGGCCGAAAGCCGAACTTCAGAATGCGCAGATAGCCGCCCGGGCGCGCCTGATAGCGCGGGCCAAGCTCGTTGAAGAGCTTGGTCACGATATCGCGATCGCGCAGACGATCGAACGCGACGCGGCGATTCGCCACGGTCGCGACTTTCGCCAGCGTAATCAGCGGTTCCGCGACGCGGCGCAGTTCCTTCGCCTTCGGCAGCGTGGTCCGGATGACCTCGTGCTTGAACAGCGAATTGGTCATATTGCGCAGCATCGCAAGGCGATGGCTGCTGGTGCGGTTCAGTTTCCGCAGTCCGTGACGATGTCTCATGACGTCGATTCCTTGCTTAGGTGGCACCGCTTCGCACGGCGCTCGTTCTTGCTCTTTAGTCGAATTTACCGTCAAGAATCGTCGGGCCTCATTGCCAACTGAGCCGCGACTCTTGAGTAGCGCACAACCGTGAAAAATCAGCGGAGCTGATTTTTCACGGCCTATCTAATCCCGCGGGCGGCCAGTTTTCGAGCTTCATCCCGAGCGACAGGCCGCGTGAGGCGAGCACTTCCTTGATCTCGTTCAACGACTTGCGGCCGAGGTTCGGCGTCTTCAGCAACTCCGTTTCCGTGCGCTGGATGAGATCGCCGATGTAATAAATGTTCTCCGCCTTGAGGCAATTCGCCGAGCGGACCGTGAGCTCGAGATCGTCGACCGGGCGCAGCAGGATCGGATCGACCTGCGGCGAAGACCGTTCGGTCGCGGGCGTATCCGTGCCTTTGAGATCGGCGAACACCGACAGCTGCTCGACCAGGACGGACGCGGCATAACGCACCGCCTGCTCCGGTTCCACGACGCCGTTGGTTTCGATGTCGAGCACCAGCTTGTCCAGATCGGTGCGCTGTTCGACGCGCGCCGACTCGACCGCGTAGCTCACGCGGCGCACCGGCGAGAACGAGGCGTCGAGCAGGATGCTGCCGATCGTCCGGCCGCCTTCCGGCTTCACGCGCGCCGTCGCGGGTTGATAGCCACGGCCCTTCTCGACGCGAATCTCCATTTCCAGCTTGCCGCCGGCGGTCAGATGCGCGATGACGTGGTCGGGATTGATGATCTCGACGTCGTGGTTCGGCTCGATATCGGCGGCCGTGACCACGCCTTCGCCCGACTTGGCGAGACGCAGCATCACATGGTCGCGGTTGTGGAGCTTCAGCACGACGCCCTTCAGGTTCAGGAGCACGTCGACGACGTCTTCCTGCACGCCGTCGAGCGCCGAGTACTCGTGGAGCACGCCGGTGATCTTGACTTCGGTCGGAGCATAGCCAGGCATCGACGAGAGGAGCACGCGGCGAAGCGCGTTGCCCAGCGTATGGCCGTAGCCGCGCTCGAACGGCTCCATCACCACCTTGGCGTGGAACGGCGACGTCGACTGCACGTCGATGATGCGCGGTTTCAACAGAACATTGCTCTGCATGCGTAATCCTTCTGCGAATCCGGAGGGGGCGCCGGAATTGCGCGACTGCCTATCTGCCGATTACTTCGAGTACAGCTCGACCACGAGGCTCTCGTTGATATCCTGGGCGAATTCGGAACGGTCCGGAGCGCCCTTGAAGGTGCCGGTCATTTTTTTCGCATCGACTTCGACCCATAACGGGAAGCCGACCTTTTCGGCGAGCTGCAGCGAATCCTGGATCCGCAGCTGGCCCTTCGATTTCTCGGTTACGGTCACGACGTCACCGGCCTTGAGCACAGCCGATGGCACATTCAGCGACTTGCCGTTGACCATGATCGAGCAATGCGTCACGAGCTGCCGCGCTTCCGCGCGCGTGGAGCCGAGACCCATCCGGTAGACGACGTTGTCGAGACGCGACTCCAGCAGCTGCAGGAGATTGGTTCCGGTCGACCCTTTGCGGCGCTGCGCTTCCGCGAAGTAGCGGCGGAATTGCCGCTCCATCAAGCCGTACATCCGGCGCAGCTTCTGCTTTTCGCGCAGCTGGTTGCCAAAGTCGGATTGGCGCATACCGGACTTCACGCCATGTTGACCGGGCTTGGTGTCCAGCTTGCACTTGGAGTCGAGCGATCGACGCGCGCTTTTCAGGAAAAGGTCGGTGCCTTCCCGTCGCGCCAGCTTGCATTTGGGTCCGATGTATCGAGCCACTTTTAGCTATCCTAGTTTGCAAACAAAATTAGATACGACGACGCTTGGGCGGGCGGCAGCCGTTGTGCGGCACCGGCGTCACGTCCGTGATGCTCGAGATCTTCATCCCCAGCGCATTCAGCGCGCGCACCGCGGATTCACGGCCGGGGCCGGGACCCTTGATGCGCACTTCCAGGTTCCTGACGCCGCATTCCTGCGCGGCGCGGCCCGCCGCCTCCGCCGCGACCTGCGCGGCGAATGGCGTCGACTTGCGCGAGCCCTTGAAGCCCGCGCCGCCCGACGTCGCCCACGACAGCGCGTTGCCCTGCCGGTCGGTGATCGTGATGATCGTGTTGTTGAAGGAAGCGTGGATGTGCGCGATGCCTTCGGTCACGTTCTTCTTGACCTTCTTGCGCGCTCGAGCCGCCGTTGCCTTCGTCGAGGGTTGCTGTGCCATCGTCAATGATCCTTAGATTTCGTCCGCGCGTGTTTACCGGGTTACGCCTTGGTCACGCCCTTGGCGAGCGCGACGGTACGACCCTTCTTCGGTCCCTTGCGGGTCCGGGCGTTGGTACGCGTACGCTGGCCGCGGACCGGCAGGCCCTTGCGATGGCGCGAGCCGCGGTAGCAGTTCAAGTCCATCAGCCGCTTGATGCTCATCGTCACTTCACGGCGCAGATCGCCTTCGACCGAGAACTTCCCGACCTGCTCGCGGATCTTGTCCATTTCGCTGTCGGACAGGTCCTTGATCTTGGTCGCCGGGGCAATGCCGGTCGCCGCGCAAATCATCTTCGCGCGCGTGGGGCCGATACCGTAGATCGCCTGCAGCGCGATGACGGTATGCTGGTGATTCGGAATGTTGACGCCTGCAATACGAGCCATGGTCTTGAACCTGTTTGATGTTGGGGTGGCGTGCCGCTACTCAACCCTGGCGCTGCTTGTGGCGCGGGTCGGTGCAAATCACACGCACGACGCCATTGCGCCGGATGATCTTGCAGTTGCGGCAGATTTTCTTCACCGAAGCCAATACTTTCATCGCTCACTCCGTTCGCTTTTCCAGCTGTCAGCTGTCAGCGCTCAGCAAAACCCTTCCATACCCACCTCAGCGCCTTTGCTGACAGCTGAAAGCTGAAAGCTGACCGCTGAAACCTATTTCGCGCGAAAAGTGATCCGCGCCCGTGACAAGTCGTATGGGGAGACTTCCACCGTCACCTTGTCGCCCGGCAATATCTTGATGTAATGCATCCGCATCTTCCCCGAGATATGCCCCAGTACGACGTGCCCGTTTTCCAGCTTCACCCGGAACGTGGCATTGGGGAGCATCTCGACGACCTCGCCCTGCATCTGAATCGTGTCTTCTTTCGCCATCAGCGCGTCGGCAATCCGCCCCCGCCCTTGAAGTTCGCCTTGCGCAGCAGGCTTTCGTACTGCTGCGACATGAGATACGCCTGCACCTGCGTCATGAAGTCCATGGTGACGACCACGATGATCAGCAACGACGTTCCGCCGAAGTAGAACGGTACGTTCTTCCAGGCGATCAGGAAATTCGGGATGAAACACACGATCACGAGGTACAGCGATCCCAGCAGCGTCAACCGCAGCGTGATTTTTTCCAGATACTTGGCCGTCTGGTCGCCCGGCCGATAGCCCGGAATGAACGCACCGCTCTTCTTCAGGTTCTCCGCGGTCTCCTTCGGGTTGTACTGCAACGCCGTATAGAAGAAGCAGAAGAAGATGATGGCGCTCGCGTACAGGAGCTCGTGCACCGGTTGGCCCGGCGCCAGTGTCGCCGCGATGTCGCGGAGCCAGATCGTGCTGTCGCCGGAGCCGAACCACTGGGCGATCGTCGCCGGGAACAGGATGATCGACGACGCGAAGATCGGCGGAATCACGCCGGCCATGTTGAGCTTCAGCGGCAGGAACGAGCTCTGACCCTGGTAGACCTTGTTGCCGACCTGCCGTTTCGCGTAATTCACCAGGATCTTGCGCACTGCGCGCTCGACGAACACGACGAATGCCGTCACACCGACGACCAGCAGCAAGATTCCCAGCACCAGCGGAATTGAATACGCGCCAGTGCGCGTCTGCTCGAGCGTCTGGCCGATCGCATTGGGCAGCCCCGCCGCGATGCCCGCAAAGATGATGAGCGAGATGCCGTTGCCCAGGCCGCGCTCGGTGATCTGCTCGCCCAGCCACATGAGGAACATCGTCCCGGTGACGAGCGTGGCCGCCGATACGATCCGGAACGTAAGCCCCGGCTCCGTGACGAGTCCGGGCTGCGCCTCGAGTGCGGCGGAAATGGCCAGCGCCTGGAAGAACGCGAGTCCGAGCGTGGCGTAGCGCGTGTACTGCGTGATCTTGCGCCGGCCCGATTCGCCTTCCTTTTTCAGAGCTTCCAGCGTGGGCACCACCACCGTGCACAACTGCATGATGATGGACGCCGAGATGTACGGCATGATCCCCAACGCGAAGATCGAGAAGCGCGACAGCGCGCCACCCGAGAACACGTTGAAGAGTCCCAGGATTCCGCCTTCCTGCGACTTGAACAGATCGTCGAGCACGGACGCGTTGATGCCCGGCACCGGGATGTGCGTCCCGATCCGGTAAACGATGAGTGCACCGAGGAGAAACCACAAGCGGCGCTTCAGGTCGCCGTACTTGTTGCCGCTCTTCAGCGCCGGATTGGCAGTAGCCACGTAATTCTTCTCTCGATCCCTTGATTACAGTCGCGAGTTACGCGACGCTGCCGCCGGCGGCTTCGATGGCCGCCTTGGCACCCTTGGTCGCGAGCACGCCGGAAAGCTTCACTGCCTTTTCCAGCTTGCCCGTCTTGATGACCTTGACCGTCTTGGCCGACGACGGCACGAGACCGGCTGCCTTCAACGCCAGCACATCGATTTCCTCGAGCGGCAGGCGCTGCAGGTCCGACAGCCGAATCTCGGCGCTGTCGTTTTTCGCGAGCGACACAAAGCCGCGCTTCGGCAGCCGGCGCTGCAGCGGCATTTGGCCGCCTTCGAAGCCGACCTTGTGAAAGCCGCCGGAACGGGAGCTCTGGCCCTTGTGGCCACGCCCTGCCGTCTTGCCCAGGCCGGAGCCGATACCGCGGCCGACGCGGCGGCGATTCTTCTTGCTGCCTTCGGCGGGTTTCATCGTATTGAGTCGCATGGCGCTCGTCTTCCTTTTGCTCTCTTACTGCTCGACGACACGAAGCAGGTAGCTGACCTTGTTGATCATCCCGCGCGTGCACGGCGTGTCGATGACTTCGACGGTGTGATTCGTCCACTTGAGTCCGAGCCCGCGCACCGTGTCGCGATGATCCTGCCGCGTCCGCGCGACGCCCTTCGCGAGCGTCAGCTTGATTTTCTTTTCGCCGGCCATCGTTACGCTCCCAGGATCTCTTCGACGGTCTTGCCGCGCTTGGCCGCGATCTCCGACGGTGCGCTGCACTTCTGCAGGCCGTCCAGCGTCGCGCGGACCAGGTTGTACGGATTGGTCGAGCCATGGCACTTGGCGAGCACGTTGGTGACGCCGACGACTTCGAACACGGCGCGCATCGGACCGCCGGCAATCACGCCGGTACCGTCCGCGGCCGGCTGCATGAACACCTTGGTCGCGCCGTGACGGCCTTCGACCGCGTGATGGAGCGTGCCCTTTTTCAGGCTCACCTTGACCATCCTGCGGCGCGCCTCTTCCATCGCCTTCTGCACGGCCACCGGAACTTCCTTCGCCTTGCCCTTGCCGATGCCGACGCGGCCGTCGCCGTCGCCCACCACGGTGAGCGCCGCGAAGCCCAGGATCCGCCCGCCCTTCACCACCTTGGTGACGCGGTTGATCCCGATCATCTTCTCGCGCAAACCGTCGCCGCGATCGTCCTGTTGCTGACTTCTCGAACCTGAACGTTGCTGGGCCATTTGGATACCTGATTAGAACTTGAGACCGCCGGCGCGGGCGGCTTCCGCCAGCGCCTTCACACGGCCATGAAAGCGAAACCCGGAGCGGTCGAATGCCACCGCTTCGATGCCCAGCGACTTCGCCTTCTCGGCGATACGCGTTCCGACCCGTTCGGCCGCGGCCTTGTTGCCGCCGCCCTTGCCATCCTTGCGCACGTCGGCCTCGAGCGTCGACGCGCTGGCGAGCACCTTGTTGCCTTCGGGCGCGATGATCTGCGCGTAGATGTGGCAATTCGAGCGGCTGACGACCAGCCTCGTTGCGAGTTGCTCGGCGATGCGCACCCGGGTTTTGCGGGAGCGGCGGCTGCGAGCTGCTTTCTTGTCCATGTTGGCTCCGTTGCTGCCTTATTTCTTCTTCGTTTCTTTGATGATCACGCGCTCGTCGGCGTAGCGCACACCCTTGCCCTTGTACGGCTCGGGCGGACGATGCGCGCGGATTTCCGCCGCGACCTGGCCGACGGCCTGCTTGTCGATGCCCTTGACGATGATCTCGGTCTGCACCGGCGTTTCCACCTTGACGCCTTTCGGCATCAGGTGAACCACCGGATGCG
>Ga0184632_10000325_pt1 | contig 17957 bp, 14 predicted proteins | sample PLM31_50_b1_FD_133153 | JGI IMG/M metagenome (GOLD analysis project Ga0184632, IMG submission 133153) | Groundwater sediment microbial communities from an aquifer in East River, Colorado, USA - PLM3-1_50_b1 | ecosystem: Environmental > Terrestrial > Soil > Riparian zone | place: USA: East... | reverse complement strand
GGTGTTGATGCCGATCAATTCACCCCGCGCATTGACCAGAGCGCCGCCGGAGTTGCCGGGATTAATGGCCGCGTCGGTCTGGATGAAGTCTTCATATTCGGCAATGCCGACATTGGCCCGCCCGACGGCGCTGATGATTCCCATCGTGACGGTCTGATTCAGGCCAAAAGGATTGCCGATCGCCAGAACGTACTCGCCGACCTGCAGCTTGTCGGAATCGGCCCACGGGATAATCGGCAGGGTCTGAGCCTCCACCTTAATCACTGCGACATCAGTCTTCGGATCGGTGCCCACCACCTTCGCCTTCAGCTCTCGCTTATCCGACAACAGGACTTTGATCTCATCGGCTTTTGCCACCACATGATTGTTTGTGATGATGTAGCCGTTGGGGTCTGCAATCACCCCCGACCCCAGGCTTCGCTCGTGGCGGTCCTTCGGCGTCTCGAACCGTCGGAACAGCTCGTCGCCGAAAAATCTCTTGAAAAACGGATCCTCGAAGGGGGCGGCGTGGCCTTCCGGCATCCGGCTGTTCCGCGTGGTCGAGATATTCACCACTGAGGGCGTCACTGCCTGCGCGACCTCGACGAAATTCCTGTCCGAGCCCCCCGGCGCGATCAATGGCGCCGGGACCGGTGGGACCGTCCCGGTCGGCTTTGTCGGCGATTCGCGCACGGCCTGCCCGCTCGGGAGCCAGCCCAGGTCCGAGGCGACGACTAGCCCGAGAAGCACGCCGATGCCGATCAGAAGGAGACCGAGGAAAATGGAGTTACGGGATGGTGCCGGCATAGATCCCGGTGATGGTACGAAGGAGCTGTAGGGCGTCCTCTTTCTTTCGTTGGAAGGAATTGCGGCCGATGATAGAGCCGAACCCCCCGCCGTCGCGGACGGCGCGGACTTCGTCGAAGATGGCCTTATCGTCCTCTTTGGTGGCACCGCCGGAAAAGATCACAATGCGCCGGCCGTCAAAAGCGGATTGCACCACATGGCGGACCCGCTCCGGCAATGTCTTGATCGGAATTTGCTTCGCGTCGTACACCTTCTTGGCGGCCGGCTGCTCGAGATGTTCGGTTGGGAGTTTCACCTTGATGACATGAGCCCCGAGCTGCGCCGCAATCTGGGCCGCATAGGCTACGACGTCCATCGCGGTTTCACCGTCTTTGCTGAGCTGGCTTCCCCGTGGATATGACCAGACGACGACCGCCAGTCCCTGATCTTTCGCCTCCCTGGCAATTTCTTGAAGCTGCTCGTACATCACTTTGCAGTGGAGCGATCCGGGATAGATCGTATAACCGATCGCGATACAGCCGAGCTCCAGCGCATCCTTGACGCTGGCCGTCACAGCGGTGACCGGGTCTTTTTCCTCATACAGTGAATCGTGGTTATTGAGCTTCAGAATCAACGGGATCTCGCCGGCATATTCGGCGGCGCCGGCCGCAAGAGAGCCCAGCGGCGCAGCATAGGCATTGCAGCCAGCTTCGATCGCCAGTTGAAAATGATACAAGGGGTTGTAGCCGGGAGGATTCGGCGCGAAACTTCGGGCCGGGCCATGCTCAAAACCTTGGTCCACGGGCAGGATGAGGCACTTGCCGGTCCCGGCCAGTGTCCCGTGATTCAAGAGGCGTGAGAGGTTTGTGAGAACACCAGGATTCTCTCCGGCATACCAGCTGAGAATCTCATGGACCCGCTTCGTCATGGCTTACCTCTTTCCCTGGATAAATGCCTGAGCCGTTTCCACATCCTCGGTGCTGCCGATCAACAGCGGCACCCGCTGGTGCAGCGCCTTCGGCGCTGCGGCTAAGATTCGCTCCGTACCGGTGCTGGCCAGACCGCCGGCCTGTTCCACCACCAAGGCCAGGGGATTCGCTTCATAGAGCAGGCGGAGTTTCCCCTCGGGCTTGCCTGCCTCGGCAGGATAGAGATAGATACCGCCCCCGATGAGCAAACGGTGCACATCAGCTACCAAGCAGCCGGAGTATCTGAGTGTGTATGGACGCCCGGTGGTCTTGTCCGATTCCTTCAAATACTCAACATACCGTCGGGCGCCGGGGACCCATTTGGGGGCATTGCCTTCGTTGACGCTGTAGACCGCGCCCTTCGACGGCATTCGGACACCTTCATGTGAAAGCATGTACTCGCCGATGGAAGGTTCCAGCGTAAAGCCGTTCACCCCCTTCCCTGAAGTAAACACCAGCATCGTGCTGGAGCCATACATCAGATACCCGGCGGCCACCTGTTGTGTTCCTCCTTGTACCAGATCAGCGTCCGACGGCCCGGCAGGTCCCGCATGGCGCAGCACCGAGAAGATGGTGCCCATCGGCATGTTGACATCGGTGTTGGAGGACCCGTCCAATGGATCAAACAGCAGCATGTATTTCCCCTGCGGCCAGTTCTCCGAGAGAAAGAGAGGTTTTTCCATCTCCTCCGACGCAAGGGCGCAGACCAGTCCGCTGTGCTGGAACACCTTGATCAGCGTCTCATTCGCCAGTGTGTCCAGCTTTTTGACGATCTCCCCTTGGACATTTATTTCACCGGTTGCCCCCAGGATATCAATCAAGCCCGCCCGGCGAAGGTCGCGGCTGATCATCTTCCCGGCTAATCCGATTTGAGCGAGCAGTCCTGAGAACTCCCCGGGTGCGGCAGGGTGCCCGGCGTGGGTCTCACTGATGAATCGTGTAAGAGTGATCGCCTTCGAGGTCATGTCAATGATGACAGCATGAACAAAACAGGATTATATCTAGTTCCACGGGGCCCGGCAATGCCAATTTCATTCAGAAACAGGGGGACAGGACTGTCCCCTTTCCTGCCTCGCGGGACGGATGGAGCATTACGGGCGGGCCGCGAGCGTGGTTCCTTCCAAGCCGGTGAGAGTTGCGGAGATCGAGCCGATCACCACCTTGGCCTTCATCAGGACAGGAATGCGCGCCGCATCATTGGTGACCCACACCCGGATATTACCCTCGTTCAGGAAGAGGCCTTTGAATGGCATGATTGCGAGGATGCGGACGGTATCGTACTCGCCCATGGGTCCTTTTAGGCGCTCGAACCCTTCCACGCGCAGTTCCATGTGATAGTTCTTTTTGTCGTGATGCACATCCATGCCGAGCGACTTGCCGATCACGGAGATCGGTAGTGAGCGAAAAAAGTAGAGGCACGAAAGGGTATCCTGAACGTGTGGCGGAACTTCCAGGGTCTCGGTCTGGCCATCTTTGGTCACGGTCGCGCGGTGAGCGTTCTGGTCGAACACCACATCAATGTCATTCTTCCGCTTGCCCTCCCGTCGCTTGAAGGAGAGCCGGGACGGGAGCCTTGCCTCCTCATCAAACAATGACTCGACACGGTTGTTCACCGGATAGAAGATCGAGACGAAATCGTTGGAGCGCGCGGTATGAAGCAGTTTCAACACCGAGCGGCCGCTCAAGACTTGCCGGCCGGAGACCTCCAACACCGCGGTGCCGGCGCTGATCTGCCCCCAGCTTAACGAATAGGTGAGGCGCTCGCCGACGGTGAATGACGCACGATCAGCGCTTGCAACTGTCCCTTGAGCTAACGCGGACGGCAGCAGAAGCGCAAGAAGCGGCGCAAGCCGGAAAAAAAGGGACAGGCTACTTTTCAACGGGTCCGGGAGAGCAATGCACTGCATGAAACCATGAACGTAGTCTGTCCCTTTGCAGAGTCTGGGACTTAGAGTTGGACGATCTTGTGGCGGTCGGCAATAATGCCGTGGGTCGCGTTGCGGGTGTCCACGATAAGGCGTGACTCTTTGACGATGGCGTTCCAGTCATAGACGGAATGATCGGTGGCGATGACGACACAATCGGCCTTTCCGAGAGTTTCCGCGTCAAGGATCGGCTCGCGGGTCGCGCCATCCAGGCCTTTGAGGGCGCCCGCGTAGGGATCATGCCAGGACACCTGCGCTCCCTTATCCAGCAGCAGCTTAATAATGTCCAAGGCGGGCGACTCCCGCACATCGTCAATATCCCGCTTGTACGCGACTCCCAGTACCAGGACGACCGACCCATTCACGCTCTTCTTGGCGCGATTGAGCCCATCTGTGACCTTGTTGACAATATACAGCGGCATCGCGGCATTGATCTCGCTTGCCAGGTCAATGAATCGGGCTCGGTAGTTGAGCGAGCGAAGCTTCCAGGACAAATAATGGGGATCCACAGGGATGCAATGTCCCCCGAGGCCAGGGCCCGGATAGAATGGAATGTAGCCATAGGGCTTGGATGAGGCCGCCTCCACCACCTCCCACACATTGATGCCGAGCCGGTCGCACATGAGCGCAATCTCATTCACCAACCCGATGTTGACGATACGGAAAGTGTTCTCGAGCAGCTTTGTCATCTCCGCCGCTTCCGCAGAAGAGACCGACACCACCCGTTCCACAATCGTGCTATAGAGCGCCACGGCGACCTGCTGGCAGACGGGGGTGATTCCCCCCACGACCCGCGGGGTGTTCTTGAGATGGTACGTGGAATTGCCGGGATCGATGCGCTCCGGTGAGAACGCTAAATAGAAATCTTCGCCCACCTTGAGCCCGCTGTCCTGCAGTATCGGCAGCACCAGTTCGCGCGTTGTGCCGGGATAGGTTGTACTTTCCAGCACAATGAGCTGACCCTGCCGCAAGCCCGCCTTGACCGCCCGCGTGGCCTCTACAATGAAGGACACATCCGGATCCTTCGTCTTGTTCAACGGCGTCGGGACGCAGATGCAGCACACATCCGCCTCGGCCAAATAATGGAACTCGTTGGTAGCCACAAAGCGGCCGGTCTCCACGAGGGACTTTACGTCCGGTGATGGGATATCCTTGACGTAGCTCACGCCGCGTTTGAGACGCTCGACCCGGCCGGTGTCCACGTCAATTCCCATGACGCGGAACCCGGCCTTCGCAAATCCCACCGCGAGGGGGAGCCCGACGTACCCCAGGCCGATGACCGCCACATGCGCGTCGTGATCAGCTATCTTTTGAAGGAGTCGGTCCATCTGGAGATCTCCCATCTCTTGTTCTCCCATAGTCACTAGTGAGCGGCGGGTGTCAACGGGACATGGCGCTTGACCTGGGCCTCGACCACCTCGCGGATCCGCTTCAACGCGGCGTCCGATGTCGCTTCAAACCGCAGGACCAGGGCCGGCTGTGTATTCGACGCGCGAATCAGTCCCCAGCCCTCTGGAAACAGGACCCGCACCCCGTCAATATCAATCGTCTTGTACTCGCGCGCCAGTTCTTTCTTGGCCGCCTCCACGACTTGGAACTTGGTCGCGTCGGGACAATCCACTCGGATCTCCGGCGTGCTGACCGTCCGCGGCAGATCAGCCAGCAGCGAGGAGAGTGGACGATCGGCTTTGGCCAGGATTTCAATCAAACGGCAGGACGCGTAGATGGCATCGTCGTAGCCGAAATACCGATCGGCAAAAAACATATGTCCGGACATCTCCCCCGCCAACACCGCCCCCTCTTCTTTCATCTTCGCCTTGATCAGCGAGTGGCCGGTCTTCCACATGATCGGCTTGCCGCCCCGCTTGGCCACATCGTCGTAAAAGGTCTGGGAGGCTTTCACCTCAGAGATGATCGTCGCGCCGGGCCTCTCCTTCAGCACCTCTCGCGCAAACAGTACCATCAGTTTGTCGCCCCAGAGGATCTCGCCCTGTTCGTCCACCACGCCGATGCGATCCGCATCACCATCATAGGCCACCCCTACATCCGCCTTCGTCTCGCGCACCTTGTTGATGAGGTCCTGAAGATTCGCCACAACAGTAGGATCGGGAGGATGGTTGGGAAACCGCCCATCCACTTCCACGTACATCGCCGTGACCCGACAGCCAAGATAGCGAAGGGTATCCGGTCCGACCAGCCCACCCATGCCATTGCCGCAATCCACAACAGCATGGAGACGGTCAGCGCGGATGCCGGCAAATGACTTTTTCATATACTCCAGGTAGTCAGGGATGATGGTCCGTTGGGTGACACCTCCAGGCTGTGCGGCCTTTTCGAATTTGCCGCGCTCGATGTCTTCTCGTAAAGCCTGGATCTCGGGCCCGTGCAGCGACGCCTTGCCGATGGAGACCTTAAAGCCGTTGTACTCAGGGGGATTGTGGCTGGCAGTCACCATCACCCCGCCGCCGATCGGCAACGTAAATAACGCAAAGTACAGAAGCGGCGTCGGGCAGACGCCGATATCCACCACATCCACCCCGCATGCGGTGATTCCTCTCATCAAGGCGTCCCGCATCTCGATCGCGCTGGTGCGCCCATCACGGGCGACCGCTACTGATTTGGCGCCGGCTCGGATTGCTCTCGTGCCATAGGCCAGCCCAATCTGCTCTGCGAGTTTCGGCGTCAAATCCTTCCCGACAACGCCGCGAATGTCGTACTCTCTGAAAATGCTCATGCGCCCTGGTTCTTTGTTGACGGATTCAGGTCGTTCACGCGGCCATAGTCATCCGCTAAGCGAACGATGTCATCCTCGCCGACGTAGTCGCCGCTTTGAACTTCGATGATGTCCAGCGGCACATGACCGGGATTCTCGAGCCTGTGCGCCGTTTCTTTCGGAATCATGGTGCTCTCGTTCACCCGGAGTTCGAACACCCGATCTCCACAGGTCACGCGAGCGGTGCCCGCCGTAACCACCCAGTGCTCGCTCCGCTTGGAATGCCGTTGCAGCGACAGCCGTCCGCCTGGATTCACGCTGACCCGCTTGACCTTGTAGCCGGGCCCTTCCTCCAACACGGTGTAGCTGCCCCATGGCCGCAGGACAGTACGATGGACCAACTGCTCGGGCGCTTTTCGCTCGCGCAGTTTCTCAACCACCTGCTTGACGTCCTGAGCCCGGCTCTTCGGGCACACCAGTGTCGCATCGGCGGTGTCCACGACCACCATATCCACCAGGCCGATGGTCGCCACCAGCCGCTGCTCGGCATAGAAGATTGAGCCGCGACTCCCGAGATCTACAATCGGCCCGATCCGAACATTGCCCGCATCATCTTTCTCTGCCACATCTTCCAGGCTGCGCCAGTTGCCAATGTCACTCCATTGAAAGGGCGCCGGGATGACAGCGGCCCGCCGGGTCTTCTGCAATACGCCATAATCAATGGAGATCGCTTCGGCGCTCTGATAGAACTCCTCCAGTCCGCGCGCCTCGTCGGCGGTTCCCAATTGCGGCCTGAGCTTGGCGAGGCCGGCGGCGAGAGTCGGCATATGTTCTTCTATCTCTTTGAGGATCACATCGGCTCGCCAACTGAAGATCCCGCTGTTCCAATAGAACCTTCCGCTCCGAAGATAGCGCTTCGCGGCGAGCAGGTCCGGCTTTTCAACAAAGCACGCCACTCCCAATGCCGCAAGTTCGCCCTGCACTCCGAGGCGTCGCTTGCGTTCCGCTTGGATATAGCCATAGCCGGTCTCCGGACGGATCGGCTTAATACCGAAGGTGACGAGCCGGCCGTCCTGCGCGACTTGGACCGCCAGCTCAACCGCTCTCAGGAATTCCGCGCCATCCGGTATCAAATGGTCGGCAGGCATCACCAGCATGATCCCCTCTGGGTCCCGGCGAAGGACGGCCTGCGCCGCCCAGCCGATCGCCGCCGCGGTATTCCGGCCGACGGGCTCAATGAAAATATTCGCCTTGGGTACGCCGATCGCGCCGCCCAACTGAAGCCGCACCGCCTCGGCATGCTGTACACCGGCGACGACCAAGATCCGTTCTGCAGGAATCAGTGGGGTCATCCTGGATGCGGTCTCCTGGATCAGCGTATGATCCGTCAACATCTTGAGAAACTGCTTGGGATAGAGTTCACGGCTCAGCGGCCAGAAACGGGTACCGCTTCCGCCCGCCAGGATCACCGCGTAGAGATGATGGTTCGGCGTCATCACAGACCCTTATCAATGAGATCGTGAAGATGAATCATCCCGCAGATGAAACCATTGCCTTCGACGACCGGCAGGACCGCCACCGGTTTTTCCCGCTCTTCCATAATCTTGAGCGCCTGGATCGCCTTTTCGTTCGGGCTAATTGAGATCGGATGAGGATTCATGATCTCGGGGATGGTCATGGTGAAAATGTTGTGACCTTCTCCGACGGCGTGACGGATATCAAAATCAGTGACAAAACCGACCAGCTTCCCTGCATCGTCAACGACCGAGACCGCTCCAAGATGCTTCTCCGTAATTTCCGAAAATAATTCCTTCACCGACGCGTTTACGTGGATCACGGGATTTCTCGATCCCGTTCGCATCAAATCACGAACCGTGAGCAGCAGACGCTTGCCCAGCTGGCCGCCTGGATGGTACCGGGCGAAATCTTCCATCTGGATATTCCGCAATTTCATGAGCGCCATGGCCAAGGCATCCCCCACCACTAGCGCGGCGGTGGTGCTGCAGGTCGGGGCCATATTGAGCGGACAGGCTTCCTCATCTATAGGAGTCAGCAACACGATGTCGGAATGGCGCGCGAGGGTCGAATCAGCCTGAGCGGTGATCGAGATCAGCCGCGCACCGATCTTGCGGATTGACGGCAGCAGGGCAATGAGCTCGTCACTCTCGCCCGACTTCCCGATCGCCATGATCACGTCATCCTTGTGTGCAATCCCAATGTCTCCGTGCATGCCCTCCGTCGGGTGAAGAAACAGCGCCGGAGTTCCGGTTGAGACCATGGTGGACGCGATCTTCTGTGCAATGATGCCAGACTTGCCGATGCCGGTCAGGATCACCTTCCCAGGGCAGGCGTAGATCAGGCGGACCGCGTCTTCGTAGGCCGGTCCGATCGTCTCTCGAAGGCGCGCGACGGTGCGGCCTTCCAACTCCATCACGCGGTTGATCTCAGACAAGATGTTCATTTCGCGCCGGTGCCTCGACACATTGAAAACCGAGGCATCATCGTACAATAAAAACGTTCGGCAATGGTAGGAATTCCGTAGACGCGCGAGAAAAGGTGTTACGTAGCCTTCCGAATATTGACGGGTTGCTGCGCCACCGGCCCAAGGATGAGGTCCGCCACCTCCCGTACGGCGCCCTCCCCTCCCCGCGTCGTGCAGACGTACCGGACGGCATCGCGCACGGCGGGCATGGCGTCTGCCGGCGCCGCTGAAAATCCGACGGCCCTCAAGGCCTCCAGGTCGTTCACGTCGTCGCCGATATAGGCCACCTGCGCCAGCGTGAGGCCATATTTTTCCACGAGCCCACGGAGCACCGTCAATTTGTCGTCCGCGCCCTGATGAACCTCCGGCACCCCGAGCTTGGCGCCCCGTCGCTCCACAATGGCGGTCTTCTCCTTGGTGATGAAGGCGGTGATGATGCCGGCGAATTGCAGCATCTTGATCCCCATTCCATCGCGGGTGTTGAACTTTTTGAGCTCGTCGCCCGCTTCGGAATAGTACATCCCGGCATCGGTCAGTACGCCGTCCACATCCATCGCAAGCATGCGGACATGCCGCAGCTTGTTCCTCAGCGCCGTAGCTTCACGAGGGACCGGCCTTTTCTTACCGGCAGCCGCCATTGTCCTGCGCCGGCTCATAATTCGAGACGATCTCCCGAAGCTTTCTGACGATCACTGGATCAGCGTTGGCACTCAGGCACAGGCGCTCAAGCTCGGCTATGTGTTCTGCCAACGCATCGCCGACTAGCTGCTCGGTCGAGACCGCCCGATTGATCTTGTGGTGCTGGGTTGCCTCGACACGCTCGCTCTTCGCGAAGAGCTCCTCATACAATTTTTCGCCGGGACGCAGTCCAGTGAACACGATCTTAATGTCCTGCTCCGGGCGGTGCCCGGACAGCAGGATCATGTTGCGGGCCAGATCAGCCACCCGCATTTGTTCCCCCATGTCCAGCACGAATACCTCGCCTCCCTGCCCCATCACGCTGGCCTGGAGGACAAGCTGGACCGCTTCCGGAATTGTCATGAAGTAGCGCCTGATTTCCGGATGCGTCACTGTGACCGGCCCGCCTCTTTTAATCTGCTCGGCGAACCGGGGCACCACGCTGCCGTTGCTCCCCAAAACATTGCCGAAACGCACGACCGTGAAGCGGGTGCCGCCCTGGCGGTTCATGTCTTGAACAAGGCACTCGGCCAATTGCTTGGTCGCGCCCATGACGCTGGTGGGGTTTACCGACTTATCGGTGGAAATCAGGATGAAGCGCGCTACACCGGCTCCGCCCGCCGCGTGTGCCACAATACGGGTGCCCAGGATGTTATTGCGGACCGCCTCGGTCGCATTCTGCTCCATCAACGGCACGTGCTTATGGGCCGCGGCGTGAAAGATCAGGTGGGGAGAGGTGCGCGAGAAGATCTCTTGCAGGCGATCGGCGCTATTGATGTCCTCGAGGACAGCCAAGATGTTCATCTGCGGAAAAGCCTCCCGCAATTCCAGCTCCAGGGCGTAGAGGCTGTTCTCGTGCCTCTCCAACAGGATCAGGACACCGGGCCGGTAGCGGGCGATCTGCCGGCAGAGCTCCGAGCCGATGGAGCCACCGGCCCCGGTGACCAGGATGCTCTGCCCTCCCAGGAAGAGATGGAGCTCCTGCAGATCGGTCTGAATCGGCTCGCGCTGCAGAAGGTCCTCCAGACTCATCGGACGGACGCGGCGCATTGAAACCGGGCTGTTCAGCAGCTGTTTGACATTGGGGAGGGTTTTTATCGGAGCGGGACAGGATTCACAGGCCGCGAGGATGCGCTGCATGATCCTTGGCGTGGCTGAAGGCAGGGCGACGATAATTTCTCGGGCTTCATGACGCTCCACTGCTCTCGCAATATCAGCAATGGTCCCCAGCACCGGCACGCCGTGGATGCGTGCTTTTTGTTTGATCGGGTCATCGTCCACAAACCCCACCGGCTTGTAGTTATATGACGGATTCGCCTTGAGGTCGCGCACCAGCAGTTCGCCGGCGTTGCCGGCGCCCACGATCAAGATCCGGCGCGCGGTCGGTCCCACGATTTGCAGCCATTCCCGAAACCATCGCACCGCCAGCCGAATACCGCCGAGAAAGATCATGCTGAGCAGCCCCGTCGAGATGATGACGGATTGGGGGTAGTCTCGCCATGCCAGCAACCAGTGGATGATGACGTAGAACACCGCCGTGCTGGCCAGCGAGGCCCAGAAAATCCGTCCCAGGTCATGCATGCCCACATAGCGCCACAGTCCTCGCTGAATGCCGAACACCCACAGTCCGCCGCCGTAAACCAGGGCGACCAGCGGCAATCCCTGCAGCAACCGCGCGTGATAGGCTGGAGGAATGTCGCCCTCAAAGCGGAGCACAAAGGCAATGAGATTCGCGCCCAGGATCAGGAGTACTTGTAGGCCCATGACCACGAGGCGGCGGTGGCGCACCAAGAGATCCCCGAACACAGCCGAAATCAGGTGGAACAGCTTAATGCCAAGATGTCTTATGGCTCTCTCTAGTGGCATTCAGATTTTCTGCTCATTCACGGATTTACCGGTCGTATCAGTCATTGCGCTTATGCCCAAGCCAATCGCCACAATGACCCAGAATTGAATGGCCAGGGTTCCAATGAGCATCTGATCAAATAACAGCCTCACCACCATTCCAATGACGCTGACTCCTACTCCTAGTGAAATCGCTCGGTGTAATGGGGAATCCGACTTTTGACATTGCTGCAAGGCGACGGCCGCTATCCGCCATACCAGCCACACGAAGAACAGGGCCGCCGGGATGCCGGCACCCAATGCGAGATCAAGAACGATGTTGTGCGTCCCCGCGTCCAGAACCGGTGCGTGTCGCGGTTGAACGTCCTCGCCTGATTCTCGGTAGATTAGCTGGAAATTATCCTTCCCATAGCCGACACCGAGGAGAGGATGGTGAAGAATTTTTTTGCCTGTAAATTCCCAGATCTCCAACCGGTGTAACAAAGAACTGGACCCCAGCCCCCGAGAAAGCGCCGTTCCGTCAACAGTGTGCACATTGTTCGGAATAAACCACAATAGAAGGACGACCACAGCAATAATGACAAGGCTGACAACAACGAGAAGCTTTCGACGCACGAATGACACGATGATCCCTATTTCTGACAATAGCGACAACAGTCCCGCTCGGGAAAAGGTGAGCAACAGACACAGCAGATTGAGCGCCGTCGCGCCGACGTACACGGCCTTCTCAGCGCGACGTTGCTCAAACAGCGTGAAGGCGAAGCCGATCGGGATGATCATCACGAGGTATGTGGTGAGCCAGACTTCCCCGGGTGTGAATGATTCGATGGCGGTGAGCGGTTTCGTAGCCGGCAGTATACCCACTATCCCGAGAAATTGCTCAATCCCATAGAGGCTGACAATCACGGAGGTGCCGACCAGCGCCCAGAGGAGCCGCCTTCTCTGAAGATCAGCGTGGAAGAAGCGCAGCACCATGTAAAACACCACAACCTGCTGCAAAAGCTTTCCGAACTCCTTGACGCTGTAGCTTGGGAACGTGGAAAATGGAATTGAGAGTCCGACCCACCCCACAAACGCGATTAGCGGCAGATCGATAGGGGTCCGCACAAAGAAATGCGTGCGATTCACAGCACACCAGATCCCGAGTAATCCAAGCAGCAGGAGGAAGCCATTGCGTTCCAGAAATAGAAGACGGTCAAATGGAAGAGCAATTATATAAATGTACAGGAGCCCCCGAAGCACACGATCAACGATGGGCGCCGCGGCAACTGCACCAGCTACGTGAAGAGTGGTGCTGCCTTCATATCTCACCCCGTAGTCCCCTCCCTTGACGCAGCTCAATCCACGAGACCCCGCGGGCCAACACAATGTAGAGGAGCGCCCAACCGGCCAGCAGCACAAATCGTACTCTCTCATCGGCTTGACTGTAAATGAGCGCGCTTCCCGCAGAGGCACACATCAGCACATATTCCGCGACAACAGTTTTTCGATGGCTCCATCCCGAGAGGACAAGACGCTGGTAATAATGCTCGCGATGGGCCTGCCAGACTTTTTCTCCGCGGAACAGCCGCTGCAGGAGAGTCGTCGTGGCATCTACGATAAAAGGCGAGAAGAGCAGCAGCGGCACCCAGAAATCAACGGCCTGCTCCTGAACCCCTTTCAGCGACAACACGCCCGCCAGAAAACCCAAGGGGGCACTCCCGACATCACCCATGAAAATCCGAGCCGGGGGCATATTATAGATCAGAAATCCGCCCGTGGCTCCCACGATTAAAAATGAGAGGACCGCCAACCCCGGCTGTCCTCCCTTGAGCGCCATGTAACCGAGAAACCCAAACCCCAGAACCGTCATGCCCCCGGCAAAGCCGTCCATGCCGTCCATAAAGTTGTACAGATTTGTCATCCAGATCAGGAAGAGGATTGCAAGAGGTACACCGATCAGCCCCAGCGAGTAGCTTCCGAGAAGCGGAAATGAAATCTCCGTGATCGCCAGGCCGGTGCCGAGCACGGTGGCAATAGCCGTTAGACAGTGCACGCCGAACCGAACGCCGGGTGGAAGGTTCGCACGGTCATCCCAGAATGACACCACGCCGATCACGGCGGCCGCTCCAATAAACCATAGGTTCGTCACAGAATCTTTGCCGTGCAGCAACACGAGGTGGTAGACAACAACGCCCACAAGGAGGCTGCCCAGGATCGATAATCCCCCGGTTCGCGGTGTAGGAGTCAGATGCAGGGAGCGCTCGTTGGGCTGGTCCAGAAGACGAAGCCACGCGGCGGGCGAACACAGATATCCCGTGAGCCAATAGGCCAGTAAAAATACCAGCCCCGCAAGGATCAAACCCTCCTTCATCGCGGGAGGGGGCCCCGTCCTGCTGGCCCCCCCTCCCGAACCCACGGTGTCGGTCTTTTACGCCGTTCATTCCGGTATTGGGCGATTAACTCCGGCAAGGCAGCTTCAAAAGTAACCTTTGGCTGGTATCCAAGCTCTCGCGTAATTCTCTGGCAGCTATACCAGGCAGAGCCGGTCAACTTGTTTATGGACTGCGCGTCTATCAGGAATCGTCGCCTATGCAATCGCCCAATGACATCACCCAGATTCCCCAGAAACCTCAGGACACCGACCGGCACATGCCACTGAGGAATTCGCCTGCCAAGCGCGAGGCAGATCAATTCATACAGTTCGCGCGTCGAATAGGCTCGTGCATCCGTCACAATATAACATTGTGATTGAATCATCGAGGTCGCGGCAAGCATGGCGGCATCTACAACATTCGCGACATGAACGAGACTCCGGTGGTTCGGAATGTCGGGAAAGGGTGGGAAACGGTGACGGTCTATCGCAGAGATCATCCGGTAAATATTTCCCTTATTCCCCGGCCCATAGACCACTGGCAGCCGAAGACAAACCCCGCGCAAATCCGTCTTACTGGCGTATTCCCGCACCAGCTCCTCAGCTTCAAGCTTCGAGCGGCCATAGGCGGTAGCAGGCGTCGGCTGAGCGGTTTCGTCGAGACAGCCCGACGTCTCCTCACCCATGACCTTCACGCTACTGAAGAAGACGACACAGCGCGCCCCCCCGGCCAGCGCGCCTTCGAGAATATTGTGAGTTCCCTCCACGTTAATGGAGCGGTAAGCAGCTTCATCTTCCTGGAGCTCGGATAGGGCATGACTACGACCGGCCAAGTGAAAGACAGTGTCCACTCCCGCAGCTGCCGACTTTACAAGGCCGGCATCTCGGATGTCCCCCTCAATCACCTGTGCAGCGGCAGGCCATTCGCGGTGAGGCGCAGCGGCGCGATCGAGAACCCGCACTTGACAGCCCGCTTTCACCAGGCGTTGGAGCAGATGCTGCCCGATAAACCCGGAAGCCCCTGTAACCAGTGCAGATTTCGTAGTTCTACCCCCCTTTCCCCTCCTTACAAAGGAGGGGGTCGGAGCTTTCTAAAAGCTCATCATATAGATCCAGTGTCTCTTGCGAGATCTTTCCCACTGAAAATTCCTTCATGGCAATCTCCCGCCCACAGGCGCCCATCCGGCATCGTAAAAGAGGATCTGAAAGCAGTCTCGCAATCGCGTGACTCAGGGATCCGGCGTCCTTCAGCGGGACAAGGAAGCCATTGGCGCCGTCTTTGACAACCTCTCGGCAACCCGGGACATCGGTCGCGACGATGGGCCGCCCGCAGGCAGCCGCTTCCAATAGAACCTTCGGCAATCCTTCTCTGTACGACGGCAGAACCACAATCTGCGCCGACGCCAGGATGTTCGGCATATCGTCTCGATGTCCCCACCACTCAACCAGCCCGCTTTGTTGCCACGCCCGGAGCTGAGTTTCAGAAATGGCGGCGGGATTCTCCGTGTCCACCATGCCTACCAGAACACATTGTGCGGGGATTCCATCCGCTTGCAACCGCCGCGCGGCCTCAACAAATTCACCGATCCCCTTATCCCACAGCATCCGACCGGCCAGCACAACGAGAGGGTCCGGGTTTTCCGGCAGGGCCGGCCTAAAGGTGTCTGTGTCAACACCCACTCCCCGGATGATCCGTACTCTTTCCTTGCGGACGATACCGGACCCCACTAATTCTTTCGCGTCCTCTTCGTTCTGAAACACCACCAGCGAATGCGGCAGGGCAAGCGCCCATCGAAGAGCGCCCCCGACAATCCTGCGCAGAACACCTTTGCGTCTTCCCCCTGCAATGAAGGTGTACCCAAGGCCTGCAAATCCATTGACCGCTGCTCCAACCTTGGCGAAACGGGCGGCCCAGGATCCATATAATATCGGCTTCATGCCGACGTGATGGACCAGGTCCGGCTGCTCCTCACGGTATAGGCGGATGAGCTCCCACACGCAGCTGAGCTCGTGCACTAGACGGCGACTGCTTCGCAGCAATCGAATCGGCCGGAGCGTGAAGCCTTCGTCTTCAATCCGCTTGCCGTGCTTTTGCACCCGGGTGGCAATGATCACCTCCCACCCGGCACTACGCGCAGCCCGCGCCAATTCCAGGCGGTGAGACCAGAAATACCAGTCCTCGGTGATGAGGAACAGCAGACGAGGCTTGCGCCCGGTTGAGTTGAACGGCATCAGGACCCTTTATGGTAGGAGCGATACCATGCCACAAAGCGCTCGACGCCTACCTCGATCGGCGTGTTCGGTTTGAAGCCGACATCGCGGACAAGGTCATCCACATCCGCATAGGTGGCCGGCACATCGCCGGGCTGCAGGGGGAGCAGGTTCTTTTCGGCTTTCCTGCCGAGCTTCTTTTCGAGCACCTCTATAAACTGCAACAGCTCCACCGGCTGGTTGTTGCCGATGTTATAAATCTTATATGGCGCGCGGCTTGTGCCTGGATCCGGGGCATCGCCGGTCCAGCTGGGGTTGGGGCGGGGCGGCCTCTCCATCACCCGCACGACTCCCTCGACAATATCATCAATATACGTAAAGTCCCGCTGCATCTTCCCGAAGTTGAACACATTGATCGGTCGGCCTTCGAGGATCGCCCTCGTGAACAGAAACAGGGCCATATCGGGACGGCCCCATGGACCATAGACGGTAAAAAAGCGAAGGCCGGTAGCTGGAATATCATACAAGTGGCTGTAGGTATGGGCTATCAATTCATTTGCCTTCTTTGTCGCGGCATACAAACTGACGGGGTGATCCACATTGTCATGCGCTGAAAATGGCATTTTCGTATTGGCTCCGTACACCGAACTGGAGGACGCGAACACGAGATGCTTGATTCCGGTATGGCGGCAACATTCCAGAAGGTTCACGAAGCCGACTAAGTTGCTGTCCACGTAGGCATAGGGATTTTGCTGGGCGTACCGGACACCCGCCTGGGCCGCCAGGTTCACGACGACGTCGGGCCGGTGTTCCGTGAACAATCGAGAGAGGCCTTGGCGGTCTGCCAAGTCCATTTTGTAAAATACAAATCCCGGCTGTCCCTGCACCTGCGCTAGCCGGGCTTCCTTCAGAGTGACCTCATAGTAGTCATTCAAGTTGTCCAGCCCGATCACCTCATCGCGTTCCGCGATCAGCCGCTTGGCCAGGTGAAAACCGATAAAGCCGGCCGCTCCCGTGATCAGAACTCTTCGCCTTGGTATTCCTTCAGGCATGTCCGTACTCGCTCAACCAGGCTTGAAACATCAGGACATCCCAGAGATGGTACTGCCAGTTGCGTTTTCCCGAAAGATGCTCCGCCCATTTTTCCCGGATCGGCAGGGGAGAGAAAAAACCTTCCTTCTCCAGGCGGCGCTCGTCCAGCAGATTCTCGGCCCACTCGCGAAGCGGTCCCCGCAGCCAGGAATCAATCGGCACTCCAAACCCCATTTTGGGACGCTCCACTAATTCCATGGGCACGTACTTCCTCAACACCTGACGAAGCAACCATTTGCCTTGCCCGCCCCGAATCTTCATCGAGATGGGAAGCCGCCAGGCAAACTCGACAACGCGATGATCCAGCAACGGCACGCGGGCCTCCAGACTCATTCCCATGCTCGCGCGGTCCACCTTCACGAGGATATCGTCCGGCAGATAGGTCACGGTGTCCAGAAACATCATCTGTTGTCTGAAGTCCTTCACATTTGCCCAACGACTGCGGTCCGTCAGGATCGTCACCGGCTCCTTGCCCGCCCGCACCAACGCCGCCGGATTGTCCCAACGCGACAATAAGCTCAAATAGAAAGCGCCTTGATCTTCAGTCGGCAGGACCTGGGCGATCTTGTGCAGCTTATCGCCCGGGCATTGCATCAGTGCCGCATCTGTCCATTTAGTCCAGGGCCCTTTCAGGATGGTATCCCAGGTCTCGGGAGCCAGTGTAGTGATCGCACTCGCCGTCAAGACACGCAGGTTACGAGGCATCCAGCCAATACGGCGCCAGATATATTGGCTCCAAAAATAGCGGTTGTACCCGCCAAAAAGCTCATCTCCTCCATCTCCCGACAGGGCCACCGTGACGCGGGCGCGGGCCAACTCCGACACGAGGAACGTCGGGATTTGAGAAGAATCTGAGAATGGCTCGTCGTACAAAATCGGCAATCGAGGAATGACGTCTTGCGCTTGTGTCGGAGTCACATAGAGT
>Ga0184632_10000324_pt1 | contig 17960 bp, 15 predicted proteins | sample PLM31_50_b1_FD_133153 | JGI IMG/M metagenome (GOLD analysis project Ga0184632, IMG submission 133153) | Groundwater sediment microbial communities from an aquifer in East River, Colorado, USA - PLM3-1_50_b1 | ecosystem: Environmental > Terrestrial > Soil > Riparian zone | place: USA: East... | reverse complement strand
TGCAAGGGCGGCCCCCGTTCACTCTGCGACTCCTGCTTCCCGCAGAACGGTGTCGGGCTGCCCAACCGTGGGCTGGCCCGTGAGGACCGGTCACCGGCGCCAGACCGGCTCCTCGAAGGGGAAGGGGGAGAGCCGGGGGGTGCCGTTCGTTCTTGGCGCGGTTGCCTAATTGCAGCGGACAGTCTGCCCTACAACCATTCGGAAGTGAAGTCTCGTTCTTGGACTCCTGCGCGTTCGCCCGGAAAGCTGGGCCGGCCTGCCAGCAGGGCTACGCATTCCCTCTGCGAATAGATGCGTAGTTCGCTGTCCCGCGGCGTCGTGTACGGTCCCTGCCATGGCGGTAGAGGCATGGCTGGACCCATCAGCGCGTCCCGCCGACCTGCCCGGTCCTGCCGACCTGGCTGTCGGCGTTGGCGAGCCATGGCAGCAGCCTGCCGTCGTCCCGTCCGAGGCGCAGACCCCCCTGCCGGCCGTCGACCACGCCGTGCCCCTGCTCGGCCGGTTCGCAACCCTGGTCGGCCCCGGCCAGCAGCACGACAGGCTCGCCGTGCTGTGCGCGCTCGCCCGGCAGCCCGGCGCGAGCTGGCGGCTCCGCGACGCCGAGGAGGCCGTCCCCTGGCTCGAACCCGACTCGACCGCCCGGGTGGTGGGCGAGCTGGCCGAGTCCGGTCTGCTCCTGCCGGCCGCCGGCGACGAGGCTGCCTGGCGACTGTCCGACGAGGCCCACGTGGTCGCGGCCGTCTGCTCGGCGCTGTCGGCCCCGCAGCTCGAGCCCGACCGCTTCGTCAGGGTGCTGGCCGCCTCCGTGACCCTGGCCAAGGCGGCCGGCGCGCCCGACGAGGCGGCCTTCGGCCCGTTCCTGGCCGCGGCCGGCGTGCTCGAGCGCGACCTGAGCACGATCGAGCAGCGTATCGCCGACGGCCGCGAGGAGGCGCTGCTGGAGGCCGCCGCCACGGCCCGCACCCACGCGGCCGATATGGCCGCGCTGCTGCAGCAGCACGCCGAGCTGTTCCGCGCCGACGCCGGCGGGCTGGCCGACGCCTGGGAGCGGGCGGTCGCCGCACTCGGCCGCCTCGAGACCCTGACCGGCGACGTGGTGGCCACCCTGGCCGGACACGCCGACGACCGGGTGCGCCGTGGGCCCAGGAGCGACCGGAGCAGCCTGCGCGGCCTGGTCGCCACCGCCGACCTGGCCACCCTGGCCGCGCTGGCCGGCGAGGCCCGCCTGCCGCCCGCCGTCGTCCCCACCCACCCGAGCGCCGCGCTGGCCGCCCTGGACGAGCACCTCGGCCGGCCGGACCCGCTGGCCGTCCCCATCCCGGAGCCGATCCTCCTCCCGGTCGAGGCGCCAGAGGACGTCCCCGACCTCACCACGCTGGCCGCCAGGGCGCTCGAGTGGCTGGCCCGCCGGGGCGAGTCGGTCCTGACCGAATGGGTGGTGGGCGGCACGTGGGCCGAGGCGACCGGCCGCATGGCCGCGGTGGTGGAAGCCTGGTCCAGGCACGGCCCAGGAGGCGACGGGAGCCTCCAGGCCGAGCTGGACGCCAGCCCCACGCTCGACCCCGTGGGCCACGACGAGGTGGCCGTGGTCTCCCGCACCCTGGTGCGCCGGCCGGCCGCCGGAGGACCCGTCCCGTGAGCCCTGCCGAGCTGTGCCGGGTGCTGCTGGTGGGGTCGGTGCCAGCGGCCGAGCTGCCCGAGCTGTCCGGTGACGAGATGCGCGACGAGGTGCGCCGCCGGCTGGCCGAGGTCGGCTGCGAGCTGGCCTACTCGGTCGACTCCGATCGCTGGGTGGCCCGGCTGGGCGGGCCGCTGCCCGACATCGAGGGCCACGAGCCGGTGCTCCGCCTGAGCCAGGCCGAGCTGGCCGTGCTGGCCGCCTGCTGGCTGCACCTGCGCTTCCTGCCCGCCGAGCGCGCCCGCGCGGCCGCCGACGGCCTGGACCCCGACGGCGGGGACGGCGCCGGCCTGGACCCCGACGACCTGGCCGAGCAGTTCCGCGGCCGGCTCGGCCAGGACCAGCTCCACGACCTCGTCGAACGGCTGCGGCGGTCCGGCTTCCTGACCCAGCGCGAGGGGCTGCTCCGCGCGGGCCCCCTGCTCAGCACCTTCGAGGACCCGAGCACCGTCGAGCAGGCCCGGACCCTGCTCACGCGCCACCAGCGGCTCGCCTACCTGCAACGGCGGGCAGCCGAGCTCGGAGCGGACGGGAGCCTGGATGCCACGGATTGAGGAGGTCCAGTTCGTCAACTGGGGCTCGCTCCGGCCCGACCCGGTCCCCCTGCTGACCGACGGGGTCAATGTGGCGACCGGCCCGAACGGCTCGGGCAAGACCTGCTTCCTGGACGCCATCAAGCTGCTGCTCGGGATCACCGGCTTCGGGCCGGGCCGGACCTCGGCCCGCTACATCTTCGACGGCGGCCCGACCGGGGCGCCCGCCGACCGGGCGTGGCTGCGGGCGACGTTCGCCAACCCGGTCCTCCCGGCGGCGGCAGAGCGCCTGTTCGCGCCGGCCGGGGGCGGCTGCGAGGACGCCGAGCAGGTCAGCGTCGTCTGCCTGGTCACCGCGGACGAGCGCCGTTACCTGGTCCTGCCCGGCCTGGTCCGCTGGGGCCAGCCGATCGAGTCCGACCTGCGCGACTTCGCCGACGCCAACCCATTCGAGGGGTGGCTCGGGCCCCGCCTCTACGACGAGCTGCTGGAGGCGACCGGGGTCACCCAGGCGCTGCGCGCGGTGCTCGCCCTCCCCCAGGGCGCCATCGACCGGATCGTCGAGGAGCGGCCGGCCGGGATGCTCCGCCGGCTCCTCGAGCTGGCCGGCGAGCGCGACACCTACGAGACGCTGCACGCCGGACGCGACCGCTGGGAGGGCGCCCGCGCCGCCTACCTGGCCGCCATGGAGCAGCACAAGGCGGAGCTGGACCGTCTGGCCACGCTCGACCGCCAGGCCGGCCGCCACCGCGAGTGGGCCGGGCTCCGCGACCAGCTCGACCACCTGCGCCTGGTCGCGCGGCCGGCAGCCGAGTACCGCGACCTCGCCGACCAGGTCGAGGCCGAGCGCGCCCACCACGACCGGCTGGCCAGGGCGGTCGGCGGCGACCAGGCCACGCTCGCGACCGTGGCCGAGGAGGTGCCGAGGCTGCAGGCAAGCGTGCAGGGGCTCACCGACCAGGCGACCACCCTCGAACGCCAGCTCGAGGATGCCGAGGCCTCGCTCCGCAGCCTCGACCTGCAGATCGCCTCCATGGAGGCGAAGGAGGCGGAGACACAGGCGGCCGCAAACCGCACGCGCGGCCTGGCCGGCGACCGCGGCCGGCGGCAGGCCAGGGCGGACGCTGCCAGCGCCGAGGCTGCCATGGCCGCGGCCCTGGTCAGGCGCGACGCGGTGGCCGCGGCCCTGGCCAGGCGCGAGACCGAGGTCGGCGTGCTCCGGGAGGGCCGCTTCCCGCCGCCGCCGGAGGTGGAGGCGTTCCGGGCCCGCCTGCTCGCCGCGGGGATCGAGGCGACCCTGGTCGCCGACGTCGTCGACCTGAACGACGGTGGCGCCGACGAGGCGGCCCGGGTGCGGGCCGAGGCCGCGCTCGGCGACGCCCTGTGGGCACTGATGGTGCCGTCGGACGCGTACCGCGACGCCACCGCGCTGGCGGTCGAGACGGGCTACCGCGGTGGCGTGGTGCGCGCCGGGGCGGGCGACCCGACCGGCGCCCTGGCCGAGCTGGTGGCCCCGGTCGAGCTCGGCCTGCTGCTCGAGCGGGCCGACGCCTGGTCGGCCCATGACGCCAAGCAGGCGCACGGCCTGGCCTCCCGCGGACACGCGGCGGTCGCGCCCGACGGCATGCGGTACGGCGACAGCCTCTCCCGCCGGCAGGCGCCCGACCTGCCGGTGCTCGGGCGGCTGGCCCGTGAGCAGCGCCTGGCCGCGACCCGCGCCGAGGCGAGCCGGCTGGCCAGGGAGCTGGAGGAGCTCGAAGCCAAGGTGCCGGAGCTCCGGGCGGCCTGGCAGGCTGCGAGCGAGGCGGTCCGGGCGGTGCCAGCCGAGGAGCACGAGGCCGGTGGCTCGACCGGCGCGGCGCTCCGCGATGCCCAGGGGCTGCGGCCGGCCCTGGCCGACCGGCCGCTGCGGCTCCGGCGCGAGCTGCGCGAGACGGCCGAGCAGCTCGGGGCGGCACGCGCCGAGCTGGTGCTGGCGCGCGAGCGCGAGGCCAAGCTCGAGGCGAGGCTGGCCAGGAGCCGACCCCGCCTCGCCGAGCAGGAGGACAGGGTGACCCGGCTCGAGGCCTCGCTGGCTGGCCGGCCACTCACGTCCGAGCAGCGGCTGGTGGTGGAGACCGGCGCGTTGCCTGGGACCGAGTCGCTGCGGCACGACATCGACTGGCTGGCCGCGCAGGTCGCCGACGGGCGCTTCGGCGCGGAGACGCGCGACGCCGGGGTGCTGGCCCAGCGCGACGGCCAGGCCAGCGTCGTCGGGGAGGCCGACAGGGTGGCCGGCGACCGCAGGAGCGACATGGAGACGCTGGAAGCCGCGCTGGAGGAGTCCCGCCGCCGCTACGAGGAGCGGGTCCACCGGGTGGTGCGCGGGCTGAGCGAAGAGTTCGCGCGTGTCTGCCGGATCGCACGCACCGACGGCGAGCTGCGCCTGGTCACCGGCGACCGGCCCGAGGAGTACGGCGTGGACGTGCTGGTCGCCCACCGGACCGGGGAGCGCAAGCGCTCCTACAGGGACCCCGCGCACTCGGGGGGCCAGCGCGCCAAGATCGCGATCCTGCTGCTGCTGGCCACCATGGGGTCGGCGGGCCGGGCCGACCTGCTGCTCATGGACGAGCACATCGCCCACCTCGACTCGACCAACATCGACCACCTCGCCGAGCTGATGCACACGCTCAACGAGCGGGTCCAGTTCGTGCTCGCGACGCCCACCAACGCCGAGGCGCTGCGGCTGTCCTGGTGCGACCTGCAGCTCGCGTTCCTGCCCAGGGACCCCGGGCAGCCGTACAACCCGCCGATCCGTATCCTCTCGCGGCTCGGCGTCGGCGACCTGGCGGCCCGCTACCCCAGCGGCGAGCTGGCCGCGCCCTGACCGGACGGGGCGGCCCCGGGCGGGAGCGTGCCGCCAGGCCGGTCAGGCAGGACGGTGCGGCGCGTCGCCGGTGGCGCGCAAGCGGGCGACCTTGTTGAGCAGGTCGAACCAGAACGGCGCGCCGAGCGAGAGCGCCACCACGGTGAGGGCGAGCCCGAGGAGCTTGAGCGTCCACCCGCCGAGGTCGCGTGGGGGCCGGCGCGGGTCGGAGGCCGGGGCGCCGCGCCCGGCCCAGGTGATCGGCAGCTCCAGGTTGCGCACCTTGGCGACCCCGTCCGCCACGCTGTCCAGCTCCGATGCCTGCCCGCGCCCGGCGGCGGCGACCACCGCCTGGCGCACCGGGCCGTTGCTGTACAGGGCTCGGGTGATCGAGAGCGAGTCGACGTTGAGCGCCACCGCCAGCACGACCGCGTAGAGGACCAGCCAGAGCTGGACGCGCCGCTTGTACCAGCCCGAGACCCGGTCCATGGCGGCGTCGAACCAACCCTCGACGCGCCCTCGCAGGACCGCGAGATCGCCGGCGGCCTCCTTCTCGAACGCCAGCAGGGCCTGCTTGGCGGGCAGGTCGTCGGGGAGCGCCGCGATGCCCGCGGCGATCCTGGCCGGACGGCTCGGCGCACCCTCGGCCGCCGCCTCCGGCCCGTCGGGTGCGAGCGCGTCGAGCAGCGCGACCGCGAAGACGTCCGCGGGGAGGTAGGACGCGCGGCGCTGGTGGTTCCGCCAGGAGCTGGGCGGCTTCAGCGCGTCGAGCAGCGGGTGGGTGAGGTCGACGAGCCTGGCGAGCGGGCTGGCGGCGCCTGCCCCGTCGGTCGTGTCGCTGCCGGTCAGCAGCTTCCGGACGCCCTTCTCGAGTCCTTCGGCCCGCCACTCGAGCTTGCTCGCCACGTACTCGTTGACCTTCGAGCAGACCAGGCTCAAGGCGAAGTAGACGAACAAGAGCCCGAGCACCACGTCCAGCGTGGTGGATCCCAGCATGACCGCTCCCTTCACGACGCGGCGGCAGCTCCGCCGCCGAGGCAACCTGGGCGGATTCTTCGCCACGACGAGCCCGCCGCGATAGGTGGCGGCCGTCCGGGAGACCACCCGAGCGCTGGAAGCGCCTACCGCCCCCGCGGCCACCAGCGCCGGCGGGCCCGGGCGACGCCGGCCGCTGGGACGGCCAGGCCGGGGATGCCCATCTCGTGGACGACACCGGCTGGCTCGTCGGCGACCGCCGAGTTGGCGCACTCGCCGGGGCCGAGCCGGTTGTGGTGGCCGCGCGGCGCCACCGCGCCGCCGTCCATCGCCGGCACGCCGAAGCGGACCTTGCTGTAGGGCACGAGGTCGCACGAGGCCAGCCCGCCGGGGACGTTGGCGCCGTAGAACTCGGTCCAGGTCGACGAGGAGCCGGGGCCGCCGACGCCGCCCCAACGCGCCGGCACCCGGATGCTGCCGACCAGCGCCTCGGCCCCCGTGTCCAGGTCGGAGACGGTCGCTCGCCACCAGCCGGGCTCCCGGCTGGCCACCCGCAGCCGGTACTCGCGACCGGCCACCCACTCGTAGGCCAGGCGGCAGGTCCAGAACGGCGCCCCCTCGGTGCCGGCGTGGCAGGTGGGGTTGTCGGCGCAGCCCACGGCCGCCCAGATCGAGAACACCGCCAGCTTGCCGACGCTGCCGTCGTCGCGCAGGTCGTGGGCCTGGAGCCCGAAGTAGCCGACGTCCCCCCGGACGAAGCTCCACTGGTGGGCCCAGAAGTAGGTGGTCTGCCCGGGGTCGTGCAGGACCGTCAGGCCCCACTCGAGGCTGGTGGCGCCGGCCCCGGCCGGCCAGTGCCACTCGGTGAAGGTTCCCTTGGGCGCAACCATCCCCTGTATTCGACCACGCCCGAACCGCGAACCCACCACGCCCGAACCGCACTCGTGGTCTCAGGGTCCGCTGAGCACAGCATGGGTACCGACCCGGCGCCAAACCACATGGGCCTGGCCTCCGTGGACCGGGACCCCGTACTGGAAGGTGGCTCGACCGTCCGGTGCCCAGGTCATCTCGAAGATTCCAATGGCGCCCTCGACGCCTCGAACCCGGAGGCCAGGGCGGAAGCCTTCGCCACGCTCAAGGTCTTCAACGAACTTCTTCACTGCTTCCCTGAAGCGTTCCTGATCCTGCTCGGAGAGCTGTGCGAAGTCCTTCCGAAATCGAGGAAGCACCTTGTAGGTCGGCATTCAGTCGTCTGCTCCTAGGGCCGGTTCGGATCGCGAGGATCGTACCATAGGAAGATACGAAAATCGTACCAAGAAGGTCTCTGCCTCTTGCCGAAAGTCAGACTGTCCACTACTGTCGGACAGCAGTACAGCTCGCTACGACTGGTTGGCAGGATTGGGGCGACATGGGAGCGGACACGATGGCCCGCACAACCCTTCGAGCGAAGGGGCAGCTGACGCTGCCGGACGAGGTCCGTAAGGCCGCCAAGCTTCAGGAGGGGGACCTGATCGAGGCCGAGGTGTCCGAGAACGGCGAAGTGATCTTGCGGCCGCTGGCGACTGTCGACCGAAGCCAGGCGTGGTTCTGGACCCAGGAGTGGCAGGCCGGGGAGCGCGAGGCGACCGAGCAGGCTCGCCGGGGCGAGGGAGAGGTGTTCGAGTCGGGCGCCGACTTCCTTGACTCGCTGAGCTAGGTCGTACGGCCTGAGCCACGGCTGCGGAGGCGCGTCGGGGAGCCTTCCAGTGGGTAGTGGGAAGGCACGATGCCGACGATCGACACCTTCGCCGTGCAGCGCGCGCTGGCCGAGCTCGGCGACGCGCTGGCCGCGGCCAGCCCGCGCGCATCCGGCTCTGACGACGGCTTCGGCGAACGCCGGCGCCGGCTCGTCTGGCACCTCGACCACTACCTGCTGCCACGCGTCCGCGACCTCGAGGCGCCACTGGTGGTAGTGCTGCTCGGCTCCACCGGCGCCGGGAAGTCCTCGCTGCTGAACGGCCTGGCCGGGCAGCTGGTCAGCCCCAGCGGGGTGGTGCGGCCCACCACCATGCGGCCGGTCGTGCTGCTCGCGCCCGGCCAGGTCGAGGCGTTCATGGGCGGCAAGGTGCTCGCCGCCCTGGCCGACGCCGACCGCCTGCAGCTCGCCGTCCACGACGGCGCCTTCCCAGAGGTCGCGCTGGTCGACGCGCCAGACATCGACTCGGTGGAGGCGGCCAACCGGACGGCAGCGGACGAGCTGCTGCAAGCCGCCGACGTCTGCCTGTTCGTGACCAGCGCCCAGCGCTACGCCGACCTGGTGCCCTGGGAGTTCCTGCGCCGAGCCCAGGCGCGCGGCGTGCCGCTCATGGTGGTGGTGAACCGCCTGCCCAAGATCGAGGCGGACCGGGCGGCGGTGCTGGCCGACTCCCGGCGCCGCTTCGAGGAGGCCGGGCTGGGCCAGGCCGGACCGCGCGGGGAGCTGCCGTTCCTCGGGGTCGAGGAGGGCGCCCTCGACGAGGCCACCGACGGGCTCGCCGCGGCAGCAGTCGAGCCGGTGCGCCGGGCCCTGGTCGAGCTGGGGCGCGACACTCGGGCCCTGGCCGCGGTCAAGGCCACCGCGCTGCGGGGCGCGCTGGCCGGCCTGCCGGCGTCGGTCGAGCAGGTCGCCCGCGACCTCGAGCTCGACGAGCGCCGCGCCGCCGCCTTGCGCGGCGCGGTGACACGAGCCTACGCCGAGGAGGCCACCAAGCTCGACGACCGCCTGGCCGGCGGGGACTTCCTGCGCGGCGAGGTGATGCGGGCCTGGCAGGAGTTCGTGGGCCTCGGCGACGTGTCGCGCTGGCTCTCGAGCGGCGTGGGCCGGGTCCGGTCGTGGTTCGCCCGCCGGTTCCAGGCACCCGGGGCCACCGAGGCGCCGCTCAGGCAGGCCAAGGAGCAGGCCTTCGAGGAGCTGGTGGCGGCGCTGGTCCGGCACGCCGACGCGGCCGCCGGCCATGCTGCCGCCGAGTGGGCCACGGACCCGGCCGGGTCGCGGCTCCTGGCCGACCGGCCCGACCTGTGGGGTCACGGCGAGCGGCTCGAGGCCGAGGCTCGCGAGCTGCTGGCCACCTGGCTCGGCCGTCTCACCAAGGTGGTCGAGGAACGCGGCCAGAACCGGCGCGCGTTCGCGTTCGCCACCTCCCTCGGGGTCAACGCCATCGGCGTGGTCGCCATGCTGGCGGTGTTCGCCCACAGCGCCGGGCTCACCGGCGGGGAGCTGGCCATCGCCGGGGGCACCGCGGTCGTCAACCAGAAGCTGCTCGAGGCCCTGATCGGCGAGGCCGCCGTGGCCGACATCGTCAGGGGGGCCGAGCGCGACCTGCGCTCGACCCTGCGGGCCGCCCTGGACGCCGACGCCCGGCGCTTCCTCGACCTGCTTGAGCCCACCGGCGCCGGCCCGGACGACCTGCGCGCCGCCGCCGCCAAGGTCGCGGCCGAGGCCGAGCGGCTGCTGGCCGAGCTGGGCGCCGGCGCCGGCGGCCAGGCCGAGGAGCGGCGGGCTGCCCGGTGAGCAGCGAGCTGGGGCAGTGTCTGGTCGCGCTGGAGCGGGTGGCCGAGGCGGCCGAGCGGCTCGGGCTCGACGCGGGCGCCGCCAGGCAGACGGTCGAGTCGGCCCACGCCCGGCTCGGGTTCCCGGGCACGGCGTTCGTGCTCGCGCTGGCGGGCGGGACCGGCGCGGGCAAGTCGAGCCTGCTCAACGCGCTGGCTGGGCGTGAGGTGAGCCGGGCGGGACCGATCCGCCCGGTGACGGCCGAGCCGGTCGCCTGGGTTCCGGCCGACGCCGCCGGCGAGCTCGGGCCGCTGCTGCGCTGGGTGGGAGTCGAGCGGGTGGTGAGCCACCACGACCCCTCGTTCGCCGACCTCTGCCTGCTCGACCTGCCCGACTACGACTCGGTCGAGCGCGCCCACCGGGCCAGGGTCGACGAGCTGCTTCCCAGGGTCGACGCGGTCTGCTGGGTGCTGGATCCCGAGAAGTACAACGACCGCGTGCTGCACGAGGACTACCTCCGCCCGCTCGCCCACCACGCCGAGCGGGCGGTGTTCGTGGTCAACCGGCGGGACGTCATCGGCGGGCCCGCCGCCGTGGCCGAGCTCGTCGCCGACGTCCGCCGGACCCTGGCCGCGGACGGCATCACCGGGCGGCCGGTGTTCGCGGTCTCGGCCGCGCCGCCGGACCCGGACGGCACTGGCAACGGCGACCTGGACGCCCTGCGAACCTGGCTGTCCGAGCGCATGGAGGCCAAGTCGATCGTTGCCGACCGGGTGGCGGCCGACTGCGCCGCGGCCGGCGTCGAGGTCGCGCGGCGCGCCGGCCTGGTCGGCGAGGGCGCCCACCGGCCGCTGGTCGACGAGCGGACCCGTGAGGCGGCCCGCGAGCGGGCGGTGGCTGCGGCCAGGACCGCGGTCGACGTGGCCGGGGTGCGCCGCGCCTGCCGGCGCCGCGCCCTGGCCGAAGCGCAGGCCAGCGGGGCTGGGCCGGTCGGGCGCGCCCTGGCCGCCGTCGCCCGGCTGCGCGGTGGCAGGGAGGCCGGCGCGGCCTCGGCCCGGTCGATCGACCCGGTCGCCTACGCCCGCGGCTGGCGGGGCCGCGCCTCGCTCAGCCGGACCGTCAACCCGGTCCACGAGCTGCTGCGCCGGGCGGCGGCGGCGGCGCCACCGGCCCTTCGGGCAGACGTCATGGCCCTGGCCAAGCCCGACCGGCTGGAGGAGCGCCTTGGCGCCGCGGTCGACCAGGCGGTCGCCCGGGCCGGGGTCGAGCACGCCCAGCCGCCCCGCTCCTGGTTGTGGCCGCTCGTCGGGGTGGCGCAGACGATCGCGGCCATGACGTTCCTGGCCGGCGTGCTCTGGTACGCGACCCTGTACCTGGCCGGCCGTGCCCAGGCCGACCTGCCCGACCTGCCCACCTTCCGCGACGTGCCGGTGCCGCTGCTGCTGCTGGTCGGCGGCCTGGCCGGAGGCTGGCTGCTGGCCCGGCTGCTGCACGCGAGCGCCCGCCGGCAAGGCCGGAAATGGGCCGACCGCCTGGGCCGCGACCTCGACCGGGCCGTCACCCGTGAGGTCGACCAGGCGATGGGCGACCCGCTCGACACGCTCGAGGCGGCCCGCTCCGAGCTGCTGGTCCGCCTGGCCGACCTCCGCCAGGCCGCCAGAAGAGCCACCATCGCCCCACCCGGCCCGCCCACGGATCGGCCAGCCCGCTCCCAGCGCCGATGAGCCTGCGCCTGCCTGCCCACTGGATCTGGGACTTCTGGTTCGCCCAGGAGGGCAACGACGTCCACGTGTTCTTCCTGCACGCCCCCTGCGACGTCGGCGACCCGGATCTGCGGCACCGTCACGCCCGGATCGGCCATGCGGTGTCACGCGACCTGCGGACCTGGGAGGTCCTGCCGACCGCGCTCAGCCCTGGGCCGCCCGGCGCCTTCGACGACCTGGCCACCTGGACCGGCAGCGTCGTCGACGTCGAAGGCTGCTGGCACATGTTCTACACGGGGGTCTCGACCCGCGAGCACGGCGCCGTGCAGCGGATCGGGCTGGCCACCTCCGGCGACCTGGTCGGATGGGAGAAGCAAGGCGTGCTGCTCGAAGCGGACCCGCGCTGGTACGAGAAGCTCGGCCCGGACCCGCGCGGGGAAGCCTGGCGGGACCCGTGGGTGCTCTGGGACGCCGACAGCGGCAGCTTCCACATGCTCGTCACCGCCCGCGCCAACCACGGCCCCGTCGACGGCCGCGGCGTGATCGGGCACGCCTGGTCGCCTGACCTGCGTTCCTGGCAGGTTGGGCCGCCGCTGTCCGAACCTGGCGAGTTCTCCCAGCTCGAGGTGCCGCAGCTGGTGCACCTCGGCGGCGCCTGGCGGATCCTGTTCTCCGCGTGGCCGCGCGACCACAGCACCGCGCGGCTCGCCCGGCTGGGCGTGGTCGCCGAGGGCGGCACCCACTACCTGGTCGCCCAGGACAAGCTCGGCCGCTACGCCCTGGACCGGGACGCCTTCCTCGTCGGTGACCCCCAGAGCCGTCTCTACGCCGGACGGCTCCTCCATCACCAGGACGAGTGGCACTTCTTCGCCTGGCATCACCTCGACGGCGAGGGACGGTTCTTCGGGGGGCTGAGCGACCCGATGCCGCTGACCGTCCACGCGGACGGGTCGTTGTCGGTCAAGCGACCGGGTCGCTCCTCCGGCCGGTGACGGGCGGCCAGCAGGGCGACCGCGACGGCGGCAAGGCTCGCCACCCCGCCAAGAACGAAGCCGGAGCGGGCGCCGTAGCGCTCGGCCAGCCAGCCGACCACGACGCTGCCGATCGGGGTCGAGCCGAGGAAGACGGTCCCGTACAGGGCCATCACGCGGCCGCGCATCTCGGTGCTGGAGGCGAGCTGCAGGGTCGAGTTGGCGGTGGCGAGGAAGGTGATGGTGGTCATCCCCAGCGGCACGAGCACGACCAGCTCCCAGCCGAGGGTGGGCACGACCGCGGCCAGCAGCGACAGCACCCCGAAGACGCCCGCTGAGCCGAGGAGCAGGCGCTGGGTCGGGCGTGCCCTGGTCGCGGCGGCCAGGGCGCCCATCACCGAGCCGGCGGCCATCACCGAGGCGAGCGTGCCGTAGACGCCAGGGCCGCCGTGGAAGGTGAAGCGCGCGACCAGCGGGAGCACGACCCGGGCGTTCAGCCCGAGGGTGCCGACGACGGTCACCAGCAGGATGGTGGAGCGGAGCGCCGGGGTGGCCCAGACGTAGCGCAGCCCCTCGCGCACCTGGCCCCGGGCGCGCGGCGTCGGCGCCAGGCGGTCGAGCTGGGCCGGGTCCATGGCCAGCAACCCGGCGATGACGGCCAGGTAGGAGACGGCGTTGAGCAGGAAGGCAGGGGCGATCCCGACGGTGGCGATGAGCACGCCGGCGGCGGCCGGGCCGATCACCCGGGCCGAGTTGAACACCGCGCTGTTCAGCCCGATCGCGTTGCTGACCTGGTCGGGCCCGACCATCTCGGTGACGAACGCCTGGCGGGCCGGCATGTCGAAGGCGGTGGCGCAGCCAAGCAGGAAGGCGAGCAGGTAGACCATCCAGAGCCGGACCGAGCCGGTCAGGGTCAGCACGCCGAGCACCAGGGCGAGGATGCCCATGGCCGTCTGGGTGGCCGCCAGCAGCTTGCGCTTGTCGCTGCGGTCGGCGGTGAGCCCACCCCAGGACGCGAACAGCAGCACGGGGAGGAACTGCAGGGCGGTGGTGATGCCGACCGGCAGGGCGCGGTCGGTGAGCCGCAGGACCAACCAGTCCTGGGCCACCTGCTGCATCCAGGTGCCGGTGAGCGAGACGAGCTGGCCGAAGAAGAACAGCCGGTAGTTGCGGACCAGCAGGGAGCGGAAGGTGCGCCTGGCGGTCTGCCCGACGATGCTCACCGGGGCTCCTCGAGCAGGCGCTCGAGCACCGCGACGGCCGGCTCGAGCAGGTGGAGCTCCTCGGCTGTGAGGGCCGCCATGCGCTCGGCCAGGAAGGCGTCCCTGCGCGTGCGGCTGCGGTCGAGGAATCCCCGCCCGGCCGGCGTCAGCTCGACCCGGGCCACCCGGCGGTCGCTCGGGTCGGGGCGCCGGACGACCAGCCTCAGCTCCTCGACGTTGGCGACCACGCGCGTCATGGTGGGTGGGCGCACCCGCTCGACCGCAGCCAGCTCGCCAAGGGTCAGTGGTCCGAGGCGGTCCACGCTGGCCAGCGCCGAGAGCTGGCTGGCGCTGATCTCCCCCTCGGTCTGCTGCCGCAGCCGGCGGGCGAGGCGGCCCACGGCCATGCGGAGGCGGGCGACCAGCTCGTGGTCGACCGCGGCGGGCGTGGTGGTGGGTGGCGGCATCCAGATCCTTAGCTCGACTAATTAGCTATGCGTACTATTTCGTCCGCCAGGGTAGTCGCACGGCCCTCCCTGCGCAACGTGCGCCCGCCAGGAGGGCGACACGGTGGCGCCGGGGCCGCTTGCCCCGGCCGCGGCCCCGTACGAACATCGCGCCCATGACCCGGCCGACCCGGGCCGTCTTCGTGGCCCACGCCTTCCCCCGCTCCGAGCAGGACATGACCGGGCACTTCCTGCTCGGGCTGGCCACCGCGCTGGCCGGGGAGGGAGTCCAGGTCGAGGCGGTCGCCCCGTCCGCGCCCGGGCTCGCCGCCAGGGAGCGTCTGGCGGGCATCGCCGTGCGCCGCTACCGCTACGCCCCCCGGCGGGCCGAGACCCTCGCCTACGCCGGGACCATGCACACCCGCGCGGCCAGCGCCGGCGGCGGCCTCGCGCTGGCCGGGCTGGTCGGTGCGGGCACCCTGGCCGTGCGCCGAGCCGGTGGCGCCGCCGACCTGGTGCACGCCCACTGGTGGTTCCCCGGCGGGCTCCAGGCGCTCGCCTCGCGGCGGCGGCCGCTGGTCACGACCTTGCACGGGACCGACGTCCGGCTCGCCCGCTCCCGCCCGGCGGCCAGGGCCGCCTGCGCCAGGGTCCTGCGCGCGTCCGCGGTGGTGACCGCGGTTTCGACCTGGCTGGCCGACACCGCGGCCGGCTTCGCCCCCGACCTCGCCGGCCGCATCAGGGTCGTGCCGATGCCGGTCGACGACACCCTGTTCACCCCGGGCGACCACCCACGCACCGAGCTGCTGTTCGTAGGCCGGCTGGACGCGCAGAAGGACCTCGACACCGCCCTGCACGCCCTGGCCCGGATGGAGGGGTCAGCCGCCCGGCGGCCGCTCCGGGTGGTGGGCAGCGGGCCCGCCGAGGGCCGGCTCCGGCGCCTCGCCGCCGACCTCGGCGTGGCCGGGCAGGTCGTGTGGGAGGCGCACCTGCCCCAGCGGGAGCTGGCCGACCGCTACCGGCGGGCGGCCGCGCTGCTCGTGCCAGGGCGGGACGAGGGCCTCGGGCTCGTGGCGGTCGAGGGTCAGCTCGCCGGCGCCCCGGTGGTCGCGGCGGCGTCGGGCGGCCTGCTCGACGTCGTCCGCGACGGCCAGACCGGCCGGACCTTCCCGCCAGGGGACGCGCCAGCCCTGGCCCGCGCGGTCGAGGGCGTGCTCGCCGACCCGGCGACGGCCGCCGGCCTGGCCACCGCGGCCCGGCGGTCGGCCGCGGCCCGGTTCGGCAGGCAGGCCACGGCCCGCGCCTACGCTGCCCTCTACGCCGAGGCGCTGGCCAGCAGCAGCCCGTGACCCTCCACCCGCGTTCCCGCTCCGGAGCTAATACCAGCCATGGCGCTGCCAGAAGGCCTGGGCGGCCTCGGCGGTGCCGTAGCGGTCGCGCACGTAGGCGCGGAAGGCCATGAGCTGCTTGCCGCAGTCGATGGTGGCGTAGTCGGCGCCCAGGTAGAGGATGCGGTTGCCGAGCAGGAGCTGGCCGAGGCCGAACGCGGTCGAGGTCGGGTTGTCGGCGGTCGGGTCGCCACCCGACTCGCGCGTGATGATCCAGTGCTCGGTCGCCGAGGTGCCCGACAGGTCGCAGCGGCCTCCCGGGCCTCGTCCGACCGGCTGCTCCCGGGCCGGGGACTGCCGGGCCGCGCCACCCGCCCGCTGGGCGGCGGCTTGGCGCGCCCGCTCCGCCTCCTCCTGGCGGATCAGGCGCCGCAGCTCGGCCGAGCGGGAGCGCAGCACCTGGGCCTGGCCGGCCAGCCGCGCGATCCTGCCGTCCAGCGCCCGCTTGGCCCGGGCGCGCACCGCCTGCACCTGCTCGAGGTCGGCGACCTCCCTGGCCACCGCGTCGCTGGCCGCCTTCTGTGCCCGCTCCACCTCGAGCGCCCGCTGGTGCAGCTCCTCGGACTGGCGCTGCACCCCTCGCAGGCGGCTGACCGTGTTGTTGCCCGACTCGGCGATGTAGTCCAGGGTGGTGGCCCGGTCCAGCAGCTCGGGCAGGTGGTTGGGATCGACGAGCAGGGCGAGGTCGCCCGAGCCGCCGCGGATGTAGGCGCCGCGGGCGCGTTCGTCCAGCACGGCGCGGAGGTCCTCCAGCTCTGCTGCCACCCTTGCCGCGAACCTGGCCGCCTGGATGCTGCGCTGGCGGGCCGCGTGCAGGCGCTCCCGGGCCAGGTCGAGCCGGTCCCGGGCAGCGGCGGCGGCCTGGTCGGCCGTTGCCAGGGCCGAGGCGACCGCGGCCGAGTCGGCGCGGGCGTTGCGCAGGACGGCCTCGACCCGGCCGAGCTCCCGTTGGGTCTGGGAGAGGTCGGTCCGCTTGTCGGCGGCGGTGGCGGGCGGGACCAGCAGCGACGCCGCCGCGAGGAGCGCGATCAGCAGGGCGGACGTGCGGGCGCGGACGGGCACAAGCGCCTCCCTGGCTGGGGGTCGGTCACCTGCGCTCGGCCCGGGGGATGGCAGCGCAGGGCGAATACCTTAAACGAGGTGGGTCGGTCTACTGCAAATCGGCTAGTGAAGCACCTGCGGCGCCGGGACGGCGGGTGGCGACGCGACTGCCTACGGCTCGGGACGATGCGCCTCGGGATCGCGTGCGAGCACCGACCGGCCACCGTCGACGGGGACGGTCGCGCCGTTGACGAAGCTGGCGTCGTCTGACAGCAGGTGGGCAACGACGGCTGCGACCTCCTCGGGGCGCCCCACTCGACCGACCGGGTGCAGCAGCCCCATCTCCTCCTCGATCCGCGCGGCCGCGGCGGGTGTCTGCTGGCCGAGGAATGCCTCGTAGCGCTCCGTGGCGATCGAACCCAGCGCGACGGCGTTGACCCGGATGCCACGCGGCCCGTACTCGACGGCAAGCGCGCGGGTCAGCCCTTCGACGGCCGCCTTGGCGGTCACATACGGCAGGCAGCCCGGGACCGCCCGGCGCGCCTGATGGGAGGAGACGTTGACGATCGCCCCGGCGGTGCCCGCCGCCAGGAACCGGCGGATCGCGGTGGCGCTCCCGACCAGGGCAGGGTTGAGGTTCAGCGCGATGAGGTCTAGCACCTCCCGGGTCGACGCCGAGTGGATCGAGGCGTCCCGGAACACGGCGGCGTTGTTGACCCAGCCGGCGAGCGTGCCGGCGGCCTGCGCGAGATCGGCTGCCTGCTCCGCGACGGACTCGTCGGTGGCGTCGCCAACCACGGCGATTACCCGAGGAGCAGCGCGGTGGCTGTCCGTCCAAGCTAGCGCGGCCGGGTCGAGGTCGACCGCGACCACGCTGTCCGCATCGCCGAGGAGTCGCTCGACCAGCGCGCGACCGACGCCACGGCCTCCTCCCGTCACCACATAGGAACGGCTCATCCGCGCTCTCCCGTCAGGATCAACCGACGCGGTCGGGTCCTCCTCCAGGCCTGCCCCACGCCAGCGCTACGGGGCACGGACGAACTGGCCGCCTTCGGCCAGGACGCGGCCTTCGCGGACCAGCTTGGCCAGGTGGGCGCGGACCGAGCGCTCGGCGGCCGGGTGCAGGACCGGGTCGACCTCGGCGTAGACGCGGGCGACGACCTCGGCCGGGGTCTGGTCGCCGGCGGCCAGCGCGGCCAGGACCTGGCGCTCGCGCATGCGCCGGTGGGCGATGTACTCGTCGACCTTGCCGGCGGCGTCCTCCACCAGCGGCCCGTGGCCCGGGTAGAGCCGTTCGAGGTCGTAGTCGAGCAGGACGGACAGCGAGCGCAGGTACTCGCTCATGTCCCCCTCCGGCCAGTCCACCACGGTGGAGCCCTGGCCGAGGACGTGGTCGCCGGTGAACATCGCCTGCTCGCTGCCGAGCAGGAAGCAGCAGTGGTCGGGGGCGTGGCCGGGGGTGGGGACGGGCACCAGGCCGAGGCCGCCGGCGGCCAGCGGTCGGTCGGCCGCCAGGCTCGGGGCGCCAGGGGTCGACCAGCCCGGGGCGAGCGCGGCCAGCGGGGCGCGGGCCTGCTCGGCGAACGCCCGGGCCCCCTCGGCGTGGTCGACGTGGGTGTGGGTGAGCAGCACCAGCTCGACCCGGCGCCCTTCGCAGGCGCGCACCACCC
>Ga0184632_10000323_pt1 | contig 17962 bp, 13 predicted proteins | sample PLM31_50_b1_FD_133153 | JGI IMG/M metagenome (GOLD analysis project Ga0184632, IMG submission 133153) | Groundwater sediment microbial communities from an aquifer in East River, Colorado, USA - PLM3-1_50_b1 | ecosystem: Environmental > Terrestrial > Soil > Riparian zone | place: USA: East... | reverse complement strand
GCAAGCGGCGGGCTGCCGAGCGGGCTAAAGCTCGGCGCGACGACGGGCACCATTACCGGCGTGCCTGCGGGCGCGGGGACGTTCCGTATTACGGTCCGCGTGCGCGATGCGCTCGGAGCAGTCTCCAAGAAGACGCTCGTCCTCAGCATTCGCTAGATCAACGTGAGCGCGGCGCCGGCTCCCAACGCCGGCGCCGCGCGACTTCTCGCCTGGGGGAGCCGTAGAATCGTCGCTGTGAAGGTGGCGAGCGCGTCGCGTGGGCCCGCGGGTGACGCTCGCGCGGCGGGAGGATCCGTTACGCGGCCGTCCCTAACGGTGGTCGTCCCGGTCTACAACGGCGGCGACGAGATCGTCGCCAACGTCGAGCTGATCCGTCGTGTGGTGGCGGACGGGCTTCCAGGAGAGCAGATCGAGCTCATCGTGGTGTCGGACGGTTCGATCGACGGGAGCGCCGAGCGGTTGCTGGAGTCGCGCAGCGCGAGCCGTATCCGGGTCATCCACTACGACCGGAACCTCGGCAAGGGTTATGCAGTCAAGGCCGGGGCCCTCGTGTCGCATGGCCAGTGGGTCGCGTTCGTCGACGCGGATCTCGATCTCGATCCGGCGTCGATTCCCGCGTACCTCGAGGTTGCGCGGCGTGAGCGACTCGATTTCGCGATCGGCTCGAAGAGGCACTCCGAATCCGTCGTTGCCTATCCCCTTTCGAGGCGCATCGCGAGCCGCTGCTATCAACAACTGAACCGCCTCCTCTTCCGTCTCGATGTGCGCGACACTCAGGTTGGTCTTAAGGTGATCAGTCGAGCAGTCGTCGACGACGTCCTGCCTTTGCTTCTCGTCAAACGGTTTGCCTTCGATCTCGAGCTGCTGGCCGTAGGCGCAGAACTCGGCTACACCCGCGTGCGCGAGCTACCCGTCAAACTGGAATACCGCTTCACGGGGTCGCAGCTCAGATCGCGCGCGGTGTTGCGTGCGTTCGTCGATACGGCGGCCATCTTCTATCGGCTGCGGATCCTGCGCACGTATCAGCGCAAGCGGAGGCTGCTCCGTCGGACGTCTCCCCTAACTCCGGGCGATCTGCCTCGCGTCGGGTTTGTCGGGAGCACGGCGGCCGCATCGCGGCTCGACTACGCGAACCTTGAAGTTGTCTCCGGAAGCCCTGAGGAGGCGGCGCGAACCGGACAAGGCGATCTCTTGGCGATCCTCGCTCCCGACGTGAGGCCGGCGGGGAACTGGGTGACCGCGGCGGTCCCTCTGTTCGTGGATCAGGACGTGGCGGCGGTTGTCGTTCCGGCTCTCACCCCTCGAAGCGCGACCCTGCGCGAGCGTGCTGCGGCCGCCGTACTCGAGTCGCGCCTCGGGGGCGCCTCCCGACGCTCGAGGTACTTCCCCGGGAACCTCCGCGTCGTCATCGACGATCCAGCGGAGAGCCTCATCGTGAGGCGACCCGATTTTTGCGACGCATTGGCTGCAGGCGTCGGCCAGGCTCAGCTCGTTGCCTGGCTCGCCGAGCGGGGACGCAAAACGATCTACACGCCCGGCACGTCCGTTTCGGCTCCGCCTGCTCCGCTGCTGCGGCCACACCTGCTCTCCACCTACGAGCATGCAGGTTCCCGTGGCGGCGCTGCGCGCCGAACCCGTGGGGCGAGCCTCAGCGGAGCAACGACATTGTCGCTTCTCCCTCCGGCGGCGGCTCTCGTCGGGCTCACGTTGCTCGGCGCCGGCTCGGGCGACACTCGGCGAGTCGGGACCGGCCTTGTGGCCGCATACGGAGCAGCGGTCGCCGTTTCCTCGGCGCTCGCAGCTCTGCGCTTCCGTTCGGTGAAGGTCGGGCTCTTTGCAGCTCCCGCGCTCGCTGCGACTCAGGTGACCTACGTCGTCGGCTTCGCCCGGGGCTTGACGCGGCGCTCGAGCGCTTGAACGGCGATCCCTGCTCGGACTGACACGCCCGCTAGGGCTCGGACGACGAGCGAATCACGCCCTCGAGGCGAGCCTCGACCGCGTCGGCAACGCGGTCCCACGACACCGTGCCAACCCGTGGCTCGAGCCGCACTTGGCCTGCAAAGAAGTCGAGCACGGCACGAGCCAGTGCTCTCGGGTGACCCTCGACCACGAGCCCGCCGGCGGCCTCGACCGAGTCGACGAGCCCAGGGGCGCCATACGCAATGCTTGGCGTGCCGCACAGAGCGGCCTCGCTGACGTTGAGCCCCCAACCTTCGCGAACTGAAGTACATACCAGCACGTGCGCCCTCGCGAGTCGCTCGAGCAGCTCATCACCCGGAACGCGCCCCAGGAACTCAACTCCAGTAGGTGCCGATCTGGCAAGGCGCACGCGCAGTGGCCCTTCGCCGATGATCCACAGCCGGGCCGATGGAAGCAGTTCCGAGACGAGGCGGAATGCCTCGATTGCGTCCCCGGGGCGCTTCATCGCCACGAGCCGACCCAGAAACGCGACGGTCGGTGCGTCCTCTTTGGGAACTCGCGGAACCGAGTGCGGAGCGAGACCAACGGGAATCACCTTGACATCGCGCCAGCCGTGATGGTCGACGAGCGACCTCGCACTGCTGGCCGAGATCGTCATCGCGGGTACGTCGCGATACGAGCGAAGCCACCAAGGCTCGAGCACGTAGCGACCCAGGACCGAGATCGGAAAGGGCGTCTCGAAGAACCAGACCTCGCGGGCGAGCTGGTAGATGAGCGTGACGACCGGCGTGTTGCCGATCCACCTGGGTGTGAGGAACGGACGTGTGTTGATCTCATCGACCACCACGTCGTACGAGCTTGACCGTTGGGCACTCCAGAAGCGCCGGGCAGCTCGGTAGACGCCGAGTCGGCTGCCCCGGCGCACGACGTCCACTCCGTCCACCGTCTCACGCCCGGGTTCACCTTCCACGGCCGACGCGAACAACGTCACCTGGTGACCGCGTCGAACCAGGGATCGCGCCACTTCCTCGGTGAAGACCTCGGCGCCTCCGGCCGCGGGGTGGGTGAGGTCCTTCCAACTCAGAATGAGGATTCGCATGCGACTGAGGCCGGGTGAACAAGACCGGAATCGGAGATGCTACGCGCGTGGTAGAGGGTGACCGCAAGGGCTTCGAGGCGGCGTTGGATGCGATCCGAGACATCGAGGGCTGGCTGACGGAAGGCCAGGCTCGCCTCCTCTACGACCGAGCGGCAGCTCTGGCTCCGGCCTCCCGCATCATCGAGATCGGGAGTTTCCACGGACGCTCGACGATCGTGCTCGCGCTGGCCGCGCCTGAGGCACAGCTCGTCTCGATCGATCCCTACGTCGCCGACGAGGCCGCGTCGAGGCGGGCATCACGTGCGACCGACGCGGGACGCGTGGCACTGGAGCGCTTCGAGGCGAACCTCGAACGCGCCGGCGTGCGCCACAGGGTCGAGCACGTGCGCGAGTTCTCGTCTGCCGCGCTCGGCAAGGTTCAAGGCGCCGTCGACCTCCTGTATATCGACGGCGCGCATGACCCGAGGAGCGCCCTGGCCGACGTGCACGGATGGGGCGGCCGCGTTCGTGAAGGCGGCACGATGCTCATCCATGACGCATTCAGTTCGGTCGGGGTCACCCTCGCCCAGCTCGTCAGGCTCTTCTTCGGCGCACAGTTTCGTTATGTCGGCCGCTCGCGGTCGCTCGCGGAATACAGGCGAGAGTCGATTCAGGCGCGAACGCGGGTCTCGAACGCGGCACGCCAGACTGCGCAGCTGCCGTGGTTCGCTCGGAACGTCGTCATCAAGGTCGCGCTCGTGGCGAGGGCGCGCCCGGTCGCACGGGCGCTCGGCCACTCCGAGGAGCGGTTCCCGTACTAGAAGCCGGGGTCAGCCGAGCTGCTGTCTGCTCGCAAGGCCGCCTGCTCTGAGCTTCGAACAGCGCGCGGAGCGGTGAAGACGATTGCGTCGGCCGCAGATGTCGGAGCTGGATCGGTCTTGACGAGCAGCAGCGACTTGCCCCTGGGAACCGCCACGAGGACCGAGATTGCCGTTCGTCCGTTCAGCGTGAAGGCCTGCTCTGAGTGGGAATCAGTGACCCGCAGCGCTCGTTGTCCGCCGTTGGGCGGTGTCGCAACGAACGAGAGCCGCACGATCCGAGGTGTGCGGGCCGCGATCTCGATCACACCCACGCCCGCGGTTGAGATGAGCGGATAGCCGACCTCGCTGCCGAGGTGCATCGGCTTCGCAAACCCTCCTGGCAGAGTCACCAGCGCCCCGGCGGGTGGGGCATCGACCTCCCAGATCGAAGCGCCGTCCGGAAAGCGGCCCACGAGCCGATATCCCTCGCCGGGGGTCGGGTCGTGTGGCAAGACCTCAGCATCGACGCGAGCGCCGGGATGGATGCCGATCGCCGTCACGCCGAGGAGCGAAAGCTTCTGGGCGGTTCCTGGATCGGCAGGATCGAGCAGGACGAGCCGGGCGTAGTCCCCTGGCGACCCGGGCGGAGACCCATTGAGGATCGGGCGGCCATGCTCCCGCTGCCACAGACGGTAGACGTCAGAGGAACCGAGCGGATACTCCGCGAGGATGCCCGGGCGAGTCCGCTCGACCGCGGCGTACTCAGGCGGAACGGGGACAGTGCGGAAGCGGGGGCTTGCCGGGTGCGTAGCGAGCTCGAGGAACGAGAGAACCGTTACGACCGCGACCATCGCCACGGGCAGTGCGGTGTGTCTCCTGCGGCCCTCGAGCTTCTGGTAAGCAGCCTGAAGCGTGAACGCCGCGAGCGGAATGAGCGAGGTCATCAGGAGCGTGCTCCAACGTGACACCACTCGGAACGCCGGCAGCGCCTCCCAGAGCAGACGCGAAGGCGTCCAGACTGAGTGCCCGAAGAGCGAGATCGGGCTCGGCAACGCAAACAACAACCCTGCGATGAAGACGGCGACGAGCCCGGTCGTGGCTAGGCGTTGAACCCGTCGCAGGGACGACCACCTGCGAACGGCGATCACGAGCCACACGACGGCGAGGGCAATGGTCACTATGCCGAGGTAGTTTGTGATCTCGGTTCCGTTGGACCCGTGCGTGTGCTCCGACCAGAAAGACACGAGCCGATCACCGAACAGCAAGCTGCTCTGCGGAGGGATGACAAGTTCCAGCGGGCGCAGCCCGAAGACCGATAGATCACCTGAGGAGCGGTTGAGGCCGACACCCGCATTCGTTCCAGCGGCAATGGCCGCCAGGCCCAGCAGTGCCGCCGGAACAAATGCTGAGGCCGCTGACCCGAGCACGAGACGCGCTCTCTCTCGGCGGGGCGTCGTGAGCGCAGCTCCGAGGGCAAACGCAATCGTCGCGATTGCCGCCATCCCGCCGTAGTAACCCGAGGTCAGCCAGCACGCGAGATTCGCCACCCCCACGAACGCGAAGGTGGCCCAGGAGGGCTTCTTCGCCGCGGCCACCAGCGAGAGCACCACCAGCACGAGGACCTCGAGGTGAAGCATCGACGCGTGCTCGCGGCGAGCGATGTGCCAGGGGAACACGATGTAAACGAGTGCGGCCCAGGTCGCGATAAGCCGTCGGCACCCGAGGTACCGGATGAGGAAGTACATCGACGCGCCCGAGAAGATGTAGCCGGCGAGCGTAATCAGGTTGAGTGCCGCGACCTCACTGAATACATGAGCGAGGAGATACATCGGGTAGTAGGGGAGGAAGAACTGGACATTGACCGCGTTTGTCTGATCCCACCCGAACGGGGCTCCGGTCATCGTGTGATGAGTCGAGCCGAGCAGCTGGTAGCCAGTCTCGTGTTTCAGCTGCCATAACCAGTCGACGCCACCCCCCGTCGCGTCGGAGCCGGGGGTGCCCATCACGGTCGAGCTCAGGTGGACGACCACAGGCCAGAACAACGCGAGGACGAACGCGGTCGTACCGAGCAGGACAAGCGTGAACTCGGGCAGAACGACACGAACTCGCTCTCGTACCCCTTGAATTCGCTGTAGTCCAGCTCTGAGCGCCGGCACGCTCGAGCTCACGAAGAGCTCGTGAGCGGCGAGCAGCACCACGCCGATCGACACGTTCGTCCAAACAACCCCGCGTAGTGAAGACGGAGCCACTGCGAGCAGCACGACCTGAGCGACAACGCCGGCCCCGACGATCCATGCATATCGAGTCTCCCCCCTTGAAAGGTGATAGCCAACGAGGATATTCGCGAGCGAGAACAGCCCGGTCGCTACGGCGAACGGCGCGAGCACGATGCCGCCTTCCCGGAAGTCCGGGCCGAACGTCGTGGAGACGAGCCCGACGCCCGCTGCCCAGTAGAAGAGGGCGAGGGCCGCGCAGAACGCCGCCGTCGCGAGGATCGAACGGCCGAGGATGTCCTCGGTCTGCTCGCCTCGAGCGTGCCGCGCCGCGGTGCGGGGGAACAGCACCAAGAGGATCGACGCGGGCAAGAAGAGGCCGACTCGCGCGAACGCCGATGCCGCCGCGTACGCGCCTGCGTCGTCTCCGGAGAAACGCGCCCTGACGATCAGGAGATCGATGTGCGTGAGGAGGGCGATGCCGGTGAGGCCCACCGCGACCGGCGCGAGATACCGGAGAAACGGGCGCAGGTCGATCCGCGAGCCTGTCGAGCTGCGACCGAGCGGTGCACGAATCAGGGCGAGTGCCAGGACGGTGCCGCCGATTAAGCCCGCGGTTGTCGCCAGAACGGCTCCGCCGAGGCGGTAGCCGGCCGCAGCGGCGATCGCGAAGACTCCCAGCCGCAGCACGAAGGGCACGACGTACATCGCGGCGAGCGCGTGAAATCGTTGGCTCCCCTGCAGTACGCCCAGCGCGACGGGGGCGACGAACGCAGTGATCAGACTCGACTCGGCGAGGACGACGACGCCCGTCGAGTCGATGTTGAGCAAGTTTGTGAGCGGCGCCGCGAGCACGAGCGCGAGCGCGACGAGGGGGATAGTGCCGAGGAGAGCAAGCCGGAGCGTCCGCCGCGCAAACGCGTGAGAGCCGGCCGAGTCGCCCGATGCGATGCGGCGCGACACCTCGCGGGAAACGGCCATCTGCAGCGCCTGAGCAGGGATGAGGACGACCGCCAGCAACCCGAGCAGCGCCGCGAGCGAACCGTACTTGTCGCTGCCTAGGAAGCGGCCGGCAGCGAGCAGAAAGATGTAGTTCGCGACGATCGCCGCGGCCGACGCGACTGCGAGGAGGGCGCCACTACGGGCGCCGCTCTGGAGGCCTCCCGTTTCACGCGGCGCGCGCTCGGACCATCGGCGGGTCAGCAGCATCGGATCATTCTGGGCGAATGACCGGCCCGCAGGCGCGGGGAAGCTCCCGCCGGCCGGGCGGGCCGCCTACGCCGCCGGCATCGCGACCGGCGGCGCTGTCGCGGCTCGGTCGAGTCATGCCCGTACCGACGGCGTAGACGGCGACGCCCGGGAACGCAGGTCGCTCAGTGCAGTCGCAAGAATCGACAGAGACGCATGCGACGCCCATCGGATGGCTGGGCGGCCGGGACAGCTTCCAGGCGAGCGTCGCCTGCCGCCGCGGCTAGCCTTTGCACACGTGAGCGACCTCCCGTACCCATTGCGGCCCGTTCGAGCCACGAGTGGATTGCCGTACTACTTGCGCGTGCTCCGTGTCGTTGGAGCGATCGAATTCAAGGCCAAGTATGCCGGCGCTGCTCTGGGCTACCTGTGGTCAATTGCGAAGCCGCTAGCGTACTTCGGCGTTCTGTGGCTCGTCTTCGCCCACCTCTTGAGGACTGCCAATCAGACGCAAGACTTCACGATCTTCCTGCTGATCGGGATCCTGCTCTACACGTTCTTCGTCGACACCGTCTCGTCGATGCTGCCGTCGATCGTCACGGGAGGTTCAATCCTGCGGCGCCTCGCGTTTCCGCCGATCCTGATCCCGCTCTCGGCCTCGGTCGGGATCGGCATCACGTTCTTCGCGAACATGTCTGCGCTGGCGGTCTTCATCGCGATCCAGAAAGTCGCGCCTCGAGCCGAATGGCTGCTCGTTCCCCCACTGCTCGCCGAGCTGTGCATCTTCTGTGTCGGAGTCGGGTTGCTCGTGGCCGCGCTCTACGTGCGATTTCGCGATGTCGTGCAGATCTGGGAACTCACCGCGCAGCTCCTGTTCTTCGCCTCCGCGATCTTCTATCCCATCGGCATCCTTCCGGCCTGGGCTCAGAAAGTTGCATTAATGAACCCGTTCGTCCAGGTCATGCAGGATGTCCGGCACGCGATACTGGGGGGCCCGAGCGGCCCGAACGACATGACGGCGGCCACGGTGTACGGAAGCGCGTGGGGGAGGCTTATTCCGATTCTGATTGCCGTGCTCGTCTTCCTCGCTGCTCTTGCGTTCTTCCGCCGCGAGAGCAGATTCTTCGCGGAGAGGGTCTGAATGGCGGCGGCAATCGAGGTCACGGGCGTCTCGAAGTCATTCCGCATTCCGCATGAGCAGAGGACGTACCTCAAGGAGTACTTCCTACATCCGTTCCGTCGCACTACGTACGAGCGGAACGAGGCACTGCAAGACGTCACGTTCTCGGTCGAGGCAGGCGAGTTCTTCGGGGTCTTTGGTCCGAACGGAAGCGGCAAGAGCACGCTGCTCAGGATCCTCGCTGGCATCTACGTTCCAGACACTGGGCTCGTTCGAGTGAATGGACTCCTCTCGCCCTTCATCGAGCTCGGAGTCGGTTTCAACCTTGAGCTCAACGCTCGCGACAACATCCGCATCAACGCGACGCTTGCGGGCTTGACACGCAGGGAGCTCGACTCGAAGTTCGATGGGATCCTCGAATTCTCCGAGCTCGAGCGATTTGTCGACCAGAAGTTGAAGAACTATTCGTCCGGCATGCTGATGCGGCTCGCGTACTCGATCGCCATCCAAATCCCGTTTGATGTTCTGTTACTCGATGAGGTGCTAGCCGTTGGGGACGAAAGCTTCCAGGAGAAGTGCTTCGCGACGTTCGAGCGATTCAAGGAGGAGGGAAAGACGGTCGTGCTCGTGACGCACGACCCCGCTCTTCTCTGGCGTTTTGCTGATCGCGTGCTCCGACTCGAGGCCGGGACGGTCGCGGCAATCGGTTCTCCGCAGGAGCTCATCAGCGTTCGCAGCGGCGACGCGCTCGTCGGATGACATGCGCACGAGGCGGTAGGAGCGCGTTCTGGGCGTGGCTCGCGCCGCTTCGCGCCTTCGTGGCGACGCTCCCGCGCGTCGCGAGCACTCTGCAGCGAATCGTCGATCGCGCTCCGCGCCTCCATGATGCGCTGCTCGAACGAGCGCGCGGCGACCCCGCGCGCCGCTATGCAACATGGATTGCCGCCTTCGACACGCTCGGCGATAGCGATGTCGAGGCGATGCGGGACATGCAGGCGAGCTTCCGTGATCCGCCCTTCTTCTCCATCCTTGTGCCGGTCGCGGATGATGATGCGGTCGACCGCGCCCACCTCGAGGGTCTGTTGCGAGAGCAAGTCTACAACCGGTTCGAAGTCCAGTTTGTGTCCGCATCGATGCCCAACGAGTGGAATGCCGCGCTCCGATCTACAACCGCTGAGTTCGTCGTCGTCGCCGATCCAAGCTTCTCACTTCGTCCCCAAGCGCTGTTTTTGCTCGCGTACGAGCTCGAACAGGCTCCCGATGCTCTCCTGATCTATGGCGATGAGGACGAGCACGACGAAGAAGGGCGACGCGTCCGTCATTACTTCAAACCGGACTGGAATGAGGCCCTGCTCCGCTCGCAAAATTACCTCGGGGGGCTCGTATGCCTCCGGCGATCACATGCGCTCGATGTCGGGGGCGCCGATGACGAGCTAGATGGCGACTGCGCGTGGGGGCTCCTTCTGAGGGCGACCGCAAACTCGCCGCCGGGGTCAATCAAGCACATTCCCTTCGTTGTCACGCACCGTCGGCGCCGCACGCAGCTAGGCGATGTTGCGGCGCGTGCGATGGAGCAGCGCCTAGCGCGACTTGGTCAGCGCGCGCACGTTGCGCCTGTTGGCGAGGGCAGTTACCGAACCGTCTACGACCTACCGACTGAGCTTCCAAAGGTCAGCGTGGTGGTTCCTTCGACCTGCCGCCCCGATGTTCTCCGGCCGTGCGTCGAGGGGGTGCTGCAGCGTACGGCATACCCCTGTTTGGAACTCGTCGTCGTTGCGAACGGCGTTTCCAAGAGCGAGCACGGCATCCGCGATTTGCTGGACGAAATCGAATCGGACCCGCGCGCCCGCGTGCTGTTCTCGCAAGAGCGGCCATACAACTTCGCAAGGCTCAACAATTGGGCCGCCGAGCAGACTGACGGCGCCCTCCTTTGTCTTCTCAACGATGACACGGAAGTCGTCGAAAGCGGCTGGCTTGCTGCCCTCGTCGGCCAAGCTCTGCAGAACCGCGTCGGCGCCGTCGGAGCGATGCTGCTGTATCCGAACGGCCGCATACAGCACGCAGGGTGTATCCTCGGCGCAGGCGGGGTTGCAGCTCACGTATACAGGGGCCAGCTCAACGGCATCTCTGGCTATCACGATCGCGCTCTCGTCGACCAGGACGTTTCTGCGCTGACGGCTGCCTGCATGCTCGTCAGAAGAGTTGCGTTCGCCGACGTCGGCGGCTTTGACGAGAGGTTTGCGATTGCATACAACGACATTGACCTGTGCTTGCGGCTACGCGAGGCGGGCTGGCGGGCCGTCTGGACACCGACCGCTGTGCTCCACCACAAGGAGGGCGCTTCGCTCGATCACCACTACGCCGGCGAGACGAGGAGCCAATGGACGCGCGAATCCGAACTGATGCAGAGCCGCTGGAGTGAGCAACTGCGCTCAGATCCGCAGTACAGCTTCAATCTCTCCCTCGACGTGCTCCACCTCTGGGAACCGTCGTTTCCACCTCGAACAATGTATCCGTGGCGAAGCGCGACGCCACTCAGCCGTCACGGTGGCTGAGCTGCGACATCCGCCAGCACGCTCTCGTACATTTCGATCACCTTCGGCCGTACGGCCTGGATGTCCAGCCGCTGCATGACCGTTTCGAAGTTCGCGGCTGCGGCTGCTTCGACGAGGTGATCGTCGGCGACGACGCGGCGGATCGCGCGTTCGGCGTCCTCGGGATCTTCCGCCTCGACGAGGATCCCGGTCCTCCCGTCGTCGAGCCACTCGTTCGCGCAGCTCGTATTCGACTGAATTGGGAACGCGCCCATCGTGATCGCCTCTAGCATGGACGTGCTGATGCCGTCACCGATGGACTGCGCGACGAGTGCGCGAGCCGACCCGAAGAGACGCCAGATGTTCTCCTGCGGTCCGTACTCGAGGATTTCCACGTCGAGTTGCGTTCTGTCGACGAGCAGTTCGACCGCTAGTGGAACCTCGGCCGAAGGGCGATAGACGACGATGCGATAGTCCCGCAGCACGTCGGCAGCTCTTTCAATCGCCCGCAGCGCAACGAGCGATCGTCCCGCCCAGTGGTGGTATCCGCGCACGGCGATCACACGCCTTGCCGCGACGGGGCCAGGCTGCCGAAATCGCTGGAGAGCCGTGATATCGAGCCCGCCCGCTGCGGGAAGAACGGGAAGCACTGTCCCGCCGAAGCCGAGTTGGCGCGCAGGCTCGATATCGCGCTTGCACTCCGAGGTGTAGTAGTCACACGCCGCGAAAACCGCCTGAAGTCGATCGCGATGCTCGCGCGTCCGGCCGAAGATGTACGTGTCACTCCCCCAGTTGGAGACGATCCACGTCGGGAAGATGCGGCCGAGCAGCAGGGATGCCGTGTGAACGAGATAGCCAGCGTGCTGAATCTCGAGCGAGTGGATGATGTCCGGCCGCAGTTTGCGAATGGCGCGCGCTAGCAGCCATGCTCGGACGCGCCAGCCGGGCTTTCGAAGCTGGAGTTGAGCAGCAAGGATTGGCCCGAAGACGGGAAGCTGCGACTCCCCGAGGAGCCGCATCGACGGCGCCCGCTCGGCGAATAGTGGTGTAACTGGAGCGAATTTCAGGGGATCCGCTGGGAAGAGGTAGAGATCCCAGCCAAGACCCTCGAGTTGGCTAATCCAGCGCGCAGCGTGCGAGCTGTCCGCCATCGCGACGAGCAAAATCCTCGGTCTTCGCGTCACGAGGGCGGCGTATGGAGATCCTGGATTTCAGCGACTTGGCGAACGGCGTCCTCGAAGTGAGTGACGGTCTCGAGCCCCTGCCAGACGTCCTCGATCTCGAGGCCGCCGACGCGTCTGTCCGCCGCGAGCAAGACCTCGATGAGTTGCGGCATCGTGAAGAACGAGCTGGCCGGTACGAGGTCCGCGACTTCGCGGGCTGCGGCATAGATGCCGGCGCTGACCGTTTGCTCGAGGCGGGGCTTCTCGATGATGCCGGTCACGTCGGCTCCGGCAAGTGACAGGACGCCGTATGGCGATTGATAGATATGGCGCGTGTACGCGACGACGAGGTCGTATTCGTGCTCCCGGCGGAAGTCGTGGATCGTCCGGAAGTCGAAGCGAGTGAGGATGTCTCCGTTGATCAAGAGAAAGTCGTCACCGTTGAGAAGCGAGCGGGCTAGTGAGATCGGCCCTGCCGTGCCGAGCGGTTCGTCCTCGTGCACGTAGCGCACGCGGAGTCCGAAGCGCGACCCGTCGCCGCAGAAGGCATGGATGAGCTCAGCGTGATAGCCGGTCGCGAGCACGACATCGCGCATACCTGACGTATGAAGCTGCTCGAGGAGCAATTGCAGGAGCGGGTGCTCTCCAACGGGCAGCAGCGGCTTCGGCAATGAGAACGTCAGCGGCCGTAGCCGTGTCCCAAAACCGCCGACGAGCACGACCGCCTGCATTTCTACACCCTGTACGAGCCCGGATCGTACAGCTCCGGGTGGGCTCGAACCCAGTCGATGGTCCGTCTCAGTCCGGTCTCGAGCGAAACAGCGGGCTCCCAGTGCATGAGTTCCCTCGCGCGCTCGTTGTTCGAGACGAGGCGGTCGACCTCGCTCGTCGACGGGCGCACGCGCTCCTCAGACTCCGTCACCCCCAGTTCTCTCCCAAGCAGGTCGCCGATCTTTTGAGCGAGTTCCCCGACGGAAATGTCCTCGCCCGTACCCAGATTGAGCTCCTCCCCGATCGTGGCAGTCGATTCTGCCGCGGCGATGAACCCGTCGGCGGTGTCGGCAACATACGTGAAGTCACGCCGCGGGGTCACGTTGCCCAGCACGACTTCGTCGCGAGCGAGCGCTTGGCTGATAATCGTCGGGATGATGGCGCGGTCGGACTGGCGGGGCCCATATGTGTTGAAGGGCCGTACGATGGTCACCGGAACCCCGAATGCGGCGTGGAAGCTCATTGCAATCGCGTCCGAGGCGATCTTGCTGGCCGCATACGGCGACTGGGGTTGCTTCGGGTGGGCCTCGTCCATCGGCACGTACCGAGCGCTCCCGTAGACCTCGCTTGTCGACGCGATAATGACGCGTTGGAGACCTACTTCCTTCGCGGCGGTAAGCACGTTCAACGTACCGAGCACGTTGACCGCGACGACCTCTCCGACGTGAATGTACGAGTACGGAATGCCCACGAGGGCAGCGAGATGGAAGACGGTGTCAATGTCCGAGACGAGGCCGCTGATCGTCTCCAGATCACGAACATCTCCGCGCACGATCGTCAGCCGATCATGCTCCGTGGCGAGTTGACCGTTCTCGCTGCGCGAGTTGTAGCGCACGAACGCAGTCACATCGGCGTCGCGCTCGAGCAGGCGCTCGACAAGATGGCTGCCGATGAAGCCGGCCGCTCCCGTCACGGCGACTCGGCGACCACGCCAGGTTCCGCTCATGAGGCGCACCGTAACGGCTCCGCCCTCGCAATGAGGGCGTTAGCGTTTCGGCCGTGAAGATCGCCTTCGTTTCGTGCGTGCTCCCACCGACGTGGTCCGGCCAGGCGATGATGATCGAACGGTTGCTTCGTGACTTCGAGGCGTCGAGCTATGTCCTCCTGCGCACGATGCCCATAGCCGAAGACGACACGTATACCGAACCGCTCCCTGGTAGAACGTTTGACCTACCGACGACCTTCCCCCAGCTTCCGAGCCCACGGCCTTCGAACGTCTTGCGGGTCACGCGAACGCTCTTTCACTCAGTCCGCCATCGTGCGGCTGCTATTGCCGACATCGCCCGCAGGGAGCAGTGCGATGCGATCGTCGCGTGCACCGGTGGAGACATGATTGACATTCCGGCGGCGCATATCGCCGCTCGGAAGGTCGGCGTTCCGTTCTTTCCGTACTTCTTCGATCACTGGGCTCAGCAGGCGGTCTTCGCGCCGAGACTGCACCGCCTCGCCGAGTTCGTCGAGCCACGCATCCTCCGACGGGCTTCAACGGTGATCGTTCCCAACGAGTTTCTCGCGCGTGACCTCGAGCGGCGCGGCCGTGTCCGGACGGCAATCGTCCGGAACGGATGCGAGATCCCGTCGACACTTTCTACGGAGAGCCCCCAGCGAACAAGCGGGGCGACCGCCGCGATCGTCTATACGGGTGCCGTGTACGCCGCCAATTACGACGCCTTTCGAAACCTCGCCAATGTCCTCGACTCCACCGGCTTGCAAGCAACGCTACACCTCTACACTGCTCAGCCGGAGGAGGAGGTGGCTGGAGCTGGGATCCGCGGCCGAGTATCAGTGCATCCGCACCGACCACTGGGCGAGATCCCCGCTCTGCAAGCCCAAGCCGACATCCTCTTCCTCCCGCTCGCCTTCGACACGCCGTATCCGGCGCTGATACGAAGCTCGAGCCCGGCCAAGATGGCCGAGTATCTCGCCGCCGGTCGGCCGATTCTCGTGCACGCGCCGCCGGATTCGTTCGTCTCCTGGTATTTCTCGAAGCACGCGTGTGGACTCGTCGTCGACCAGCTTGAGCCAGAGCCTCTCGCGGCTGCCGTTCGGCGGCTTCTTGAAGACGACGATCTCCGCCGGCGACTCGGGACAGCTGCGCAGAGTCGCGCCGTCGCCGACTTCGACCTCGTCGCCGCCCGCGAGACCTTCGCCGCTACGGTGGGGATCCCGGCGTCGAAGCTGCTTCAGCGCGGCGTCTAGGTTGCTTCGGTCTGGTCCGGAACGGCGCGCTTGGCGGGCGCGTGCAGCTCGAGATGTCCGAGCACGATCTTGACTACCGCAGTGCTCACGTCAGGCACCTGATACTCCGACGGAACACGCCAGTTCGTAGCCCCGTCGACGACTGTGCGGACCGCTCGCACTATCGACCCAGGGTCGCTGCCGGTGAGCATGTTGCTTCCTGCCTCGACTGTTTCGGGACGCTCGGTGACGTCGCGCAAAGTCACGTTTGGTATCCCGAATATGCAGCACTCCTCCTGAACAGTGCCGCTGTCGCTGAGGACGCAGTACGCGTTCCGCTCGAGCGCGATGAAGTCGAAGAAGCCGAAAGGCTCACTGAGCAGCAGATCGCCGACTGAGAGGCCGGCCCGCTCGAGCCGGTTCCGCGTACGCGGATGAATGCTGCATACGACCGGAAGGTTGTGTTCTCGTCCGAGTTCGCCGAGGGCGGTGATGAAATCGTTGAGCCGCGAGGGGACGTCGACGTTCTCCTCGCGATGCAACGTTACAAGGAAATATCCCCGCGGGTTGAGGTTGAGGCGGTCGAGGACGTCAGAGCGCTCGATATCTTCGCCGTAGTAGTTGAGAACTTCGAAGATCGGGTTCCCGATCACGAACACTCGGCCGGAGGCAAATCCCTCGCGGAGCAGATTTGCGCGACTTCGCTCGGTGTACGGCATCAAGACGTCGCTCGAGTGGTCGATGATGCGGCGGTTCACCTCTTCCGGCACGCGATCGTCGTAGCAACGATTTCCCGCCTCCATGTGAAAGACGGGAATTCCGAGCCGCTTCGCGGGAATTGCCGCTAGGCCGCTGTTCGTATCTCCGAGAATCAGCAGACGGTCGGGTCGCTCGGTCTCCAGCACCTGCTCGCAACGCGTGATGATCGCGCCGATCTGTGCGCCGAACGTCGCCTCGCGAACGTTGAGGTACGCGTCGGGTTCGCGCACTCGCAGTTCATCGAAGAACACGTCCGAAAGCGATTCTGCGTAGTTCTGCCCGGTGTGCACGAGCACGTGCTGGCATGCCGCATCAAGCTTCTCGATTACGCGTGACAACCGGATGATCTCCGGACGCGTGCCGAGGATCGTCAAGACCTTCACGGCGTCAGCGCACGAGGCTGCGCGCAGCCTCTCCGCTTTCGGCGGAGATGCCATAGCGCTCGAGCAGGGCGACAACATCCTGCCGAGCAAGTGGATTCGTCTCCGAACTCAGCGCTTGCTCGAGTGCAGGCTCGAACGCCTCGGACTGTAGTTCCGGCAGGAGTGGCTCGATGACGTAGTACTCGCCTCGGCGTGACGTCCGCAGCGCCTCCTCTCCGGACACCAACAGCTCGTGGAGCTTCTCGCCGGGTCGGATCTTCGTGAAGACAATGTCGATCGGCCGATCGCCGATCAGGGCCGCGGCAACATCAACGATGCGAGCCGATGGAACGTCAGGTACATAGATCTCACCAGCCGTCGCGGACCCCATGGCCGCGAAGATAACGTCCACGGCTTCGTCAAGGCTGAGCAGGAAGCGCGTCATTTCCGGTGTCGTTACTGTCACCGGGCCGCCTTTTCGAATCTGCTCCAGAAAGAGTGGTACGACCGATCCGCGCGACGCGATGACGTTGCCGTAACGAACGCAGATAAAGCGCGTCCCAGGACAATCGAGATTGCCGCGCACGAGCACTCGCTCTTGCAAGGCCTTGGTCATGCCCATGACGTTGACCGGACTGCATGCCTTGTCCGTCGAGATGCCGACCACTGCCTCGACGTCAGTCGAGGCGGTACGAATGGCGTGCACGAGATTCTCCGCGCCGCCGACGTTCGTGCGTACGGCCTCGTAAGGAAAGTACTCGCATGTCGGGACTTGCTTCATCGCGGCGGCGTGGAAGACGACCTGGATGCCGTCGAGCGCCGTGCGAAGGCTGTCGGGGTCGCGAACGTCGCCGATCTGAAATTGTACGAGGTGGTCGTAGTTGTGATAGATGACCTCGTCGGTCGCGGTGGTCCGATGCTGGTACGCCAGTCTGATGTCGTGCTGCTTCGCCTCGTCGCGAGAGAAGAGGCGAATCCGGTCCGGCACACCGATTTCGCCGGCTAGCAGGCGCCGCAACAGTACTTGGGCCAGCGAGCCGCTGCCTCCCGTGATCAGAACGCCTTTGCCGGGCAGCATGTGACGGCGCGCATTTCGCGGTAAGGGGTCGGATCACGTGTGAGTTGCGCAAGCATCTCCGACCAGTTCGGTCGCGCAATCCTGGTTGCAGCGCGAAACCGCGTATCGTCGAGTGAGCGGTCGATCCGCACGCTGTCGTCGGCCTCGATGGTTACGTCGTGTTTGTATGCGCGCGCGACCTGCTGGAGGAGGTCGTACTTCGTGATGCGCTCGCCGGCAACGTGCCAGACGCCTGCAAGCGTAGGATGGTCGGCGATCACGCGTACCAGCATGTCGGCGAGCGTCTCGGTGGTGACGCCGCTGAACACCGCGTCGGTGTACCCACGGACTGTTCCCGTCTGCGAGAGGAACCATTCGAGCAGTCCGTGCGCCCCGACAAGTTCGCGACCGATGATCGACGTTCGTATTGTCAAGGTATGGTCATAAGCCGTCTCGCCGAGGAGCTTTGTGCGACCGTAGAGGTCGATCGGATCGGGGAGGTCGTCCTCGTTGTAAAAGCCTTTCCGACCCGAAAAGACACAGTCGGTGCTGATCTGGATCATGCGCGCATCAGCGCTGGCAGCCAGCTCAGCGACCTGGTGCGGAAAGAGAGCGTTGATCGTGATCGATGGAATCGCCGAACGGGCTGCTGCAAGTTGCTTTACGACCCCAATGCAGTTGACGACAACGTCCGGACGAAAACGAGAAAGCGCGTTGGAGAGCGACTGGGGGTCCTCGGCGCGGACCCCGGCGATGACCCGCTCGCTTTCAGTGAACCACGAGGAGAAGGGCGCACTACGCAGTGTGCCGTAGGTCTCG
>Ga0184632_10000321_pt1 | contig 17983 bp, 12 predicted proteins | sample PLM31_50_b1_FD_133153 | JGI IMG/M metagenome (GOLD analysis project Ga0184632, IMG submission 133153) | Groundwater sediment microbial communities from an aquifer in East River, Colorado, USA - PLM3-1_50_b1 | ecosystem: Environmental > Terrestrial > Soil > Riparian zone | place: USA: East... | reverse complement strand
GCTGACTGACCGAGCCGAGGAGAAGGCCGACGAACCCGCCATGGCCCCGCGAGCCGACGACCAGCAGGTCTGCGCCGTCGGCCGCGTCGACCAGCACGCTGGCAGCGCGGCCTTCCGCCACGGTCGCGTCGACGTGAACCTCGCTGTCGCTGGCAACGTCGGCGATGATCGCATCGAGCAGCTCCACGGCTCGCTCGCGAAGCGCGTCGGGCGCAAAGTCCTGGGGAGGCCCGAAGCCTGGGGTGACTAGGTACGGGTCGTGCCAGGCATAGACGGCCCGTACGGACGCTTCGCGCAACAGCGCCTCCTCGAGCGCCCAGCGCAGCGCCTCCTTCGACCCCTCCGAGCCGTCCACACCGACGACGATCATGGCCATCGCGGACCCATCCTAGTCGCGTACTCGGAGGGCTGAATCCGTGGAAAACCGAAGGGGGCCCGCGGCCCAGGCCCTCTTTCCGGTGGGGCGTTAACGACTGCCACTCCGGCTGGCGAACCGGTATGGACGAGGCCTCGCGCCGCCGTACGATTGCGACGGTGAGAGATCTCGACCTCCGACGCGTTGTGCGGGCGTCGCTTGCTTTCGCCGGCATTCTCGTGGTAGGGACCGTCGGGTTCCGGCTGCTGCTCGACGAGGGGTGGGTGGGGGCGTTCTACCGGGCCGTCGTGTCGACGACGCTTACCGGCCTCCACTCTGCGCCTCCAACCGATGCGGCGAAGATCTTCACAGTCGTGCTCCTCTTCGCGGGCGTGGCAGTCTTCCTCTACCTCGCGGGCGTGATCGTGGACGTCATTACCCGCGGCATCTTCAGCGAAGCGGTCCAGGAGCGGAGGAGGAAGCGGACGATCGAAGAGCTACACGACCACGTGATCATCTGCGGCTACGGCCGGGTCGGCCGACGGGTCGCGGCGGAGTTCCGCGCCACCGGGACGCCCTATGTCGTCGTCGACGTCACCTCGGAGTCCGTGGAACTCGCACGCGACGATGGTTCGCCCGTTGTTCTCGGGGACGGCACCGAGGATAGCGACCTGCGACGGGCTGGAATCGAGCAGGCACGAGGCCTCGTGGCGTCGGTCGATTCCGACGAAAAGAACCTCTACATCACGCTGTCGGCGCGCGCACAGCGCCCCGATCTCATGATCGTGGCCCGAGCTTCGAACGAGGCCGCCGCGCGGAAGATCAGGCTCGCGGGCGCCGACCGGGTGATCGAGCCGTACTCGACCGCCGGCCTGCACATGGCGAACTTCGTGATCAAGCCGCAGGTCGCAGACTTCCTCGACATCGTCTCCACGGCCGGCGAGGCGATGGCCGATCTGCGCTTCGAGGAGATCGTCGTCAGGCGCGACTGCTCGCCGTGTGGACAGTCGATCGGCGATCTTCGGATCCAGGAGACGACTGGAGCGCTCGTGATCGCGCTTCGGAAGGCGGACGGCACGTTCGACTCCACACCCGGCCTCGACGCAGTCTTCGAAGAAGGCGACGTCATGATAGGCGTCGGGACGTCCGACGAGATCGAGCGACTCGAGGAGCTCTTCGCCCCGCACGAGGCGACCGTCGGTGGCTGACCCCGCCGCGCGCCTCGAAGGGGCGACGTGACAGTGGTAAGAGAGCGCGGATCCTCGAGCGGGTCCGAGGCGGTAGCCGAGCTCGTCGTTCGCGACGTGCCACGGGCGACGCCGGCACAATAGGTCAGCAGCGTGCGCGGTGCGCTCCTCTCGCAAGCCGGCCAGCTTCTCGCGGTACCACGGGCCCGGGCGCCTTCTTCGCCTGTCGATGGCGTTTCGCAGAGCGCTCGGGGAACATTCCTGAACGCCCGCACACGGCATGCTCATGGTGTTCGGCGTACGATGCTGCGACCAGCAGGCGGGGGAGGCGAACAACGATCGTTAACCGCTGGGTTCCTGCATCTGCAGTCATTCCCGTGCTCGCGTACGACGATCTCGCTAAGGCGAGTAGGACCGCCTCGCCGCGTACGTCGCGATCGCGGTCGCTGTCTGCCTGATCGGCTCCGAGCGCACGGATCGGTAGTTCGCCACATCGCGATTCAGGTATGTCGCCGATATCCCGCTCGTAGGGACGCGCGACGCTTGTTTGGTGCCTTCAAAACCCAAGGACCGGGTGCATGTCCTCATTGCAGGCGGAGGCGTCGCGGCCCTCGAGGCGGCACTGGCACTTCGCGACCTTGCCGAGAGTCGCGTGAGCGTCGAGCTCCTCGCCCCCGAGCCGCACTTCTGGTACCGCCCGCTGGCGGTCGCGGCGCCCTTCAAGCTCGGCGACGTCCAGCACCTCGAGCTCGAAGGCCTCGCTCGCCGCATCGGCGCCAGCTTCACGCCAGGTGCTCTGGTCGGCGTCGACGCCTGGGCCCATATCGCGCATACCTCCAAGAACACCCAGATCGAGTACAAGGTGCTCCTCATCGCCTGTGGGGCGCTGGCGATCCCGGCGATACCGGGCGCGCTCACCTTCCGAGGCCCCGCGGACATCGAGATGATCGAGCACTTGCTGGACGAGATCGCTGGTGGAGGTGTCCGCTCGGTCGCGTTCGCGATCCCGTGGGGTGCCGTCTGGATGCTTCCTTGCTACGAGCTCGCTCTGCTCACGGCGGCTCATCTCGGGCAACGAGGTGTCACAGGCATCGAGCTCACGGTCGTAACCCCAGAAGAGGAGCCACTCCAGGTTTTTGGTCCGCCTGCGAGCGATGCGATGCGGGAGCTGCTCGCCGGGCGGAGCGTTGGTCTCCGAGCCGGCGTGTACCCAGGGAGGTTCGTCGAGGGTGAGCTGCGGCTGATCCCCGAAGGAGCCGTCATCGCGGACCGCGTCGTCGCGCTCCCCAGGCTCAAGGGGGCCCCCATCGATGGCATACCCCAGACCGTCGACGGCTTTATCTCTGTTGACGCACACTGCCACGTCTTTGGGATCGACGACGTGTACGCCGCCGGCGACATTACGAGCTTCACCGTCAAGCAGGGCGGCATCGCCACGCAGCAGGCGGACGCAGCAGCGGAGGCGATCGCGGCGGCGGCGGGAGCCGACGTCCTGCCGAAGCGGTTCCACCCGATTCTCCGAGGGCTCCTGCTCACCGGGGGCGAGCCCCGCTACCTCCGCCGGGAGATGAGGGCGGATCCTGAGCGCGAGCCCGTTGAGAGCTACGAGCCTCTCTGGTGGCCTCCCGCGAAGATCGTCGGCCGCTACCTCGCTCCGTTTCTCGCCGAGCTCGCCGGCACCGGAGGTGCAACGGCGTCCTTCCCTGACGCGGGCGTACGTGTGGAGGTGGAGCTCGATGCGAAAGCCACCGAGTACCGGCGCGACCGTCTCATCGAGTCGGCCGTCGACGCGCTCGGCGAGCCAGGAGAGGCGAAGGTCGGCGAGATCATGACCTCCGACCCGCTGGTCGTCGCGCCCGAGGACACCCTCGGTGAGGTCGCCGAGAGGATGCGCGAGCGCGAAGTCGGCTCGGCCCTGGTCGCCGAATACGGGCGGCTGATCGGGATTCTGAGCTCGCGGGACATGCTCCGTGCGATCGCCGGCCGGGTGCATTCGAGCGAGGCGCGTGTGCGCCAGTGGATGACGGCCGAGCCTGTTGCGGTCTCAGCCACAACGACGGTCGAGGCGGCCGGGATCCTTATGACCGAGCACCACGTCAACCACCTGCCGGTTGTCGAGGGAGAGCGGCCGGTCGGCATAGTCGGAATGCGCGATGTCGTTCGCGCGAGCGCGCCCTTCGCCGAGACTCGCGCACGAATCGGGCTCGGCTTCTAAGTAGTGGTGCATGCGCGAAGAGCGCATACGAGGGTTAGTAGATCTCCGCACGGCGCAAGTGCGCTCTCCGACAGCGCTGCAAGGCGGGTCACGCCGCGTAACTTCGCGCGACAGGGCGCGCTCGGCCCAGCAACGACGCATCACCGCCGACGCCGCGCTCCGCGTGCCCTCGCTGACGGCACCCGTCAGCGCCTTCATCCCGTCAGCGGATACGGCGTACCCGAGTCGTAGACTCGGGAAGCACGAGTTGGAGACGCCGTCAGCGGATGCCTTCAGCTCGAGGCCGTTGCACGCGGTCGCCGTGTGCTCGTCCTGACGGCACCCCTCAGCGCCCCGCCGCACTCATTGACTCGAGCTCTCGCAGGCCGGAATCCGGGCGACGCACTTCCCGCACTCTGCGACAGGTTGGGCCGGTGCGGAGTGTCGGCTGTGGCGGGGGCTGGTGACGGGCACTGTCAGGACAAGCGCGCGGACGGTCGCGCGAGTTGCCACGGAGACGGAGCTGACGGCAAAGTTGACGGCACGCCGCCGCTCACCGATCCGAGTCCTAGACTCGGATCCGGGCTACTCGCTGAAGGCATGACGGGGCTGACGATTGCCGTCAGCGACCGGGCGCAGAGACCAGGTTATGCGTGGACACCGACCTGACGCTGGCAGGCAGTCGATGTCCACGCCTACCGCCACAAGGACCCCGTGAGAACCTGCGCGCTCGCGCGGTACGAGTGCGCCATGCTCTCGTGGCCGTTCTCCATCTCCGTCGGCTTCTCCATCATGCGCAACATCGCGACGCCTCCGCCGCGCCGGAAGTAGCGCCAGACAAGCACCGCAGCGAGGCCCAGGAACACGATGTTGAGAACGGTTGTGTAGTTCCAGGTGACGGACGCCTGGACGACCTTCGCGTCTCGCTCCGTTGGGACGAGGCCAAGCCCCTGGAAGAGGAACTCAACGATCAGCGAGGCGGCCACCATCGCGCCGTAGAAGGTGACGAGGAGGAAGCCGGCCATCCGCCAGCCGTAGTACTTGCGGTAGATGTCGAGGATCGGCAGCACGAGTAGGTCAGCGAAGATGAAGGCGAGCACCCCTCCGAAGCTGATTCCACCGTTCCAGAGCATTGCAGCGAGTGGCACGTTCCCGATCGAGCAGACGAAGCTGACGATTGCGATCAGCGGCCCGACCAGCGGCCCCCAGAACTTGGCGAAGGTCGGATGATCCTCGAAGAAGATCGCCTGCCACCATGAGTCGGGCACCCAAGCGGCAAGCGCGCCCGCGATGAGCAGACCGCCGACGATGTCGATCCAGATTGCGGCCCAGTCCATGACGAAGTAGTTCGCAGTGGCGGTGAACCCTTCGGGCGAGCGAAGGCGCTGCCAGATCGATCCCCTCTCCTGGACAGACATGTCCATCTCCGCGTGACCCTCCATCTTCCCGAGGACGCCCTCGTCCGCCCTCGCCCGCGCCTCGTCGACGAGGCGTCGACTGAGAAAGAGGCGAAACGCTACGGCCATGAGGACGATCATCAACGGCCCGCCGACGAACTCAGCGAGCGTGAACTGCCAGCCCAGTAGCAGAGCCATGATGAGCCCGAGCTCGATGACCAGGTTCGTCGAGGCGAACTGGAACGCCATCGAGGCGGTGAAGTCTGCGCCTTTCCTGAACAGCGAACGTGAGAGCGCGACCGCCGCGTACGAGCATGAAGAAGAACCGGCGCCGAGGCCGCACGCGATGCCGAGCGCGGCGAGTCGTCGGGAAGGAGCCTTAGCATCTCGCCTTTCGAGACGACCGCCTGAACCGCTCCGGAGAGCGCGAACCCGAGGATGAGCGCCCACAAGACCTCCCAGAACATCCCGAACGCGAACGAGAGCGCATCGAGCAATTCGCTGCCGATGTCGAGCGCAAGCAGCACGAGCTGAGCCTACGCCCGGCGGCCGCGTACCCCAGCGAGGATCGCCGAAGTTCGAGCCGGCTGCGAGGCGTTGGCTAGTTCGCTACTGACGGAGGGACGCCGAGTATCCGGGACGTGGCGAAGGTCACCGCGAGGCTTGCCGAGCACACTGATCTTCCAGCGCCTGGGGTGGCTCAATATCTGGGCTTCGCCAGCACCTTGGCCAGGACTTTGTGGCACATGCTGCCAAGTAGCCTGCAGCGTCGGGCGTCTGGTGCATCCGGACTCCGTGATCGCGTAGCTGGCGCGCTCCGAACCCGCTCTCACAGTCAGGTTTCGAGGCCGTGCGGGATCGCCTCTGTTAGCTTCTCAGGCAACGCTTAGGTCTCCCGGAAGAAAACCAGGAACGCGATGCCCAGGATCCCCCCGATCAAGCCAGCCGAAGGAGCCGGGCTGCGCGGAGGCGCTCGACCTTTGAGGGCTATGGCCATAGACGTTGTTTCGGCTGCTCTAGCGACGAGGCGGAGGTGAGCGCCGAACTCGACGGCTCGACGACACTGCCCATGGCTTCCCTCGAGACGGCACCGCCGGTCGGCGTGGCGGGCTCAGAAACCGAACCCGATTCCTGCGCCCAGTTGCGCCCCCGAGCCGAGGACGTCGCGCAAGCCAACCATGCCGACCGGTCTATCCTCCTCTATCACCGGCAGGTGGTGGATGTTGTGCTCGGTCATGAGAATGGCGGCAGCCTGGAGCGTCGTTCTTGCCGAGACCGCGATCGGATCCACGGTCATCCACTGACGCACGCGCGCCTCGCTCGAGTGCACGCGGGCAGCGAGCGCATCGAGCATGTCGCGCGAGGTGAGGATCCCGATCAGGCGCCCGTACTCGGCGACGAGCGCCGAGCCGAGGTTCCGCTCGCGCATCTTCTCGGCCACCTCGCCGAGCGTGTCCTCGGGCGCGACCACGAGCGCATCGGCGGACACGGCGTCACCCACCGTTGGCGCATCCGGCCCGCCGAGCGCGTCGTGGAGAGTCGCTTCGAGCAGACGGTCACGTCGGTGCTCCGCGGCACCCGCGTCCAGCTCCACCACCACGGGCACGCCCGACTCCGAGGTGAGCTCGGTGGCAACGTCCGTGCCAGCCAAACCGGCGAGAAACGGAGCGAGGTAGCGGCCGACGATCTTCGCAGGCGGCCACCAGAGGTACTCGAGGCTCGCCTCCGACGTCTCTTCGACCAGATCAGTCCTGAGATAGCGTGGTTGCGTCCCAGTCAGCAGCATCCCGCGCAGCACTGGATGGAAGGGACGTGGAGTCACGTCGGCGCCGGCCTTGGCCGCGATTGCCTCCGCCGCAACCTCCGCCTGCTGAGCGGCTAAGCCGCCCTGCTTGACGGGGAAGGTCGTGATGTCGCCCGCGGCATAGACGTCCGGCATACCCATGACCCCCGCCCGCGGGTCGACGGGGATGAAGCCCTCGAATGTTTGCGGGACGCCTCCTATGCGGGGGCCTTGTAGGCGAGGGAGTGCCACGACGCGATCGGCGGCGACCGTTCCGCCCATCACGAGAAGAAGTTCGCCCTCACGGGCTTCCGCAGGCTGGACGCCGGTATGCACCGCGATCCCCCGCTCGTCGAGTAGCGCCCGCACGGCGTCGCTCGGTTCCTGTCCGAAGATGCGCAACGGCTCGTCCTCGGGTGTGATGAGTATGAGCTCCACGCCGTCAATGCCCCGCGTGGAAATCCAGGCGGCAGTCATCAGCGCCAGCTCGTACGCCGGCAGGCTCCAGACGGCCCCCGCCGGCACGGCGAAGGCGACTCGACGCACGTCCCCTCGCTCGATCTCGGCCAGCAGGTGCTCGATCTTGGGCGTGTCCGCCGATCCGCGGAAGGTGAGCGCCCCCTCGACCGCCGGCTTCGGTGAGGCGCCGCAGGCGATGAGAAGCATGGTGTACGAGACGGCGCCTCCTGGCGACGTATACGCAACGCGGCGCGCCGCGTCGACCGAGACGAGCTTCCCGGGCGTGAAGGTCGCGCCCGCCTCGGCCGCCAGCAGCGACAGCTCGAAGTGCCGCACCTTTCCGAGCTCGAACGGCTCTGCGACCGCGAGCGGCCGGTACCAGAAGTGGGGCTCCGGAGCGAGCAGCGCGACGGACGCGAGATCCCCGGCCAGCTCCCGAAGCGCAAGCGCGGCCTCGAGCGCCGCAACGCCTCCGCCGGCGATCAGGACGTGAGCTCGGTCGCCGCGATCCATGAACTGCCCTCCTGTAGCGACGGCGCGCAGGACGCGTTGGCGGTACGAAGCTCGGCGGTCGACCGAGTTTGTCCAGCCATCGGGTCCGTTGGCTTAGCGCACATAGAAGTCCGCGAACTGCCCCGTCTTGTAGTGGCCCGGCAGGTTGCAGAGAAGTGCGTAGTGCCCACGATTGAGACGGAGGACGAGCACCCTGGCATTGCCGGCCTTCACGCCGTCGAGCTCGCCGGCGGCGCCGGTCTCGTCGGCCTCGTTGCCCTTGAGCAGGTTGCCGGCGGGCTTGTCGGTCCTGATGACGACGAACTCGTGCTTGAGCGTGCCGATGTTCGTGACGACGAAGCGGACCTTGCCCACGGGCGCGCCCTGGGTCGCCGGGAAGACACTGAACTCGTCGACCGCCACGGCGACAAGCGGCTTGGACGTGACCGCGCCGGCGGAGACGACTCCGACCGAGATTGCAACAGCCGCCGCTGCGGCGATCCCGAGTGACAGCTTTCGCATGCCTGCCCCTTTCGTTTCGTACTTATTGCGGAAGAGCATCGTTCGCCCGGGGTGCGGGCGACATCCGGGAGTTCGCTGACTCTGCTCGCGGCGTTCTGCCGGTTCTTAGAGAAGGGAGAGAGAGGAGAGTACGAGAGTTAGAGGGTAGAGAGGAGGGTAGAGAGGAGAGTAGAGAGGAGGGTAGAGAGGAGGGTAGAGAGGAGGGTAGAGAGGCCGCCCCGGACGCACCTATCTAGTTCCTAGAATCAGACTTGCTGGGTTGGGAAAGGGCAAAGACTCGATGAGTTGACTGCATGGCGGAGGGGGGAATGGATCCGATGGCGAACGCGCGACGGTTCGCTCGGCGAACGTTCATTGCGTGGGTTGGCGGCGCGAGTGCCGGCTACTACCTGTTCGGACGGCTACCCGGCATGAGCGCTCCGAGCGCGCTCGCCGCGATTCCGGGCGGATCCCTCGATCCGCTGTCGGTTCCGAAGTACCGGACAGCGCTGCTCATCCCGCCGGTGATGCCGAAGGCAGACACGATCGTTCGGCGAGGTCAGACGGTCGACTATTACGAGATCTCGATGAAGCAGTTCACGCAGCAGGTCCTGCCCGCCGGCCTGCCCGCGACAGCAGTCTGGGGCTACGGTGCTGTGAAGTCGGCCAGCGCGAGCGGTTTGCTTCTCCACAACGCACCGTCGCTCACGATCGAAGCGCAGGTGGACCGGCCGGTGCGAGTGAGATGGATCAACGACCTCACGGACGGGGAACGGAACTACCTGCCGCATCTGCTTCCGGTCGACCCGACGCTGCACTGGGCGAATCCGCCGGGCGGCGTGACCGGCCGCGACACGCGACCAACCTTCACTGAGACGCCCGGACCGTACACGGGCCCCGTGCCGATCGTCACCCACGTCCACGGCGCGGTGGGCGTGGCCGACGACAGCGACGGCTACGCGGAGGCGTGGTACCTGCCGGCGGCCAAGAACATCCCCCCGGGCTACGCCAGGAACGGCACCTGGTTCCGTTTTTTCGCGGCCAAGGCCGCTGGGTCCTATGGCGTCGGCTGGCCGCCCGGCTCCGCCGTCTTCCAGTACCCGAACGAGAACCGGGCCTCGACGATCTGGTACCACGATCACGCCCTCGGCATGACGCGCCTCAACGTCTACGCAGGCCCGGCGGGCTTCTACATCGTCCGCGGCGGGCCATACGGAGACGACGCCGTGCTCGACAGTCGCACGGGCACTCCAGCCGTGTTGCCCGGCCCAGCACCGAAGGAGAACGACAAGTTCCCGCCCGACAAGACCTACTACGAGATCTCAATCGCGATCCAGGACCGTGCGTTCAACGAGGATGGATCCCTGTTCTATCCGGATACGCGAGCGTTCTTCGACGGCGCCAGGGCGGACGACCCAGGCTTCATCCCCGACACCGATCTCTCGCCGATCTGGAACCCGGAGTTCTTCGGGAACACAATCATGGTCAACGGGAACACATGGCCGTTCCTCGCCGTCGAGAAGCGCTGCTATCGCGTCCGCTTCCTGAACGGCTGCCAGTCGCGCTTCCTGATCCTCGACTTCGGCCAGATCCCCGGCGTTGAGGTCTGGCAGATCGGCAACGAGGGCGGCTTTCTGGCCGCGCCGGTCAACATCACGGCAGACCACGGCAATCGACTGCTCATGGGTCTCGCCGAGCGGGCGGACATGATCGTCGACTTCACCGGCGTCTCCATTGGCAACTACGTCCTCGGGAATGTTGGGCCGGACGAGCCCTTCGGCGGCGGCTCGCCTGCGGTACCTCCGGACGAACCGAACGAGGACGGCGAGTTCGATGCCGCCGATCCGGCCACAACGGGCCAGATCATGCAGTTCCGTGTCGGTCCAGCCGCCGCGGCTGACCCGACAACACCGCCCCAATTCCTCGTCCTGCCGCCGGTCACGCCGCTTCCGGCGCCGGTCAGGACTCGCCGTCTGGCGCTTCTCGAAGAGATGTCCATGTACTGGGACGGGCCAGCGGCCGCCATGCTGGGGACTGTCGACTCGGACGGCAATGCAACTCACCACATGTGGGCCGATCCGGCCAGCGAGAACCCAAGTGTGGGGGACACGGAGGTGTGGGAGTTCTACAACTTCACTGCCGACGCCCACCCGATGCACGTGCATGAGGTCGTATTCGAGGTCGTGAACCGAGAAGTGCTCGTTCTCGATTCCGAGACAGGGGAACCGGTGCAGCCCGTGCAGCTCAGCGGAGACAGGCGGCCGGCGGAACTGTGGGAGACAGGTTTCAAGGACACCGTCATCGCCTATCCGGGTGAGGTCACGCGCGTCAAGGCCCAATTCAACTCACCCGGACAGTTCGTCTGGCACTGCCATATCGTCGAGCACGAGGACAACGAGATGATGCGGCCGTACCGGATCGGACCGCCGCAGCCCGGTCAGCCTGACTGAGCAGCGGGCGACTCAGACCGGTGGGCGCAGGCAGTCGAAACGGGAGCGCACTGGCGTTCCGCCAGTCTGCGGGAATGTCGCCCGAGACGCAGTGGGCCGACGTGCGGGGTAAGGGATCACGGCCTGTCGGCGCGGTCTGGCGGGCGGAGTCGCCTAGGATCGCCCGATGCAGCGGGTCGTCATCCTGGGAGCAGGCTTCGGAGGGCTCGAGCTCGCGACGATGTTGTCGGAGGCCGTCGGCGACGAGGTCGCTGTCGTCCTGATCGACAAGAACGACGCGTTCGTCTTCGGGTACTCGAAGCTCGACGTGATGTTCGGGCGGACGACTCCCGACGCAGTGCGCCTCCCGTACCGTGACATCGCGAAGCCGGGCGTGCGCTTTCTGCAGGAGACGATCATCGCGATCGATCCCGAAGCGCGCCGCGTAACGACCGACGACGGTGTCCACGAGGCCGACGTCCTGGTCGTAGCGCTTGGCGCCGACTATGACCTGGATGCCACACCAGGCATCCTCGAGGCCGGAAACGAGTTCTACTCTATCGCCGGCGCGGAGCGGCTGGCCGACGTGCTTTCCGAGTTCTCGGGTGGCCGGGCCATCGTCGGCGTCTGCGGAGCCCCGTTCAAGTGCCCGCCGGCGCCGAGCGAGGCGGCTCTGCTGCTGCACGACTATCTGTCGGCGCGGGGCGTCCGGGGAAAATGTGAGATCTCCTTCGTGATTCCGTTCGGGACACCGGTGCCGCCGTCGCCGGACACATCCGAGTCGCTGGTCGCCGCCTTCGCCGAGCATGGCATCGAGTTCATCTCCGGCCGGCGCGTCGCCGCTCTCGACGCCGGCCGCAGCGTCGCCGTGCTCGACGATGGCACCGAGATGCCCTTCGATCTCTTCCTCGGCGTGCCCAAGCACCGCGCCCCCGACGTCGTCGTCGCGAGCGGCATGACCGAAGACGGCTACGTGCCCGTGAGCCCGCAGACGCTCGAGACGAACTTCCCCGGTGTGTACGCAATCGGGGACGTCGCAACGATCGGCGTGCCGAAGGCGGGCGTCTTCGCGGAGGGAGCAGCGCGCGTCGTCGCCACCTCCCTCATCGCGGCGCTCCGTGGCGGCGAGCAGCCCGAGCCCTATGGTGGGCGCGGCTCGTGCTACATCGAGTTCGGTGCTGGGCGAGTTGGCCGCGTCGACGTCGACTTCCTCTCGGGGCCGAAACCGACAGGCACCTTCCACGAGCCATCCGCCGCTCTGGTCACCGAGAAACACTACTTCGGCTCGAGCCGAAGCGCACGCTGGTTCGGGCGCTGAGTCTCCTCTGCGCCTCGGCGCCGTCTGCCTGACAACGCGGGGTCCTGTCACGGCGTGGTTCAATCGCACGCGCCGCGTTGATCGCTCGCATGTGCGAGTGTGCAGAAATGTCCCTCGAACCAGAGGCTCCACGGGCGGTCACCCGGCGCAGGCGATCGCAGCGCAGGCGTTGTCTCATCGCTCTACTGCCAGTCGAGCAGAGCCTCCCCAAGGCCTTAGGCGGCGCTTCAACAGCGTTCCGCGTCGGAGGTGAACGATGACGCGATTGGCGATGGTGACAGGAGCGTCTTCGGGTATCGGCGAGGCGTTCGCGGAGAGGCTGGCCGAGGACGGGTGGAACCTCGTCCTTGCGGCGCGACGCCGCGATCGCCTCGAAGAGCTCGCAGCTCGGCTGGAAGACGAGCACGGCGTCTCGGCGCGCGTGGCGGAAGCCGATCTCGCGAACGGCGCTCAGCTCGAGGCCCTATGCGGGGAGGCGGCGAAGACCCCACTCGACATGCTCGTGAACAACGCGGGACTGGCGCACTACATGCCGTTCTCGGAACTCCCCACCGAATCGGCGCGGGAGCTGGTTCAGCTAAATGTGCTCGCCCCGGTCCTCTTGACCCGCGCGGCCGTCGGCGGAATGGTCGAGCGAGGCGCAGGAGCGGTGATCAACGTCGCCTCGTTGCTCGCGTTCAGCGGCTCGTGGGACGTTCCCCACGTGCCACCACGTGCGGTGTACGCGGCGAGCAAGTCGTTCCTCGTGACCTTCACGCAGATCCTGGCGAACGAGTTGCGCGGAAGCGGCGTACGCATGCAGGTCGTCTGTCCCGGTGTCGTCCGCTCGGAGTTTCACTCGCGCCAGGGTCTGGATCTGAGCGCCGTGCCGAGGATGGAGCCGCGCTCCGTCGTCGACGCAAGTCTGCTCGACCTCGAGCGTGGTGTGGTCGTCGCGATCCCCGGTTCCGAGGACGAGACGGCGATTGAGGCCGTCGATGCCGCCGAGCGTGAGCTGATGGGTGCTACTCGCACGGTCGAGCTTCCCGAGCGCTACGCGACGAAGTGACGGAATAGCCAACGGTGCCTTGCACTATGCCGGGGCTCCACGGGCGGGCGGGGCTCTTCAGTCGGTCAAATTCAAGAAGTGCGAGCTGTGAGCGCTCCCCGCGCAATGAACCCGCTCAGCCACGCGGACTTGGCTTAGTTGAGCGGGTCAGGGGGGTACCGTGGGTGCCGGGTTTGCTCACTTGATGCACACCCCCGCGATTGTCAGGCTTGGCCTACGGGAATTGACAGGCGTTCCTGGTCGTTCAGGCGGGTCCAGGCTTCCATTGGCGAGTGGAAGGGGTATCAAATGCCACGCTCGCGCAGAACCCTATGGATTGGAGCAGCGCTGGCTGCTCTGGTGGCCATCGTTGTCCTCGCCGTCGTATACGGCGGCGGCGGCGGCTACTAGCTGGTAGCACCCGCAACCTGCGGCTCGGGAGGGGCGAACGTTCTAGTCCCTGGGGCCCCTCCCCGCTAGCCGCCAACCTCCGCGGGTCAGGCGAGCCACCTGCGGACCTAGGCCGGGATGGAGTACCAGTTTGGGTACGACCGGCACCTGAGTGTCTGTCCTCATGCCAACTTCAGAAGCGCTTTTTGAAGACCTCGTACGTGCGCTCGGTCTCCATGCCCAGGCACTCGTAGAGCTTCCAGGCCTGCGTCGGGTTGATGGAATCGGTCTTGAGCGTGACGCGCGGGATCCCGCGGCGGGCAAACTCGGCGAACGTCTGCAGCATGAGCGCCTTCCCCAGACCGCACCGGCGCCGGTCCGGGTGGACGACGAGGTCTTTGACGTAGCCCTCCTTCCAGTTGAGGACGGCGCCGACCATTCCGCCGCCCTCGAAGGCGAGGAACCATGCCTCCGGATCGAAGCTGGGGTCGGTCAGCATGAATGTCCGCCAATCCTCGAAGGAGAGCGGCACATGATCGGGTTCCTCGGAATAGGCGAGGTCGAGGAGCTCCTTGAGCCCACGCGCATCCTCCTCGCAGAAGGTGCGCACCCGGACATCATCGGGCCACGCCGGCGGGGGTAGCTCGGTCGGAAGGTCGACCCCCATCAGCCATACCTCCGACACCTTTTCGTATCCGTTCGCCGCGGCGAACGGCGCAGCGGCCGGCTCGAGCGTGACCCCGATAAGGCGAAGCAGATCCGTCTCGGCGGCTTCCTCGACCGCGCGCAGGAGCGACGTCCCGACGCCGTGCCGCCGCTCGGTGAACTTGACCAGCACATTGACGCTGTCCGCCCAGATACCCGCGTGGCCCGCGATTCCGTCCGGGGTCTCCGCGACGTACGATGCGTTCGCGATCGTCAGCCCGTTGGTGAACATCCCCAGCGTCATCTCGGGTTCTCCAAAGACTTCCGCCTCCCACTCGGCGAGGATCTGGTACGCCGCGTCCGTCTCTTCCGGCCGGGAAGGCCTTACTTCAAGATCAGCCACGCTCGACCGGAGCGACTCGGCTCGACCAGTCGCCCGACGAACCCGGATAGGGCTTTCTCCCATACGCCTGCAGGCTCGGCAGGAAAGATGCTGAGTAGGCCGTCATGCCCGACCCACAGTAGACCACCCGACCACAACCTCGAGCAGCGCCTCGAGCGGCCCGCCGTCGGTCTCGACCCAGTTCGGACACGCGTCGTTATCGCCGTCCGTCTCCGAGGTGCTCACGTCTCGAAACGCAACACCGGTCTCATAGCGGCGATCCGGGTGGAGTGCCGCAGCGTCAGGACCGAACCCTCGAGCTGCTCGGTTCCAGGCAAAACTTGCTAATAAACGACTAAGGTTATGTGATATCGTTCATATTCAACCGATGGGAGCTGAGTTCAATGACCACTCTTGTCCGCTTTCGTGAACCACTACGGAACGCCGCCATGAATGGCGAGTTCGAACGGCTGATGAAGACCATCTTCGAATCGCCCGCCCGTGCCGCCGCTGTCTCCAACAACGCGTGGACACCTCCGCTTGACGTCTGGGAGACCGAGGGCGAGCTCGTGTACGCGTTCGACCTCCCCGGCATCCCGGAGGAGAAGATCGTCGTCGATCTCGAAGACAGCACCCTGACGGTCAGCGGCTCGCGTGAACGCAGCGAGCTGGAGGACGGGCGCTTCTTTCGCTACGAGCGTCCCTTCGGAGAGTTCACGCGTTCGGTCGCTCTGCCCGAGGGGACTGACGACGTCGAGGCCCGGGCGCACTACGCCAACGGCGTGCTCGAAGTCCACGTCGAGAAGCGCGAACAGTCCAAGCCCCGCCGCCTCCCGGTGACGGCGACCCTCGAGGCCGGTTCCACCGACTAGCTCCACCGATGCCACGTCCTACGAGAGGCGGCCTCTGGCCGTCTCTCCACTGGCCATTCCTCCCCCTTAATGGTGGGTCGCTCGGGTCGCCAAAAATGCCGGAGCTGACATGAATGTGGGGACTCACGGCACGACGGTGCCCGACCTTGACTGGCAGGGCTTTGTAGCCGCGTACTTCCCAGGAAGCCGCCGGCACGACCTCGAGGCGATAACCGCGTACGCGGCCTACAAACGTTCGCAAGTCGTCGACGAACAGTCAGCGACCGACGCCGCTCGCTTGAAAGACGCGGAGCGGATCTCGACCGAAGCCACTTCAATCGAAGCTTGGGAGGACGAAGGCGGCACCTCGCGCGTTATGCCAGAGAAAGGTCGCAAATTGCACCAAGACGACGAACGACGAGGTTGACCCAGTTCGCCGCGTTCCATAGTTTCCTCCTCGCACCGAGCACGGAGCGCGACTAGGCCGAAGCTCAGCCTGAAGGCTCTACGCGGAAGCGGAAGGTCAGCGGGTTGAGTGGACGAAAGCGCCACCGGCTCGGTGAACCTTTGTCTGGCGCGCCCGCCCACAACAGGCCCCTGCCCGGGCGGCAAACAGCAGACAACGATCGTAGGTCTACTCGGAGACCTCGAGCTCGTCGCGTTGTTGTGTTCGTCCTTGGGGCTCGGTTCGGGTCTCTGGCGGTCCCAGGACAGGATCCCCGTGCTCATCGAGGAAGTAGTTGAGAGTGACCTGGGTCACGGCGTTCCTTGGCTCGAGGTCCGCGAGACGATCGATGGCGCTCAAACGGTCGCGCGCCGTTGCGGTCGAGTCGTCGCCCAACGCGATCCTTTGGAGCTCCCGAACGTAGTCGGGACGGCCGATCTGCCGGCCCTCGTGGTCTTCGGCCGTCTGCCGATCGATTGCCGGTGAGATCTTTGCGAGCCAGCGGTCGAGCTCCCGCGAGATTCGCGCACGGTATTTGATGATGGAACGAGACTCCCCGCTTCGATCGACGAGTCCCCGCTCGTCGAGATCATGGTCGATGGCGTCGAGTATCGCCATGCAATGCGCGACCTCGTGCACGGCAACGCGCTGCGTGGCCGTGAACTCGAAGCCGCGAATGAGTTCCTCCTCGATCTCGCTCGCTCGAGGCTCGATCAGACGGGGCGAGTAAGCGCCGTGTCGCGCAGCGTTCGTGTTGCCTGGATAGGCGGAGACTAGCGTTCCGGGGTTGCCGTTCTTGTTCACGAGACGGAGTATGCCGCCGGCCACCGAGCTGCCATTAATCGCTGTTCCGTCGTCTGGGTCACCGAACCATGTGTCGAGCGGTCTGTTGGCGATAAAGACAACAAGGGACTCTGAATTGTCGGGTAACAAGTTCCCGGCTGCTCTGCTCGAATTTGGCTTGAACAAGCGACTGAACCGGCGTTTCGGTAAACAAATCGGCGGACTTCTAATCCGCGGGTCGCAGGTTCGAATCCTGCCGGGCGCATACGTTTTCCCTGCAAACGACCTATTTCTAGCGTTCGCGCCTTGCGCGCGAGCTTCACGCGAAACGTCTGAAGCACTTTGGTACCCGAGCGCGACTGTCTCCCGAAGCGCGGCGGACAATCCCGCCACGCGCATCGAACGTGGGAGTGAGGCGGGGATCGGCGCCCGCCCTTGTCACTCGCTTGATCGACAACCGTTGAGCGGGGGACGAGCCAGCGATCAGTCGCCGAGCGTGCTTCGCCGGGTCGTTTCGACCAGCGGGTGGCCACCCAGTCGCCCGACCAAGCCAGGACGCGAGGCAAGGGCGAGTAGTTGCGTCGCTCCGAATAGCATGAGCGGGTGGCTGAGCTCGACGTCTTCTGGCATCCGGCCGCACTCGACCACGACACCGGCTCCGGCCTGTGGGAGACCGCGCCATCTGAGCTCCTGGACGTGCAGGAGCTGCATCCGGAGAACGCGGAGCGGATCCGCAACATGCGGTCGGTTCTCGAGCGAGGTCCCATCGCTCCCCGGATTGGCTGGAGAGACGGCCGGCTCGCAGAGCTGCACGAGCTCGAAACCGTCCACCGTCCCGAGTACATCGCGAGCACGCGCGAAGCCTGCGAGGCCGGCGGGCGGTACGTCAGCGCGACCACGGTGCTCTCCGCGACCTCCTGGGACTCGCTCCTCGCAGCCGCGGGGACGTCGTTGGCCGCGGTCGACGCGGTGGTCGAGGGCGAGACGCCGATCGCATATGCCCTCGTCCGGCCTCCGGGACATCACGCCGGCCCGGCGGTCGCGGACGGTTACTGCTTCTTCAACAACGTCGCACTCGCAGCCGAGCGGTTTCGCGCAGCCGGTGCGGAGCGCGTCGCGATCGTGGATTGGGATGTGCACCACGGGAACGGCACGCAGTCCTGCTTCTACGACCGTGACGACGTCCTGACGATCTCGCTGCACATGAGGCACGGGAGCTGGGGACCCTCGCATCCGGAGACGGGCGCTCCCACGGAGTCGGGTGCTGGGAGGGGAGCCGGGCACAACGTCAACGTCGAGTTGAGACCGGGGAGCGGGGACAGCGCGTACGCCGAAGTGTTCCGGC
>Ga0184632_10000320_pt1 | contig 18012 bp, 14 predicted proteins | sample PLM31_50_b1_FD_133153 | JGI IMG/M metagenome (GOLD analysis project Ga0184632, IMG submission 133153) | Groundwater sediment microbial communities from an aquifer in East River, Colorado, USA - PLM3-1_50_b1 | ecosystem: Environmental > Terrestrial > Soil > Riparian zone | place: USA: East... | reverse complement strand
GGCCGCTCGGTCCGCAAGGGTGTTGCCTCCGATCGTGACGAGGCGGCCGCCGCGGTGAGCGACACCCTGGACGAGCTGCCCCGCTAGAAGTCGTAGATGTGATGCTCGCCGATTGCGAGCTGGTCCATCGCGGGCCAAACCGCCGCTGACCTGCAGATTGAGGTTTCAGCGTTTGCCGTCGTCTGTCGCTAATCGTCGACCTCGGACGGCCTGGCGACGGCCTGGCAGGCCCGGCCGTGCCGCGCCCCTCGGCGCCGACCAAGCCCCTACGATCTAGACCCGACGCCACCATTGAGGTGCCTAGGCCACCGGGTCACGACGGCCAGGGGGACAGCCGCGACGGCCGGCCGCGGTCCTGGCAGCCCCGGAACGCGGGCGACGGCGTCGCGGCCGGTGCCGGGTCTCCAATGCGCAGCCGCTGGCCATTGGGTGCGGACAGCCGCAGGGTAGGGCCTTCCAGGCCCTTGTTACACCACTCGTCCCAGATGAACGACCAGAACAGCGGCCCGCCGCGCATCACCAACGAGCCGCCGTCCTTGGTGATGCCGTCCTCGGGCAGGTCGCCCTCGAGGGTCCTCGTCGCCGGGTTGCCGGGCAGCGGGAGCCGCCGGCCGTCCCGCTCGACCAGCAGCTCCAGGCGCGTGCGCAGATGGCAGGGGCCGCCCCCCAGGTACTGCACGCCGCCGCCGAGGAACAACCGCTGGGGGCCTGCGAAGCCGTACTCCTCCGACCAGATCACCCGCCACTGGCTGGGGCGGCAGGCGGGCCGGCTGCGGTCGCCGTGGGACGGCCGGGTGGGGGTGACGGGCCTGGCGGAGCGGACGATCGCCTCGGCGGCGGCGAGGTGGCGCTCCCACAGCGCGGGGTCGGCGGCCTGGATGTTGACGAGCACGCCGTGCGGGCCGCAGCGGTAGGGCTTGACGCCCTTGCAGTCGCGGCCCCAGTCGATCGAGTAGCCGGCGACCTTCGCCCGCCGGGCGCCGCCCGGCGCCGTGGACGTGGGCACGCCGGGCCGCGTGTACGGGTCGACCTCGCTCTCCCACCGCAGGTACGCCTGCCCGCCGGGCAGCCGCCCCACCGTCATGCCGGGCTCGGGCGCCTCGCCGACGTAGTACCCGCCGCCGGCGCCGACGGTGACGGCGAACGGCGGTGGCCAGGCGAGCATCCGCCTGGCGTGCTCGCGCGGGGCGAGGGTGATCATGCCTTCCTGGTGCCGACGCCGGACCACCCAGTCGGGTGGGTAGCGGAAGCGGAGGTTGTGGGCGGCATCGGTGTAGGTCTTCCACCGGTCGGCAGAGACGGTGGTTGAGGTTGGCGCGGTCGTCGTCGCGGTAGTGGGCGCGGTGGTGGGCGGGGGACCGACCGGAGCCCGATCCTGGCCGCGGACGGCGGCCAGGGCGACCACGGCAGCCAGCACCACGACCAGGGCCAGTCCGGTGGCGGCGGCCATCACCCGGTCGCGGCGCACCCGGCGACGCAGGAACCGCTCGTAGGCGCCGGTCTCATCAGGCCACGGCAGGTCGGGACGGGCCAGGGCGCGCCGCAGCTCCTCGTCGCTTCTCATCGTGGCTCCTTGACGCCATCCGGGGCCCCGGAGGCCAGCTCGGCGCGTAGCCTGTCGCGGCCGCGACGGGCCAGCGTCTTCACCGTGCCCAGCGGCAGCCGCAGCAGCCGTGCGACCTCCACCTCGGTCAGGTCCTCGTGGTAGCGCAGCGCCAGCACCGCGCGTTGGCGGGCGGGTAGCCGGCCGACAGCGGCCCACACGACCATCGCCTCCTCACCGAAGTCGGGCAGATAGGTCTGCTGGTGTGGGTTTCGCCGCAGGTACCGCGCTTCCAGCAGCGCTCGGCGCAGCCGCGAGCTGTGCCGGTTCACCAGCACCCTGCGGGCGTAGGCTGCCGGGTCGTTGGGCCGGCGCACCCGCGCCCAGCGGTTGTAGGTTCGCACCAGCGCGTCCTGGGCCAGCTCCTCGGCCTCAGCCCGATCGCCGGTCAGCAGGTAGCCAAGCCAGCACAGCCTGGCGTACTGGCTGGCGAAGAACTCGCGGAACTCCAGGTCGTCGACGGCCATGGCGGCTCCCGGCCGGCTGCTCGCACACCCAACCAGACGCGGTCCCTGCCAGGAAGGTTTCAGCGCCGCCAGAGCACGCCCGAGAGGCCCCATGGACCACGTCTGCGGGTTCTGCCTTGCTGACCTGGCGTCTGGCAGGAACCCTCCCACCAGAAAGCTCCTGACCACGCGGCGGCGCCAACCCCAAGGAGGCCTGCGTGCGGGCCGGCCACACGTCGGTGGCGTTCACGCTGGACCGCTACGGCCACCTGTTCGAGGGCCACGACGCGGAGCTGCGCGACCGCCTGGACGCGATGCACGCGGCCGGTCTGGAGCGCGCCGGCGGCGGGGCAGTGGTGGAGCTGCCGCGGCGGCCCCATCGCGGCCCCGCGCGGCCCCAGCGCGGCCCACGGCGAAGTAAGCAACATCCAGTCGCCGTCGTGGTAGGGGCTCTGAGCTGGGGTGATGGGGGGTGCGCCGCCAGGACTCGAACCCCGAACCGTTGCCTTAAGAGCGCCAAACGGCCAGCCTCCGGACCTGCGGCGCGAGGCCGCACACGGCCATCTAGCAGGCTGTTTACCTGCCGAGCCTATCCGGTGTTGACCCGTAGATGCTCTCAGGCTGTGCCCCCTATGTGCCCCACAGCCTAACCGTCGAGTAGTTGCTTGAGCTTCCTAAGGTTGGCGCCCACGGCGTCGCGGACGCGCGGCACCGCGACCCGCCCGAGCAGGCGGCCAGGGCCGCGTAGCTCTAGCTCCACGAAGTTCGTGACGCGGGTTCCTTGTGGAGTCGTTTCCAACGCATAGGAGAGGCGAGACGGGAAGGGCCCGAGCTGGCCTCGTATCTCCAGATGGCGGGGAGCGTCGAAGGCGGTGACTTCGAAGATCTCCTCGCTGCGACTTGGAACCGAGCGGACCTGCCGATAGATCGTCCCCACGCCGACGGCCCCGTCGGAGACCTTGCGGGTCTCGACGATCGCGTAGTTCCACTTGGGAACGTTCTCGAAGTCGGAGAGGAACCCAAACACGTCCTCGATCGGCCGGCTGATCGTCACGACGTTCTCGAAGGTGGCCACACGCAGCTCCTCCCTGAGGACGCCAACAGCCTAGCCGCCCTCATAGGACCCTGCCGGGCCTCGACCTTCGGGACCACAATCCGAATCGCCCGCCCGCATCATCCCAGCTGCCTGAGCTGCAGGGCCGGCGACCTGCGGCTCCTCCGGTCTCATGGTGACCGTTGGTGACCGCCCATGCCCGTGTGGGACCGTTGCGGCACGGACCCAGCGCGGGGCTTGCACAGCTTGACTCCCACCCTTCCATTACTCGGTGGTCTCGACAGTGACGACCAGGCGCAGCTCCATGACCGCTTCCGTGTCAGGGATCGAACGCTCGTTCGACGCCTACACGAGAGCGAGCTGACCAGCGACAACGCCTCGATGGCTTCGGCTGCGAGGGCCGGTTGGCGGCCTCGATGACGGAACAGGGGCGGAACGAGGAAGCGGCCGAACGTCCAGCTCAGCGGGTACAGCCTGAGCAGGCCGAAGAGGAGGAAGCGGAACAAACGGGTACGGCTGGGGAGTGGAATGGCCGGCTGCCCGGCATGCTCGGCAGACCCAGGCCCACCGTCGAGGATGGACCGTCAGGGTGACCTCGGGATGCTGGGTGCACTTCATCGCCGTCCTACGGTCGTCTGCTGGTCCTGCCTGCCCGGCTGATGGCATCGCTCTAGTACTCCAGCCGCACTTGTCGTTCGCGTCGTTGGTAGTGTGCGCGCCGAGCGCGGGCCTGGTGGCGGCGTCGCCATCGTGACCAGGCCAGCACCAAGCCGGGCTCGGTGAGTGTCGGCCAGACGAGCGCCACCAGCAGGCGGCGGACTTCGGGGACGGTCAGCGGGAGCATGCCCGGCCCACCGGTCAGGCCGCGTCCCCCCTTGCCGAGTGGGCGGCAGTGGCCCGGGCGCGGGTGACGGTCAGGAATGCATGGGCCAGCAGCGCCAGAGTGATGTGCCGATACCAGCCCGGCCAACGGCGGACCTCGTAGTGGTCCAGACCGACCTCACCTTTGGCGGTCTGGAAGCTCTCTTCGATCGCCCAGCGGATCCCGGCTACCCGGACCAGTCCGACCAGCGAAGTGCCCGCCGGGGCGAAGCAGAGGTAGAAGGCCAGCTCACCGTCGGCGCGGCTGCGACGCACCAGCAGCCACCGCTCAGCGCCGGCAGCGAGCAGGGTGGCCAGCGCGATGCGGGTCCAGTCATAGAACCGGCGGCCTTTGGCGCCGTAGCCGGCGCTGCAGGTCACCCACTGCTCAGCCGGCACCTGGGCAGCCAGCTGAGTCGCAGGAGCCCACACCGATCCATCGGCTGGCCACAGCGGTTCGGTGCACTTGACGGCCAGCACATAGGACAGGCCACGGCCCTCCAGGAAGCGCCGCAGGGCCGGGTCGCCGCCGTAGGCCTCATCGGCGGTCACCCAGCTAGCTGGGACCTCGGCGGCCAGGGCGCGCGCCAGCAGGAGCTGGGCCAGCTGGGGCTTGGTCCGGAACCCGACCTGCTCAGGGACCCGCGCGGCTCGGCAGCGGGCTGGATCCTCGGTCCACGCCTTGGGCAGGTACAGCTCCCGGTCGATGAACGCCCGCCCCCTGACGCTGGCATAGGCGAGAAAGACGCCGAGCTGGCAGTTGTCGACCTTGCCGGCGGTGCCCGAGTACTGACGCTGCACCCCCACCGAGGTCCTGCCCTTCTTGAGGAAGCCGGTCTCATCGACCACCAGCACTCCAGCCGGGTCACCCAAGTGCTCCACCACCCAGCCGCGGAGGTCGTCGCGGACCAGGTCCGGGTCCCATGCGGCGGCGGCCAACAACCGCTGCATCCCATACGGGGTGGCCTCGCCGGCGTACTCGGCCAGCTGCCAGCCGTTCTTGCGCCCCACGTTACCCAGCAGCCCGCGCAGGTAGGCCAGCACGCGCCGGCGCGGCTCGACGCGGGCGAACCGGCCGGCGATGCGGGCGTGCAGCGCCTGCAATCCTGCCGCCCACGCCTGGACTTCCTCGATGTCTGCCTGGTCAGTCTCCACCATCGACTCCTCCTGTCCTGCAGGACTGTGCCGGCCATCCTGGCCAGCGGGCAGGAACCTATCTCCACCTGCAGCAAAGCGAGCGGAGCTGGATTCCTAGGCAGATGGTGGGGCGAGGCGGACAATCACCTGGTTGGTCGCACAGGCCGCGCCGGCCAGGGTGGGCGTGCCAACCGACGAGGAGCCGAACATGCGGCGGGGATCGCCGACCCTGCTGGTCGGCGCGCTGGTGGCAGCGTTGCTGCTGGCCGGGACGGCCGTGCTCTGGTCCCGGGATCACGCCACACCAGCGGCTAGCGTCCCAGCCCCGCCCGCCACCGGGCCGCCTCTCGATACTGTGACCCTGCAGCTGCTGGTGGACGGGGTCGTGGAGGCCGGCGCGCCCGGCGCGGTCGCGCTGGTCCGCAGCGGCCAAGGAACCTGGCGGGGGGCCAGCGGCCTGGGTGACCTGGACGCCAAGCGCCCGGCACGGGCGGGCGATCGGTTCCGGATCGGGAGTGTGACCAAGTCGTTTGTGGCCACGGTGGTGCTGCAACTGGTCGGCGAGGGCAGGCTCCGGCTGGACGACAACCTGCAGCAGTGGCTGCCCGGCGCCGTCCCGGGCGGCGAGCACATCACCATCCGGCAGCTGCTCAACCACACCAGCGGGCTCTACAACTACACCGACGACCTGCTCAGGCCCCTGCTGGCCAAGCCGACCCGGCAGGCCTATCAGCAGCTGGCCGCCCGCAGCTTCACGCCGCAGGTGCTGGTCGCCATGGCCACCCGCCATCGGCCGGTCTTCCCACCGGGGACCCGGTTCTCCTACAGCAACACCAACTACATCCTGCTCGGCCTGCTGGTGGAGCGGGTGACCGGCGACCGGCTGGCCGGCCAACTCCAGCAGCGCATCCTGGTGCCCCTAGGACTGAGTGACACCGAGCTGCCCGGCAGCCAGCGGCGCATCCACGGCCCGCACCTCCACGGCTATGCCCCACCAAACCGGGCCTGGCTCCCCAGCGACGGCCCGGCCGGCCTGATCGACGTCACCCAAGCCAACCCGTCCTGGGCGGGGGCGGCCGGCGCAATGGTGTCCAGCGCCGCCGACCTGGCCCGCTTCTACCAGGCCCTGCTGAGTGGCCGGCTGCTCGGCCCCGATCTGCTCAAGGCGATGCAGACCACCGTGGACGCCAGCGAGCAGTACGGCCCGGGGGCCGGCTACGGCCTCGGGCTGATGCGGCTGGCGCTGGGCTGCGGCGGGCAGGTCTGGGGCCACGGCGGCGAGGTCGCCGGCTACGCCACGATGGCCTTCAGCACCCAAGACGCCGCCCAGCAACTGGTGCTCATGGACAACCTGCTGCCCGCGCCGGGTGGCACGGTCCAGGCGGCGGTGGAGAACGCCCTCAACCAGGGGCTCAGCTGTTAGCGCCCAACCGCGCCAAGGCTCCGCTGGTCGTAGTGAACGCCGAAACACAAGTGCGGCTGGAGTACTAGTGTCCTGAGTCGTTGATTCGCTGGCAGTAGGTGGCGATGGTGTCGAGGATCTCGTCGGCGGTCTTGGTCCACACGAACGGCCGTGGGGCCTCGTTCCAGGTGTCGATCCAGGCCTGGATCGACTGTTGGAGCTCGGCAACCGAGCGGTGGGTGCCACGGCGCAGCCACTTGGTGGTCAGCTCGGCGAACCAGCGCTCGACCAGATTCAGCCAGGAGCTGTAGGTCGGGGTGAAGTGCAGGTGCACGCGCGGATGGGCCAGCAGCCAGCGTTGGATCGCCGGGGTCTTGTGGGTGGAGGAGTTGTCACAGATCACGTGCAACTCCAACTCGGCTGGCACGGCGCGATCCATGTGCGCCAAGAACCGCTTGAACTCGATGGCGCGGTGGCGAGGGGTCATCTGGGAGATGACCTTGCCGGAGGCGACATCCAAGGCGGCGTACAGATTGGTGGTGCCGTGACGGGTGTCGTCGTGGGTCTGCCGCTGGGGGGTCCCCGGCAGCAGCGGCAGGATCGGGGCGGTGCGGTCCAGCGCCTGCACGCCCGTCTTCTCATCCACACACAGCACCATCGCCGCCTGGGGCGGGTTCAGGTACAACCCGACCACGTCGCGGACCTTGTCGATGAACTGCGGGTCGGTCGACAGCTTGAAGGTGTCGACCAGGTGCGGCTTGAGCCCAAACGCCCGCCAGATCCGGCTGATCGCCGACTGCGACATGCCGACCTGGCGGGCCAGGCCCCTGGTCGACCAGTGGGTGGCATCGGTGGGCGTGGTCTCCAGCGTCATGACCAGCACCCGCTCGACCTGCTCGTCGGTGATGGTGCGGGCCGCGCCGGGTCGGGGCTCGTCGGCCAGGCCCTCAAGGCGGCGGGCGACAAACCGCGAGCGCCACTTGGTCACCGTCGGCCGCGAGATGCCCAGCCGGGTGGCGACCGCCTGGTTGCTGGCCCCCTCGACGCAGGCCAGCACGATCCGGCAGCGCAGCGCCAGCGTCTGGCTGGACGTGGCCCGCCTGGCCCATCGCTGGAGGGTGGCTCGTTCGTCCTCGGTCAGCGCCAGCTCGGGCAGCTTGGGTCCCCGGCGGCGCCCTGGCGTGTCGGTTGCCATGCACGGACCCTATCAAACCAGCAACCAACCAACGACTCAGAACACTAGAGACTCTGGCCCACTTTCCGTGATCAGACCGACCCTGGGTTGGTGGTGGCGCCTGTGTTCATCGACCGGCATGGGAGCAGCACGCTCTGGATGATCTGTTACCGCAGCTTGCTGCCGTTGCATCGAGGGGGCCGAGCAGACCGAGGTCGGCGTGCGGAGCTCGGCCTTCCCGCGGGCGCGCCTGGCTGACTGTCGCTGGTGCGGTCACCCCTCGGCCAGGGTGCACAGCCGCTCCCAGCGCACGCTGGCCGATGCGGCGATCGGCGGGCGGCACGTGGTGGTCCGGCTGTGGGTCGGTCGGTTGTTCTGTGACACAGCGACTGCCGGGCGAGCACGTTCGCCGAGCAGATCACGGGCCTGACCTCGCCGTATGCTCGTCGCAGCCCACTGGCACGCGGGATGCTGGAGGCGATCGGCCTGGCGCTGGCAGGCCGCGCCGGAGCACGGCTGGCCCAGAGGGCTCTGGCTCCCGGTTGGCCGCAGCACGCTGCTGCGGCTGCTGCGCGCCCTGCCCGATCCCGAGCCCACCGACGTGGCCGTGTTGGGCGTGGACGACTTTGCGCTGCGCCGCGGCTACGGCGACGGCAGCGTGCTCGTGGACAGGCCACCGACCGCCCGGTGGACCTGCTCCCCAGACCGAGAGACGCCGACACCTTCGCCGCCTGGCTGCGCGACCATCCCGGCACCCAGGTCATCGGTCGGGACCGCGCTGGCGCCGACGCCGACGGGGCGCGCAGCGCGCACCCCAAGCGATCCAGGTCGCCGATCGCTGGCACCTGTGGCACAACCTGACTGGCTACGTCGAGAAGACCGTGGCACGCCACCGCACCTGCCGGCGCGAACAGCCTATCGCCGAGCCGGCTGTCGAGCCCGGAGCAGACCCCGGTCATCCACGCCGGGCAGGCTGCGGTGGCGGTGCAAGCCCGCAACGGCTTAACCCTGCCGTGGAGCTCGGGCGCGGTCGGAGGGCAACGTCAACCGCATCAAGCTGCGCAACCGCCAGCTGGACGGCCGCGCCGGCTTCGACCTGCTCCGCAACCGCGTCCTGCTCAGCGCATGAGCTTGGGCAGCGATGGCGTGGGTGATCGCCGCTGGCTGGCGAGCCGCTGGACGACGCGGCGTTGGATCGGGACGGCATCCTGCTTGAGTGCCACAGGGTGGTGGACCATGCCCACCGGCTCCTGGCGGCCGGGCTGGAGCTGCGGCACCCTGGCCGGCGTGCGGGTGATCGTCGTTGGCGCGGGGATCGTCGGGGCCAGCGCCGCCTGGCACCTGGGCGCGCGGGGCGCGGACGTGGTGCTGGTCGACCGGGCCGATCTAAGGCCAGGCGACCGCGGCGGGCGCTGGCATCGTCGCCCCATGGCCGCTGCCCGGCACCCCGGCGCCGATGGCTGTGCTCGGCCTGGCGGCCGCCGCGCACTACCCGCGGATGCTCGACGCGCTGGCGGCGGCGGGCGTGGACGACCACGGCTACGCGCGGGTCGGCGGCATCCACGTCGCGCCCGACGGGCCGGAGTTGGAGGAGCTATACCAGGGGATGCTGCGGCTGGGTGCGCAGCCGGGGATGGCCGGCCTTGGCGAGCTCCAGCGGCTTGGGCCAGGTGCGCCCGCCGCACGCTTCCCGCTGTTGCGCGCCGACCTGGCGGGGCTGGCGGCCAGTGGGATCGGCCGGGTCGACGGCAGGCAGTTGCGGGACGCCCTGCTGGGTGCGGCGGCTGCAGGCGGCGCCCGGCGGCGCGCCGGCTCGGCGACCCTGACGCTGACCACTGGCACCGGCAGGGCCACCGAGGTCACCGGGGTCGCCGTGGACGGCGAGGTGGTGGCCGCCGACGTCGTGGTGGTCGCCGCCGGTGCCTGGTCGAGCATGCTGTGCCGGCCGCTCGGGGTGGCTCTGCCGGTCTTTCCGCAGCGCGGCCAGATCCTGCACCTGGACCTGCCCGGCCGGGACACCGCCAGGTGGCCGGTCATCCAAACCACCGGCGACCACTACCTGCTGGCGTTCCCGGGCGGACGGGTGGTGGCCGGGGCGACCAGAGAGTCCGACGCAGGCTTCGACCATCGCGTCACTCTCGGCGGGGTGCACCAGGTCGCCGCCACCGCGCTGGCGCTGGCGCCTGGGCTTGCCGACGCGACGGTCGCCGAGGTGCGGGTCGGCTTCCGCCCGCTGACCCACGACGGGCTGCCCCTGCTGGGCGGCGTGGAGGGTGTGGCCGGGCTGGTCGTGGTGACCGGGCTGGGTCCGGTCGGCCTCACCCTCGGCCCCTACCTCGGCGCGGCCGCCGCCGACCTCGCGCTGGGAAACGACGTGCCGCTCGACTTGGCACCCTATCGCCCCGACCGCCGCGTCGGATCAGGCTGAGCGGGCAGCCCACCAGACGATCTTGGTGACTCCCATCACCGCATCACGCAACGTGGGCCAGAGCCGCACTAGACCGGGAATCTCATGCGGCGACGCACATCGGTGATGTAGGCGATGCCGGCGGCTCGTGCGGCTTGTATGCCTTCGTCGGTGTCTTCGATGGCAAGGGCGCGGCTGGGCGCCTGTGCGAGCCGGTTGAGCGCGAGACGGTAGCCATCGGGTGCTGGTTTGGGTTGGGCGACGTCATCCAGGGTGACTACGGCATCAAACAGGTCCAAGAGGTCGAGCCGTTCGGCGACCGCGGTCACATCGGCGGCTGTGCTTCCGCTAACCAGGGCGGTCTTGACGTTCGCTGGGCGCTTACGAAGAAGCATGGAGACCGCCGTGACTTCGACAATGCCGGCCCGGTGTCGGCGGAATGCGGAGTTGACCTGCTGCACGACCCGGTCGTGGTCGACGACGAGGCCGAACTGGGTGCAGTACTCCTGAACGGTCTGGGCGGTGGTCAGGCCGGTTCGGGCAAGAAACCAGTCTCTGGCGAGGTCGTGGCCGTGCGCCGCGAGTGCCTCATGCAGCGAGAGGTAGTTGGCTTCGGTGCTGTCCACGAGGGTGCCGTCCCAGTCGAACAAGATGGCAGTCACTGTTCCGCCAGCGGCGAGCGCTGCAGCCTGACCGAGCGGTACACAGACCGGCATCGTGTCGTGACCGCGGGCCTGGTCAGGTGATGCTGGCGACGACATCGTCGGCGATCTCGCTTAGCACGGTGTAGTCCGACGGCACTGTCTGCAGCAGCGAGGCCGGCACCAGCGGGGTGACGGGCCCGTGGGCGGCGAGGCGGGCGATGAACCGCTGGTATGCGCCATCGGGGCCATAGCTTCCCTCGAGCCAGAAGGAGCGGTGGCGCGCGTTCATGATGTCGCGAGGACCGATGGTTGCTGCTCGGGGCGGGACGGCTGACCAGTCTCCGCTGAAGGAGTGGAGGGCGTTCTGCATGATCGTCATGGGGTGGAGTTCGACGCCTCTTGCTGGGGCTGCCTTGAACGCGTCCAGGTCGTCGCCGAACTCGACTCCTAGCTGCGGTTCCCAGAAGGCGATATGCCCGCTCCACCCGACGCCACCGAAACAGACGTCGGCCTCGCCAGCGTCCTGGATCATCTCGCTATAGCGGTCGATGTTGCCGCTGCTCGGGAAGCGGATATTGCCCGGTGAGGGTCGAAGGTCTTTGTCGATCAGGTCGAAGAACTGGTGGTACATGGCGTACTGGAATGATCCTGGCCAGGTCGGCGGCGCGGTCTTACCGTGCTCGTCGGCGTATTCGTCCATGTTGAACGTGGTCAGCCGCTTCAAGCTGATCCGCTCGCGATTGATGCGGCGAGCCGCGTGGCGGTACTGGCTCATGGGGCCCGCAGGAAGGATGAGCACCACGTCTCGATCTTCCTGGTTGGCGCTCTGGATTGCGCCGATGATCGTGTCTGCGAAGGCCTTGGCTTGCTGGTCGCGGCTGTCGGAGACGCGGATGTGGAAGTCCGGGTTCGGGTGTCTTGTGAAGTCGGCGCGGGAGATGTTGCGCGCTGCCTCACAGGCGACGGCGTCCTGGAACGGGAGAAACGTTGCCAGGGCGTGCAGGAAGGTGTTGGTCGCCATTCTGGCCTCCGTTCGTTGACTGAGGACCTGCGTCATGGATTGCCGGAATACCGCAGATCTCTGCGCTGCCGCCGGATGAGTCTAGCCCGTGCCTTTCGCCGAGGGTGCTGAGCAGGCTGGTGCCAGGTAGCGAGGGACCCTCCCGGCCGGGGAAGATGCGGCTGTCTCGCGGCCACAGCCCCAAACCAGGAGGGTCACCCTGCCGGTGCAGGCTACCAACTCGCGTCCCCGGTTCGAAGTCGTCGCCGATGGCCAGGACATCTGCAGCCACGTCGGGGCGGCGCTGCTTGGTGAGCTGGCGGACCGGCTGGGCCTGACGGTGAGCTTGGCCGCCGCGCCAACCGTGGGGTGCGCGCTGGCGCCCACGACCGCGGGCAGGTGCTGCGCGACCTGGTGGTGATGCTCGCCGACGGTGGCGACTGCGTCAGCGACCTTGCCGCGCTGCGGGACCAGCCGCAGCTGTTCGGCCGGGTCGCCTCCACCCCGACCGCCTGGCGCGTCCTGGCCGAGGAGCTGCCCGCCGACCCGCGCGGGACCGCCGGGCTGTGGTCAGCACTGGCCAGGGTCCGCGAGCATGCCTGGGCGCTGGGCGCGGCCCCGCAGGGACCGCTGCTCCTGGACCTGGACGCGACCCTTGTCGATGCCCACTCCGACAAGCAGGGCGCGGCGCCGACCTACAAGCAGGGCTTCGGGTTCCATCCGCTGGGCTGCTGGCTGGACCGTGGCGATGGCACCGGCGAGGCGCTGGCCATGGTCCTGCGGCCCGGCAACGCCGGCTCCAATACCGCCCAAGACCACATCGACGTGTTGGCGATGGCCCTGTTGGCGCTGCCCAAACCTGCCCGCGGCCGGCCGATCCTGGTGCGTGCCGACTCGGCCGGTGCGACCCACGCCTTCGTCAACGAGCTGGTCCGCCGTAACCTTTGGTTCTCGATCGGGTTCGACTGTGACAGCCGCGTCCAAGCGGCGATCCTGGCCCTGCCCCAGCAGGCATGGCAGCCCGCCATCGACCCCGACGGCCGCCCGCGCCCGGGCGCCTGGGCCGCCGAGCTTACCGGCCTGGACCTTGCCAGCGCCGGCTGGCCCGAGAGCACCCGCGCGATCTGCCGCCGCGAGCGGCCCCACCCCGGCGCGCGCCACAAGATGGCCTTCACCGACGCCGCGGGCCATCGCTTCCAGGTGTTCATCACCAACCAGCCTGACCCCGACCCCGCCCGACTGGAGGCCCATCACCGCCCCCACGCCCACGTGGAAGACCGCATCCGCACCGCCAAGGCCAGCGGGCTCCGCAACCTGCCCTTCCGCGGCTTTGCGGCCAACGACGCCTGGCTGACCCTGGTGTGCGTGGCCCAGACGCTGGTCAGCTGGGCGCAGGCGCTGCTGCTTGCAGGCGACCTCAAAGCCGCCGAGCCCAAGACACTACGCTATCGGCTGTGGCATACCGCCGGCCGGATCGTCCATCACGCCCGCCGCGTCACTGTCCACCTCGACCGGGCCTGGCCCTGGGCCGCCGACCTGGCCGCCGCGTTCGGACGGCTACGGGCCCTGCCGACGCGCTGCTGAGCAGTGCCCATCGCCAGTCATCGCCACCGCACGACCCGCCGGACACCGACCACACCGGCATGCACGCTCTATGACCATGACGGCATGCACACTGGTCCGCGGTTCGGTCGAGGCTGCCAACCGCGTCAGCGGGATCGCCTGACCCTTACCTACCCGCCGACACCGCACACCTGCTCAACCCTCCAGGTCCACTCGAACCCGGCCACCCAAATCCTCACCCACGACTCGCGAAATATCGAGGCTAGCGGGCGCGGGTTCTCGCCGGCCTGATCGCCGCCGCAGCGTCACGCGGGTGCCGAGCTGGACGCGCTCAAGCCGCACCTCATCCACCAGCCGGCGCAGCAGCCACAGCCCGCGGCCGCGCGTCGCAATCGTCGGCGCCGTGATCCCGTAACCAGGACCCGCGACACCGTCAGGCTTTCAGACTCACGCCGCCGGTGAGCTTCGAGCGTGGCGGCGACAAGGTTCAGCCACCGTCCTTGCTCGTGTCGAGTACGGCAGCGATCGCGGTCTGGAGACCGGGCGTGCGGCCACAGGGTAGCCGTCGGGCGAAGCTGCTCCAGGCCTGGCCGGCGCGGACGGCCACGTCGGCGTCCAACCGCGCCTGGTCGGGTCGAGCCTGCGTGCCCGCGGAATCCGCAGGCAGTGGCCCTGGGAGCCTGTCCCAGCACCGGCACCCGTCCAAGCTCGGGTGTGGACAAGGGGCCGGGCAACCTGCCGGCCCCTTGTCCAGGTGTGCCTACCTGCTGCTAGATGGGATGGGCGTTGCTGCCGACGTTGACGCTCAGGTTCTTCTCACCATGCGGCAGGTTCTCGAAGCGGGCACCGCCGAGACCACACAACTGTGCTTCGGTGATTCCCTCCGGTGGCGCCGACAGCGAGACCGCCTGGCTGGCGCCGTTGGTCACCTCGCTGGCGGCCAGCGTGTTGGTGCCCTGGTGGCAGACCAGCACGATGACCACGTGCTGGCGCGGGTCGACGAAGGTCAGCGGGCCGACGGTCTCACCGGCACCGACGACCACGTTCTGGTCGGCGGCGGTGTCGTGGCCAGGCACGCCGGTGGTCTCCACCACCCAGTAGCGCCCGGGCACGACCTCGGTGATGGTGCAGTTACCGTCCGCGCCGGTCGTGCAGCTCTTGCCGGTGCTGGTGTCCTCGGCGCCGTGCGGCGGGTCGCCGCCCAGCGGCGGGTTGTCGGTAAACAGGGTGAACACCGCCCCTGCCAGCGGGTTGCCGGCGTCGTCCTGCTTGTGGACGGTGATGGTGCCGCGTTGGCGGTTGGTGTAGGTGCAGTCGACGGTGCCGCCGGCGGCCAGGCTGATCGAGGCGGTCCGCGTCGCCAGGTCGGTGGTGCCGCTGGAGCCGCTGGTGGCGGTGCAGGTCAGCTCCGACAGGTCAAACGCGGGCGCCGGGTCGGCCTCGGTGACGCTGTAGTCACCCGCCGACACGCCGCTGTAGGTGCGCACGCCGTCGTCGGCCAGGCTAAAGGTTGCCGGGTCCAGCCCCCCGCCGGTGCTGTAGTTGAAGGTTCCGGCCGCCCCGTCGGGGTCGGTCTGCTTGCGGATGATGATGGTGCCGCGTTGGCGGTTGGTGTAGGTGCAGTCCACCGTGCCACCGGCGGCCAGGCTGATGGAGGCGGTCCGCGTCGCCAGGTCGGTGGTGCCGCTGGAGCCGCTGGTGGCGGTGCAGGTCAGCTCCGACAGGTCAAACGCGGGCGCCGGGTCGGCCTCGGTGACGCTGTAGTCACCGGCCGCCAGGTTGCTGTAGGTGCGCACGCCGTCGTCGGCCAGGCTGAAGGTTGCCGGGTCCAGCCCCCCACCGGTGCTGTAGCCGAAGCTGCCAGCGGCCCCGTCGGGGTCGGTCTGCTTGCGGATGATGATGGTGCCGCGCTGCCGGTTGGTGTAGGTGCAGTCGACGGTGTCGTTGGCCACCAGGCCGATCGACACCGACCTGCCGGCCACGTCGGTTGTCGCGGTCGAGCCGTTCTCACCGGTCACCGTGCAGGTGATGTCCACCAGGTCGAACCCAGGGGTGGGGTCGGCCTCGGTCACCGTGTAGCTGCCCGCCAGCACCTCGGCGCCATAGTCTTGCACGCCGTCGTCGGCCAGGCTGAAGGTCGCCGGGTCCAGCCCGCCGGTGGTGGTGTAGTCAAAGCTCCCAGCCGCCCCGTCGGGGTCGGTCTGCTTGCGGATGATGATCCGGCCGCAGTTCTGGAGGCTCACCGGGACCGGCGCGATGAAGTCCTTGACCGCCGCGGTGAAGCTGTCGGAGGAACGGCTCTTGAGGTAGGCGCCGCTGAAGGCCTCACACTGGCCCGGCGGCAGGATGCCCGAGTCGGTCAGGTTGATGGCCGCCTCACCAAACGTCCTGGGACTGAGGGTCCGCGGCGCGTTCGGCGGGACCGGGTCAGAGACCGAGACGGTGTTGATGGCGCCCTCGAAGTTGCCGGCCAGGGTCTGCACCGGCCCCCAACACGGCACCGAGTTGTTGGCCTCACACACGGTGGCCGGGTTGCCGCTGGTCACCCAGCGGTGGAACCCCAGGATGGGGTTGGTGCCGCCCTGGGCCAGGTCGTACTTGATCAGCACGTCCCCGGCGGTGCGGACCGGCGTCACCCCGTTGCCGCTCAGCGTCCTTGACTGGTTGAACTCAAAGTCCATGTTGGTGGTGCCGCTGGGCTCCTGCACCCGCTCCCACGCCAGGTACAGGAACTCCTTGCCCGCCAGCCGCTGGTTGGCGACGTAGAAGCGCGTCAGGTCGCTCTTGTTGGGCGGGATCGACCCGGTCACCACCGTGGGGACCGGGGTGTCCTCCTTGGTGCCCTGACCGAAGGAGTTGTCGTCTCTGGCCGGCGTCACGTCCAGCGCGACCGCCCGGTTGGGTGCGTTGACCCAGTCCTGGGTCTCGTCGTCGAGCACGAGGTTGCCGTCGCCGGCGTCAAACGTGCTGTTGGGAAGGTTGGCCAGTCCCGGATAGACGAGCGCCACGCTGAGTAGCAGCGCCACGCTGACCGGCAGGGCGAGGCGGCGCGGCAGCCGACCCCGCAAGCGTGTGACCTTCATCAAGAAACTCCCCCACTACGAGGCATGTGGAACCGCAGTACTGACGAGGGAACCTGCCGTACGGTGCAACAGGCCGCCTCGCTGATGCGCGGGCGCGGCACCGTTTCAGACTGGGTTCCCTTCGCCGGCCACGGTTCGTCCGGCAGGGACCGGGCTAGCCGGACCGTCGGAGCACCCCCACAGCGCACCACCTCCCTTCCCGGTAAGGCGGTCGCTGGTCCGGGTCGGTCCGGGCAGCAACCCTGCTGTGACGCCCTCTGGCCATGCCCCCCCCGGTCGTGCCTTTCCGCCCCGCTTGGCCGTGCGGCATTGGCCGGCCTTCGGTCGGCGCTGCTGCCCTCCTGGCCTGAAATAACCCGTCATCCGGGCGCGCTCAGACCAGACGCAGGAGCCAAGCAACGACACGAAGAACGTCAGCGCAGTCCGGACGTTACCGGCCAGCTCCCGTCGACCGGCCTCCTGCATGGCGTAGGCATGTCCAGCGGCTGAAACTCAGAAGACAGCAGAAGAAACATGGCGCTTGTGCTGCATCCGTGGGCGCCGGGAGGAAGGCCAACACGGCGTCCCATGCATGCACCTGATAGCGTCGGCCAGACCTGCATGGGAAGCGGCGGATCAGGAGGTTCCGCTGCGCCCCCGATCTCGCTCAACGAGTCCGCGGCGCAGGATTTGCCGGACGTCGACTCGGGAATATCGTCGACGAACTCGACCCGGCGGACCTCTGTAGGGCGCGATCCGGTCAGCAACGAACGCCATCACCTCGTCGGCGGTGCCGACCGGGCACCCATGAACGCCTTCGGCACCTCACCTCCTCGCCCGGGCTGCCGATGACCGCGGCGTCGCCCATCCCGTGGATCTGCGAGCAGGACCGCCTCCAGCTCGGCCGGGGCGACCTGACGCTCTTGTACCTGCTGAGCTCGTTGAGCCGGCTCCACCACGTACACATCCCCATCCGGGTCGCGGGGGCCGAGTCGCCGGCGTGCAACCAGCCCTCAGCGTCCAGCAGGTCAGCGGTGACCTCGGGCTGATGCAGGTATCCCCTCATGATCTGGGACCACGGACCCACAGTCGCCCAGCTCACCCCGCGGCATATGGTCCGCGCGCGGTCAGATCGGCTGCGCCCGGCTAGGTCGGGCTGCTCGACGTGACCGGACTCGGCTGAGAGCACCAGACTTCGATCTGATGCTCTCAGCTCCTCCGCTTGGCCTGCTCGGTCAACGACGCGGTCAACGTTCTACCTTGCGCTGCCTGCGCGTACCTGAATGGCTGGCCGTCCTGAGCTGCGTCACCTGACCAGGACGACGCTAGCTTTCTGGCCGCCCCAGACTACGGAGCTGGCGGTGCAGCGGCTCAGCCACGGCGGCGGAGGTGCTTGGCGCCTCGCCACCGTCTGGCGTGCCTGCCGCCCGGTTGCGGCACAAGCCCCCGCAGCAGGTACAGCAGGCCGAGGATGGGCAGCAGCACGGCGGCCGCCGCGGCCGAGACGGACGCTGCCTGATCGCCGCGGAGGATCGGCTGGCCGGTCGTGGTCGGCGGCTCGGTGGCGGTGGTGGTGGGCTCGGTGGTGGTGGTGGTGGTGGTGGTGGGCTCGGTGGTGGTCGTGGTGGGCTGCGTCGTAGTGGGCTCCACCGTGGTGGT
>Ga0184632_10000318_pt1 | contig 18080 bp, 22 predicted proteins | sample PLM31_50_b1_FD_133153 | JGI IMG/M metagenome (GOLD analysis project Ga0184632, IMG submission 133153) | Groundwater sediment microbial communities from an aquifer in East River, Colorado, USA - PLM3-1_50_b1 | ecosystem: Environmental > Terrestrial > Soil > Riparian zone | place: USA: East... | reverse complement strand
GTGCCACCGTCGGCATCCACCGTGTAGATGCCGTCCACCCGCTCAACGGAGGCCGCGAAGACGACCTGCGATCCGTCGGGCGAGAACGAGCCGCCTGAGATCCAGCCCCTGCGATCCAGCCAGGGCCCGCCCCCCACCTTCGGGTCGGTGGTCACCACCCGCGTCTCGGTGCCATCGGCGTTCAGCACGAACAGAGTCACCCAGGATGGGCCCGCACACCGTGGACATCCTGGGGTTCCCCCAGGTCTATCCCGAGTTCGCAGGATCAGCAGCTTGGAGCCGTCGCTCGACCACCCGAGAGGCGTCCCCGGGCGGTCGCTCAGCTGGATCCGCGCATCGGGGTCGTTCGGCCGGGTGGGGTCGACCGCCCAGATGCCCAGGGGACCTTGCCTGACGGCTTCATTGCCGTAAGCGATCCACCCGCCGACGTCCGCGAAGATGCCCTTGGGGGTGGGTGAAGGCGTCGGCTCGCTGGCCGGACGCTCGACCGTCCGGAACGTACGGATCAGGGCCCCGAGGCTCACGAGCGCGACGATGATCGCGAGCGCCGCGGCCGCGATCCGCCGGTTACGCTGCTTGCGGGCCCGAAGCCGGATCAGCGAGTCCATGACGTCCTCGCGCGGGGCGAACCCCTCGCCGCCACGCCGAAGCAGTTCCTTCGTCTCACTCATGGTGCTCACTCAGTTCTCGTTTGAGCGCAGCCCGGCCCTGCGACGCGAGGACACGGACCGTGGCCGCCTTGATGCCCATCACCTTCGCCGCCTCCTTGGAGGAGTAGTCCAGGAGCTCGGTCAGCACTAAGCCGAGGCGCTGCCTCGGCGTGAGCGCTCCGAGCGCGCGAACGACGTCGTTTCGAGCCTCGACCTCCGCGAGCTCATCCCGACCGGGCGCGAGCCCGATCGCGCGTCGAAGCGCCACGGAACCTCGACGCGCGCGCGAGCGATAGACGTTCATCGCGGTCCGGTACAGATAGCCGGTGGGGTCGGCCAGGCTCGGGGTGCGATCCCACCGCTCCCAAACCTTCAGGAACGCCTCTTGCATGACGTCTTCGGCCTCGGCCGGATCTCTTGTGACCAGGCTCAGAGCACGGAACAGACGGACTTGCTCGGCGTGCACGAGCTCCTCGAAGTCGCCGGTGCGCCCGAGGGCCTTTTCGGCGGAGGCTTGATCCGACACCAAATGCAAAGACCGGTCCATCTTCATACATGGACGCTTAGACGAGGGGGATTGATTATGGCGGACCCCAACATCTCGGTCGAGCAATCGACGGCGGGCGCCGGGGCGCGTGAGGCCACCGTCACACGACAAATCGCGAATCGAAACTGGCCAGCGCCAGACTTCGTGCCTGCGCAATCCCACCTCTCGATCCGCCGACAGCGTTCCTTATTCGCACACCAAGAAGGCGAGCGAATGGTCACGTTGCCGGATCGGGGGGCCGTGATCGAGATCGACGCGGAGAGAAGAAGCATCATCGATACGGTTCCGGTCGGTTCCAACCCGGTCGGTATCGCGATTTGGGCCGACGCGGTCTGGGTCGCCAACGCCGAAGCTCGACCGTGTCCCGAATCAGCTCGACGAGGAACAACGAGGTCGTGGGCCACCCAACCAATCTCAGCCGGCCCGTGTGTGAACGCCTCCAGGGCGGCCCCTGTGGGACACACAGGCCGCTCTAGGAGCGCGAGAGCACCTCGTTACTCGTGGTCCGCACTCAACCCATACCAGGGCGCGGGTCTTGGCTGTTCCGCTGAAGCGGCGTCGTGCGAGAACGCCTCAACCTCGATGCCGAAGGCAACCCGGCGACTGCGCGCATCTCTGTAGAACGGCTCGATTCCCTGGGACAGAAACCGGCGCTGCTCGGATTCCGTCTCGCGCCCGTCCCGGACAGCCGCGATTCGTTCGCTATGAGTCATTAGATAGTTGATCAACTCATCTTGGCTCATCTCGACCTCGTATGTGAGATCTGCCTCCCAGGCCACCGACAACCCTGCGGTGGCGAGCGTCGACGCGGAGTACTGATGCTTCGGTACGGGGCGATAGCGCGACGACGCCTCGCCCCGCATCCACTCGGCGAACTCGTTGGCCCCGACCATCTCGCCGCGGAACCACACGTCGTAGACTACAAGCCACCCATTAGGGCCGAGCACTCGGCCGAGCTCGTAGATCGCTTCGGGGCCGAACCAGTGGATCGCCGATGCGATCGTCACGAGCTCGAAGACCGCGCCCGCGAAGGGGAGACGCTCCGCTTGGGCAAGAACGTACATTGCGGTGTGATTCATGCGGGCGGCGAGCATCTGAGACGACACGTCAACGCCTACGACCATCTTCGCAAACCCTTGAAGGGCGGCCGTCGATAGGCCGGTGCCGCATCCGAGATCGAGTGCCCGGGGCGGGCGTGGGATCCGGTCGGCGAGCAGTTGCGTCACATGGTGATGCAGTACCGGGCGAGCCGAGGCGTACCTGCAGGCGACTTCTCGCCCGACGAAGGGATTGTCAACCCCTGCGCCGGGTCTAGGTTCGGGGCGATCGGTCCACCGATGCGGCTTCATCTTCGCACATGAACGTCGTGGTCAGATCCTGAGGCAGAGGTCGACGACGCTCCTCGCGGGCGGAGAATCTCGGGCAACCCTCGTGCGTGCTCCCGGATTCGGTCGAGCAGATCGGCGCGCTGGGCCGCAGGTATCGACGCCACGTCGCTGGACGTCGCGTACAGGTCCGCGAGGCGCGCCGAGGGGATGACGTGAGTCATGGGGAACTCGCCACGCTCGAACGGACCGAACTCCTCAGCGGTCTGGGGCGGCTCCGACCAGGTCCGGTACGCCGTCGCGATCTCGGACGCCTCACGCCAGGCCTCGACAAGTTCCTCCACCTCACGTATTGCCGGGTGGTCTAGCTCGTGCTCCTCGAGCGGCCACGCCCAGAACAGCGCGAGCACCTTGCCCGGACGCAGGACGCGTGCGATCTCCCCGAACGCCCTCCGGCGATCGAAATGGTGAAACGCGTTTCCCACCACAACCGCGTCGACCGAGCCGTCGTCGAGCGGAATCGACTCTGCCGTCCCGTCGAGGATGCGGACCGCAGGCAGGCGCCCCTCGAGCACGGCGCGCATGTTCACGGCGGGCTCGACGGCGACAAGGTCAACGCCTAAGGATATGAACCGTCGCGACAGCTGGCCGGTCCCGGCAGCGAGATCTACGACGAGCGAGCCGGTGGCGAGACCACCGCGCTCGACCACCCAGGCGACTGCCTGGGGCGCGTAGTCCGGTCGAAGCTCGTCGTAGTCGAACGCGTTGACGGCCTCGAAGCTGAAGGGAGCGAACATCGCAGGCATCGTAGCGATTGTCGCTCCCGCCCTGTCCGGACAACGACGAGCTCTCAAAGCCCCACGCGTTTTCCTTGCCGCATCGATCAAGTTGCTCTGGTTCTGGGTCAGCGGCATTCGAGGTCCACGTGCGGATCTCCGCCGCTCCGACTCGTCGAAGGGCGCGTTCTCGGCATCCGCTCGTGCCCGGGCTTGGGCACCTACTCGATCGACCAGGTCATGCTGGCTGTCGCGTAGCTGCCGGTGCACGGTTGCGCCGGACACGCAACCGACGGCTGGCAGCTCACGACGGCGCCGCTCGGAGGAGTCGATCCGTCTATCGTCGGACCCGCGATCCCCGTAGCGCCGAACTCACCCGCCACGGGGCACGGATAGGCCTCCGATGCGAAGACCTCCATGTTGAGGGTCCGCCCGAGCGTCACACCCGCCGCCTCCGCTGCGGCCGTAGCCTGGTCGGTCGCGTCCGCCACCGCCTTCGCGATGGCTTGATCGCGACCGCTCGTGCCCCGGCCGTTCACGCTCGCCTGTCCGGTCACCGTCAAGCCGGGACCGGATGGTCCCGAGCAGCACCAGGGGAACGACGGTTCGATCGGGGCAACCGACGGAGCGGGGGTGGAGACGGCGACCCCGCTGGAGGCGGCCGAGATCGTTCGCGCGGGCCGAGGCGAAGGGCTGGACGTCGACGCGCCACCGATCCCGGCTCCCACGGCGATCACCGCGAGTGAGATCGCCCCGGCCACCGCGACGCGAACTGGGATCCCGGGAAGCTTCATCGATCTGTCCTTCTCGCTCTTGATGCGCCCGTGCGGGCGCCTTTCGTTCGACGGGCGGACGCGGGCGCCGCGTTCCATTCGTTGAGGCCCGACCCGACCCAAGGCCGGCGACCCGATGCTCTGGGTGGACGAGCTGGATGGTGTGTGAATCGCTCCAGCTTCTCGCGGGGCGGTCGGCCGCGCAGCCGCGAGGCGGATGGCTGCCGGTCCATCGCTGAATCGGTCGCTCTGTCGGTCGGACCGGGTGGGCCACGTCCCAGACGGTACCCTTGGTGAAACGATGGCAAGCGATGTCTGGATCGACCCTCGCACATCGAGGGGGAGCGCCATCGCTCTCCCGGCGGGGTCGAAGGTGGCCCCTCGTCGGGATTCTCGTCCTCGCTCTCCTCGGTGGGATCCTCGCGGTCTGGTGGTTCGTGTGGGTGCCGAACTGGCGGCCGCCGCTGCGGGAAGGCGAGCGATACGGCATCGACGTGTCCGCACATCAAGACGTCATCGATTGGCGGCGGGTCGCAAAAGATGGCATCACGTTCGCCTACATCAAGGCCACAGAGGGAGGTGACTTCACCGACGACCGTTTCGATGAGAACTGGCGCGGAGCCCGTGAAGCGGGGCTTGATCGGGGCCCGTACCACTACTTCACCCTGTGCACGCCCGGCGCCGACCAAGCTCGCCATTTCCTCGACGTCGCCCCTCCCCAGAGCGACTCCCTCCCGCCCGCGGTCGATCTCGAGTTGTCGGGCAACTGCAGCGCCCGACCCAGTCGGGCGGAGGTCAATGACCAGCTCGCCGGGTTCATCGGCCTGGTCGAGAAGGCCTGGGGACGCGGAATCATCCTGTATGTCGGCGACGAGTTCGAGCGGGCCTATCCCGTCATCCACGAGCTCGATCGTCCTTTGTGGCTCCGCCGTTTCCTTCTACGTCCTGACCTGGATGGATGGCTCATCTGGCAGCTGCATGGCTACGCTCGAGTGGACGGCATCGACGGCGGTGTTGACCTCGACGTGATGCGCGCATGACCCTGAGCAGCTCCGAGGCCTGCCACATCTTGGTGTCCGGGTGGGGGCACGAAGTGCTCGCATGGCCGCGCGGGCAGAGCGGGGGCGGTCGTATCGCATATATTCGCGTCATCACCTGAAGCCGCTCACGAGCTTCGAGCGCCCTGGAACGGATGTGCGGATCGAGAGGGTGATGTACGCCCCCGAACGTGACCGGCGTCATCAGTCTTTCTCGAGTTGGTGCCAAAGCTCAGCCGCCCTGCCCCCACGCCGCGCTACACCCATGAGCCCGTGCCGCGGTGCGCGGCCGTCGTGCAAGGTGTACGTTCGGGACCCAGGGGACCGAGGACGCGATGCAAAGAGACCTCGACGAGCCCGAGGGGCCACTCGTCTTCGCTGGCTCGGCGAGCCCGCGCCTCACCAGAGATCTGCGTTCTGCTCGGCGTCCCGGTCGGTCAGGCGAGGTGCTGCGGTTCTCGGAGGGAACGCTGTTTCCCCGCGTCCTGGAGAACGTCCGGGGCCGCCGAGTCTACCTGGTGCAGTCCACGGTATTTCCCGCGAACGACCATCTTGTGGAGGATGCCGTGTCCTGCGGCGCGCGCATGCTCGACCGCCGAATTCATGAGGGTTGGACTCACTCCGGTCCCCGCAACTTCCTCGGTGACGTAGATGCTGCCGAGCTCAGAGCTCTCGGCTGGAACGTCGGAGTCTGGGCTGGGCAGTACGTAGGCGTACCCGACGGCCCGACCGGTCAACCCCGCAACGAGGACCGCCGAGTCAGGGCCGAGCTCGGCAAGCCCTTCTGCGAAGTTGGCGGTGGTTGCCTCGACCGAAAGAGCGGCCAGGTCCGCCCCGGCAAGGAGCTCGCGGTAGCTCCACCGGCGGGAAGCAACGCTCACCTCCGCGATGGCTCGAGAGTCGGTTGATCGTGCCGCCCGGATGATGAGATCGCCGGCCACGAGCAAAGCGTAGCCAGCCTCGTTTGCCGGGGCGTGACAAGGTATGGCGCTTGGGTACGAGCCCTCTGCATCAGCGGCCAACGTTATTCGTACACCGACCAGCAGTCGCGAGAATCCGTCGACGTCCTTGACTGACCCAGGATGCCGTCCGAGAATCGGGCAGTCGTCGACTTCGAAGGAGTCGATGCGTATGGCTTGGCCGTGATGACGACCTAATGTAGTCGCAAGGGCTCGGTCTCCGCCTGGAAGCCGAGCCCTCTGCGTTCCAGGAAAGCCAGTAGTGCCGCGATGCGTTCGATTCACGTGGCGTCGTCAACTCCAGATTGACGAAGCCGGGGCGTCAACCTAGAGTTGACGACCATGGGAAAGAGCGATCCTCCGATCAACCTGAACGACCTCATCAAGAGGGTACAGGACCGGACACGGTCGTCTACGGAACTGGAGCGGCTCGCCCTGGCGGTCGAGTACGGGGAACTCCTCAAAGGCATGCGCGACGACCTCGTGGGCCACTTCGTCGAGCAGGCTCGCGGGGCCGGGGCTTCCTGGGCTCAGGTCGGAGAGCAGCTGGGCGTCACGAAGCAGGCCGCTCAGCAGCGCCACTTCAGCAGACGGCTTAGCTTCCACTTCGGCCGTCAGTTCAAATCCGGGGGCCGCGGGCCATTCGAGCGGTTCACGCAGGAAGCAAGAGAGGTGATCGTCACGGCACAGGAGGAAGCGCGAAGCCTTCTTCACAACTACCTCGGTGTAGAACACCTGCTTCTCGGATTGAGCGCGGACCGCGTCGTCGGTCCCCTCCTTGGCGCTGCTGGCGCGTCCAGAGATGCAATCCTTGACCAGCTCAGACAGATCGTGGGCGAGGGAAGGGACACTCCGGCCGGAACCATCCCGTTCACGCCACGGGCGAAGCGGGCGTTGGAGGTAGCGGCTCGCGCCGCCGGTCGCTCCGGTGAGCAAATCGAGCCCGCACACATCCTGCTCGGCGTCCTTGACCTCCGTGAAGGAGTGGGTGCCCAAATCCTCGATGTGCTCGAGGTCTCGCGGGATGACCTTCGACGCAAAGCCAAGGCCGTCTCGCCGAGTCAGGACTGAATCGCCCTTTCACTGGGCCATCTCGACCTCCGATAAAGCTCCACCTACACCGCCCCTGGGGACAGGCCCTGCGCGCCGGGGCGCGTGCTCCATTAGACCCCATGAGGGAGACTGGAACGAGCGACAGGCGCAAGGATGGGGGCCGAACACCTCATGACGCGTAACCTCTCGGCATCTAGCCTGCGCACGACGTAGTCGAAGGAGGCAATGGAATGCCGAAGGTCTCAAAGGACAGTGCGCCACAACGGCAGGAGGCTGGCCCGGTCGTGGATCTGCGCGACGAGCTCGACGGTTACACCGTGTCCTTCACGTCGCTCGTCGAAGACATCGACGCGACGCCTTTCATGAAGGGGCTTCCGGACGACCGCTGCCAGTGCCCGCATTGGGGCTACGTCATCAACGGCAAGATGACCGCTCGGTACGCCGACCGTGATGAGGTTTTCGAGGCCGGCGACGCCTTCTACACCCCGCCCGGCCACGTCCCGGTGCAGAACGAGCCCGGCACCGAGTTTGTGTGGTTCAGCCCAACTGAAGAGCTGCGCTCGGCCGAGGCGGTCATGATGAAGAACATGCAGGCGATGCAGGACGGCTCAACGCCTTAGGCGAGGAGGCGCGCGCGGGACCCCTTCTCGGCAGGAGGCCGTGTTGCATCGATAACACGCCTGCGGCGGCGCGCCCGGGCACGTGACAAATTACGACGCTTGGATACGGCACCCTCTGAATCCGCCATTCCGCTCCATATGCGTACACCGGGACGAAAGGACGCGAGCGCTCCCGCCTGCTCTCCCGGACGCTGAGCCAGTGGCCACGTTGTAGCCTCGACCGCATCTGCCCGCTTGGGTACGCACATCGCTGATGACGCCGACTAAGGGGCTGGGTCGGATGGTCCCGACAGCCGCCATCGCCGCTGCGATGTGGCCCGGTAAGAAACAGCTGACAGGCCCGACTTACGGCGGCCCTTGGACGTTGATCGTCGGGGGGCCGCTGCCCAGCCTGAACGCGATTGAGCTGGACACTTCTCCACTTGGATTCCCCTCTCGGTGAATCAGTCCCCTGGGGAGATGAATGAAATCGTCTGGTCCTGCGATGAGTGATTGAGTACCACCCAGCCCGTACTCGATCTTTTTCAATCCGCTCACGACGTATGCGTAGGTGTCATGATCGCCATGGTGATGCCAGGCGGACATTTCGCCAGGCTCTGTGGTCACGATGCCAACCCAAGCGTCATCGGTGGAAAAGGCCTGCTCGCGAAAGACACCATCGGTCTGCAAGGCGGCTTGCCGCAGCCTCTGTTGAGCCCGCACGACCTTGGGCTGGAGCTGCTCATCCATCGGGCCCCCAGTCATCGACGCCTCAAAGAATGACCCCAAAGACGCCCAAAGAATGACCCCAAAGACGCCCAAGGTCGAAGCTTATCGTCGCCGGCCAACAGACCGCCTCCTCCCCACCCAAACAGAAGGCCAACCACCCCTCTCGATCGGCAGACAAAGCTCCACGTACACCGCCCTGGCATAGGCCGAGAGGGCCGGGGCGCGTGACCAATTAGGACATATGAAGTGTTTGGTCTTGCCAACGCGCTCCCGTCACCGCGGGAGCGGGTTCGGGCCGGTGGCGGTGACTAGCCGCTGCGGCACCCAGTCCTCGACGTGGCTAAAGCCGTCGAAGCGCGCTCCCTGGAGGAGGACGCCGTCGTACAAGGAGCGGCGGTAGAACTTCACGTGGGTGAAGTCCTCGAACAGCACATAGACCGGCTCGACCTCCGGACTCTGGAACTGCTGGCCAGTCAGCGCGGCCCGATGCACTCGTGAGAAGTCGTCGATCTCCTCACCGACGACGACCCCGAGGTGCTCGAGGCCCATCCGGTAGACCCGCTGGTGAACGGGCGGGATGAGCTCGATGAGCGAGACCGGCGTCCCGTCGAGGACATCGAGCGGCTCGGCGAGCACGATCAAGGAGATCGGACGCCCGTTCCAGAGGTTCTCGCTGTTCGCCCTCGCATGGCGCTCGAGAAGCGTGCGCTGGTGGACGTACAGGTCCCAATCGGCGACGCGGACGGCGAGGTGGCTGAGCGGGTAGGGTGCGATGTCGATGCCGCGGGCAACAAGACGGTCGCGCTGCATCGTCGCGAAGGCCCGATAGTCCCCGATGATGTCGGCGATCGGATCAGACGTCGCCACCGTGGCATCCTCCTGCGGCATCGTACGACATGCGCGGCGGCGGGTCCTGGGGCGCGTGAGGCCGCCGTGATTCCGGCGCGCATTCCTTCACGGCCAAGCATCCACACCATCTCGGTCGGCCGAATTCGCTCCACGTACACATCACGGTTGGTCCACCTAACTTTGCCTCGAGAGACCGGAGTATCGTGGCCATCGAGGAGGTGATGACCGGACAAGTCTTCACGGGCCGCCGGACAAGTGTTCGAGCCGGATCGGCCTCACAAGTCTTTGCACGTTCGAGGACGGTGTCCGAAGACAAAGAAGCTGGTCACGGGCCTGAGAGCTGCGCGAGCATCGGACATGCCTTCAAAATCGGTGGGCGGGCGAAAGCTCGCCGGCGGGTTCGATTCCCGTCCGCCTCCGCTGATGAGATGCGCCTTGACCAGCCGCTCTGCGCCGGGATTGGCGGGGCGCAGCACCGCGAGGACTCGGCTTGAGTGCGACCGTACCTCTACCACCACACAAGTCTTTCGATGCTCGCCATGCTCAGCGCCGCACAAGTCTTCTGACCGGCCGCACCGGGCGCCGGACAAGTCTTCCCGTCTTCCCCGCCGAGGGAGGCTGAAGGCGTGGCATTTTCCCCGACGGACTCAATAGGTACTCTCACCTTGGATGACCACCTCCTCCACCATCAGAAGGCCGGATCCGTTTTCCTGACCGCATTTCGCAGGTTCGACTCCCGCCGGGGGCACTGTCCCAAAGTCCCAGGTCAAGGGCACTTTTCGGAGTCTTTGAACAGCGGCTCAGAGTGCGCCTTCAGGGCAGTGGCCCCGCATTGGCCCCGCGGCGGACAGAGCTCCGACATGATCGCAGCGGCCCCGTCGACCGAAAGCCGACGGGGCCGCCAGGACACCCAAACTACTTCCCGTCACGCCGCCGGAATGACGAACACCGTCAACGCACAGTTCTCCAGCACCGCAGTCGGGTTGTTGTTTGTGTTTCCTCCCCCCGTCGGGCCAGGCACCGGATCGGTGCGTGCGTCGCCCAGAACCTCGTAGACGCCAGGCTCGACACTGTCGAATGACCACATGACCGTTCCGCTGTCGTGTAGCCGGGGATCGTTGCTCACGCCCCACTCGAAGGGCGTGCCGATCACGAAGTTCCCTTCGTCGTCATTGACCCGGAACGAGAGGAGGAGCTCCGTATCGGGGTTCAGGCCCGACCACTCGGATGAGAGGTAGACCAATAGGTTCGAGGTCGCTGCGACGCTGACCTTCGTCGGCAAAATCGGTGCCGTGCCGAAGGTGTCCACGCTCGCACAGACCTGTGGCTCTGTAGTCGTCAAGACGTCGGTGGGCGAGCCGCCAGGGGCAGGGGGTGGTTCCCCGCTGAGGACGGTGAAGTTGGTCGCGGAGCTCGCCGCGCCGAGCGCGGTCGTCACCGTGATCGGCCCGGTTGTGGCCCCGGCCGGCACGAGCACTCTGAGTTGAGTAGGACTCAGCGGCCCCGCTGGCGCCGCGGTCTTGTTGTCGAAGAACGCAACATCGCCACCGGTATTGACGTCCTTAAGCAGGTTCGACCCAACGATCGTCACTGCCGTTCCCACCGCTCCACCTGTCGGCGTGAACGAACTGATGGTTGGGGCGCACGCCCCCGCGCCCAACGTTGACAGGAAGGTTCCCGTGCTGGTCGATGTCCCAGCAGGGTTCGTGACCCGGATGTTGTAGCTTGTTCCCGCCGTCAATCCAGGCACCGTGGCAAAGATTTCCGTCGCCGAAACGACCACGAAAGGCGTTGCAGGTGTCTCAATGGCAGCCGGTGACACGAACGTGACAGTCGTCTGTGCCGCCGGGAAGTCGGTGAAGCTTGTTCCTGTGATCACTACCACACATCCGGCTGGGCCACTGGTCGGCGAGAACGACGTGATGGTCGGCACCGCCGCCCCCGCGCTCGACATTGCCAAGAACATGAAGACGGCAGCCGAGACCGTGATCAGGATGACTGGAATGATTCGCCTCATGCTGAGCACCCCCTCGGTGCGGGCTGGTCGCAATCTGCTCCAGCGGGCCGGTGGAGCACGCGATCGGAGGGGTTGATGCATCGAGGAACTCTGAGCCGGGACCTATCCCAGTCTCACAGGCATTCATCACACGAGCTATCAGCCTTTTGGCGGAGATTGGCCCGTCTTCAGGACCTCGACCTCGGCTGCGTTCCCGCGCCGGCTTCTGGCTCGCAGTGCTCCGGCAGGATCGGCTGCTCGGGATGAGGGGGGCAGGCAGGCCGCGGAAGGGGCTCGCTCTGAGTTCCCGTGACCGCGTGTACACACAAGTCTTTCGAGTATTCGCTTCGCGCGGCACCGGACAAGTCTTTCGACCGCCCGCCAGAAGACCGGACGAATCAACGGCCGCCGTCTCAGAACGGGTGCTCCCGACATTGCCCCACCCGTGGGTTGGGTTACGTCGTTCAGCACTTGACACGTGCTCATGCCCCGGGTGTTGTAACTGTCGGGAAGGAGAGGAGGTTCCTCATGAGACGGCTAACCCTGGTTCCGGCGATCTTGGTCACCGCTCTGGTCGCCGCGCTTCCAGCGGGAGCGAGGCCGCTGATCGAAACGCTCCCGGTCAGCTTCACGCTCTCGTCGGCGACCTGCTCGAACCTGGCCAGCGGAACGACGCTCACCGGGTCGGGGATCGGGAAGTCGATCACGACAGAGAGAACCGATGCGAGCGGCGTCACTACGGTCATCAACGCGACGCACGCGCACGGAACGTCCACCGACCAGGCCGGAAATGTCTACGTGTTCGATTACAGCAACGAGTTCCGCATCTCGAACACGCTTGCAAGTCCTGATGTCTTTACGGGGTTGATGACCGACCACTTCTCGAATTCGGGAAGCGGTCCTGCGAAGCTGAACAACGGATTCGTCGCGAACGTCACGTTCACCCCTACTTCCTTCAGCGTTGAGCCGATCAGCTCCTTCGGCGACCCGCTCAGCTTCCCGGACGGAGCCGCTCACTGCGATCCCTTGTGAGCAAAGATTGAACCGAGGAGTCATGAGTACAAACGCATCGCGGCGTGACTCGTATCAGAGTTTTGGACCCCGACAGGCACCAGTTGGAATTCGAGGTTAGCGCCCTTCCTGGCCGGCCGAGCCAGCGTTCAGGGTGACAAAAGCCTGCGTCGTCAGCCGCTCCCCTCAGGCCGGGCAGAAGCGGGCCGTCCCGGGGCTCTCGGCGCCGCAGCGCCCGCATGTCCGCACGTCGCCGTCGCCGTCGTCGTATTCCTTGACTCGGAAGAGGTCAGAGGTTCAGATCCCCTGGCGCTCACGTTCCGCATCGACGCGTTGCCGGCGAATCAGGACGATCCGGCAGCCCCATGGTCCGCTCGACCTCGGAGACGGAACGGACGATCGGATGATGCCGCCGAGCTGGCGCTTCCACCGATCGCGGCGCCTCCCGTCGCGTCCAAGTCGAGCTTCACCAGGAAGACGTCAAACCCTCCCGCGTTCGCCGTCTGGAGGGCCCCGGCGGTCGTCGTGAAGTCCGCGGAGTCCGTGAACCCTGGGATGAAGAAGTTGCCCGATCCGTCGAGCCACGCGCCGGAGCCCGCGCTCCCATCCTCTCCGCTCCCGCCGAGGAAGCTCGACGTGAGGAGTGTCGAGCCGTCTGCCGACAAGCCTGCGACGAACGCATCCGTCGGACCACCACCGTAGGAGGGCTGGAAGGCATCCGAGGTGACCGGGAAGTCGGTGGAGGCCGTGATACCGGGGATATGCGCCACTCCCGACTCGTCCACTCGGATGGCCCCGGCCACGTCGAGCCCGCTGCCGCCCAGGTAGGTCGAGTACACGGCGCTCGACCCCGTCGGATCGAGCTTGATCACGTATCCGTCACCGTCGCCGCCCTGGAAGGAGGGCTGAAACGCCCCAGCGGTCGTCGGGAAGTCGGTCGACGTGGTAGGGCCCGGAACGTACGCGTTCCCAGCGGTATCGGCCGTCATGTCGAGCACATCCTCATCCCCGCTCCCGCCCACATACGTCGCGTAGAGGAGCGTGGATCCCGTGGGGTCGACCTTTGCGGCGAACGCGTCGAGTCCGCCCGCTGAGCTGGTTTGGAACGCCCCTTGCGTCGTGGGGAAGTCCGTCGAAGCCGTGAGACCGTCGATGTAGAAGTTCCCCGCTCCGTCTAGCCAGCCATCGTGTGCCCCGTCGAAGTCGCTTCCGCCTACATAGGTCGAGTAGATCAGCGCAGAGCCCGCCGCATTGAGCTTCGAGACGAAACCGTCGGAGGGGCCTCCACCGTACGTGCTCTGGAACGAGCCCTCGGTCGTTGGGAACTTCTTAGAACCGGTGTCTCCCTCGACGTGCACGTTCCCTGCCGCGTCGAAGAATGCGATGAAGCCCTCGTCGAAGCCCTGCCCTCCAAGGAGGGTCGAGAACACGAGGTTCGACCCGGCGGCGTCGAGCTTCGTGACGAAGACGTCCTCGCGGCCACCGCTGTAGTGCTGCTCGAAGCTACCTGCGGTGGTCGGGAACTTGGGCGAAGAGGTCGCGCCCGTTACGACCACTTCCCCCGCGCTGTTGGCGTCGAGCCCGATCGCGACATCGAAGCCTTTGCTGCCCAGGTACGTGGAGTACACAAGTCCGGATCCCGAGGGATCGAGCTTCGTCACGAACGCGTCCGCTTTGCCTGCGAACGCTTCCTGGAAGGCGCCGGCGGTCGCGGGGAAGTCGGGCGAGAACGTGATCCCCGTTACGTAGAAGTTGCCCGAGGTGTCGATGTCGCTCCAGATGGGGAACTCGTCGCCGGTCCCCCCGAGGTAGGTCGAGTACGAGATGACCGGGTCGATCACGAGGGCCGCATCCGGGTCGTAGTCCTCTACCACGAACCCCACCTCGTTCGGGCCCTGCAGGACGTAGGTTCCTCGAACCTGCCTCCTCGTTCCGTCGACCCACTGGTACATCGCCGGCTGCGGCTGGCGCAGCTCGCTACCGCGAAGCTGGATCACCAGCGCACCCGTTCCGTCGATGTCGAGACCGAGCGCGCCCGTGTAGGCGAGACGGATCAAGCTCGGATCGACGTCGGGAGCGACCGTGAGGTCGAACTCGAGCTCCCCCTGGTCGTTCCCGTAATACGTAAGGTCGATTCCGTCGTAGAGGTCCTCGTAGTTCACCCGGGCGAAGTGCGGCACGTCGGTGATCCATCCGTCGGGATCGTTGCCCATGAAGTAGTTGCTGACGCCCGGTTGCGGATCGCGACCCGATATGTGCGGCTGACGATTGGCATCGAGGAACGTGAAGCCGAGCGCCGCTCCCACCGGATGGCTCCAGGTGTGTGAGGCCCGTGAGGCCGTCGATGACTGATCATCCACCGTGGGAAGCGTCAGTACGGCCCCGTCTCGAGTCAGGAACATGGCGTGGCCGCTCGCGTGCGAGAGGAACAGGACCCGCGGATCGGCCTGTCCGAAGTTGGCTTCGAAGCTCGGCGCCAGCGACGAGAACGCGGCGGCTGCGGCCTGATTGGTTGAGGCGGTGTCTCCGGCGTGATTTCGCGCGTCGTATCGTGCGGCCCCGACGATGACCACGGGTACCGTCGCCGATCCGAGCACCAGTCCGACGAAGAGCGGGAGAGCGAAGCGCCGCATCACAGCCTCCTCCATATGGGGGGACATCGGGGACAGTACTGGTGAAGGGAAACGGAGGTCAAACGAGATGGCTCTGTGCCTACCCGCTGGCGCCGGCCAGCGGATCCCGGTTGACCCTGCATCCGCTCGGCGCGGTCGAGATCGGAGGAGGCGCAGGACGTGGAGGAACTCGGCGCGTGCCGCCGGCGGTAGAGCCCGGAGGCGTTGGCGGAGGGCGTTCTCGGTCTCCTCTGGTCGTCTGCGGGCAGAGCGTCTCGGTGGTCGAAGATCGGAGCGTCGGCTGGGAACGTGATCTTGCCCATGGCCTTGTCGTCGCTCGTGACCGTACGGGTGAAGGCAAAGCGCGTAGCTTGACCAGCCGGCTTGACCGGTACCGGACGCCTCTCTGCGGCCGGTCTCGGCGGCTACGAGATCGTGACCGCCGCGGTGTAGAAATCCAGTTTGGACAGCGCGCCGTCCGGGTTGTCCCCGGTGCTGTTCGAGTTGTCGGACCACGCTGGATAGAACGTTCCGGAATCGAACGCCAGCTTCGTGTAGTCCCCGAAGTTGAAGCTGCTCCCGGTCACCTCCACACTCGAATTCGACGTGCCCTCGCTCACCTGGAAGTTCGGCACGAACGTGACCCCACCGTCCGTGGAGTAGGTTGCCCAGATCTGGGTGTCGTCGTTGGGGATCCCGTCGGTGTCACCGGGCCCGCCGTCCCCGAGGTCGTTACGGGCGTCGTACCAGGAGATAGCGATATCGCCCGAGGTCTGATCGACGGCGATGGCCGGATTCCCCTGGCTGTTCGTCCCGGTATCGTCGTTCAACCGGATGGCCGGTGTCCAGGTCGCTCCCTCATCGTCGGAGAACTGGAACATGATGTCGAAGTTGTCGCTCTCGTTGTTCAGTTCCTGGACCCAGATCACGTACTCCCGACCGTTGTGAGCACCGCCGCTCCGGTCCCACGCCAGGTTGGCCTCTGCATCGAAGGACCGCTCAGGCTGAATGGGGAGGTAGTCGAAGCCTCCCACCCGGGTCCGGGCGAGGAGGCGCGGCACGTCGAATCCCCCTGGCCCCAGACCATCGGGATCGACCGCGGTGTAGATCCTGGCTCCTCCCTGGCCGTTGTCCTGATCCTGGTAGATCGTCATGACTTGCCCGTCCGGTCCCACCGCCGTGTCGCCGTAGTTGCCCTTGCCGAGGGACGTGGGCACCGTCTCGGGCTTGGTGAAATCGCCGTGCTGGCCGAGGGCGGTAACGGGGGCCCCGGAGGCCTGAACGGTCCTTGATGGATACACCGTGTAGCTGGTCCACACACTTCCGGCCGCGGCCGAGATGGAGGGCTGATCCGCACTGGGGGTGCCCTTCATGTGGGCGCCGTTGCCCTTTGAAGCGCAGTCCGTACAGTGGCCCCTCACCCCCGCCGGCACGATCTCTGTCACCTTCGTCCAGGTGAGCCCGCCGTCGGTGGAGAGACCGATGGGGACGTTCCCGTTACCGCCAAGGAACAGGTAGACCATCCACAGGTTGCCGAACTCATCCCATGCAAGTTGCTCGTCGCAGCAGATCGGTCCCAGCGGGTCCTCTTCTCCGGTTCCGATGAACTGCCGGGTCCACGTCTGACCCCCATCGAAGGAGATGCCCTCGAACAGTCCTACCGCGCTCGATTCCGACAGCGTCGACATCGCCACGATGTTGGAAGGATTGGTGGGATTGATGGCGATGGCGTGTTCGGCCTCATTTCCCGGTCGGAGGCTGACATCGACGTTCCGGAGAATCTGAGCGGAGGCGGTAGCGCCGGGTGAGGCGACTGGCAGTAGCAAGCCAACCACCAGCACGGGGAGCCAGCGGGGGGAGATTCTCCGCCACTTTCTGGCCATGTCGGCCTCCTCGACTGGGGTCAGGGTGCCGCATCCTAGACGCGGAGTGGGTTATCGGGCAAGGTTATCGGGCAAATAGAGGGTGCTCCTCATCTTTCCGTGGGTAGAGGACGGTCGTGGAGATCAGGCCGGGCCGGCCTGTCGGTAGGAAGGGGTCATGCTTCACCACCGCCATCCTGGGGGGGGTAAGGGTCGCCTCAGCCCCCGAGGCGATACGTCGCTTCTATCTGGACGAGCGCGCCTGACAGCTTTCGTCCCTTTCGTCTGGTTCGGGCCGAGGGCACAATTGCATCTGTGCAATTCTGAGCCACTTCAATCTCCCGCCTTTCCATCTCCTCAAGTCGGAAGTCCGCCTCGCCTCGCGTGGCCGGCGGGCGGTCACGATGAGGCCTCGACCTGGGCAGCGCTCTTGGATCACGACCGACTTCGGCCATCGCTACCCAGGTGGGCGTCTGAGCCTCGGGAAGAAACGGCCGGTGCGGGCCGCATAGGCCCGGTAGACGTCGCCGAAACCCTCGGTGGAAGCCAGCAGTCTCTCCTCGGCATTCGCCCACCACCGCCCGGTGACCATTAGCATCACCGACAGTGCGAGCAAGACGTAGCTGCGGAATACCAACGCGGTCCCGATCGCGATCGCTGCAAACGACACGTAAACGGGGTGGCGAAGGTAGCGGTAAGGCCCATGGGTTACCAGCTGGTGGTCCTCGGCCAGCCCGTCGATGGCCAGGTGTCGCCCCATCACCCACGAAGCCCAGAGCAAGACCGCCACCCCCGACATCCATAGAGCCAGGCCGCCTGCCTGGAGTGCTGCTTCTATGCTCGACGACCAAGTCCCCCACCCCTCGTAGGTCCAGCGTGGTGCGATTACTACGAGAACCGGATAGACGAATGAGGTGTACAGACCTACATCGAACCCAAGCTTGATGAAGCGCGGCGCACGCAGTCTGACCCGATGCTGGGCCCCCTTGCCTGGCCTCTCCCAGCGAGACACTAAGACCCAGACCGACGCATTAACCGCCGCCATCAAGGCCGCAAGGAGCCTGACCATACCGGCAACTTATCGGGCTGTGCTGACGTCGAGCGAGGTTCCGATCAAGGTGGTACATCGTTCGGAGCTCGACATACCCGGGACGGACTCAAGCAGCCCCCGGATTGAAGATGGCCTTCCCGCGAGCCAGGAAACGGTCAGCCGCCTCCGCGGGGATTCAGCGGTTGAGAAGCGACGGCATCGACCACATCGGCCACCATCGTGGAGAAACCTGGAGTCGGCGTAAGATGCGC
>Ga0184632_10000315_pt1 | contig 18113 bp, 14 predicted proteins | sample PLM31_50_b1_FD_133153 | JGI IMG/M metagenome (GOLD analysis project Ga0184632, IMG submission 133153) | Groundwater sediment microbial communities from an aquifer in East River, Colorado, USA - PLM3-1_50_b1 | ecosystem: Environmental > Terrestrial > Soil > Riparian zone | place: USA: East... | reverse complement strand
TCTACGGACACTACGACGTCCAACCGGTGGATCCGATCGACCTGTGGCACAGCCCGCCCTTCGAGCCCGTCGTAGAGGGGGATCGGATGGTGGGTCGCGGCTCGGCCGACGACAAGGGCCAGATCCACGCCCACGCGATGGCTGCGACGTGGCTCCTGGCCGCCCGCGGCGCATTCCCGATCAACGTGCGGTACATCTTCGAGGGCGAGGAGGAGAGCACGAGCGAGCACCTCGACGCCTGGCTCGCGGCAAACAAGCACCGCCTGGGTGCCGATGCCGCGATCATCAGCGACACGGGCTTCTTCGAGGGCAACGTCCCGGCCATCACGGTTGGCCTGCGCGGAATCATGTACGCGCAGATCGATGTCGTCCTCGCCGAAGTGGATCTTCATTCGGGCAGTTATGGCGGCGTCGTCCAGAACCCCGCTGTGGCGCTCGCCCAGATCGTCACGGCGCTGAAAGGTCCGGACGGACGCATCCGGATCCCGGGTTTCTACGACGACGTCCGAGCCCTTACCGAGGCCGAGATCGCGGCGATGGCAGAGCTCCCCTTCGACGATGAGCGATTCCGAAGCGACACCGGCGTGCCCGCGCTCGTCGGCGAAGCCGGCTACACGACCCTGGAACGCAAGGGCGCACGACCGAGCCTTGATATCAATGGCATCTGGGGCGGGTTCCAGGGTGAGGGATCGAAGACCATCATCCCGGCCCATGCTCACGCCAAGATCAGCACGCGGCTCGTCGCCGACCAGGATCCCGACGATATCTTCACCGAGTTCAAGGCATTCGTGGCGGACATCGCTCCGCCCGGCGTGACCGTCACGGCCTCGTTTCTGGGCGGCGGACGGCCGATCGTGACGCCGATCGATCACCCGGTCACACAGGCGGCCGCCCGCGCCCTCGAGGCCACGTTCGGGCAGCCGCCGGTCTACACGCACGAGGGAGGTTCGATCCCCGTGGCCGCGAGCTTCTCCTCCATCCTCGGCTTGCCCGTCGTGCTCGAGGGATTCACGCAGCCCCATGAACAGGCCCACGCGCCGAACGAGTGGCTCGACCTTCGCAATTACGAGGGAGCGATCCGGGCCATCGTTGCGACCTTCGACGAGATCGCAGCGATGCCGCGTGGGGGTGCAGACCAGCCCAGTACGGATGGGTGATACGGGCCAGAGCGGGTGCTACCCTAATCTTCCCGCATGAGCGTCAAGACGACTGCCGGCGTCCGGGGAGGATCCGACCGCGTGAGCACCGATCTCGAAGCCAACGTCGCCCAGGCGTCAGCACGCAGCTGGCGGCTCGACACCGACAACGGCAGCATGGCGCCGCGAAGCGCACTCGATGTGCTGGTCGACCTGAACGAACGCGTCACCACCGGCCATCTCGCTGAATATCAGCCTGTCCCGCTCGGATTCACGCCGCTCGACAAGACCATCGGCACCGGGTTGCGAGCCGGTGAGCTGCTGCTCATCGGTGGCGCGCAGGGCACCGGCAAGACGACGATGGCGCTCCAGATGGCGCGCAACATCGCGTCCGGCGGTCAGGCCAACGTCCTCTATCTGTGCTTCGAGCACGACGAGGCATACCTCATGAACCGGCTCATCGCGATGGAGTCGGCGCTGGCGCACCTCCCCCACAAGACGGGCGCGATCAAGATCCAGGACGTGCGCAAGGAGATCCTCGGCACGTGGATGGCCGAAGGGGCCGCGAGCCCGCAGCTCGCCAACAACCCGCGTCTGCGACCGTCGCTGGACCGGATCGCCCGCTACGGGCAGAACCTGTTCCTGCTCCGTGGCTCGCAGACCGCCAGCACCATCGACAACATCCGCAAGCTCGTCCAGCAGCATCGCGCCTTGTCCGGCGACCGGCGACTGGTCGTGTTCGTCGACTACATGCAGAAGGTGCCACAGGTCCCGGAGCCGGAGAACGAGTCCGAGAAGGTCACGTTCATCGTCAACGGCCTCAAGGACATCGCATTGTCCGAGGACGTGCCGATGGTGTCGATCGTTGCCGCCGACAAGGAAGGCCTGAAGGCGTCGCGCCTGCGCAACTTCCACCTGCGCGGCTCGTCGGCGATCAACTACGAAGCCGACATCATCTTGATCCTCAACGAGAAGTACCACATCGTCGCCAAGGTCAACATCGAGTTCAACCCGTACCAGGCGCAGCGCTTCCGCGACTGGGTCGTGGTCTCGGTCGAGAAGAACCGCGGCGGCCAGGACAACGTCGACCTCGAGTACGAGAAACACTTCGAGTTCTCCTGCTTCGACCCGAACGGTCGAACCGTGCAGGAAAAACTGATCGAGGAACGTCTCTACAACGACTAACCCCCTCCGACGGCCGAGGCGACGCCCCTGCGAGCCATCGGCCGGAGGATTCCGAGGCAGAGCTCCGCGACGCCATCGGCCCGAGGACTCGAGGAACGTCTCTACAACTACTGACCCCTCCGAGGTCCGGCCGGCTCGCTTAATCTGGCGACGACGCGGTCAGTTCGTTGCGGTCGATGCAGCTCCAGCTATCTCGCTTGCGCCAGACGCATCAACGGTCGCCGACAACGCGACATCTTGCATGGCGCGCAATGTTCACGCCCGTGCGGAGTTACGCGACGTGGATTCCTTGCGCTAAGCGCATCGGAACGGACGTGCAGGACCCTCGACGTGGTCGCGAGCGACCGTAGATGCGCCTGATGCAAGGCCTCGCCGGGACGGTGGCGCCTACGCGCGGTGCACGATGCCGACGAGGTCGTGGATCTCACCTGACCTCGCCGGGGCAGCGTGGCCAGGCTTTCCTGCCAAATCGTCATTGGGTGGCGCTTCGGCGATAACGCCGGGACATGCGGTCGGCCGCGGGAGCCCCGGCTGGAAGGATCATGCGGGGATCCGATGCCAGCAGCGGCCAATATCAGCCCGAATCGTGCCGGATACCCTGCAGACCGAGCCCAAGCGTCATTGGGTGGCGATATGGCATGAAACCGGCGGGCGCCAATGTCGCCTGACGACCGCCGTCCGCTATCGTTGGCCAGTGCCCACCCCAGGTGACTTCCCCAGTGTCGTCGAGATCGTCGTAGAGATCCCCCGCGGCTCACGCAACAAGTACGAGTACGACGAGAATGCCCACGTCTACCGCCTCGACCGCGTCCTGAGCAGCGCCGTCTACTACAACTTCGACTACGGCTTCATCGAGGGAACGCGAGCCGGCGACGCGGACCACACGGACGCGCTGCTCGTCATCGACGAGCCGACGTTCACCGGCTGTCACGTCTGGGCACGACCGATCGGCGGGCTCGAGATGCGCGACGAGAAGGGCTTCGACTTCAAGGTCCTGTGCGTCGCGATCGGGGACGCCCATCAGCAGCACATCGAGGCGCTGGACCAGGTCCGACCGCACCGGCTCGTCGAGATCGAACACTTCTTCCAGACGTACAAGGCTCTCGAGGACAAGGCGGTCGACGTCGTCGGCTGGCGCGATCGCGATGCAGCGCTCCAGGTGCTGCGCGACGATCGCGCCACGTGGCTGCGCGAGCGCGAGGCGTCAGCCGTAGTCGATTGAACCACCGTCGAGGCGATCCGCATGCCGGCGTCCCTGGTCGGCGACTCTTCGTGGGGGTTCCGCTCCCCGATGAGGCGTCCCGGGCCGTGGCGGCCATCGTCGAGGAGGTTCGCGCCGCGGGACTCCCGAACGGGGCTCGCGACGTCCGCTGGGTCCGACTCGACGGCCTGCACCTGACCCTCCGCTTCCTCGGCCCGACGCCGGACGACTTGGTCGGCCCCACCGCCGACGCGGTCATCGACGTCGCCCGGGGCGCCGAGGGGCCGATCGACCTCGAGCTCACCGGCGCCGGGACGTTCCCTCGCGTGGCCCGGCCACGGACGTTGTGGATCGGCGTCGCCGGTGCGACCGACGCCCTGGACCGCCTCGCGATGCTCAACGAGAGGCATCTGGTCGCGGCCGGTTGGGCGGCGGAGCCACGACCCTATCGTCCCCATCTCACGCTGGCTCGGTCCGATGGGATTTCGGTCGGGCCGCTGGTCGCCGGCAGGCTCGTCGCAGCGATGCACGAACGGTCGATTCCTTGCAGGATCGAGCACGTGGGTCTGTTCGAGAGCGTGACCGGCGGCGGCCCTGCCCGATACGTCCCTCTCGCACTCGAGCGACTCGGTCCGGCGTCGGCTGCGTCGAAGCCCGTGTACCATCAGACCACCCCGGACCCGCCCTGACCGGGTCGACAGGAGTGCCCGAAACGTCGTGACGACCAGTCAGCGCGCCCGACTCATCCTGAGCCTCGGTGTCCTGAATCTCGTCCTTGCGACGATCGCACTTGGCATCGGGGGCGTCGAGCTCCAGCAGCGGGCGAGCGCGAGCGGCGGTCCGAGCGCGATTGCGATCGTGCCCACGGCGACACCCACGGCGGGGACGACACCGACCCCCGGGAGCTCCCAGCAACCGCCGGCCAGCGAGACGCCATCGGCGACGCCGTCTGGATCGGCGCCGGCTCCCTCGCCATCGCCTACGGCGTCGAGGACGATCCCGAGCCCGAGCTCGGCGATCGCCTCCGCCTCGCCGGGAGTGCCCGGCAACCCGTCGGCCGCGCCCTTGGCACCGTCAACCCCACGTCCGAGCCAGCCGGCCGCGACCGGTGAGCCAACCGCGGCGCCCACTGCCAAGCCGACCGCGAAGCCGACGGCAGCACCCACAGCGAATCCGACCAGGGAGCCAACCCCGAAGCCGCCCGCCAAGCCAACCCCGAAGCCGACGTCCGCGTCGAGCGGCAAATCGAAGGCGCACCCGCCATGTCCCAACAAGGGCGATACCCCGCCGGGCCATGCCAAGACCGACGACCCACACAAGGCCTGTGGGAAGGGCAAGGGCAAGGGCGGCGGCGGCGCGAACGGTGGGATCGTACTGATACTCCCGCTGCTCGCCTCGTCGGTCGCCTGGTCGGTCCGACCCGAGCGGTTGCGCCCGCAGCGCCGCGCGCGCTAGGCTGCCCTCCCGACCGCACCATCCCACGGCGGCGGGGCCCGGGAGGTCTTTGATGTCGTCAGTCGCTGCGGAACCGCGCCAAACGAAGTTCACGCTCGATGAGAACAGGATCCCCCGGGTCTGGTACAACATCGCCGCGGATCTCCCCGTCGCGCCATCGCCCTACCTTCACCCGGCGACCCTCCAACCGATCGGCCCCGACGACCTGGCGCCGCTGTTCCCGATGGCCCTCATCGGCCAGGAGGTGTCCGCCGAGCGCGAGATCGAGATCCCCGAGCCCGTCCGGGACGCCTACCGGCTGTACCGCCCGAGCCCGCTCTACCGGGCGCATCGACTCGAGCGCGCGCTCGATACGCCGGCGCACATCTACTACAAGTACGAGGGCGTCAGCCCGTCCGGCAGCCACAAGCCGAATACCGCCCTGGCGCAGGCCTTCTACAACAAGGAGCAGGGCGTCACTCGGATCGCCACGGAAACCGGCGCCGGGCAGTGGGGCAGCGCGATGGCGTTCGCCGGTGCCTACTTCGGGCTCGAGGTCAAGGTCTACATGGTCCGCGCGAGCTACGACCAGAAGCCGTATCGCCGGATCCTCATGGAGACGTACGGGGCATCGGTCGTGCCCAGTCCGAGTTCGACCACGAACTACGGGAGGGCGGTCCTCGCCACGGATCCGGATAGTCCCGGTTCACTTGGCATGGCGATCAGTGAAGCCGTCGAGGACGCGGCGACCCGGGAGGACACGAAGTACTCGCTCGGGTCGGTGCTCAATCACGTCCTGCTCCACCAGACGGTGATCGGCCAGGAGGCGATCGAGCAGATGGCGATGGCCGGCGAGTCGCCCGACGTCGTCATCGGTTGCACCGGCGGTGGATCGAACTTCGCGGGTCTCACGTTCCCGTTCCTCGGCCGTAACTTCCGGGAGGGCGCAAGCCACCGCATCGTCGCCGTCGAGCCCGAGGCTGCCCCGAGCATGACCCGTGGCGTCTACGCCTACGACTTCGGCGATACCGCCAAGATGGCGCCGGTCGCCAAGATGTTCACGCTCGGCCATGACTTCATCCCGGAGCCGATCCACGCTGGCGGCCTGCGCTATCACGGCATGTCTCCGCTCGTGAGCCTGCTCAAGGAGAACGGGTACATCGAGGCACGGAGCGTGCACCAGCGCGCGAGCTTCGAGGCGGGCGTGACGTTCGCTCGTGCCGAGGGGATCCTCCCCGCGCCCGAGCCGACGCACGCGATCCGCGTCGCGATCGACGAGGCGCTCGCCGCCCGGGAGGCCGGCGAGGCGCGCGTCATCCTGTTCAACCTGTGCGGGCACGGCCATTTCGATCTGTCGGCGTATGAGCGGTACCTGGACGGATCGCTCGAGGACTACGAGTACCCTGCCGAGAAGGTCGCGGCCGCCCTGGCGAGCCTCCCGGCGGTCGACTGAGCCGGCGCGACGCTTCGGCAGTAGTCTCAACAAAGCGCGCACAGCGGAAAGGGGGTCGGAGCGATGCCGCGACTCGCCTGCTGGTCGTGCGGGCGGCAGATCTACACGGTCGCGCCGCTGGAATCCCTGTTCGCCGAAGAGCGTCGCTGTCCGCGCTGCGGGGCGTACATGGATGCGGAGCGTCGCGAAGGCGAGCGACGCGAGCGGCTCCGCCGACAGAATCCACCCAACGACCCTGGCCCGCCACCGGAAGAAGGTGAGCGCCGGATCGCCGATCGCCGAATCAACCGTCGCCGAGGCTGACGAACTCGGGCTGACCTGGGGCGTCCTGGGGTGCTGGACGACAGCCGCCCGAACCGGCTGCGATACTCCCGTGCATGCGGCTGGCACTCCTCGGGTTGGGGCTGATCGGCGGTTCCGTGGCCCGGGCGCTTCGTGGCGCGGGGCGTGCCGGGGAACTCCAGATCGACCAGATCGTGGCCTGGTCGCCGAGCGGCGACGGTCCGGCGAGGGCGCTGCGCGACGGCGTGATCGACCTAGCCGCCGAGGTGCCCGAAGGCGCCATCTCCGGTGCGGATCTGGTCCTGCTCGCGGGACCCGCGCCCGACATCCTCGCCCAACTCGACGATCTGGCCGGACCATGGCGCAACGCGCTCGCACCCGGCGCGGTGATCACCGACGTGGCAAGCACGAAGGCGGCCATCGTCGAGCGGGCCACGGCCCTCGAGCTTCGATTCGTGGGCGGTCACCCGATGGCCGGGCGCGAGGCTAGCGGCTACGAGGCGTCCGTCGCCGACCTGTTCGTCGAGCGACCCTGGGTCGTCGTCCCGGCCGCCGATGAAGCCGCTGTGCAGCGTGTCGAGGCGCTGGCATCGGCGACGGGCGCGACGCCGCGACGGATGGCTGCGGCGGACCACGACGACGCGGTCGCGGCCGTCAGCCACCTGCCGCTGGTCGTGGCAGCGGCCCTCGTCGAGGCCGTCGCCGGCGGACGAACCGATTCGCGGCCGGATTGGCCGGTCGTCGCCGCGCTCGCCGCGACCGGCTGGCGCGATATGACGCGGCTTGCCCGCGGCGACGCAACGATGGGTGCCGGGATCGCAGCCACGAACGGACCACGCATCGCCAGTCGGGTCCGCGACCTGATCGAGGTCCTCGACTCGTGGGCCGCGGAGCTGGAGCGTGACGGCGGCCCGGACGGGGATGCCGTGGCGGGCCGGCTGCGCCTCGCCCGTGACCGACTCGAGGACCGCTCTTGAGCCCGACCGACGCCGCTGAACGAGTCCTTGTCGTCGCCCGCGACCTCGTTCCCGGCCGCGGCGCCTGGCATGGCCTTCGCTTCGATGGCCTGGCGGCGTTCCTCGAGACCGTGACGCGCCACGGTCGGTACGAACCGCGCGACGACATGGAGCGTGACCCGGGGAACAAACAGATCATCCCGTACCTCGTGCTCCGGGACGACGGTCGGTACTTCCTCATGCGCCGAACGCGGGCCGGCGGCGACGTCCGCCTGTTCGATCGGTGGTCGATCGGGGTCGGCGGTCATCTCAATCCCGGCGATGACGGACTGTTCGGTGGGATGCGCCGAGAGTGGCGGGAGGAGCTCGACGCGGGCTTCGAGCCGGAGTTCACGCCGATCGCGCTCCTGAACGACGACACCACGGACGTCGGGGCCGTCCACCTCGGTGTCGTGTTCGTCGCCGACGCTCTCGGTCGCCCGGTGGCCGTCCGCGAGACCGACAAGCTGTCCGGTGCATTCGTGCCGCCCGACGAGGTCGCGGCGGGGATCGACCACCTCGAGACGTGGAGCAGGATCGTGTTCGAGGCGCTCGAATCCAGCCCGGTCGCTGGCGGACCCTCGTCGAGATGATCCGGCGGCTCGTGGGTGCAGCCGGCGCTGCCGCCCTGTCCGCGGTCACGGTTCGGACGGTCGGCCGGCGAGCGGCTGATCGGTTGCTCGCGGCCCCTCGGGTCGGCGCGGACGAGGCCGCGCTCGGCCCAGCCCTGGATGCCCTCGGCGGGGAGGTGGTCCGCCTTCGGTCCCGCGACGGACTGCGCCTGGCCGGACGTTGGCTGCCCGTAGAGCGTGCAGAGGCGTGGTTGGCGGATCCCCACGAAGCGATCCTCCTGCTGCATGGCTATTCGGGCTCAATCGCCCCCGACCTCGTCGAGTACGGGCCGTTCCTGCGCCGAACCGCCGGGGTCCTCGGGCTCGATTTCCGCGGCCACGGCGAGTCGGATGACGCCCCGACGACCTTCGGCATGCTCGAGGTCGAGGACGTGGCCGGCGCGCTGGTCTGGCTCGGGGAACGCGGGATCAGGCGCGTTGCCCTCTTTGGGACCTCGATGGGCGGCATCGCGGCCATCGAGTCCGTCGCGATCCTGGGCGACGGCACGCTCGCCGCCGCCGACACGGACGCCTCGCCGACCCGTGCCCCGATCGACGCCCCCCGGCCGCGCATCGTGGCCGTGGTCGCCGAATCGGTCCCGACCAGCGTCGAGGTCCCGGTGGCAAACCGCATCCGATCGCCGTTCCGGCGGTTCGTCGCGCGGCGCCTGTTCGATGCCGCGGCGCGGAGGCTCAGTGCGGATCCGCGTGACACGGAGCCCGGCAAGGTGATCGGCCTGGTCGAGCCCGTGCCGCTGTTGCTGATCCATGGTTCGGCCGACAACACGGTCCCCGTCGGGGAGGGGCAGCGCCTCATGGCCCTCGCCGGGCCGTCCACCGAGCTTTGGATCGTCGAGGGCGCCGACCACAGCCGGGCCCACGCGGTCGCGGGACAGGACTATGAGCGACGCGTGACGGACTTCCTGCGGGTGGCTTTCGAGCGTTCGCGCGACGACGATCTCGGCGCCGGAGAGGGCAGCCTATAATCGCCCCGCCGGGGAGCCTGTTCGACGGCCCCAGGCGATCGGCGCGATGCCCCTGGAGGACCGATGGCGGCCAAGATCCTCGTCGTCGATGACGACCCGAACGTCCAGCGACTCCTGCAGTACACGCTCAAGCAGGAGGGCTACGACGTCGTCATCGCCGCGGACGGGGCGGAAGGGTTCCGGCTCTGGGGTGCCGAGATCCCGGACCTCATCCTCCTGGACGTCATGCTGCCCAAGCTCGACGGGTACCAGGTCGCCACGAAGATCCGTGGCGAGGAGAGCGGCGGCACGCACGTGCCGATCATCATGCTCACCGCTGAGCGGGAGGTCGAACAGAAGGTCCGCGGGTTGCGTGCCGGGGCGGACGACTACCTCATCAAGCCGTTCCACCCAGCCGAACTCCTGGCCCGGATCAAGAGCCTCCTGGCGCGGTTTGCGCCACGGGACGCGCTGCTCGCGCGACCGCCGATGGGTCGGGTGCTCGCGTTCTACGGCGCCAAGGGCGGCGTCGGGACGACGACGATCGCGATCAACGCGGCGATCGCGTTCCACCGTGAGCTCGGTCGCAAGGTCTGCCTGGTCGACGGCAACCTGCAGTTCGGCGACCACCGCGTGTTCCTGGACCTCGGGCTCGATCGCAAGAGCATCGTCGACATCGTGACGGCTCCCTCCATCGATACCGACCTCATCCGGAATGTCATCGTCAAACACGACTCGGGCATCGACCTGTTGCTCGCGCCCCCGTCGCCCGAGACCGCCGAGCTCGTCCGTCCCGAGCACCTGCCGTTCATCACGGAGCAGCTGACGTCGCTCTACGACTACATCCTCGTCGACGTCGACAAGCGGCTCGACGACGTCAACCTCGGGGTCTTCGAAGCGGCCGAGGCGGTGTTTGTCGTGATGACGGCCGACCTGTCCTGCCTCAAGAACGTGCGGCTGATCCTCGAGACGATGAACCACCTCGGTTACCCGCCCGCCAAGGTCCAGCTCGTGCTCAATCGCTCGAACGCGTTCACCGGCATCAATGTCAAGAACGCCGAAGGCGCACTCCGACGGACGATCGATCACCAGATCGTGAACGAATACCGTGGTGCCATCAGCGCGCTCAATTCGGGGGCGCCGTTCATGTTCACGAAGGCGGATTCGCCGCTCGGCGCCTCGCTCCTGCAGTTTGCCCGCGGCGTCGACAAGGTTGCCATTGCGGAGCACCTGCAGCCAGTGCCGGCACGCTGACGGTCGAGCGCCAGGGTGCGCCGCGGTGCGCCCGTGGTTGGTGCGAGTTGATCTGTCGATAAGCCCTGGGTGAGCGGCTCCCGATAGCGTGACGGCATGTTGGCCGTCGTCCCTTCCGCAACGTTGCACGGCCTGGACGGCCGGTCGATCCGCGTCGAGGTCGACGTCGCGCCCGGTCTGCCGGGGTTCACGGTCGTCGGCCTCGGCGATACGGCGGTCCAGGAAGCCCGGGAACGGGTTCGCGGCGCGATCCGGAATGCCGGGTTCGCGTTTCCTCCGCGGCGGATCACCGTGAACCTCGCTCCCGCGGAGCTGCGCAAGGCCGGCGCGTCGCTGGATCTCGCGATCGCACTCGGGATCCTGCTCGGTTCCGAGCAGGTCCGGGCAGGCGGCGCGGCGGTCGGCCTCATCGGCGAGCTCGGCCTCGATGGCGGCGTACGATCCGTGCCCGGAATCCTGCCGATGGTGGCGGCCATCGCCGCGCGTCGGATCCATCGGGTCGTGGTGGCCGCCAGCGCCGTCGATGAGGCGCGGCTCGTGGACGGCGTGGAGGTGCTCGGCGTCGCGAGCCTGACCGAGGCGGCCCAGGTCGTCCGTGGCAGCCGTCGCCAGCGCACTGTCGTGGCGATGCCGAGGGTGACGATCACGGGGCCGGTCGGGATCGCCCGCCAGGAACCGGGTCGGGCGTCGATCGCGCCGCTTACGGCGACCCCGGATCTCGCCGAGGTGCGCGGCCAGTCGGAGGCCCGCCGGGCGCTCGAGATCGCGGTCGCCGGCGGACACGGCCTGATGCTGAGCGGGCCGCCGGGGGTCGGCAAAACGCTGCTCGCGCGGACGATCCCGGGGTTGCTGCCGTCGCTCGACGACGCGGCCGCCCTCGCCGTGTCGATCGTCGCATCGGCCGCGGGAGAGGGCCCCATCACGGAGCTTCGGCGCCGCCCACCGTTCCGGGCTCCTCATCACACGCTGTCGTACGCGGCGATGGTCGGTGGCGGGGCGGCGCTCGCGCCCGGCGAAGTCACGCGTGCCCATCACGGGATCCTGTTCCTCGACGAGCTCGCCGAGTTCGATCGCGATGTGCTCGAGGCCCTCCGCCAACCGCTCGAGGAGGGGCGCGTCGTGATCGCCCGGGCCGGCCGTGTCATGACCTTCCCCGCCCGCTTCCAGCTCGTCGCCGCGATGAACCCGTGCCCGTGCGGCTTCGCCGGCACGGTCCCCGAGGGCCGGTGTCGATGTACGCCGGGCGAGGTCGAGCGCTACGGTCGGCGGGTGTCCGGGCCCCTCCGCGACCGCATCGACCTGTGGGTCTCGATGCCACGGGTGCCGGCCGCTGCGCTCGTTGCGATGGAGGATCCAGAAGACTCGGCGACGGTGGCGGCAAGGATCGCGATCGCGCGCGAGCGTGCTGCCATGGATCGCGATCACGCCAACGGTCGCCTGCGCGGCCGCCAGTTGCGGCGTGCGTGCCGGTTGTCCGGGGAGGCATCGCGGCGCGCGACCGAGCTCGCCGACGCAGAACTCGCCAGCGGCCGCGGCACGGAGCGCTTGCTCCGGGTTGCGCGGACGATTGCCGACCTGGCAGGTTCGACGGTCGTGGCGATCCCACACATCGAAGAGGCCGCCCATTACCGTCCCAAGGTCGCCCGCCATGAAACGGCGCTGGCATCCTGACGGTGATCGGCGTGGGTGTGCGCAACGAACCGGTGGCGGGGCGAGTCCTCCCCGGGGGGACAGCCCCACTTCTTGATCCGTATGCGCCCGAACGGGAGGCGTGGGCAGTGCTCGCCGCCGTGCGTGGCCTGGGACCGATCGGCTTCGCCGCCCTGCTCACCCATTTCGGTTCCGCGCGGGCCGTGGTCGCAGCGGCGGCCGAGCCCGATGGCGTGGAGCGGATCGCCGCGACGCCGGCGATCGATGCCACCCACCGCGACCAGCCCGTGCTGGATGGTGTCGCGGCCGCCATCGCGGCGACCGTGCAGGACGGCGATCGTATCCTGGCGCGACTCCGAGCCCTCGATGTCCGCGTCCTGACGGTCGAGGAACCGGACTACCCGGCCCGGCTCGCGGGCGTCGCGATGCCGCCGCATGTGCTCTACGTCCGAGGCCGTGTCGACGTCCTGTCGCGACCGCGCGCCGTTGCGGTGGTTGGAACGCGCCGCGCGACCGGTCCAGGTCGCACGACCGCGGGGCGGATCGCAACCGCACTCGTGGCCGCGGATGCGAGCGTAGTCTCGGGGCTCGCCTTCGGGATCGACGGCGCCGCGCACGAGGCCACCGTCCGAGCGGGCGGGACGACGGTCGCGGTCATCGGTGGTGGGCACGCCATGCTCGGGCCCAGTGCCCACATCCGGCTCGCCGAAGCCATCCTCGCCGCGGGTGGCGCCATCGTCTCAGAGCTCGCCCCGGATACGGCACCCTCGAAGGGCACGTTCCCCCGGCGGAACCGGATCATCAGCGGTCTGACGGACGCGACGGTCGTCGTCGAGGCTCCGGCAAGTTCAGGTGCTTTGATCACGGCGTCGTGGGCGCTGGAACAGGGCAGGGGTTGCTTTCTCGTCCCGGGGTCGATCGACAGCCATGCCTCCGCCGGATGCCTCGCGTTCCTGCGCGAGTGGGCGCAGGCTGCGCACCTCGTCGCCGGTGTCCCGCAGCTGATCGCCGATCTCGGGTTCACCGAGCCCGTCGACGACAGGGACGTGCGCCTTTCCGGCGCCACGACGCAAGACCTTGGCCGGGCCGAGGCCTCGGTTGCCGAGGCGCTGGTCGAGGGCCTGGCGACCGTCGACGAGCTCGTCGCAGGCACCGATTTCCCGGTCGCAACGGTACTCGCAGCTCTCACCATGCTGGAGCGGCGCGGGCTCGCGATCGGCGCGTATGGGCGCTACCGACCATCCGGCCCGCTGCTCGGCGAGCTGCGCACGTTTCGCGAGGATTCGCTCCGCAAGACGCGGGGGCGGGTTGCCCACCCTGGACAGCCGATGCTACCCTGACCGGCGCGTCATGCCCCAGCTGACGCGGGCGACCGCCCGGGAACCCCCATCCCGTCGCCCCCAGGTGCTGCAGCCGGGTTGACTATTGCGGAAGTACCTCGTCGCGATCCTGGCCGTCCCCGTGTTGGTCTCTGTCTACTCGGCGACGGCGTTGGGCCGGTCAAGGATGATCCGGGCGGGGGTCGCGATCAGCCTTGGCGCGGTGCTGGCCGTGGGCGCGATCTCGTTCGCTCGACCGGCGGTGACGACGGCGTCGCCCGTCCGTGACATCGTGCCGCTGACCCAGGCGGCCTTCAGCACGACGGTCGGGACCAGGGTCCAGCTGGACACGCCCGCCACGATCTCGTTCACGACACCGATGGAGCGCGCCTCGGTCGAGGCTGCGCTGAAGGTGGAGCCCAGTACCGACATCACGCTGCGCTGGAATGACGACGACACCCGCCTCGCGATCGCACCGGCCACGCACTGGGAGGCCGGCACGTTCTACACGATCACCGTCGGACCCGGCGCGCTTGCGTCGACCGGTCGGCCCATGACGAGCCCCGTCCGTGCCGCGTTCCTCACCCGGGCTGCCGCGACCGCGACGATGGCCGCGACGTCGTCCTCCGGATCGAGGGTGTCGATCGATTCGGCCTTCACGGTCACGTTCGACCAGCCGGTTGACCCGACCTCGATCGCAGCCGCGATCCGGCTCGAGCCGGCAACCCCTGGTTCGCTCACGAGCGAGGTAGGCGCCGGCGGCAAGACGGTCTACACATTCACCCCGTCAAGCCCGCTCAAGGCCAACGCCCGGTACCGCCTGCTGATCACCGGAGCCCGCGACGCGACCGGATCCGAGATCGCCGCGCAGTCCCTCGCGATCAGGACGAGCGTGGCCCCGGCAGTGGTGCGGTTCCGACCGCGACCGCTGACCCAGGATGTGCCCCGTGACGCCGTGATCTCGGTGCGCTTCACGCGGCCGATGGACCAGCGCGCGACGAAGGCTGCCTTCAAGGTCACTGCCAGCGGGAAGGCTGTGAAGGGCAAGGTCACGTTCGCCGAGAGCGGCACCGTGCTGATCTTCGACCCGGCGTCGTTGCTGCCGTGGGATGCGCGCGTGGTCGCGACGGTGTCCAGGACGGCGCGCAGCACGGACGGCGCGAGGCTCGGCGCCAACGCCCAGGTCGCCTTCCGTACGGTCGCCCGGGTCGCCCGTATCACCGCCACGCGCCCGATCAGCAGTGGCGGAGGCGGTGGATCGGTCGGCTCCGGCACCTGGGGCGCCGTCGAGCGCTATTACCTCAAGCTCATGAACTGCACGCGTACCGGTGGCCTCGTGACGTCAGGCGGCGATTGCAGCAGCCCTGGCGGCCGGAGCGTTGCGCCGCTCAGGCTCGACGCCGGGATCAGCAACAAGGTCGCTCGCCCCTACGCGAAGAAGCTCGCCGTCAACAACATGTGCACCCATTTCAGCGGTGGTAATCCGGGCGACCGACTGCGCCGAGCCGGCTACACCAGCTATCGCTGGGCGGAGAACCTAGGGTGCCGCTCCGGCAACCCGTCCAGCGCCGTACTGGGAAGCCACCTCTACTTCCAGAGCGAGCGCTCGTGGAGCCCACCCGGCGGGCATTACGTGAACTTGATGAACAGCGCGTACGACCGCGTCGGGATCGGCGTCTGGGTGTCCGGCGGCCGGGTTCGCCTCGTCGTCGACTTCTACCACCCGTAAGCGGGACCATCAGGTCCCTGCCGCCGACCGGGGAAGCGCGGCACCATGCCTCCGTGATCCGCAACGCCGTCCTGCACATCATCAACGAGCAGCCGCTCCTCTGCGACCTCTTCGAAATACCCGCACCAGCTGACGTCGCCCTGCGCTGCACGAACCTGCGCATGCTCGACGGAAAACGGCCGATCTTCATCGACGACTCATCGTCGGTGTTCGTCTTCGCCTATCTCCATATCCGGTTCGTCGAGGTGCCGGTGGCTTCCGCGGCCGAGGCCGGACTGCCCGTGCAGGTGCCTGTCGCGGCGGCTGTTGGCGGGCCCCATGCGAGCGCCGCGGCCGATGACGACGGTGAGCTCGCGATCGACGAGGACTTCCTGCGCCGCATCCGCGAGGTCTAACGGGTCGTCCTTCTGGCACCCTCAGCGGGCTACCGTCACACGCGCACCGAGGTCCGAGGCGGAGCTCCGCGAGGCCATCGGCCCGAGGTTTCACTGCAGGGTCCGTGCAGGACCCGGTGCTACACTCCCGGCCGTGCCAAGGAACCTGGTGATCGTCGAATCTCCGGCGAAGGCGCGGACGATCGAGCGCTACCTCGGTGACGATTACCGCGTCCTCGCCTCGTACGGTCATGTCCGCGACCTCCCCGAGAACCCCGGCAAGGGCAAGTTCGGGGTCGATGTCGACCACGATTTCGAGCCCGAATACGTCGTCAACGACGACCGGCGCAAGCAGGTCACGGACATCGAGCGGGCGGCGAAGGGATCAGATCTGGTCTACCTCGCCACCGACCTCGATCGCGAGGGCGAGGCGATCGCCTGGCATGTCGCGGAGGCCGCCCACGTCCCGTCGGAGAAGACCCGGCGGGTGACATTCAGCGAGATCACAGAGCCGGCGATCCGGGCGGCGTTCGCCAACCCCCGTGGCATCGACCAGAACCTCGTCGACGCCCAGCAGACCCGCCGGATCGTGGACCGGCTCGTCGGCTACACGCTCAGCCCGCTCCTTTCGCGCAAGGTTCGCGGTGGCCTATCGGCGGGTCGTGTCCAGTCGGTCGCCGTTCGACTCGTCGTCGAGCGCGAGCGCGAGATCGAGGCGTTCACCGCGCGCGAGTACTGGACGATCGAGGCGATCCTCGCCACGACGTCGGGCGACACGTTCGCGGCCGAGCTCGTGCGGATCGATGGCAACCCGCTCGATCTGCCCGACGAGGCGACGACCGAGCGGCACGCCACGGCCCTGCGCGACGCCCATCCGGTCGTGCGCAAGATCGGCGTCCGCACCCAGAAGCGCTCGCCAGCGCCGCCGTTCACGACGTCGACGCTCCAGCAGGAGGCGAGCCGCAGGCTGTCGTTCAGCCCCAAGCGGACGATGTCGATCGCCCAGCGGTTGTACGAGGGCGTCGACACGCCGGACGGCCACGTCGGGCTGATCACCTACATGCGCACCGACTCGACCGCGATGGCGGGTGTCGCGATGGGCGAGGCCCGCGAGGTCATCGCGGGACGATTCGGCGAGCCCTACACGATGCCGAAGGGACGCGTCTACAAGACGACCTCGAAGGGCGCCCAGGAAGCGCACGAGTCGATCCGGCCGACGAGCTTCCGGCGCGACCCGGACTCGCTCGCGGCGGCGCTGAAGCCCGAGGAGTTGCGCCTCTATCGGCTGATCTGGCAGCGCGCGCTCGCGTCCCAGATGGCGCCCAAGGAGCTCGAGACGACGACCGTCGATCTCGCGGACGGTCCGTACGAGCTGCGCGCGACCTCGACGCGAACGTTGTTCGAGGGTTTCGCCGCCGTCTACACGGAAGGCCGCGACGACGACGGCGAGGAAGCCGAGGACGCCGTGCGGCGGCTTCCGACGCTGGCCGAAGGCGACCGCACCGACGTCCGCGACGTGACCCCGACCCAGCACTTCACCGAGCCGCCGCCGCGCTTCACCGAGGCGACGCTCATCAAGGCGCTCGAGGAGCACGGCATCGGCCGCCCGTCGACGTATGCCGCGACGATCTCGACGATCATCGACCGCGGCTATGTGCGGATCGAGGAGCGTCGGCTTTGGCCCGAACCGGTCGCCGGGATCGTGACCGACCTGCTCGTCGAGCACTTCGGCGACTACGTGGATCTCGCGTTTACCGCTCGGATGGAGGAGGAGCTCGACGAGATCGCCCGCGGTGAGCGGGCCTGGGTCCCGTTGCTCCGAGCGTTCTACGCGCCACTCCGCGACCGTGTCGCCGAGAAGCGCCGCGAGCTGCGCCGCAGCGACTTCACGACGGAGGAGACCGACGAGGTCTGTTCGCTCGGCCACCCCATGGTCATCCGGCTCGGGCGCAACGGCCGGTTCCTGGCCTGCTCGATGTACCCGGAGCACAAGGAGACCCGGCCGCTCCCCGGGGAGGAGCCGCCGCCGCAGCCCGGAACGGGCGAGGTCTGCCCGCAGTGCGGCGAAGGGACGCTCGTCGGCAAGCGCGGCCGCTTCGGACCGTTCCTCGGTTGCTCGCGCTACCCCGACTGCGACTACATCAAGAAGGACGGCCCACCGCCCCCTGAGCCGCTCCCGTTCGAGGTCGCCTGCCCGAAGAACAACGACGGCCACCTGGTCCCGCGGCGCGCGCGACGCACTGGCAACGTCTTCTGGGGGTGCTCGAACTACCCCAAGTGCGATTTCACGACCAACAACGAACCGCTCGGCGGGCTGCACGACGCCGACGACGGTCCGCTCGCTCGCAAGGGCGAGGCAGCGATCTGCCTGCGGTGTGGCTCGACCAGCGAGACCGCCCCGGATGGCATCGTGCCCGGCGAACGCTACGCAGGTGGCCCGCCCGACCCGGCGGCGCTCGCTCGACCGGCCCGCGGTCGCGCGGCTGGTGGACGTGGCGGTCGCGCTCGCACTGGCGGTCGCGGGC
>Ga0184632_10000313_pt1 | contig 18187 bp, 26 predicted proteins | sample PLM31_50_b1_FD_133153 | JGI IMG/M metagenome (GOLD analysis project Ga0184632, IMG submission 133153) | Groundwater sediment microbial communities from an aquifer in East River, Colorado, USA - PLM3-1_50_b1 | ecosystem: Environmental > Terrestrial > Soil > Riparian zone | place: USA: East... | reverse complement strand
GACTGGGTGGCGTTCTGTCTGCGGTGTGGCCACACGTCGCGCTACTTCCTCGAAGAAGAGGCCGAGTTGCCAGCCGGCTGCCCGCAGTGTGGAAGCGAGCTTCGGCATCGCTGCCCGAGTTGCGAGGCGCCGATCGCCTCGGCGTTCGCCGTCGAGTGCGAGGAATGCGGTATGGCCGTCCGCGCGACCGAGCTCTTCGGGGTTCAGATCCGTCGTCCCGGCAGGTGACTTCCGAGGACGCTCGGGCCCGGCTCGAGGAAGCGCGCGAGCGCCATCGAGAGCGCTCGATCCTCGCTCGCACGCTCACTGTCGCCGGCGGAGGTCTCGCGGGGCTCGTGGGAGCCGTTCTCGTCCTCCCGGTGCCGGAGCTCGGCCTGCCGCTCCTGCTCCTGGGGCTCCGCCTCCTGGCGCTCGAGTACGAGTGGGCGGCCCGGGCCTTCGTCCCGGTGGCGCGACTCTGGGATCGCGTGAAAGCGCTCTCGTTCGCGTGGAAGATCGCGATCGCCGCGATCGCCGTCCTCGCGATCACCGGCCTCCTGTGGTGGCTGGCCTGATGGAGCTTCTACGCAATCTGCGAGAACCGTATGACGGTCACGATGTCGTCCTCGCTCACATCGCGGTTGTACAGCTGGCTCAGGAACCACACCATCTCGTCGACCCGCCGGATCTGCGGGTTGTCGTGCTCGATCTCGCGCGGTGACAGATCGCGGAGCGCCTTGACCTCGACCTTGTCGATCACCGCGTCGAATATCCGCTCCCTCTGCCCGTAGCGCGCGCCGCAGAGCACGGTCACGATCATCCCCTTGCGGTACTTCGCCGACTTGTCACCGAGACGGATCGTGGCCGTCTTTCGACTCGTGCGGAGCTGCTCGGCGACTGCGGGATTGTAGAAGTTGAGGGCGAACGTCGGCACGGCGGCCGCGGAATCATAAGGGGTCAGACCCGGCTGGGTCAGACCCCAGGTGCTCGAGCGCCTTGGCAGACATGTCGCGCTCGCCCCTGTAGGCGAGAAGCCGCGGCCCGTCGTCGAGTGGGAGCCAGCGAACGTCCGCCACCTCGACGTCCATACCTGGCGGCAACGCGCCGATACGGCCGGCGGCGGCGTGGGCGAGGTAGAAGCTCACGATCTTGAAGACCCGCTCGCCTTCCCAGGTGTAGACGTAGCGGACGTCTCCCAGCTTCGAGGACAGCCGTGCACGCAGACCCGTCTCCTCGTGGCCCTCCCGAAGCGCAGTGTCCGCGGGCGCTTCGCCGGCATCGACCAGTCCCTTCGGGAGAACCCAGACGTCCTCCCGCTTGCCCTGTGGCCGAACCGCTGCGAACCACCAGCGCCCTCGCATGCGACGGACGAGGACGACTCCCGCCGAGAACTCGCGTCGCATCAGGACTTTGTAACACCGAATAGCATGCCTATCCTCAGATCTGAGCCTGATCGACTCAATTCGGCTTGGCGAGATGCGCCAAGAGTGCTATGGTTGCCCTGGCACTCGGATGGTCTGAGTGCCAGGTTTGTCACAAACTCTGTATTCCAGGAGGTCTCTCGTATGGATTTGCAGCCTCTTGGTGACCGGCTAATCGTGGAAGTCCTCGAGGAGGAGGAGACCACGGTGAGCGGCATCGTGCTGCCGGACACGGCGAAGGAGAAGCCGCAGCGCGGCAACGTCTTGGCCGTCGGCCCCGGCGCCCGTGACGAGGACGGGAAGTACATCAAGATGGACGTCGAGGTCGGCGACGAGATCATCTTCTCCAAGTACGGCGGTACGGAGATCAAGGTCGGCGCTGACGACGTTCTCATTCTGCGCGAGTCGGATGTGCTCGCGAAGGTCGTAACCACCGGCAGCAAGGGTAAGCGCAAGCTTGCCGGCGCCGCCGCCTAGCTCGTTTCTTTGAGGAGGAGTAGATAGAGATGGCTCACAAGGAGCTCAAGTTCAACGAGGATGCGCGGCGCTCGCTCGAGCGTGGCGTGAACGTCCTCGCCGATGCGGTCAAGGTGACGCTCGGGCCGAAGGGGCGCTACGTCGTCCTCGACAAGAAGTTCGGCGCGCCGACGATCACGAATGACGGCGTCACCATCGCCCGTGAGATCGAGATCGAGGACCCGTTCGAGAACCAGGGCGCTCAGCTCGTCCGCGAGGTCGCGACTTCGACCAACGACGTTGCCGGCGACGGCACGACCACGGCGACGCTGCTCGCACAGGCGATCGTTCGCGAGGGCCTCAAGAACGTTGCGGCGGGCGCGAATCCCATGGCGCTCAAGCGCGGCATCGAGAAGACCGTCGACGCGGTCGTCGAGAACCTCAAGACGCAGTCGACCGAGGTCTCGGGCAAGGAGGACATCGCTCGCGTCGCAACGATCTCGTCGCGCGAGCGCGAGATCGGCGACGTCATCGCCGACGCGATCGAGAAGGTCGGCAAGGACGGCGTCGTCAATGTCGAGGAGGGTCAGACCTTCGGTCTCGAGCTCGAGTTCACCGAGGGCATGCAGTTCGACAAGGGCTACCTGTCCCCGTACATGATCACCGACGCCGAGCGCATGGAGGCCGTGCTCGAGGAGCCTTACGTCCTGATCGCGAATCAGAAGATCGGTGCGGTCAAGGATCTGCTCCCCGTTCTCGAGCAGGTCATCCAGGCCGGTCGGCCGCTGCTCATCGTTGCCGAGGACGTCGAGGGTGAGTCGCTCGCGACCATCGTCGTCAACAAGCTCCGCGGCACGTTCTCGGCCGTCGCCGTCAAGGCGCCGGGCTTCGGCGACCGCCGCAAGCGGATGCTCGAGGACATCGCCATCCTGACGGGCGGCGAGGTCATCACCGAGGAGATGGGCCTCAAGCTCGAGAACACGAAGCTCTCGCAGCTCGGCAAGGCCCGGAAGATCGTCATCGACAAAGACACGACGACGATCATCGACGGCGCGGGCGAGTCCGACGCGATCAAGAGCCGTATCAAGCAGCTCAAGTCCGAGATCGAGAACACCGACTCCGACTTCGACCGCGAGAAGCTTCAGGAGCGCCTCGCGAAGCTGTCGGGCGGCGTCGCGGTGGTCAAGGTCGGCGCTGCCACCGAGACCGAGATGAAGGAGAAGAAGCACCGCGTCGAGGACGCGCTGCAGGCCACGCGAGCCGCGCTCGAGGAGGGCATCGTGCCCGGCGGCGGCGTCGCGCTCATCAACGCCGGCGATGCGATCAAGAAGACACTCGACGCTCTGGAGGGCGACGAGAGGACGGGCGCGAGCATCATCATTCGTGCGCTCGAAGAGCCTCTTCGCCAACTCGCGTACAACGCGGGCCTCGAGGGTTCCGTCGTCATCGACAAGGTGCGGGGCGCCAAGAAGGGCTTCGGGCTGAACGTCGAGGACGGCGAGATCGAGGACCTCGTCAAGGCTGGGATCATCGACCCCACCATGGTGACCCGCTCGGCGCTGCAGAACGCGGCGTCGATCGCGAAGAACATCCTCACCACCGAGGCAGTGGTTGCAGAGATGCCGGAGAAGCAGTCGGCGATGCCCGCTGGCATGCCCGGCGGCGGGATGGACTTCTAAGGGATCTGTTCCCCGATCCACGCGAAGGGCCGGCACCTGCCGGCCCTTCGGCGTTCTGGCGACATTCCCGCAAAGGAAGAGCGGCCGCTGGGTACGGCCGCTCAGAGGGGGAAGAACTGGGGAGGATTGGGTACTCAGGTTTTCGTCGGAACCACCCTTTCTCTCGTCCCCCGTTTGGGGGGACTTGTCTCTCGTCCCCCGTTTGGGGTGACTTGCACGGCGACCGCGCAGGTCGCGCCGATCAAGGGACCTCCTCGTACAGCCTGTCTCCACGGTGGAGCCGGCGCGCGATGTCGAACGTCTGCCGCTGCGAACGGGTCGTGGTGGCGTGTGCGGCGAGGTACCGGGCCGCTGCGACCAGCGGCAAACCCGACTCGTCGCCGGAAAGGACTGCGAACTGACGTGCGGCCGCCTCGACGCACTGGATCGTGTGGAAGTTCCGGTCCTCTCGAACCAGAGCGGAGCCGAGCGCGGCCACGAGAGATCGGGAATCGGCAGAGGACGCCAGGTAGGAGGCGACCAGCTGCCCCGCCTCGTTCACTTGCTGCTGACGGTCGAGGAGCTCGGAGAGCTCGAGCAGGAGCGCGCGGGAATCCGCAACCGACCCGGGCTCCGGAAGTCGCGTCGCCGGAACGTTGAGGAACCGGTCGAGGTAGACGCTCATCGCGGCGTCGAGCACTCCTCGAACCAGCTCCTGCGAGGGCGAGCGTCGCAGGCCCTGCTCGACGGCATTGGCGAACGTGAACGTGTGCAACGCCGTGTCCCAGTCGCCGAACTCGTTCGTCGTCGGAAAGCGCGCAATACGAGTCGCGGCCGCGAACGACACGGCGGACGCCAGCTCGACCTCGTCAGCACCCTCGCCGATGGCTTCCAGCATCGCGTCGATGCACGCGGCCGGATCGTCTCCGAGCACGAGCTCGACCAGCCGCGATCGTCCGGACCAGCCGGCTCTGCGCGCCTTGCCTGCGCCGAGCGCGGCAGGAACCCGCTCGAAGGCGCCGTCCAGCAGGTCGACCAGGTCGACGGGATTGCGCCAGGCGTTGCTCTCCTCCATCCGCTCAGCCGAAGCGATCTGCACCGGCAGCGATGCAAGTACCGCCTCGGCGTGCGCCCACCCGACGGCGTCGAGCGCCTCGAGAGCCTTGTTCACGAAGTCGAGCGCGTGGCCGCCGTCGAGGTATCGGTGATCGGTCGCGGCTGCGAAGAGCATGTCGGCGAGCTCCGTGGGCGACGCACCCACGCGCACGGCTGAGACGAGCGCGCGCTCTGCCCCCTCCGCGTCGCGCACCTCGACAAAGCGGCGGAACCAGCGCCCGAGTACCGAAACGTCCGGACCCGCCGATGGAAGAGGGTCGAGCGGAAAGCGCGGCGGTTCGCCCGCCGCCTCCGCACTGACGTCTGCGAGTCCTTGGTACAGAGCCACGGGCACATCGGGGATGTCGAGCCATGGCGCGAGGTTCATGAAGCACGTGAGCGTCGTCAGGCCGCGGCCCCAGCCGTCTCCTCGCCGTTCGACGCCGAACTCGAGTCCGGCTGCGAACGCTTCGGCTCCGGTCGGGTCGGACTCGGTCAGGGTGATGGTCGCCTTCGCCAGGACGAGTGGGATGTTCCGCTCGAGCCCGTCACGGAGGCGCTTGCGGTGGTGCGCAACGTGATCTTCGCGCGGCGCCACGTCGACGTAGACATCGTCGCCGCGCAGCTCGACCGGAAAGCGCCGGAGATCGTCCGCCCACTGGTCGAACGTGCCACCGGAGCAGAGGTCGAAGCGGGCGTGGTGCCAATGGCACGTGAGGATGCCGTCCGCCACGGAGCCGCGGTGCAGCGGGAAGCCCATGTGTGGGCAGCGGTTGTCAACCGCGTGCACCGCGTCACCGTCTGCGAACAGACAGAGCGTATGGCCGCCGAGGCTGACGACGAGTCGTCCTGCAGCTCGAAGCTCGGAGAGCGATGCCGCTCGAACGAGCCCGTCGATCTCTGTCGCTGTCATGTCTCCTCCTTGGGCAAGGGCGCTGGCGTGAGAGCGTGTCGACGACACGGGCGAAGACTAGAACCTCAAGTAAACTTGAGGTCAAGTGTCGCTGACGTCAGAGCTGACCATCGGCGAGGTCGCCGTGCGCAGCGGAGTCGCTCCCTCCGCTCTCCGGTTCTACGAGACCGCGGGTCTCATTGCCTCGAGCCGAGTGGGAATCAGCGCCGCTACGGCCGGGCGACTCTCCGGCGGATCGCCGTCATCCAGGCCGGCAAGGCCGCAGGTATCCCGCTGGCCGAGATCCAATCGGCGCTCGCGACCCTCCCGGAGGATCGCGTGCCGACTCGGAAGGACTGGGACCGGCTATCGCGCTCCTGGCGAAAGGACGTCGACCGGCGGATCGCTCTCCTGCACGGATTGCGCGAGCGCTTGACCACGTGCATAGGCTGCGGCTGCCTTTCGATCGACCGCTGCACGCTCCTGAATCCCGAGGACGAAGCCGTCCGACTCGGCGGTGGAGCGCACTATCTTCTGAAGGACGGCCCTAGAAGCCATAGCGCTCTTCCTTGAACGGGTCGGCATCGTTGTGGTAGCCGTAGCGCTCCCAGAAGCCCGGGCGATCGTCTGCGGTGAGCTCGATTCCCCGTAGCCATTTCGCGCTCTTCCAGAAGTACTTGCCGGGGATTACGAGGCGGAGTGTTCCACCGTGCTCCGGCGCCAGCGGCGCCCCGTCCGCGTGGGTGGCGAGGAGCGAGAGCGGGTCGCGAAGAGAGGCGATCGGCACGTTCGCCGTGTAGCCCTCCTCGGCGTGCGCGACGACGAACCGAGCGGACGGCAGAGGCTTCACGAGCTCCTCGAGAGCACTCCAGTGGATCCCCTCGAACGTGACGTCGAAGCGACTCCAGCGGGTGACGCAGTGGATGTCCTGCGTATGGCTCGTGCGAGGAAGCGCGTTCAGCTCGTCCCACGAGAGGCGGATCGGGCGCTCGACCTCTCCCTCCACGAAGAAATCCCAGCTCGCAAGATCGGTCCGAGGTATTGAGCCGGCGTGGAGAACGGGCCATTTCTCGGTCAGGTACTGGCCGGGAGGCAGCCGCGCCGGGTCGTACCCGGCTTCCACGACCTTTCTTTCTGCGCGGCCCCGGAACACGTTTCTACACTAGTCTCGATGGCCGTTACCGCGTTACGTGTGGCGCACCGTCCACGCGAGTTCGTCGGCGTACGTGGGCCCGACGCCGCCGCGTACCTCCAGGCGATGGTCTCCAACGACGTCGAAGCGCTCGCGGTCGGCGATGCGCGCGAGGCGCTGCTCCTGACTCCGAAAGCGCGGGTGATCGCGCCGCTGGTCGTTCTCCGGCGCAGCGCCGACGACTTCCTCCTGCTCACCGAGGCCGGGCTCGGCGAACGCGTGCGATCGACTCTGCTTCGCTCGCGGTTCGCGGCCAAGTGCGAGATCTCGATCGAAGAGCGCACGTCGTCCGTCGTGCTCGGTGAGGGAGAGGGGATCCCGAGCGCGGACTACGGAGTGGAGGCGGTCGAGGTGCTCGACGCCGGGTTGGAGCCCACCGTCGGCGTCGACGAGCTCGAGCTCCTCCGGATCAGGGCGGGCACGCCGAAATGGGGACGCGAGATCGACGACAGGATCCTCCCCGCCGAGGCAGGCCTCGATCGACGGGCGGTCGACTTCGAGAAGGGCTGCTACCCGGGGCAGGAGCCCATCGCGCGGCAGCACTACCGCGGTCGGGTGAACCGGACGCTGCGCGTGCTCGAGATCGAAGGTGAGGAGCTCCCGGAGTACGACGCCGAGCTGACCTTCGAGGACAAGGCGATCGGCCGGGTGACGAGCGCTGCTGTCGACGGCGGCAACGTCGTCGCGCTCGCCTATGTGCGGGTCGAGGTACCGCGGGACGGGATTCTCCGCCTCGGGGACCGCTCCGTCAGGCAGCTAGACTTGCCCTCCCTGCGCCCGTAGCTCAGGGGATAGAGCGCTGCCCTGCGGAGGCAGAGGTCGCATGTTCGAATCATGCCGGGCGCATCATGAGAAAGCCCGCGGTTGCAGGGCTTTCGTCGTTCCGGAATCGTCCGAAGCTCGAATGATCGACTAGTTCGTGGCCATCTCTTGGCCCGAACGTTCCGCGAAGGCGTCGAGCCGTACCCTCGCAGCGTCCGCACTCGTCTCGAGTAGGTGGTGGTACGTCGTCTCGAGCATGGTTACGCTCGTGCCCGCGAACCGCGCGACGTCCGAGGTCGGAACGCCGGCGGCGAGCGCCCAGGAGATCCCTGAGTGGCGAAGCGTGTACGGCGTCACGCCCTCGAACCCCGCGGCCTCCGCCGCCCACTTGAACTCCCGGCGGCGCCAGTTGCAGGCGTCGCACGGCCCGCCTGACGGCGCCGGGAACAGAAGGCGGGTGTCGAGCCGTGGAGGGAGCTCGGCAAGCGCCTGGCGTGCTCTCGTGGGCAGCGGGACGGCTCGCAGGCTCCGTCGTGTCTTGCCGCTCGTCTTGATCCCGCCACTGCCATCGAGCGTCCGCCTGATACGGAGCTCGTTGCCGTCGACGTCGCCTCGTTCGAGTGCCAGCAACTCCGACGGCCTCAGGTAGCACCACGCCCCGACGATGATCGCCGCGGCGAACCGCGAGCGGACCTCGCCGGCCAGCCTGTCGACGTCGGCGGGCTCGAGCGCAATTCGCTCGACGAGCGTCGGCTTGGCGTTCTTGCCCGTCGCCTTTGCCGGGTTGCGGGCGAGGTACTCCCACGCGACCGCTGCGTCAAGCACCTGTCGAAGCGCGCGCACAACCTCGTGACGGAACCGCGGAGGGAGAGTCGCCTCCCAAGCCGCTATCTCACCCGTCCGCAGGTCGGCGAGATTCACGTCGCCGAACTCGTTGAGCGGGCGAACGAGTCGCCACTTCAACGTGCGAACGGTGACGGGCGATCGGTCGGTTTCGTAGCGGGCAAGGTAGCGATCGGAGAACTCGCGCAGCGTCAGCGGCTCATTAATGAGTCCACCCCGCATCCGGGGTAGTTCAACGTCGCGGAACCAAGCCCGTGCCTTCGAGGGCGAGGAGAAGCCCGCCTGACGGCGGCGGGCTCCCCTTTCGTCGTAGTAGCGAAGGCCGAAACCGCGACGAGTCGCGTAGACGCTCCCGCGTTGGTCAGCTGGCATCGTCGGCCTTCGCCTTCACGAACCCCCATCGCTCGAGCGCGGCCTGCGACGGCTGGTACTCGCCTGTTCCCCACTTATCGAAGGCCGGCGGGCTCTGCATTTCCCCGTTCGACTCGACGACCCAAACGAGGTCGTGGGCGAGCGCAGTAAGCTGCTGTGCCTTCTTGAGGAGATCCTCGGAGGTGCCCACGATGAACTTGCCCTTCGCCGTCAAGAGTCCAAGGTGCTCGTAACTCACATCGAGCGGCACCTTGTTCTCTGCCTCGTACGCCTCCACGAGTGGAGCGGCGATCCGTGAGAGGAGATGCTCGATGCCGAACTCGAGCACGTCTGAGAGCGCCTGCCACACGCTCTCGAACTCCTCGGCAGTCGGGAAGCCGCCTTCACCGGCGACCTCGAAGGGAACCTCACGCTGGATGACGCTCATGGCGTCTCCTTTCGCTCAGCGCGAAGGCCCCCGAGCACGGCGATTAGCCCGCCGGCCCGGAGGCCGCGCGCATTGTTTCGCATCGCTCGGAAGGTGTGCGGGGCTAATCCACACGTCGCGAACACTACGCCTCCTCCCGGACCGACACAAGTGGCCCTTCGCGACGTGTCGCAGCGAGCCACTCCTCGAGCTCGTCGCGATCGAAGCGGAGTAGGTTCCTACTCAGCCGACGGCCGCCCGGAAGCTTCCCGCTCCGATGCCATCTCAAGATCGTCTCGGGGCTCACTGCCAACATCTCAGCGACAGCGCGCGTGGTGAGGAGCCTCCCGCTCACGCCGCGTCGCTTACGTTCAGCCTGTGGCATTGCTTTTTCGTGGGATGCGAATGGATGACGACGGGTTTCCGCGAGTAGGTTCGAGCGCCCGAACGCTGGGCGTCCGAGACGATGAGAGCGACATCGAGGTGGACGATGACGGCCTGGTTCATCCCTACACGGGAGGCATGTCGGTAGGCCTGCGCCCAGAAGATCTGCCGGAACACCGCAGGCCTCAAGCGTTCGGCGGCACTGGCGATGACCCGCTCTGGGTTATTGAGGAATCCGACCTCGTTGACGGTCTCCGGTATACGGAGGACGGGGAGCTTCCCGGGCACGGCTTCATCGAACCCGCCGGGATAATGCGGCTGGATGAATACGAGGATCTCCTCGCTCTGACTCGCGAGGACTGGCGGCCGGCCTAAGATGCGAGCATGAGCGCGCTGATGGACGCTGGTCCGGCGGTCACCGCCGGTGATCTCAAGGCGACGCTTGCCGCGCTCGCTCGAAGCGATCTTCGGTCGGGCAGAAACAGCAGCGACGTGTTGAGCGATCTTCAATCGCTCCGCGCTCGAGCGCGTCTGGCGCGTCGCCAAGACGTTGAGGACGCGATCCTCGACGTGATGGATCTCGTGGCTGGCTGGTGCGGGCCACACGCAAAGCTCCAAGTGAGTCACAGCCGCGCGAACTAGAACGGTTGGACAGCGGAGACAGCTCACGCCGCCTGCGCTCGTTCGCGTCGGAGCTCGGCCTCGACGAGCCCACTCGTCCAGTCGCGCTCAGTCCAGACACCGGCATCGACACCCGCCGCACTCAGCGCCTCGAGCCAGGTGCTCTGCTCCTCGGAAAGCCTGTTGCGTCCGCACTTGAGTTCGCGGACGAGGAGTCTCTCGCGGACGAGGCAGAGATCAGGCCAGCCCTGAGCGTCATAGGAGCCCGCCGTGCGCCAGCCCTTCTCAGTCCATGCGGGCCGGAAGTGAGCAACGCGCCAGCCGAGCAGTCGGGCGGCCGCAACGATCGCGTCCTGGAGCGCTCGCTCGGTCACGACTCCGACTCCATGAGCGACAACCGAGTGAGCAGACGCATCTCGCCAGCCTCGCTTGGCGTTACGAGCCCGCGGCGAAGCGCTACACACGCCGGACAGGTCATCGACTCAGAGCCGTCTGCGCTTTGGTCGTACGGGTGCTCGCAGATTGTGCACTCGTCGAACACAGCGACCTCGTCGACGTCGTCGCCCCCTAAGGGGGTCGACGAAGCGACGAAGTCGTCGGAGGAGGGTTGCTCACTTCGTCGCGACGAACTGCCGACGAAGTCCGACGAAGTGGATTCTCGGTACGGCTTGAGACTCCGAACGAGGCGCGAACGGCGCGCTCCTGCGGTTTCTTGGACGTACTCATCGCGAATGAGTTCGTCGAGCGCTTGCCTGACGTATACGGCCGTTCCGAGCTTGGCTTTGTCGACGTCGTTGCGGCTGACTTCGTCGGCCTGTTTTTCGAGCCAACGCGACACCTTCTCCATGAGATGGGTGGGCTGCCATGAGCCCGCCTCGGAGCTTGGTTCGGGATTGGTGAACGTCCATGTCAGTGCATGCGTAAGCGCATCGCTTCGAAGCTCGAGCTCGGCTGCCTTCGGCCGCTCGAGATGCCCGAGACGGTCCTTGTGCGTGACGACCTTGTAGAGGCCACGCCCTCCCCGCTTGATCGCGACGGCGACCTCGAAACCGAGGTGGACGTCGACTCCGCCCACCTTGCGCTCGGAGCCGATCGCGAACGCTCCACGGGTGCCGGCGTTCTTCGCGACGTGGTCGACGACGATCGTCGCTACACCTCGCAGCCAGAATGAGCGCACGTAGATTCGCGTGAACTTCTCAACGTCCTTGCGGAGGTTGTCGTCGAGCGCCTGCAAGCTGTACGCGCCCGCCGCCGCGTCAATGATCACGAGCGTGAACGTCCACCTACCAGCGAGGGTTTCGACGATCTCCTCGGTGGCTGGCGTCTCAGGCTCGATGTAGAAGATGTGCTCGAGCTCCTCGTCGGTCGCACCCATCTCGCGCAGACGGTCACGAGCGTCCCACTGACCCATCTCGAAGTCGATGAGCAACACGTTCCCTCCGAGCCGAACCTCCTCGAGCGCGACCGCGTAGCCGGCGAGCGTCTTCGCAGACTCGGGTGGGCCGCTGAACACATGCCGCTTGCCGGGGTAGATGAGGTTCACCCCGCCGATGCTCGGCGCGATCTTCGGACGTGGCTCGAGCTTTGCGAGATTGATCGGCTCCCAGGTCACGCCGCTCGTCGCTCCTCAAACCCACCATCGACGAGCGCCAGTAGGAGGTCGCAGGCGAGCCATTGGTCGCCGCATTCGAGGGCTTCGAGCGCCGCCCAGATTCCCGCGCGTAGTCGTGCCGTCTCAGCCGATACACTCGGCGAGAGCAGTTGCGGATGGGGGCGGTTCCGGCCGGGGCCGCCTTCGTCGTTTCCAGGGCTCATGGCGGCACGGTCACCGTCCCCGCGATCTGACGTTCGAGCTCAGCTCTGGAGATGCGCCACTGGCCGCCGACCTTCACAGCCGGCACAACGCCGGTCGCGGCGAGCTGATACGCGGTTCGCGTCGAGACGCGCAGGTACTGGGCGAGCTCGCGGAGCGTCAGGAGCTCCGGCAGCTGCTCTGTGGTGGACATGCTGCGAGGATAGTTGAGGAAGTGTGAGACTTACGGTAGTCTCCGCACTCGTCAACTCAACTTTCAAGTGAGGTTTCGCATGGTCGACGAGCCGAACGCCACCGCCTACCCGCTTGGGCTCGAGGATGAGCAACCGAGCGGGCCACCCACAGTCGTCATTACGCATCACGGCTGCCGACTGGTGCTGCGCTTCGCAGATGGCGACTTCCTCGGTGAGGGGCAGGTTCAGGAACTCCGGTTACTTCCAGACAAGGAGAACCTCGAGCCTCGCGTCCTGCGTCGCTTCTCTCCACAAGCGGAGCTCTATCTGGCCTTTGCCCGGTCTGCCATGAGGATTTTCGGACCTGAGGGAACGCCTGAAAGCCGACGCGAGAATCTCCACGGCGCAACTGAGGCGCTTCGTTCGATCGCCGGCCCAGGCCGGGGCCACCCGGATGGTTTCTATCGAGTGATCGGAAAGCACTACCGGGCTTTGGTCGACGAGGGTGAACCGCACCCGGTCAAGACCCTCGGCGAAACCCACCACGTCACAATCAGTGCCGCGTCGCGATGGGTGAAGGGCGCGCGCGAACGCGGCTATCTCTAGGCGATCTCGCCGGCCTCGACGCTGGCCACCTTCACGGTGCAGGTGTAGCTGAGCTCCCCATCGCCGTCTGAATTCCGATTGAGACGGAAGCCCTTGCCGACAAACTCGCCGACGACGATCAGGCGAACCGGCTCGCCGAGCCTCGCCGCCTCGAGCAGCGCCAGGTCGTCCTCGTTCGTCCTATCGAGAATTCCGCTGCCGGTGAACCGGAGATCGAGCTTCGCGGCTTTGAACCCGTCGAGCGTCGGAATGTTCAGCGTGTACGACTCGGCGCTGAAGACCACGTCGTCGAGAGCGAGTGCCATCGCAGCGCCTATCGGCTAGGGCGAGCTTCCGATAAGCGGAACCGTGACGAAGATTTCCGCAGTCGTTCCCGACGAGTATGTCCGCTCGCTCGAGGCGCAAGCTCGCGCCGAAGATCGCTCGGTGAGTTCCGTCATCCGTCGAGCGATCGCCGAGCACCTGACTTCTCCCTCAGGTAGTCGTGGCGCACGGGACGAGTCGGCCGTTACCACGATGGCGGCCGGCTCGACCGTGCAACAGCAGGAGCCATGAGCCAGCTTCTCCGCACTGCCTACCACGAAGCGGGGCACGTGCTCGTTTCTCGCTCGCTCGGACGTCGTGTCGACAGCGTTTCACTCGTCCCTGGACAGGGCCTTGTAAGCGGAGAGCCACTCCCACGCGGAGCCACGGACGAGGAAATCGAGCGCGGGCTCGTCGTCGTCTTCGCCGGCCAGGAGGCGGAGCGCTATGCGCCGTCAGGTCCGGATCCGACGCGAAACGGCGACGACCCTACTTCACGCTCGACGAGCTCAGGGCGATGGATCACATCGACGAGGGCCGCGACGGGCCGAGCGACGACGAGGTCATCCGGCACTACACCGAGCGTCTCGGAGAAGAGGCGATCGAGCGAGCCCGGGAGTGGGCCGTCGAGCTCGTGGCACGCGAAGCGACGATCGGTCGGCTCGAGCTCCTCGCCGACGAGCTTCTCTGGCGCTCCCACCTGACGGGCGACGATGTCGAGCGGCTGCTCGAAACGCCGACGTGGAGACGTGGGGCATTCACGCCCCTGGCTTGAGCATGAAACAGCTTTCCGTGAAGGAGATCGACGACATCTGGGAGGGACGCCTGCAGCGGGTGAGCGTCTCCATTCCCCGCATTCCCTGGCTTGAGAACGGCGACAAGGAGGAAGACGATGAACACCACCACAGAGGAGCGGTTCTGGCAGGAGACGGAGCGACTCCTCAGCCGCACCGAGCGAGAGCCGCGAGAAACGCGCGAGGAGCGTGAGAATCGCGAGTTCCTCAGACGCCTCGACAACCTCGACATGGAACGCGCGGCGGATGAGATCGAGGAGCTGAGCATGGGCTACGAGGACTGGCGCGGCTTCCCGTTGCCCGGCTTCGAGTCGCCCCGCTTCCTGAACGAGCGCGAGCGCGAATACAAGCGCTGGTACCGCGGCTCCTCGCCCGAGGCGGCGCGTGTTCGGCGCATCCACGAGGGTGCTGCGTGATGTTCGTGAAGCGGACACGGAAGGCCGGCTCACTGCAGGGTGCCCCGACCGCGCTTCGTCCCCACTTCGGCGCGTACCGCGTCATTCGGCCTTTCACCTTCGAGGGGCGTCTACTTGAGAAGGGCACCCTCCTGAGCGACAGCGAGGTTGTTCGCGAGCTCGCCGGCGACTACCCCCACCACCTCCAGCCCAACTAAGGAGACCCGATGGCAGCACCGCCCAACAAGCCGAACATTCAGAAGTCAGAGCAGGTGAAGACCAACGAGCAGCCGCCGCCCAGGATCATCGAGAACAAGCCCGCGCGGACGCTCGCTCAGGCGCTCGAAAACGGACAGAGGCAGGTTGATCGAGCGAAGTGAAAAGAGGGGGGCGCACCCAACCGATCGAAACGAAAGACACGCCGACGCTCCGGCGCTAGCCGTTCGCGAGAAAACTCGCGACCCGTTGGTGGCTTAAGAGCTGGTGCGCTCCGCAAGGCTCGTGACGACCTCCGCGAAGTTGAGTAGGCCAGGCGAGCTTTCGGTCAGGTAGCGCTCGAGCCACCGCATCGCCGCACGCTCGAACTTCGGAGATCCTCGCTCGGCGTAGAGGTGAACGAGTTGGAGAGCATCCTCGAGCGGTAGCTCAGGCATCTCACGGGCTGCGTCCTCGGCCATCCACAGTGCGCGACGCTCGATCGCTCGGCGGAAGCGGACGTGAGCGTGTGCTTCAGCCGTCACGAACGTATGTTCTCATGACAGTTCCACTGAGGGCGGCGCAGAATGGTCGCCGGGATGGCGTCCTCGATCCAGCCAACCGACACGGCCAGCTATGTCCGGTCAGGATTCGTGGTGACTGCCGCGCTCGTGCTCGTTGTCGCGGTTACGGCCGCTGTCATCACGGACGACGCGCCAACGCCACGACCTCAGTCGCTCGCCGGTGTCGCCGCGAACGGCCTGATCGCGTATTCCTACGCGGGCGACATCTACGTCGGTGATCCGGTTACCGGTGAGACGACGGCGATCGTCACGAACCCGATCTACGAGGTCAATCCGGTCTTTTCTCCCGATGGCACGCGCATCGCGTTCATGCGGGGTGATCCCGAGTATGACCCGAGCGTTCTGGTCGTCCGTACTGACGGCTCGGACGAGCGCGTCGTGATGCCGAAGGGGTTCAGCAAGGCCTGGGCCGGCCCCTTCGCGTGGACGCCGGACGGCTCCTCGCTCGTGATTGGCCATGACGACGAGGCGACGCCTTATGCAGACGGGTATCTCTCGCTGTTCGATGCGGACGGCGAGGCCGAGCAGCGGCGGTTCGCGCCGCCTCTGCCGTCCTTTATCGGCGCGATGCCGTTCAACCCCAGTGCTCGGGTTGCACCGATGTTCCGGCCGCCGGACGGTGACCTGATCCTCGGTAACTGGGGGCCGAACGCCCTCAGGGTGTTCGACGCCAGTTCTCTGAAAAGTGTCGGGCAGCTCGCTCGCAGGGCTCTCGAGCGGCATGAGCCGTACTTCGTCGAACAGACCACCTGGTCGCCGGACGGCGCGAGGATCGCGTTCCAGCTCGACGTAGAAGGGGGGACGCGCTCCGGCCTCTTTGTGATGGACGCTGACGGCAGTGACCTTCGACGTCTCGGGGACTTGATGAACTCCCTGCAGTGGTCACCCGACGGCTCCAAGATCGCCTACGACCGGGAGGGCAACGAGCCCGACCGACCCACTGGCGTGATCGTGATCGTTGACCTCGCATCCGGCGCCGAACGCGTCCTCGAGGCGACCCGAGCCCAGCAGAAGGAGGGCGCCCGATTTCACACCATGAGCTTCAACGCGGCCCACACGTGGTACCACGAGGGATGGTCGTGGGCGCCCGACGGGCGTAGCCTCCTCGTCCTCGAAAACCACCGGACTCGGCCGTGGGTCGTCGACATCGCGACGGACACGGTCATAGAGCTGCCCTGGTTCGTCGACTCCATGCCGAGCTGGCAGCGCGTAACGAGCGGGTAGTCCGTAGCCCCCCGTACCTAGTTCAGCCCGCCCACCTCTAGCTCCCGCTCCTCGATCCGCAGGTAGCTCGCGAGTTCGCGGGATCGTCGCTGCGAACCTCCTTGCAGGGAGGGGGTGCTTGTGCATCGCGGAAATCCAAGCCTGTACGGACACCCCGCCAGGTTTTCTCGGACGGATTAGAACTCTCGAGGCCGCCGGCTACCGAAACCGAGGGTGCGGGGTCGGGGGGTACATCTCGATCGCGACTCGCAAGAAATGCGCGGACACCCCGCACGGCGTGAGGGGTGACTGCCAGGGAGCAGCAGCCACCCCCGCCGTTCGCTCCGCTACGGCGACAGCGCGGCGCAGCGAGCGGCCGCGATGTCCTCGTTGAAGTGACCTGACGAGGAGATCTCCGACACGATGTCGACGATCGGGATTCCCTCTGGGCTGATCTCGATGATGACTGCGTTGAAGACGATCCTCCCGGCGTCAGGCGCGGTCGAGCCAGTTCCAGCAATCAGCCCCGTAAGCGTCGCGATGAGAGGGGTTCCGACCGCCGTTCCGCCGCCGTAGTCCTGAACGAAGGCCCCCGCCGCCGGATATGTGAAGGCCTTGCCCGTGGATGGCGCAAACAACGTGATCTTCAAATTTGGGTTGGTATCGATTTCGCGAACGAGCGTCCCGGTCCGGTTGTAGAACAGCGTCGCCGCCGCCGTCCCTTCGACGTGGACGAAGACATCGAAGCCACAGATGGCACTCAGAAAGGACGGGAACGTGTCATCGATGGCGAACGTATGGCGCGATGGCGGATTCCCTGCTCCTGTCGATGTGAAGAGAAGCGCCACGATGACACTGGTTAGAAGCACTCCCCTGCGCACGTTGCGTCCGATTGTCGGTTGCATCGCATTTCTCCCCTCGTCCGATATGGGTCTTCACCTTGCTGACGGCATATCGCCTGCCCTCGAACGTGTGCATCGCTTCGGAGGAGAGCGGCAACCGACACCCGCCGACGCACGTGAGTTGCTCACTGGTCTTGCTGTATCGCCCAGAACATCTCGACCCCCTCCCGTGGCGCGGTCGTCTGCTCGTGCGAGGAGTCTCGAACTCGACTGAGCCAAAGTCAAGGTGTCCAGCGCATCGGCGGATTGCCGACGGAAACGGGCAGGTGGCTAGGACCCACGCCTCGACCGAGAAAGCGGCCGTATACGCGCTCGAGGAGCCTGGGTTCAGTTCCGCCCGCCCGCATTCCAGCTCGCGCTCCTCGATCCGCAGGTAGCTCGCGAGCTAGGGATCGTTGTCAGTGATCTAGCGGTTCCCACTTCGCCAGACTCGCCGTGATCTCCGCGAAGTGCTGCAGCCTCGGCGAGCTCTCAGTCTGGCAACGTTCGAGCCACGGCATCGACCGCCTTCTCGTACAGCGAACTGAGGCCGTTAGGGCGTCGTGAAGGGGATAAGCACCGCCTGCTGCGGCCCGACGTCAATCGGACAGTCCGCGCGAAGCTGGTAAGCGATCGTGTGGGCTCCGGCCGAGAAGGTGAGGAAGGCGCCGTTGAACACCGACGGATCGGGCGTTCCGTCGATTAGCACTTGCTGGTCGACGGAACACGCGGCGCTAAAGGAGCCGATGTTGCCGGTCATGATGAACACCTGGTTGGCGCCTGCCGTGAAGCTCATCGAAAACACGGTGTGGAACGCGGAGTCCCCTGGCAGAGTCTGAGCAGCCTCTTGGACGTAGCCCGCGAGCTGGATTCCAGTGCCGGGGGGTCCGGCGGGGCCCTGAGGTCCGGGTGCGCCCTGCGGCCCCGTCGCGCCTTGAGGTCCGGCCGGCCCCTGCGCCCCCGATGGCCCCTGCGCCCCCGATGACCCCTGCGCGCCGTGCAGCGCAGCCAGCAGTGCGGGGGAGGCATCGGCGACCGTAAGACTCCCGTTGCGGACCTCACCGCTCGTGACGCTTCCCACCTGCAGTTGCTTGGTCGTGAGCGAACGCAGTTTCAGCTTCTTCGCGCCGATCGAGCGGTTCGCGATGTCAGCGCCGGT